>LSQX01204099.1_pt2 | contig 32655 bp, 29 predicted proteins | sample 654561 | NCBI WGS metagenome assembly LSQX01 (sample SAMN04489861, study PRJNA283612) | anaerobic digester metagenome | isolation source: 4 biogas reactors fed with cattle manure at either 37C or 55C with and... | place: Denmark: Kongens Lyngby | collected 2014 | reverse complement strand
AATCTCAGCGACGAGTGCCGCGATGCGGTCGGTTTCATGGTGGCGAATGTGGCCGATGCCAGTGATGGTGCTCGGCTCGCCGTCACCGATGCCGGTGCCGTGCGCAGCGAGCGCGGCAAGACCGACGAGAGTTGGTGCCAACTCTCCCGCTTCGGGAATGTGAAGGGTGACCCCGCGCAGGCTCCGCCACGACTCCACCGTGAGCGAGTGCGTTGAGGCGGAGGGATCGCCTTCGGTGAATGCGGTCGCACCAAAGTGTGGGAGCAGCTCTGGGAGCAGCTTGCCCACCTGGGTGGTCTGTGTCGGCCAGTGAGGAATGGTGACACTGCCTCCTGCTGCGAGGGCGGCGGCAAGAAACGGGGCAGCGTTTGAGAGATCTGGTTCGATCGTGAGGTTGAGAGCTGCGATCGGGCCTGGTGCGACGCGCCACTCACCTTCCGCGATGCGCTCAGCATCGACACCGCGGGCGCGGAGACACTCGAGCGTCATTTCGATGTGTGGGATGCTCGGCAATCGCTCGCCCGTGTGCACCACATGCACGCCCTCGTCGAAGCGCGCACCTGCGAGGAGCAAACCTGACACGAACTGGCTCGAGAGTGACGCATCGACCTCGACGCGGCCTCCGCGCAGCGATCCTGTGCCGTGCACCGTGAATGGCAGCGCGCCGCGACCATCATCAGAGATGTCAGCCCCGAGCGCACGGAGTGCATCGAGCACCGGCCGCATCGGCCGCTTTCGAGCGTAGGCGTCACCGTCGAACGCGGTGGGGCCAAGCGCGAGCGCTGCGACCGCTGGTACAAACCGCATCACGGTGCCAGCAAGACCACACTCGACTGAGGTTGATCCCGTGAGCTCACCAGCCGGGGTGATGCGCAGGTCTGGCCCGAATGCGTTTGCCGGGTTCGGCACCTCGTCGATCTGCGTGCCGAGCGCGCGCAACGCTTCGACCATCAGTGTCGTGTCGCGTGAGTGCAACGGTGCGCTGAGAGTCGACGGTGCGTCTGACAGTGCGGCGAGCACCAGCTCTCGGCCAGTGAGTGACTTCGAGCCCGGAAGTGAGACGGTTGCCTCTAGTGGTCGCTCGGCGGCCGGGGCTGCCCACGGTTCGTCGTTTCGGTGATGAGGTTCACCCTGGCCAGCGGGATCTTCGTCGTCACGCCCGGTGTTCATTTTGCCGATCAACATACGAGTGCCCTGTATCCCTGGGAATGAATGACGTTCTGCATTGGTTATAGATCTTAGCGGTTGGAGGTAACGACGAGTTGGGAGAGCGGGAGCACATGATGGCGACAGCAGTACTGCCGCAGCGCGCTCGGCAATTGGTCGAGGACGCGGTGCAGCGTGACCGTCTGGCCGCACGTCGTGGTCGTGCCGGAGTGTCCAGCGAGCGAGCGGCGAACCGACGGGCGTCTGGCCGTGCTCTGTCGCCGTGGGCCGGTCGCGTAGGCTTAGGCAGCGTGAGCAAGACAAACGACGATGACGCAGCAGTCGAGAGCGCCGAGTCGGCGCGCGACCTTGAGCGTCGTTTTAGCCGAGACGCCCTGCCTTTTCTTGACCAACTCTACGGCGCTGCGATGAAGATGACACGCAACCCGCAAGACGCGCAAGACTTGGTGCAAGAAACCTTTACAAAGGCGTTCGCCTCGTTCCGCACCTTTTCCGAGGGCACGAACCTGAAGGCGTGGCTGTATCGCATTATGACGAACAGCTACATCAACGGATATCGCAAGCGGCAGCGTGAGCCCTACCTGGGTGCGGTGGATGAGCTTGAAGACTGGCAACTCGGCTCGGCCGAGTCAACGACGGCAATGTCATCGCGATCGGCCGAAGCTGAGGCGATCGACCGCACTCCTTCGGGGATCGTAACCGAGGCGCTGAATGCCCTGCCCGAAGATTTTCGCATTGTGGTCTATTTAGCCGATGTCGAGGGATTCACCTACCAAGAGATCGCCGACATTGTTGAGCGTCCGATCGGCACGGTGATGAGTCGGTTGCACCGGGGGCGTGCGCGACTGCGACAGGCACTTGGCGAGTATGCGCGCGAACAAGGCATTGGTCTTGCGCAAGAGGAAGGAGCAGCGAGATGAGTGGATGTGGATGCGAGCACGCTCGCGCCAACCTCGAAGAACTGATTCGTGGTGAGCTCGAAGAAACTGACTGCCAGCCAATTCGTGAACACCTTGAGGGGTGCACTGAATGCCGCGACGAGCAGCAGGTGTTCGAGACCTTGACCGTCGCGGTGCGGCGGGCCTGTGAGGGGCCAGCGCCAGCGTCACTGCGCGAGACGATTGTCACGCAGCTGCGCGACCTGCACTAGCGACCGAGTGCGCCTGACTGGCCTGGGAGTCGCGGCAGTGACGCGATGAGGTTCTGGGTGTAGGGCTCACGCGCACGCTCAAAGATGTCAGAGACGCTGCCAGTTTCAACGATGGTGCCAGACTTCATGACGGTGATGCGTTCGGCGATGCGCGGCACTACGGCGAGGTCGTGGGTGACGGTGATGAGGGTCAGCCCCATCTCGGTGCGAAGCTCGGCGAGCAGGTCGAGCAGACGACCGCGCACCAGCACATCGAGAGCACTCACTGGTTCGTCGGCGACGAGCAGTTCAGGCCCGTGCACGAGCGCGCGGGCGAGTGCGATGCGCTGACGTTGGCCACCCGAGAACTCGTGCGGAAAACGGTCGGCGCTGTCGGCAGGCAACTCCATACGCTCAAGGATCGCGTTGACCATTGCGCGGTGGTCTCCGGGGTGGGCGATGGCAACCAGTGGCTCGGCTACCGTCTGACCGATCGTGCGGCGTGGGTTGAAAGACGAATAGGGGTCTTGAAACACCACGCCGGTTCGCCGGCGCAGCCACAGCAAACGGTCGCTGCGAGCGTCGACGATCATGTCATCGAAGCGCACTTCGCCAGCAGTGGGGCGGCTCAGACCGAGCAAGAGCTTGAGCAGGGTAGTTTTACCCGAACCAGATTCGCCGACGACGGCAACGCTCTCGCCTCGGCGAACCGAAAAGTCAACCCCTTCGAGGGCAGCGGTCACTGCTCGCTTCCCAAACAGCTGCTTCGAGGGAATGCGGTAGTGCTTGCACAGACCCACTCCTGCAATGAGTGGCCCCTCAAGAAAGGGGTCGCCGCCGAGCGGTCGGTTCGCGCGGCTGCCGCTGACCTCGTCGTGTGCGCTCATGCGGACCCTCCTGCGGCATGAATCAGTTCGCGAGTAACCTCGTGCCGGGGTGCGCCAATGATCTGCTGCACTGGCCCTGATTCAATGATTCGCCCGGCGTTGAACACGAGCACCCGTTCGGCCACCTCTGCCATCACCGCGAGGTCGTGAGTGATGAACACGAGTGACGTGCTGTCACCCTCGGTGAGTTCGCGGAAGAGCTGCAGCACGCCGCGCTGCACGGTGACGTCGAGCGCTGTGGTTGGTTCGTCGGCAAGGAGCACCGCTGGGTTCGCTGAAAGTGCGGCAGCGATCGCCGCACGCTGCCGTTGGCCACCGCTCACCTCGTGCGGAAACGCGCGCACCATGCGCTCTGGATCGCTCAGGCCCACTCGCTCTGCCAGCCGCAGCGCCGCGGCCTTTCGTTCGGCGCGCGAGAGCGAATAGTGCAGGCTGAGTGCCTCGGTCATCTGCAATCCGAGCCGTTGCAGCGGGTTCAGCGCGGTCTTTGGCTCTTGGAACACCATGCCTACATGCTCGCCTCGCACCGCTGCGAGATCGCGCTCGCTGAGTCCTAGCAACTCGGTGTCGCCGAGCCGAACAGATCCGCTGACCTTGGCTTCTTCGGGCAGCAGGCCGGCAACCGCGAGTGCGGTGAGGGTTTTGCCTGATCCAGAGCCACCAATCAACCCGAGACGCTCGCCCGGCGCAAGCGTGAATGAGATGTCATGCAACAGTTCGGCGCCGCCGATGGAGACGGTCAGCGAGTCAACGGTGAGTGGGGGAGCGGTCATGGGCGACCACCTCGCTGGTGAAACGGGAGCGGAGTGATCGGAAGCCCCGGCACCAACCCGGTCGCGGTGCCAAGGGTGTCAGGTGTGGCATCGGTGCCCCCTGAGCCAGCTGAATCGCGATCGCCAAATCTGAGCCGTGGATCCATTGCCTCACGCAGCGCGTCACCAAGCAGGAAGAAGGCGAGCACCGTCAGCGTGATTGCGAGCCCGGGCCACATCACGACGGTGGGGTAGACCGCAATGTAAGACTGGGTTTCGGCGAGCATGCGACCCCAGGATGGCACGCTCGGTGGGGCGCCAAACCCGAGGTAACTGAGCCCCGCCTCGGCGAGGATCGCGAGCCCCATGGACAGTGACAACTGCACCGTGAACACGGGTGCCGCGTTGGGCAACAGGTGTGTGCGCAGAATTGCCCAGCGATTGAGCCCAGCAGCGCGCGCAGCCAGCACGAAGTCTTCGGCGTTGATTTGGCGCAGTTCGGCGCGCACGACTCTGCCGATCTGCACACCAAAGCCGATGCCGACCGCGGCGATGACGATGGGAATGCCGCTGCCAAACACTGCGGCCAGCATAATTGCCAGCAGCAGCGTTGGGAACGCGATGAGCACATCGATCAGAATGATGAGCGGCTCGCGCAGCGCTCGTGGGCCGAGCCCCGCCAGCACTGCGAGCACGAGGCCGATCACGCCCGAGACGAGCGCCGCGCCGAGCACCACCATGATGGTGACCCGGCTGCCCGCGATCAGACGAGACGCGATGTCTCTGCCGCTGCCATCGGTGCCGAGCCAGTGTTCGGCAGAGGGCGGCAGCCAGGCCTGGAAGGCGTTGGCGTAATTTGGGTTTCCGGGCAGCCAAAACAGCGACACGATCGCCACAACCGCGAGCAGAGCAAGCACCCCGATCGCGAATGCGCCGCGCGGTGAGCGCAGCAGCACCCGCATTGGGTGTGGTCTGCGGGCGCTCATTGCTCCTCCACCCGAAGTCTGGGGTCAATAAGGCGATGCACGACATCAACGAGTGCGCCAAGAATCAATATGACGCCCGTGAGTACAAAGATGGTGCTCTGCACCTTCAGCAGGTCGCGGTTGCCGACGTCAGCGACCAGCATGCGGCCGAGCCCCGGCAGGCTGAAGAGCTCTTCAATGATGACGGCGCCGACAATGAGGGCTGCGACCTGCAGGCCAAGCATTGAGATGACCGACAGCCCGACCCCTGGCAGACCATGCCGCAGCAGTGCGCTGAGCCTGGTGTGGCCGCGCGACATCGCAGTTCGCACATGTTCTGCACCGAGTGCGCTGAGCGTCGCACTCTTCACGAAGCGAAAGAGAATGGCGCCTTCGATGAGCCCGATCGTTAACGCAGGCAGGGTCAGCGAACGAAGAGCCATCAACGGATCTGCCCAGCCGCTTCGCGGAAACCCCTGAGAGGGCAGCCAGCCAAGCCATGAAGAAAACACGAGGATCGCGATCAGCCCTGCCCACACTGCTGGCACCGCGGCGGCAACGACTCCGAGTACCGAAAGCGCTCGGCTCGCGAATGCTCGCCGGCGGTATGCGGCGAGCACTCCCAACGGCAGGGCGACGGCGAGCGCGATGAGCAGCGAATACACGGTGAGGGGCACCGTCACCTGCGCCTTTTGCACGAGCTCAGCACTGATTGGGGTGCCCGACACCACGGAGTTGCCGAGGTCGCCGGTAAACACTCCGCCGAGCCACGCGAGATACTGCTCGGGCAGCGGCCGATCGAGACCGAGCCGCTCTCGAATCGCCGCAATCTGCTCAGGTGAGGCGGTGGTGCCGCCGATCACCTGAGCAACATCACCCGGCAACAAACGCAGCGAGATGAAGATGATCAGGCTTGCCAGAATGAGCCCCGCGGCGAGCGTCAGGGCCCTGACAGCGAGAAAGCGGCTCACTCCTCGATGATACTTGCCTCGTGCGTGTCGTGCGGCGCCGCTACTCGGCGGTGGCGGTCACCCCCGACAGGTTGATGCGTGAGTTCGTGTTGCTGTTCGGGAACCCTGACACATGCGCCGCAATGGCGTTGGTCGGGGTGTAGTTGATCAGCCAGCGAGCAGGCGCATCTTCGGCAACCAGATGTGCTGCTTGCTTCACCAAATCAGCTGCGGCTGCCTGATCTGCTGCCGTGATCGACTGCGCGTAGAGTGCCTGCACCTCGGGATTATTGTAGCCGAAGTAGTAGCCGGGGTTCGTGTAGTTCACGAAGTCGTTGGCCTCGGCGTGGTTGACGTAGCTGAGGTCAAAATCTTTGCCGATGTAAACATCGTTGAGCCAGGTGCCGAACTCGACCGAGTTGATCGTGAGGGTCACCCCGATCTCAGCGAACTGCGTGACCACCTGGTTGAGCGCCGCAGAGTCGTAGAAGTTCGCCACGGTCACGGTCAGCGCGAGATCGCTGACGCCAGCCTCCTCGAGCAGCGCCTTCGCGGCATCGGGGTCGTAAGCATTGATTGCGGTGAGGTCTTCGTAAGCGGGCTCGATGTCAGTAATTGGGCCGCCGAGCGCCTTGCCATCGCCGTAGAACGTGGCAATGATCGACTCGCTGTCGATGGCCATCGAGAGGGCACTGCGCACGCGCACATCATCGAGCGGGGCCTTCTGGTTGTTATAGGCGAGAGTGAAGACGTCGGTGCTCGCAGCGCGGTCAAGGGTGAAACCGCTGCCATCGAACTGTGACACCATGTCTGACCGCACCGGAGCGAGCACATCGACATCGCCCTCGAGAGCGGCGTTGACGGCCGCGTTCGGGTCTGGAATGTAACGCCAGACAACTTCGCTCAGCGCTGACGGGTCGCCCCAGTAGCTGTCAACCGCGACGAAGGTGATGCTGTCACCCTCGATCCACTGGTTGAGGGTGAAGGGGCCGGTGCCGTTGGTGGTGTTCGCAAGGTCACCGGTGTAGGCCGACTCGAAGATGAGGCCCGGCCGATTCGCGAGGTGCCAGAGGAACTGACTGTTCGCAGAGGCGAGGTGGATCTCAATGGTGCGCTCGTCGAGTGCTGCAACGGTTGAGTCCGTGCCAATCACCTCGGCGGTGAGGGTAGCGCTCAGCGAATCGACCACATCGTCTGCGGTCAACGCGTTGCCTGACGCGAAGGTCACCCCGTCGCGCAGTGTGAAGGTGTAGGTCAGCGCGTCATCACTCACCTTGGGAAGCTCAGCAGCGATGACAGGCACATACTCGTCGACCGTGCCGGAGGCGAGCCCCACGAGCCCTTGGTACACGTTGTCGATGAGAATCTGGTCGAGCGCGACCCCACCCGTGGTGCGAATATCGAGGTTTGTGGGTTCGAGCTGCAACCCGACGGTGAGCGAAGCCGGGGCTACCGTCTGGCCACCCTCGCCCGTCTCGCCCTCGTCAGTCTGCGAGCCCTGGTCGCGGCCGAGCCAGAAGATCACTGCGGCCACGAGCGCGGCAACAGCAATCAGCGCGATCGTGATGATCAGCGGCTTCTTTGACCGGTTGCGTTTGCGATACTCGGGTGCGGTGTCTTGGGTGCTCTGTGAGCTCGGGTTCGACTCGGTCACTGAGTGCTCCTCGTGTCCAGCGCGGCACGGTGCCGCGCGCAGGTGAAATTGCGTAACGTGCGGGCGGCTGTGCTCGTGCGTTATGGCGACACTACGCCGGTTTCGGGTGATTGTCGCGCGGGAAAAGAGCTTGTTAACGTGTTGTTACATTTGTGATTCTTGGGAGCGGGTTATCTTGCGTGGCCCAGCAGCGCTCGCAGCGCCTCTGCGAGGGCAACCGGTGATGCCTCGTGCAGATTATGGGGGCCAGCAATCGTCGTGGTTGCTGATGCTGGCAAGCGCTTCTGCCACTGGGCAAGCAACGACGAATCGATCATTCCCTGGTCGCCGAGGATCAGCGACACGGGAACCCCGGCTTCGTGCAGCGCCTCAAGCGGTTGCCACAGCGGTTCGAACGGAGCTTGGTCGCTGGAGCGCTCAACCGGCGGTGTCTCGAGGTGTGCGAAATGGTGGGTCCACTCCCAACGCCCATCGGCACGCTGGCGGGCATTGAGCGCGACCCCGCGGGTGAGGGCCGCGCGGTCGCTGCCGATGCCAAAGGCAATCGCCCGATCGACCATCTCGTCCGGGGACTCGAAGTCCCGCTGGCCAGTGATGAATTCGCTGATGGCTCCCGCATCGGTATGCGGTCGCACTCCCGGCGAGATATCAACCAGCACCAGCCCCTGCAGGCGTGGCAGCAGATCGTGCGCTGCGGCGGCGGCGGTGAGCCCACCGAGCGAGTGACCCACGAGCACAAACGGCTCTGGAGCCAACCAGTCAAGCGCGCGAATCAGATCTGGCGCGAGCGTCTGCGGTCGGTAATCGGCGTCTTCTCGCCAATCGCTGCGACCGTGCCCTGGCAGATCGAGCGCGAGGGCTGGCACATCGAGCGCCAGTGCGACGGGATCGTAGCCGTGCGCGTTCAAACCCATCCCGTGCACAAACACGACCTGCGGTGCGGCATCGGCGGCGTAGGAGAGCGCCGACACCTGTCGACCATCGCCTACCTCGGCAGTGACGCGCGTGATCAGCGGCAGCGGGCCAGAACGCCCGACTCGGGCCGCATCGCCCGCGAGAAACCGAAACTCGTCATGCAGATCAGTCATGCCACCAGAGCCTAGCGCCCCGGTGCACAATCGCGCATCGCTCAGCGAATGTATCCGCCATCACGCAGCCCGGCTTCGATCTCAAATCGATTCGTCAGTGGGTTTCTGCCTGACAACTGATAGAGGATGGGCAGGGCAAGCCCATAGCGTCGCCACTGCTCACGGTGCACCCGCTCGTGACGGAGCACCGCCTCGCTCACGTTCGTGTTGGTGAGATAGCAGGCGCCGACGCAACTTCCACCGCGCCCAAATGTCCACTTCGGCATGCCGGTGAACACCCATAACCCCTCCGCACGTCTGACGCGGCCGGTGCTCCAAACAAACCCCCAGAGCATGCCAACCGCGGTGGCGTAGAGGTATCCGAGCCGTGCGAACGGCCAGGGCCGGGGTGTCGGCTCGAGAGCATCATCCCTGTGGGTCTCACTCATGCGTGATCCTCCTGCGATGGCTCGGTCACAAAATCAATCAGCTGCTCGACCCGGCCCACGAGCGCAGGCTCGAGGTCACGATAGCTGCGCACCCGGCCCCGAATGCGAGCCCAGGCATCGGCGATATCCGCGGGCTCTTCAGCGGGCCACCCGAGCGCGCGGCAGATGCCGGTTTTCCACTCAAGTGATCTCGGAACCTCTGGCCATGCAGCAAGCCCGAGGCGCTCTGGCTTGACGGCTGCCCAGATATCGACATATGGGTGACCAAGCACGAGCACATGGGCGCTGAATGGCAGCGCCGCGATGCGTGCGGCGAGCCGCGACTCCTTGCTACCCGTCACCAGGTGATCGAGCAGCACCCCAGCCCTGCGATTGCCGCTTGGGCGAAACTCGGTCAGCACTTGCTCGAGATGATCGGCGCCGTCAAGTAACTCGACAACCACGCCCTCAACACGCAAATCGTCGCCCCACACCTGCTCAACGAGCTCGGCATCATGCCGACCCTCAACGAAGATGCGGCTCGGCATCGCGACCCGCGCTCGCGTCTCGCCCACAGCCACTGACCCCGATGCGGTGACCCGCAGCTTTGGCGCGCGAGTCGGGGGAGCCAGCGTCACCGGCACACCGTCAATCAGAAACCCGTCCCCGAGCGCGAACGATCTCACTTGGCCGCGACCATCTTCAAGCTGCACCATGCCGTCGCGCAGCGAGACGACCGCGCCACACCATTCGCTCTCCGTGTGTTCAACAACGAGGCCGCGTGAGAGCGTCACCTCACGCCGCTGCACCGGGCCGCGACGCTGTCTCATCGCCGCAACCGGATCGAAGTCATATCGCTCATCACGCACCACTTCAGGGTAACGGTGTTGGGCGACGCTTGGCTGAGTGAGGCACCGCGGGAACCGGGATCAGGGCGCCCGCGCGATAGGGTTTCTGGGTGACCACGTCAGAGCCCGAACAGCCCAAGAAACGCGGCCTGAGAGCGCTGCTCGTTGATGTGACGCCCCTGCGCCAGAGCCCCGCTTTTGCCAGGCTCTGGTGTGGCACCTCGATCGCGCAGATCGGAGCCCAGCTCACCATCGTTGCGGTCGGGCTGAACGTGTATGACCTCACGCAGTCAACCCTTGCCGTTTCGCTCGTCGCGCTGTGGGCGCTCGGGCCCATGATCCTCGCCGGTTTTATCGGGGGAGCGCTCGCAGATCGATTCGATCGTCGACTCGTGAGCCTCGTCACTGCCATCATCGCGTGGGTGAGCGTGTGCACGATGACCGTGATCTCCTTTCTTGAGGTGAGTGTCACCTGGCCCTACTACGCGCTCGCCGCAGTGAACGCCGCGAGTTCCACGATCATGGGCGCAACACGCGGCGCCATGCTGCCGCGCCTGTTGTCGACCCAGCTGTTGCCCGCAGCTGCCGCGCTCAACGGCATCACCATGGGTCTCGCGGTCACCCTTGGCCCCGCAATTGCGGGTGTCATGGTGGCAAGCGTAGGGTTCGCGTGGACGTACTTGCTCGACGCCGTGCTGTTTATCGGCGCGTTTGTGGGCATTCTGGGGCTGCCATCGATGCGGCCTGAAGGCACCCCGAGCGCGACTGGATTCGGTTCGGTCGTCGAGAGCATGCGGTTCTTGAAGACCGCGCCGAACGTGCGCGCCACCTTCGTGTTCGATCTGATCGCCATGACACTCGGCACGCCGCGCGTCGTATTTCCGGCAGCGGCTGCGCTCGTGCTTGGCGGCGGGGCGGTGACGGTCGGCATGCTTACGGCAGCATTTGCTATCGGCGCGCTGGTGAGTGGTCTGCTCTCTGGTCCGCTGGGATCGGTGCGCAGGCAGGGGCGTGCGGTGACCGGTGCGGTTGCCGTCTATGGCGCGTGCACTGCGGCATTCGGTGCGGTGCTGCTGGTTGCCGCCGCGACGCAGTCTGGCAGTGCGCCCGGCGAACCGGTGGTTGCAGCGCTCGTGCTCGCAGCGATCACGCTGGCCGGTGCCGGCGCGGCCGACAATGTGAGCGCGGTGTTTCGCACCACCATTCTGCAGGCCGCCGCACCCGACGAAGTTCGAGGCCGTATGCAGGGCCTGTTTTTTGTTGTCGTGGCAGGTGGCCCGCGCGTGGGTGACCTCGTCGCAGGCGCGCTGGCGACGCTCATCGCGCTGTGGGCACCCGCACTCATTGGCGGGTTGCTGATTGTCTCACTCATGCTGGTGCTGTGGCGCGTGTACGGTGGGTTCCAGCGCTATGACGCGCGAAACCCAACCCCGTAGAGTCGCGCCGGCTTCGTTGCTCGTGCGAACAGATGAGGAGTCACTGTGTCATCACCCGATTCGCCTGATGAGTTCGTGCTGGTGCGCCGAGTAGGCGCCGTCACCCATCTCACTCTCAATCGGCCGCGTGCGATCAACGCGCTGAACGTCGACATGGTGCGCACCGTGCGCGACGCCGTGCGCGCCGCTCAGAACGATGGCTCACCAGCGATCGTGCTCGATGGTGCGGGTGAGCGAGGCTTCTGCGGTGGTGGCGATGTGAAAGCCATGGTTGCGGGCGGCGCGGCCGGAGGGCGGGCGTTTCTGAGCAATGAGTACCAGGCCGACTTTGCGGTGCACCGATCGACGGTGCCCGTGGTTGGGTTCATGGACGGAATCACCATGGGCGGGGGCATCGGCCTCACCGCCCATGCTGCGGTGCGCATCGTGACGGAGCGCTCACGGCTCGCAATGCCCGAAACTCGCATCGGCATCGTGCCCGATGTGGGGGGCAACCTGCTGCTCGCACAGGCACCCGGTCGCATCGGCGAGCTTCTCGCGATCACCTCAGGCAGCTTCGGCGCTGCCGACGCGATTGCGCTCGGATTCGCCGATCACTTCGTGCCGAGCGAACGGCTCAGCGAGCTGCGCGATGCGTTCTTCGCAGGATCGGCCGTTGCAGACGCGATTGAGCGTTGTGCGGAGCCAGCACCGGAATCGACCCTGTGTGCCGATCACGCCTGGTTCGATGCACTCGCCGACGAGGCGCTCGGGTCCGCCGAGCAGACCCTTGCTGACCCGGTCGCCGCAGCATCGCGGCTGCTCGCCGCGCTCGAAGGCTCCTCGCTCGACAGCGCGCGTGAGGTGGCGTCAACCGTGCGCAGCATGAGCCCCATGTCAGTCGTGGTGGCGCTCGCACAGCTCGCGCGCACACGGTTGGCGCAGCTTGATCTGGCGAGTGTGCTCGCCGATGACTATCGTGTGCTGGGCCGATTGTTTGAACGCACCGACTTCAGCGAGGGCGTGCGGGCACACCTCATCGAGCGCGATGGCGCGCCACTTTGGTCGCCGACCGTGATTGAAACGCTCGATCCGGACGCGGTGGCGGCGATTCTCGACCCCGTGCTGCGGGAGGATGAGTCGCCGCTGGCGCTGTGATCGGCTCTCCCGAAGACGGGCCTCGTGAGCTGCGCAGGAGCAGGAGGTGCGCGACTCCTACCCGCACGTCCGCGTCAGGCGCAACCCCCTGTGCTTCGCAGCAGTCGAGGCTAAGCTGACGACATGGCAAGCTACACGAGCGAATCAGCAGCGAAGCTCGACGGGTTTTTCATCGAACACCGAGCTGCAGAGCACCGGTTTGTGCTGCTGCATGATCAGGCATCCGCTGCGACAGAACCAGCAGCGCGTTCTGACGAGGCAGCACCGTCCCGCGAAGAAATCGGGCATGCCCGGTATCACTTGATCGGCGATGATGCGATTGACTTCAATGGCACCTTTGTCTCGCCGCCCTATCGTGGCACGGGGCTTTCAGAGCTGCTCGCACACCACATCGTGACCCACGAGGTGACGCAGGGGCGCCGCATGCAGGCGTCGTGCTGGTACATCGAGGAGTACCTCGCCAGGCACCCCGAGCTCACTTCCGATCGCGCATAAGATCGGCGAGGTCGCGCTGAATAAGCAGTTCGAGGCGGGCCTCACGCTCGCGCTGATACTCACTGCTCGACCCGCCAGCGTAGTAGGGGTGGGTTGCGCGCTCTTCGAGTGAGGAGCCGATCTCGTGCCACGCCGCCGTGCGGGCGCGTTCGGCAGTGGTGCGAAGGTAGTCGTCATCGTTCGCCCGTGAGGTCAATTCTTCGGCGACCCGCTCATACACTTCTTGGCGATGGCGAAGCGTGCGGTTATCGTCGCTGCCATAATCGTTCTCACTCCAGCTGCTGTAGCCGGTGTTACGAATCTCGTCTCGCATGCGCGAAATGTGTCGAGCATCTCGCTCGCGCTCAACTGCGAGCTCGGTCACCGATTCTCGCACCATTTCAATGATCTGCGCTTCGTCGTAATCGGCCTTCTTGCCCAGCGCATTCAAGATAATGTCGTTTTTCACGGTCATGCGGGTGGCAACGTCGGCGACCATGAGCCCCTGCTCAACAATCTCTTCCACCGGAGCCAGGTGCCTCTGCGGGAGTCGACGCTTGGGGCGCGCCGGGCGGCGTTTGCGTTTGAGCCAACCGAACATGGCACCCCTTCTGTGTCGCACGATGCGAGCGCACCACTCAAGTATCGCAAATGCTGGGTCACTCGGTGAGATGTGTCGACAGAATTCCGCGCAGTTCGTGCAGCGCAACATCGAACGAGGCATCGTCGAGGCTGCCTCCGGTGCCAATGATGAGGCCGTATTGCCCAGACGCTCCGCCGCTGTCGTGCCAGTATGCGCTCAGTGGCACCGCGCCGAGCGCAGCTGCTTCGACGAGCACCGCAGCCTCGGTCGCCGCTGACGAATGACCGAACTCGAGCACCGCGTGCAGCCCGCCGCTCATCGGTCTCACCCGCACCCCGGTGATGCCGTAGAGCCGTTCGACGACGAGCTCGCGGCGCACCGCATATCGGCGCCGCATGCGTGCCGTGTGCCTGCGAAGTTCGCCGCTTCGCAGGTATTCGGTGAGCGCGAGCTGCACGACCGCAGACACTGGGCCGCCCAGATCGTGCCGCGCTGACTCGATGGCGGGCCGCAGCCTGGACGGTGCCAGCATGAACCCCGCTGACAGCGCCTGGGACACCGTCTTTGAAAAGGTGCCAAGCAGCACAACGCTGCCCTCCTCTGGGTCGTCGAGTGCCGCGAGCGCCGGCATCGGGCTGCCGGTGTGCCGCAACTCGCTGTCGTAGTCATCTTCGATCACCACCGCGCCCGACTGGTGCGCCCACTCGAGCAGTTGACGCCGCCTGGACAGCGGGAGTGACCCGCCCAAAGGATACTGATGGCTCGGTGTGACAAGCACGGCATCGAGCACCCCGTGTGGCAGTCGGGAGGTGACCAGCCCTTCTGCATCGACCGGCAGCGACACGATGGTTGCCCCGTGGCGTGCGGCTACTCGCCGCAACGAAGGGTAGCCCGGATCCTCGACACCCAGCGTGAGTGATCGGCCTCGTGTCGTGCCGAGGGCAGAAAGCACGAGGCCTAGCCCCTCGCGTGCGCCCGCCGTCACAATCACGTCTGTGGCCGCGCGTGCGGTGCCGCGCATGCGGCGCAGATGTTCGGCAATTTCTGCGCGCAACGCTGGATGGCCGAGATCGGGGGACTCGAGGTGGGCTTGCGCTGCTGCCAATCGCCACGCGGATCGCCAGGCCGCGGTGGTGACGGCACTCGTGTCAGGCAGTCCCGGGGTGAGCGGCCCAGGCACTTCGCCCCCGCTGTCCCTCGGAGCATCAGCGGATGCTGCGGCTTGCCCGTAGGGGGCCCCGTCGCGAGTGTCCACCTCACCGGATGACTGAGCGCGATGCGCGTCGGACTCGGTGAGGGTGGAACGGTGGAGTTCAGGGTGCACGCGCGTCGGTCGGCCGTGGCCCGCGAGCAGGTACCCCTCGGCGATCAGTTGGGCGTAGGCTGCAACGACCACGCCGCGGGCGACCCCAAGCCGTGCCGCGAGCTCGCGAGACGCGGGCACCGCCTCGCCCGGCCGCAGTGCGTCGCGATCGATCGTGTCGCGCAATGATCCAGCGATCTGAGCGGTGAGCGGTTCGTCTGCTGAACGGTCAACGGTGATGGGCAGTTCGCTGAACTCGCGCCGATGTACGCGCGACATTATCGATCGTCGAGGGCGAGCCCTCTGCGGTCAACGAGACCCCAGGTGGCCACTGCTGCGATGACAAAGAACACCGCGAACACGACGAAGACGAGGGACGCGCCACCGGCAATCAGCATCACCGGCACCAGCAGCGGCGCAACGATCGAAGCAAGACGTCCGAAACCCGCAGCCCAGCCCGCGCCCGTCGCCCTCAGCGAGGTCGGGTAAATCTCGGGGGTGACTGCGTACAGTGCGCCCCAGGCACCAAGATTGAAGAATGAGAGCGCCATGCCCCCGAGAATGATCGAGGTTTCGGTCTGGGCGGTGCCAAAGGCCACCGCAGAGACCGCTGATCCCACGAGAAACACCGAGAGGGTGCCTCGTCGGCCCCANNAGGCGCGCGCTTGCGGTGGGTGCGTGGGAGCCGAGTGATTCACCTCCCGCCGTGGGCGAGGGCGACGTGACCGTGGGCACCTCTCGAGTCGGAGGCGCGTTGTCGTCTGCGGGAGGCTCAACTCCCGCAGACACCTCGAACTCTCGAATGACCGCTTCGGCTTCGGCTCGTCGCCCCTGACCGAGCAGCCACCGTGGGGACTCGGGAAGCCCCCACCGCACGACGAGCGCATACACCGCAGGTACCGCGCCAATAGCAAACGCCCACCTCCAGCCGTTCTCAGAAGCAGGCACCACAAAGTAGCCGATCACTGCTGAGGCCGTCCAGCCCACTGCCCAGAAGGCCTCGAGAATCACGATCACGCGGCCACGAATGCGTGCGGGGGAGAATTCGCTCACATAGGTTGACGCTACGGGCAGCTCTGCGCCGAGTCCGACGCCAACGAAGAAGCGAAGCACGAGCAGTAGGGCCAGCCCACCGACGAGTGCGCTCGCCCCGGTGGCGATGCCGTAAATCAGCAGGGTCGCGGCAAACACCTGCCTGCGGCCAAACCGGTCAGCGAGCAGCCCGCCGACGCTCGCGCCGATCGCCATGCCGACGAACCCGATTGAGGCGATGAGCCCGGTCTCGCCGAGGGTCAGGCCCCAGTGCTGTGCGAGTGCCGCGATGATGAATGAAATGAGACCCACATCCATTGCATCGAGCGCCCACCCGATGCCAGAACCAAAGAGCACCTTGCCGTGTTTTCGGCTGAACGGCAAGCGATCGAGTCGCTCGGCTGGCGACAACTGCGGCGCGTCTGAGGTTTCTCGCATGCCTCACATCGTATGCGAAGGAACGGCAACACGGGGAGTGTAAGCTAGCACTCTTATGCCAAAATCTCCCGCCCCTCATCTCTACGACGACCGGGAGTTTGGTCCCCGCGAGCAGCTTGCGATCTGGCTGCTGCTTGCCAGCGCCTTCACCGTCATTCTCAACGAGACGATTATGGGCGTTGCGCTGCCTCGGCTCATGACCGACCTCGGCATCACCGCAGCGGCAGGGCAATGGCTCACGACCGCGTTTCTCCTCACCATGAGCGTGGTGATTCCCGTCACCGGCATGCTCATGCAGCGCTTTTCAACTCGCGCGCTCTTTATGACGGCGATGTCGCTGTTCACCCTCGGCACCCTGATTTCGGCGATCGCGCCAGGCTTTGCCGTGCTGCTGCTTGGCCGAGTGGTGCAGGCCATGGGCACGGCCATCATGATGCCGCTGCTCATGACGACCGTGACGATGCTGGTGCCGGTGCGGCTGCGAGGTCGTCTCATGGGCCGCATCGCGATCGTCATGTCGGTGGCTCCCGCGCTCGGGCCAACCGTGTCGGGCCTGATCCTGCAGTGGTTTGACTGGCGATGGCTGTTTATCTTTGTGCTGCCGATCGCCGTGACGGCGCTGTTGTTCGGGGTATTCCGTATGCCGAATGTGGGTGAGCAACGCGTGGTGCGAGTCGACCTGCTGTCAGTGCTGCTCTCGGTCGCAGGCTTTGGCGGCCTCGTCTACGGGCTGAGCGTGATCGGTGACCGTGCCAACGGCGTCGATACGATTGAACCGATGATCCCGCTGCTCATCGGATTTGTGGCGCTCGCACTGTTTGTCTGGCGTCAGCTGTCGCTGCAACGCGAGGATCGTGCGCTGCTTGACCTGCGCACCTTCACCACGAGGCCGTTTGCGCTGTCGGTGATTCTCTTCACCTTCGCCTCGCTCGCACTGTTTGGCAGCCTGATCTTGTTGCCGATCTATGTGCAGAATGTGCTCGGCATGTCGACCCTTGAAGCAGGCCTCGTCCTCCTTCCGGGTGGGCTGCTCATGGGGTTGCTCGGGCCGCTGGTGGGCCGAATGGTTGATGCGCGAGGCGCCCGCTTTATGCTGGTGCCCGGCACCATCGTGACCGCCATCGCGCTGTGGAGCATGGCACTGTTTACCGACACGAGCTCCATCTGGCAGGTGCTCGCAACGCACCTGCTCCTGAGTCTCGGTCTTGCCGGCGTGTTCACGCCGCTCTTCTCGGTCTCGCTCGGATCGCTGCCCCCGCGGCTTGCCTCACACGGCAGCGCAACCATTTCAACCGTGCAGCAGGTTGCAGGTGCGGCGGGCACTGCGCTCTTCGTGACGGTCATGACGCTCGTCTCGACGAGTGTCGCGGGCTCGCCCGAGGCGGTCGACCCTCATGCGCTCGCAGCGGGCACCCGCGTTGCCTTCATGATGGGCGGCGCCGCAGCAACAGTTGGCGCGGTGCTGTCGTTCTTCATTACGGAAGAGACCGCCGAACCGATTCAATAAGCTGCCGCACTGCGGGTGTGGGATGCGAAGGATCATCGTGGGTGGCGAGCAAAATCTCACGGGCGAAGCGCGGGTCATCAATTGGTCTGAGCACCACACCGGTCGGCACGTTCACCGCGGCAAGCCCGGGCACGAGCCCAATGCCGAGGCCGGCCTCAACCATGCCGAGTGCAACCGCATAGTCGTCGGTGCGCACGGCCACCTCGAAGGGGCGCCCGGCGAAGGTGTCACGCACCACATCATCGAGGGTGTCGCCCGGGGTTGAGCTGAAGACCCACGGTGAATGGTCGAGTGAAAGAAGGGCCGAAAGGTCGAATGAGCTGCGTTCGGCGAGCGGGTGGTCAATTGGCAGCGCCAGCATCAGCGGGTCGACGAGCAGCGGGATGGTGTGCACGCTGCTACGAAACGGCAGGTCATAGCCGCGAGCGGTGTAGACGAGCGCCGCATCGAGCGTGTGCTGATTCATGCGCGACACCAGGGGAGCGATCTCTTCGAGCACAGCATCAAGCTCAATGCCAACGTCTCGCAGGTGGTGAGCGATTGTCGGCAGGAGTCGGGCTGCGGCGGTGGGGAACGACCCGAACCTCAGCCTCACCCGCCCGATCTGTGCAAACTCGCGCACATCCGTGAGCGCCCGGTTCGAAAGCGCGAGAATGCGGCTTGCGCGCTCAAGCATGAGCGTGCCGGCGGCAGTGAGAGTGCTGCCGCGGTTCGTTCGGGTCAGCATGGGGGCGCCGACGAGCTGGTCGAGCGCGCGCAGATGGTAGTCGACCGTGGGGTGGCTCCATCCCAGCCGATCGGCGGCGCGCGACACCGAGCCCTCGGCCGCGACGGCTTCGAGCGCCTGTAACTGCCGAGGATCAAGCATGACGGTGCTCCAGCCTTACTGTGATAAGCAATGAAGAAAATCTCCATTTGATCTATACCCTATATGAGGCAATGGAGAACATTTGGCATTCCAAAATCAGGTCCCGATGGTCATGCTGGAAGCATGGATCAGACGCGTGCACCCTATGTCGAGGCGATACAGCAGCTTGCAAGCAGTGAGCCGCTGCATGTGATGGTGCCCGGGCACGGCGGCACCCCTGCGGCTGGTGGTGCCCACCTGGCAGACGTGTACGGTGAGCGCATCGCAGAGTATGACGTGCCGCTGATGCTCGACGGCATTGATTTGGGTGACCATTCAGCCCGAGTGCAGTCCCAGCAGCTCGCCGCAGAGGCCTGGGGTGCGAAGCGCGTGTGGTGGCTCACCAACGGCGCGTCGCAGGGAAACCGCACCGCAGCGCTCGCCGTGCGGGGGCTCGGTGAGCGGGTCCTCATGCAGCGCAGCTCGCACTCGAGCTTCGTCGACGGAGTGCTGCTTGCGGGGCTGATCCCCGCGTTTGTCGCGCCCACCATCGATGAGGCGCACGGCATCGCTCACGGGCTCACCCCCGAGCGACTTGATGAGGCGCTGCGTGAGGAGGCAGAACACGGCCGCAAGGCGTCGAGCGTCTACATCGTCTCGCCCAGTTATTTTGGGTCGACAGCCGATGTGCGTGCACTCGCCGAGGTCGCGCACGCGCACGGCGCAGCTCTCATCGTGGATGGTGCGTGGGGCGCTCACTTCGGTTTTCACGAAGGGCTGCCAGAATCACCCGCCCGCCTCGGCGCCGACATTGTGATTTCGAGCACCCACAAGCTTGCGGGCTCCCTCACTCAGGCATCGATGCTGCATTTGGCAGAGGGGCCCTTCGCTGAGCAACTTGAGCCGCTCATCGATCGCGCCTACACGATGACGGCGTCAACCTCGGCGAGTGCGATTCTGATGGGCTCGCTCGACTTGGCGAGGCGGGCACTCGTGCAGGGTCGCGATCAGATAGGCGCATCGATTCGCGCGGCCGAGCAACTTCGTGAGCGGGTGCGAGCCGACGACCGTTTTTTGGTGATCAGCGATGACTTCTCACAGTTCGCAGACATTGTGCAGACCGACCCGCTGCGTGTGCCCATCGACGTGTCGAAGATCGGACAGAGCGGTCACTGGGTGCGTGATCGGCTCATCACCGAACACGGGGTGTTCTTTGAGATGTCGACAGCGACGACGATCGTTGCGGTGATTGGCGCACTCGCCGCCCCAGACGTTGATCGCGTGATGCGGGCGCTTGGTGCGGTCGCGGACGAGGCCGATGCGTTGCGCGCAGAGGGCAGAGCTGACACGCTGACGGCGTTCCCGCCGCTGCCCGAGGCGGGGATGCTGCGCATGCTGCCGCGCGCTGCCTACTTTGCAGAGAGCGTGGTCGTCACCGCGCACCAGGCGATTGGTCGCATCTCGGCGGATACGCTCGCGGCCTACCCGCCCGGCATTCCGAATCTGGTGCCGGGCGAAGAGATCACCGAGCAGACCGTGACCTTCTTGCAAGCGGTTGCCGCTTCGCCAACCGGGGTCGTGCGAGGTGCCGCTGACCCGCTCGTGGCGACGTTCCGGGTAGTGCGTGACCCGGTCACCGCGTCACTGCAGGCCTAAGCGCACCGAAACGACGGCGGTGGAACAGCTTAGCGGCCGGTGAATGAAGCCCGACGCTTTTCGAGAAACGCCGAGGTGCCCTCGAGCATGTCGGGGGTGCCAAAGCGCCCGGCGAATGCATCGAGCTCGAGCGCGAGACCTTCGTCGGTGGAGAGGTGACGCGCGTCACGGATGGTCGCCTTCGCCGCGGCGACCGCAACTGGTGACTGCGCAGCAGCAAGGCGAAGGCTTTCGTGCACCGCTTCGTGCAGCGCGCCGACATCGGGCAGCACGCGCAGGACAAGACCCAGGTGGAGGGCCTCGGTGGAATCAATGCGGCGACCCGTGAGAATCATTTCACGCGCAGCTGCAACGCCAACGGAATGCGCGAGCCTCACCGTACCGCCGAAGCCGGGGATCAACCCCAGTGCGACCTCGGGTTGACCGAAGCTCGCGTTCTCCGAAGCAAAAATGTAGTCACAGGCGAGCGCAAGCTCGCACCCGCCGCCGAGCGCAAACCCGTTGACCGCGGCCACCACGGGCACCTGCAGCGTTTCGATCCAGGTGGTCAGCTCTTGTGTCTCAGCGGAATAGGCGCGCGACTCGTCTGGCGTCATATCGCGCATTGCCGAAATATCGGCGCCGGCGACAAACGCCTTCGCACCCGTTCCGGTGAGCATGACTCCGCGTACCGACCAGTCGGTGCCCTCGTCGCCCACTGTGCCGAGTTGTTCACGCAGCAGCCCGAAGACGGCGCGAAGCTCTGCGATGACGGTCGGTGAGAGCGCGTTCAGCACCTCGGGGCGAGCGATGGTGACATCGAGGAGCCCATCGTGAAGTCGGAGTTCAAGCGTCTCGAACTCCAGAGAAGCGAGGTGCTGAGCGATCGTCATGAGGTGCTCGCTGTGTGACTCAGTTGCCGGTGTGAGCAGCCTGGCGTGGCTTCTCGAACAGGTTGCCAATGAGTTGCGCGAGCACGAGCACAATCACTAACAGGATCGCGCCGGTCACAAGGATGGCCACCACGTCGAGCGGCTGGCCCGCGGTCGAGAACTCGTCGGCCGGGTTGTACTTCTCGAGCTCTTCGTGCGCCATCGCTGGCGCCGCAACGAACAGCGTCAGAAACGCCGCGGTCAGAGCTGCGGTGACGGTGGTGGCGAGGCGGGAGAAGGTCTTCACAGTGATGCTCCTGAGTGCGTCGTAAGGTGCTGCGGCAGGCGCCGTCGCGAATACTGCCTATAAGTCTAGCCGTTCTCAGGCGCCTCGTGAGCGCCCAGCGCCTGATCCCTGCTGGCGACGTTGCCCGCCACCCTGCTGTTGCGACCCGCCGGCCGCGCCCTGACCACGGCCGCGGCCGCCTCGCGAGCGTTTGCGCCTCGCGTTTGCGCCCTGTGACTTGCCCTCACCCGGTGCCGAGTGGCCGGCGGCGCGCTGCTGCGTTGCCTGAGCCGCTGCGCGAGCCCGCTCGGTTTCGCGTGGGTCAACCTTCGGCGCAACCTCGCCAATGAGCGCGGTCACCTCGGGGTCGTCTAAGCGCACCCGGTGCGGGGTCGCCTGAATCTTTGCGGCACGGCTGATCTGGCGCATCTCACCGCGTTGCTCGGGCAGGACGAGGGTGACGACGTCGCCCTCGTTGCCCGCTCGGGCGGTGCGGCCAGAGCGGTGCAGGTAGGCCTTGTGCTCAACCGGTGGGTCAACGTGCACCACCAGATCAACGCCGTCGACGTGTACGCCGCGGGCCGCAACGTCGGTTGCCACGAGCACCTTCGCCTTGCCAGTCACAAACTCGGCCAGGTTGCGGTCGCGAGCGTTCTGCGAGAGGTTGCCCTGCAACTCAACCGCGGGGATGCCGCGCGCGGTGAGGTGCTTCGCCAGGCGCTTCGCCTGGTGCTTCATTCTGGTGAAGAAGATGCGGCGCGAGGTGCCCGAGGCAAGCGCCTCGATGAGCGCATCCTTTTCGGTCTTATCGGTGACCTCGAAAATGTGGTGGGTGAGCTGCGGCACGGGCGATTCGGCGCTGTCGACCGAGTGCATCACCGGGTTATGCAGATACTTCTTCACCACGTTGTCGACGCCGTTATCGAGCGTCGCGCTGAAGAGCATGCGCTGCCCCTGCTTGGGGGTGGCATTCAAGATGCGGGTGACGACGGGCAAGAACCCCATGTCGGCCATATGGTCTGCCTCGTCGAGCACGGTGATCTCGACATCGTCGAGGCTGACGAGGCGCTGCCGCATGAGATCGTCGAGTCGGCCGGGGGCGGCGACGACAATATCGACGCCGCGCTCGAGCACCGCCTCTTGGCGACGCTGTGGCACGCCACCGAAGATGGTTGTGACGCGCACGCCGACGGGGTCGGCAAGCATTTTGATGGTTTCGGCAATCTGCGTGACGAGTTCGCGGGTGGGTGCGAGCACGATGCCGCGCGGGCGGTGCGGGGTGCGCTTGCGGTCGGCATCTTTGGCAAGGTTTGCAACGAGTGGAATGCCGAAGGCAATGGTCTTGCCGCTGCCGGTGCGGCCGCGTCCGAGCACATCGCGCCCCGCCAGGGTGTCGGGCAGGGTGTCACGCTGAATCGGGAACGGTGAAGTCTTGCCGTTCTTGTCGAGCGCGCTTGCAATCGGCGCGGGCACGCCAAGATCGAGAAAAGAAGGAGTGGTCACAGGGTGCTTTCGTGTTGAACGCACTGACAATTTGACGCCACCCGTGCTCACGTGCGCCGCCAGTGCATCTGGCGCACGGGCAGTCTCGCTGTGGATGTCGCCTGGGGCGACCCGCGAATCAAGAATGTCGGTGACCTGCCTATCGTAGGGCATGCGGCTGTAAAGCTGCCTGAGCGGCGCGATGTACGGGCCCTCGGCTATTGCGTGACGTTCGGAGGTATGGCCGCGGCGGCTTGTTCGGCACGTCGCTGTTGCTTCTTGCGGCGCCGGCGCCGGGCGAGCACGATGAATCCGACAATGAGCAGTGCCAGTGCCACCACCACGAGGATCGGTGCGACGATCGCAAGGATCACGAGCGTCAGGCTGGCGCCATCCTCAGCGGTGCTGAGCGCCGGTGCCGCGAGCCCGCCTGTCACTGCGTTTGCGGCTGGCCGCACCGCGGTTTTTGCGAGGCTCACCAGGAGTGCGAGCCCAATACCAATCACCACTGGTACCCAGGCTCCCGACGAGAAGAACGTGTCTGGGTTGTCAACCGCGACGGTCTCCGTGCCAAGCCCGCCCGCGAACACGATGCCGCCAGAGGCTGGGCGCACGACCGTTTGAATCACATCGTTCACGGTGTCAATTGCAGGGATCTTGTCGGCAATGATTTCGATGATGAGCAGCACGGCAAGAATTCCGAGGATCCACTCGTTCTCGAGCCACGTCCATCCCTGTGGGAGATGGATCCAGTCGATTCTCGCCGCGATACCCATCGCAAGTAACGGAATATAGGCGTTCAGCCCTGCAGCCGCGGCAAGGCCGGCACCGGTGAGCAGCTCAAGCATGGTGCCATCATAAACGCCAATGTCTGAGGGTCGCGCTAGTGTCGAAATCACATCGAGAGGGGCACATGTTTCTTCATCAGCTTGAGCAGGGCGACATTCGTGTGATGACGAGTGCGAGTGATCTGACCGCTGCGAGTGACTGTGAGTTCGCGTTTCTGCGCCGCGTCGACGAGCGACTGGGCCGTGAGGTGACGGTGCCACCGAAGGATGATCCGATGCTGCGCCGCGCGGCTGAGCTCGGCGACGACCATGAGGCGAGGGTGCTCAGTCGTTACCTGAACGAGTTCGGTCAGGGCAACCCCGGCGTGCCGGGCGGCGTGGTTGAGACGCGCGAGAGCGATTCGCGCGACGCACAGACCCTTCGAGCTGCGGAGCTCGAAACGGTCACTGCGCTGCAGGGCGGTGCAGAGGTCGTGTTTCAGGCAACCTTCTTTGACCCGGTGCAGCGCCCAGCCGAGGGCGATGTTCCCGCGATCGGGTTCGTCGGGTTCGCGGACTTTCTGAGGCGCACCGAGACCGGGCATTACGAGGTGCAAGACACCAAACTGGCTCGGCGAGCCAAGGTGACCGCACTGATGCAGCTTGCGGCATATGCTGAGCAGCTTCGGCGGCTCGGTATTCCCGTCGCACCAGAGGTCAGTCTGATCCTTGGCGATGAGACGACGAGTCGGCACCATCTCTCAGATATTGAGCCGGTGTTTCGTGCCAGGCGTGAACGTCTGCACACCATCCTGCTCGATCGGGTGCAGCAGTTCGGTGCCGGCGGCGAGCGATCGAGTGCCGCACCGATCGCGTGGAATGCTGCGGGGGTTGTCGCCTGCGGCCGCTGCGAGGTGTGCGACCCCGAGGTGCAGGCCCATCGAGATCTGCTCCTGGTGGCAGGGTTGCGACTGACCCAGCGAGCGCGGTTGGTGGCAGCGGGCATCACCACCATTGACGCCCTTGCCGCGGCGCACCCACAGACTGCTGGTGGCAGCGTGAGCGTCGAAGGCATCGCGCAGGCGACGCTCGAAAGGCTGTCATTGCAAGCGTTGTTACAGACTCAGGCTCGTGACGGGGCGCCCCCGCCGATTGAGGTGATTGATGTCGCCGCGCTTGCCATGATTCCAAAACCAAGCCCGGGCGACCTCTTTTTTGATTTTGAGGGTGACCCGCTCTTCCGCGAGCCCGGTGACGCTGGCTCGGCGCGGTGGGGCATCGACTACCTGTTCGGCATGGTTGATACCGACCGCCAGTTTACTGCGCTATGGGCGCACGATCTGGACGAAGAGCGGGTCGCGCTTGAGCGATTTCTCGAAATGGTCGCCGAGCGGCGTGCAGCCTACCCCGACATGCACATCTACCACTACGCCCCCTATGAGCGCACCCACCTGCTGTCCATTGCGGCTCGTCACGGTGTCTGCGAAGCCGAGGTTGATCAGCTGCTGCGCGAGCATGTGCTGGTCGATCTCTACCCGATCGTGCGCGCCGCGCTCCGGGTCGGGTCGCGATCGTACTCGATCAAGAAGCTTGAGCCACTGTACATGGGTGACGAGCATCGCGACGCCGACGGGGTGCTCGATGGCGCCGAATCAGTCACCGAGTTCGCCGAGGCCAGCGCGCTGCGCCGCAGTGACTCCGACGATGAGCAGCGCGAAGCAGAGCGTCGTCTTGCGGCAATCGCGGCGTACAACGAATACGACTGCGTCTCGACGCTGCAGTTGCGCGATTGGCTGCGTGGCCTGGCGACGGAGCGCGGCATCGCCCCGCACTCGAGTGGCCTTCCCGACCTGGCCGAGAGCACTGACCCCGAAAACGGTGAATCGCGGTTTCGCCTGAGCCCCGTTGCTGCACGCCTCTCGGCGCTCGCGGCTGAACTCGACGACGCGCAGACCGCCCACGCGGTCGCGCTCGCCGCGAGCGCGGTCGATTACCACGAGCGTGAGCAGAAGTCGTTCTGGTGGGAGCACTACGCGCGGCTCGTCAACCCCATCGACGACTGGGCGGGTACCCGAGATGTGATGGTGATCGATGCAGGGCTGAGCCCGCGGTCAGAACTGTGGATCGACCCTACCGGTAGGCAGACTCGTGCTCGCAGAACCATCGTGCTTCGCGGAGAGCTCGCACCGGGCAGCACGCTGAAGGTCGGCGATGATGCCTTTGCGGTGTATGAATACCCGCCACCGTTTCCGGTGCCTGGTGGCGCGCCCGGTGCCCGTGGCGCACGGAAGGTGCGCATCGTCGACCGCGACGATGACACCATCACCATTGAAGAGCTTCGGGATCCTGAGCTCCCCGAGTGGCGGGAGCTTCCCGTCGCGCTCACTCCGGGGTCGCCGCCGTCTGCCGGCGCTCAAAAGATTGCCATCGAAGAGTGGGGTGCTTCACTTGCTGCCTCTCTCGAACAGGGCGCGCCGTTCGTTGACCCCGTGTTCGACCTCATGCGTCGTCAGCCACCGCGGTTCTCAGATGGCGAAGCAATGACCGTGCCCGTGCATCGAGTGCGCGGTGTGGGTGAACAGTCCGAACCCGATGTGATTGCGGCGGTCACCGAATCAGTGCGACGCCTCGATCGTTCGGCGCTGGCCGTGCAAGGCCCTCCCGGTACGGGCAAGACCTATCTGGCGTCCCACGTGATTCGTGAGTTGGTGACCCGGCACGGTTGGCAGATCGGGGTCGTGGGGCAGTCGCACAAGGTCGTTGAGAATGTGCTCGAAGGGGTGGTCGGTGCTGGGCTTGCTGCCGAGCAGGTGGCAAAGGTGCCGCAGCGTGGGAAACCGGGTGTTGATGCGCCCACGTTCACGGTGCTGCCATATGGCGGGCATGACCGGTTTCTTCGCCAGCACCGGGCTGCGGGCCGGGGCGCGGTGGTCGGCGGCACCGCGTGGGATTTCGCACACCCCGCTCGATTTCCCAGGCGCAGCCTCGACCTGCTCGTCATCGATGAGGCCGGTCAGTTCTCGCTCGCGCCAACGATTGCCGCGGGGGTCTCGGCGCAGCGGCTGTTGCTGCTCGGCGACCCACAACAGCTCCCGCAGGTGTCACAGGGCTCGCACCCCGAGCCCGTTGATGCGTCGGCGCTCGGCCACCTGCTCGGTGAGCACGACACGATCCCCGAAGAGCTTGGCTACTTCCTCGCCGACACCCGTAGGCTTCGGTCTGAGCTCGCCGCCGTTGTCTCAGAGCTGTCATATGAGCAGCGGTTGCGTGCGCACCCGAGTGCTTCCCTGCGCGAGGTGCGCGGGGTTGGCCCTGCGGGCCTTACCTGGCACCCCGTTGCTCACCGCGGCAATTCCACGCGCTCGCCCGAAGAGGCAGCGATCGTCGTCGAGCTGGCGCAGCGTGCGCTGCGTGGTCAGCTTGTGCTGCACGGCGACGTCGCTGACGATGGTGAAACCCCGACGGTGAGACGACTGACATCGGATGACATCATTATCGTCGCCGCATACAACGCGCAGGTGGAATGCGTGAGCGAGGCGCTCGGCGAGGCGGGGCTCGGTGGCATTCGTGTGGGCACCGTCGATAAATTTCAAGGGCAAGAGGCGGTCATCGCGATCGTGAGCCTTGCCGCTTCGAGCGGTGAGGACGTGCCTCGCGGGCTCGAGTTTCTGCTGATGCGCAACCGGCTCAACGTCGCGATCAGCCGAGCGCAGTGGTCGGCACACCTTGTGTCGTCTGATCGTCTCGGTGACAGCCTGCCCTCGAGCGACGTCGCCGTTGCTGCGCTCAGCGGTTACCTGCGCCTCACCGAACTCGGTGCACGCCGAGAATGATCGTCTAGCGTAGAGCCATGGCACGAATCGGCGGACCCTTTCTGACCCCTCCCAGCGGGCGGCTCCCAGACCCTGGTCGGCGGGCGGTTCCGGGTGCGTCCCAGCGATCCAATATTCCCGCGTTTCAAGTGATGCGCATCACCGACGAAATCGCGCGCAGACGGGCTGCCGGTCACGACGTGGTGTCACTCTGCGCGGGCGAACCGAGCGCAAGGCCTGCCCCCGGCACCATCACGGCGGCAGGCTACACGGGCCCGCTCGGCACTACGCCGCTTCGTGAAGCGATCGCCCGGCATTACCGCACCTGGTACGACACCGAGGTCGATCCCGGGCATATCGCGGTGACGACCGGCTCATCGGGCGCCTTTCAACTGGCGTTCCTCGCCGCTTTTGATCCGGGAGACCGGGTCGCGCTCGCGAGCCCCGGCTACCCGGCATATCGAAATATTCTAACGGCCCTCGGTGTGCAGGTCATTGAGATCGCAACGGGCATCGACACGAGATATCAGCCCACCCCAGAGCTGTTAGATCGCGCGGTCGAAGCACATGGCCCGTTAGCTGGGCTCATCATCGCTTCTCCCGCAAACCCCACCGGCACCATGCTTGGCCGTGCCGAGCTCACGGCCCTGGTCGAGTGGTGCAGGGCGCACGGCACCCGATTCGTGAGCGACGAGATCTATCACGGCATCACTTTCCCGAATCCGGGCGACGCTGACCCGCGCGGTGTCACGGTGGCTCAGCTCGACCCCGAAGCGATCGTCATCAACTCCTTCTCGAAGTACTGGGGCATGACGGGCTGGCGGCTCGGCTGGGCGGTGCTGCCCGAAAGCCTCGTCGCCCCGTTTGAAGCGCTCGCGTCAAACTTCGCGCTGTCGCCACCGGCTCCCGCGCAAGAGCTTGCGCTCACCGCGTTCACCGATGACACGTACGCCGAACGCGACGCGATCGTCGCGGGGTTCGCGAGGGCCCGGGCGCTGATTCTTGACGCGGTCCCACAACTGGGATGGGGCGAGGCGGCACCCGCCGACGGAGCGTTCTACTACTACAGCGAACTCGGGCCGATGCTCGACCGCTATGGCAGCGCGACTGCCTATGCGAAAGCGCTGCTCGAAGGCGCCGATGTGGCAGTCGTGCCGGGCGTGGACTTTGACCCAATAGCCGGTGACCAGGCGGTCAGATTGTCCTATGCGGCAGGTGAGCCGGCCGTCGCCGAAGCGCTCGAACGCATCATTCGTTTCCAAACGCGCTGACGTGCCCCGCAGGGCGACTCAGCGCTCACCTGCGAGATTGGAATCAGCGCAGCTGCATCGGCGTGCCCGCGGTGATGCCGGTGCGAGCCTGCAGTGCCTCGTCGACCTGCGCAAGCATCTGACCGCTCGGTGACACGCTGAGCCCGAGCGACTCGAGGGTCTCACGCTCGCACCCACCGAGGTCAAGCACCACGGCAGACACCGACCCCAGCAGCGGTTCGGGCAGCTCTGCGCCGCCACGCGCGAGCACCGACCGCAGGGCCAAGGCCAGTGTCGCCGTGTCAGCACCCACGACCGCACGCCGCGCTGACGCGTAGACCACGCCGTCACCCGACAGACCCTCGCACACCAGCTCGCTGCCGTCTGCAGACCGGGTCACCACGAGTTCGAGCACGCTCGAGCCAGGCCCTGAGCCTCCCGCGCCCGATGGCGCACCAGCAAAGGGCAGTGGAATGCCCGCAGGGGCGCCACCGTGATCGTGCTGATCAGATGACGCCCCTGCGAAAGTGAACTTCAAATCCATGAGTTCTAGGCTACCGCGAGCGGCCTGCCTCAGGCTGTGCGTGGGCGCTATGCCTGCGCAACGACCTCGCTGTACGCGGTGAACGGCAGCTCGGGGAACGCCTGCGCGACGCCCTCGTTCGTGACGGTGCCGTCGTGCGCGTTGAGCCCCTTGGCGAGCGCCTCGTCGGCTGCCATCGCGGTCTTCCACCCCTTGTCAGCCACCGCCACAATGTAGGGCAGGGTGGCGTTGGTGAGCGCGGCCGTCGAAGTCTCGGGCACCGCACCCGGCATGTTTGCGACGCAGTAGTAGATCGAGTTGTGCACGGGGAAGGTAGGGTCATCGTGCGTGGTTGGGCGCGAGTTCTCGAAGCAGCCGCCCTGATCGATCGCGATGTCGACCAGCACTGATCCGGGCTTCATCTGTGCGACCATCTCGTCGGTGACGAGCTTCGGTGCCTTCTCGCCTGGGATCAGCACCGAACCGATCACGAGATCAGCCTCGCGCAGTGCCTCGGTGATGTTGAGCGCATTCGAGGTGCGGGTCTGAATGCGGCCGTTAAATTCATCTTCCAGCTGCTTCAGACGAGGGATGAAGATATCGATCACCGTCACCTCAGCGCCCATGCCGTAGGCGATACGAGCTGCCTGCTCGCCGGCAGCACCGCCACCAATGACGACGACTTTGCCGCGACGGGTCGCGGTCACACCACCAAGCAGCACACCGCGGCCACCGTTTGCCTTCATGAGGCTGTATGCGCCTACCTGTACTGAGAGGCGGCCGGCGACCTCGCTCATGGGGGCGAGCAAGGGCAGTGCGCGGTTGGCCAGCTGCACCGTTTCATATGCGATCGCGGTAGTGCCTGAGTTCAGCACGGCCTCAGTGAGGGTCTTGTCTGCGGCAAGGTGCAGGTAGGTGAAGAGAATCTGGCCCTTGCGCATCTTGTCGTACTCTTCGGCGATGGGCTCCTTGACCTTGAGCACCATGTCTGCGCTCGCCCACACCTCGTCAGCGGTTGCAACGATGGTTGCGCCCGCAGCCTCGTATTCGGCGTCGGTGATGGCCGAGCCGAGGCCTGCGCCCGACTGCACGAGTACCTCGTGCCCACGACGCTTCAACTCAAAGACGCCGGGCTGCGTGATCGCCACGCGGTTCTCGTTGTTCTTGATTTCGGTAGGAATACCGACGCGCATGATTGCTCCGTTTCGTTGACTTTTACATGTCAGGGTTGTGGGCGCGCCAGAAGAGCGAGCAGCCCAAGTCAGTGATACTTCTGATTCTGCACCATTTTTGCTTCTTTTAGGAGCAGATCGCAAAAATATCGAGCTTTCACTGATGTTTTGCGTAGATTTCTGTAGGAAATCTCACTGCGGTGGGATCTGCGCGATCGGTGGGGGTCACAACCGATGCGCAGCCACAGCATCACCGCTCACTTGCGAACAAGCCGCATCTCATGAATGTCGAGCGCCTCAGTCGCAGCAGCGAGCACATCGCTGCTGTATTCGCCGACGGCCCGTGCCTCGAGCAAGACCGAGCGCTGCGCATCGAGGATTACCTGCACCAGGTGCAGGTAACGCTGGGTCTCGGACAGTGTGGGAATCGTGCCAGACTCCGCTTCGTGGGAATCAAGACGATGCTGCTTGAGCCTCAGCGAGGCGAGCGCGCTCTCCAGGCTGATGCGTGCTCTCGCGATCGATTTGTCGCTGATGGGTTCGTGGAGATCATCGTGTTCCGCAGTGACGCGGGCCCGCTCGACCGCCGATTCAAGCGCAGCGTTTCCTGCGGCTAACAGATCCTCAGTCAGCGACTCGATTTCATTGCTGTGGTCATCACGGCTGCGGCCATTGGGGCGGAGCGCGCGCACGAGGGGAGGCAGCGTGAGGCCGTGCAGAATGAGGGTGATGATCGCGACAAGAAACGCGATGAGCACGATTTGTGAGCGGTAGGGCACCGCGGTCGGAATCGACTGAGCTGCGGCAAGCGTCACCACGCCGCGCATGCCGCTCCAACTCAGAATCGTGGCGCCGCGAATGTCGAGGCCTTGCTCTTTCGCGTGCGCCGCGTCCGCGGCGCTGCGGCGTGCTCGCCGGTCAAGCCGCTGAATTTCGATGGCGTGGGTGTTCGTGCGCAACTCTGGCGGGGTGAACTGTTTCGCCTCGCGCGCCGCCTGTTTTCGCTCTTTCGCCCTCGCCTCGACTCGCGGAAGGTTGCGCGCCATACCCCAGGTCATCGGCACGATGAACGCGAAGCGAAGCACGATCAGCACCGCGACAACGCTCAAGGCGATGGTGAGGGTGTGGCCGAGATGCAGGCTGCTGTTCGCCACCTCGTTGACGAGCGAGTGCAGTTCGAGACCCATGATGAGAAACACGCCGTTCTCGAGCAAGAACTGCACCGTGCGCCAGTTGAGACGCTCGTTGAGACGTGCGCCTGCGCTGAATTTCGACAGCGCGTAGTGGCCCGAGTAAAGGCCGGTAATCACCACGGCGAGCACGCCCGAAGCGCCGAAATATTCACTGGGTGCGAATGCAAGAAACGGCACCGTGAAGGTCACGACGGTGTCATAGACCGGGTTAACGAGCCGGGAGCGCACCCAGACGGTCAACGCGCCGACGATCAGCCCAATCAACACTGCGAGTGCAACAGCATAGGCGAACTGCAGGGTGGCCTCCCAGAACACAAAGCCTCCCGCTACCGCGGCAATCGCGGTGCGCAGCAGCACGAGCGAAGTGGCGTCGTTGACGAGGCTTTCGCCCTCAAGAATGGTGACGAGGCGCGGTGGCATACCGACGCGCTTGCCGATCGCAGTGGCAGCGACCGCGTCGGTCGGGGCGACCACCGCGCCGAGAGCAATCGCTGCGGCGAGCGGTATCGCAGGCACGACCAGGTGCAGCAGCACGCCGACGATGATCGCCGAGATGATGACTAGCACAACCGAGAGCCCGCCGACGGGCGTCAGGTTGCGGCGCAGGTCGAGGATCGGCACGTTGACGGCCGCCGCGTAGAGCAGGGGCGGGAGCACCGCGAAGAGAATGACCTCAGGATCCACCGTGATGAGCGGCACCCCCGGGATATATCCGATGCCGATGCCGACCAGCACCAGGACGAGGGGAGTGGCCACGCCGATGCGTGACGCAAGAATCGAAACGACGACGACGAGCACGAGTGCGCCAACGGCCACCATCAACCAGGCTTCAACGTCCATTCGATTAGCGTAGGGGATTTTCGCGCAGCTTGAGGCGGGCTAGCAGCTTGAGACGGGCTATATGAACCTGGCCCGGTGGTACTGCGGCGGCACGAGTGCGTCGGCGCTCGGCGCCCGCAGTTCGTGAGCCCACGAGATTGGTAGGTGGGGGTTTGCGAGCAGGGGGCGGCCCACTGAGATGACGTCTGCCTGACCGGTTGCGAGGATGCCTTCCGCCTG
>LSQX01206574.1_pt1 | contig 32658 bp, 26 predicted proteins | sample 654561 | NCBI WGS metagenome assembly LSQX01 (sample SAMN04489861, study PRJNA283612) | anaerobic digester metagenome | isolation source: 4 biogas reactors fed with cattle manure at either 37C or 55C with and... | place: Denmark: Kongens Lyngby | collected 2014 | reverse complement strand
GCATTAGTTGAAAAATGATGTGAACCGTCCGAAAAGGAATCGGGCGTGATATTCACTATCCCCATAATTAAAGGGCGCTCGAACCCAAGTTCAAAGCGCCCGCAAAGGAATGTACTATTCATTCAGTAAAAATATTATTATTACACGGCAGTTGCCGGACTATCGCTGTCTTTACCTTTGGGAGCCGCGCCTGTTGGCGGAGGCATATCCACAGAATCATGCGGTGCATCAGGCTCTTTGGGTGGACGGGGTGCACGACCTTGAATGATGTCTTCGATCTGGTCTGCATCAATGGTTTCCCACTCAAGCAGCGCTTTGGCCATAGCATGCATCTTATCGGCATTTTCTTCGATAATTTTACGTGCAACGGCATATTGCTCATCGATAATCAAACGAATTTCAGTATCCACCTTCTGCATGGTGGATTCTGACATATGCGTGGTTTTTGTCACACTGCGACCCAGGAAGACTTCATTTTCGTTCTCGGCATAAACCATAGGCCCCAAAGAGTCGGTCATGCCATAACGGGTGACGATATCACGCGCAATCGCGGTTGCCCTTTCAAAGTCATTGGAAGCACCGGTGGTCATTTGATTCATGAATACTTCTTCGGCAATCCGGCCACCAAACAGAACCGCGATGGTATTGAGCAACCGCTCTTTATCCATGCTGTAGCGATCACCCTCGGGCAGCTGCATGGTAACACCCAGCGCACGGCCACGAGGAATGATGGTAACCTTGTGAACCGGGTCTGTTTTGGGCAACATGCGTGCCACAATGGCGTGACCGGCTTCGTGATAGGCCGTGTTCTTGCGTTCTTCTTCGGGCATGACAATGGAACGGCGCTCGGCACCCATAATGATTTTGTCTTTGGCTTTTTCAAAGTCGATCATATCGACAGTACGGCCATTGCGACGTGCCGCAAACAGCGCGGCCTCGTTAACCAGGTTGGCCAGGTCTGCACCTGAAAACCCGGGTGTACCACGAGCCAGAATGGAAGCCACCACATTAGGTGCCAAAGGCACTTTACGCATGTGAACCTTAAGAATTTGTTCACGACCACGCACATCGGGCAGGTTAACCACCACCTGACGGTCAAATCGACCAGGGCGCAGCAAAGCGGGATCCAGAACATCGGGACGGTTGGTGGCAGCAATCACAATCACGCTTTGACCGGACTCGAAACCATCCATTTCAACCAGCATCTGGTTGAGTGTTTGCTCGCGCTCATCGTTACCACCGCCCACACCGGCACCACGCTGACGACCCACTGCATCGATCTCGTCAATGAAGATAATGCACGGCGCGTGTTTTTTGGCATTTTCAAACATGTCACGAACACGGGAAGCACCCACACCCACGAACATTTCAACAAAATCGGAACCTGAAATGGTGAAGAACGGCACTTTTGCCTCGCCTGCAATGGCTTTGGCCAGCAGGGTTTTACCGGTTCCCGGAGGACCCACCATTAACACGCCACGGGGGATACGACCACCCAGACGCTGAAAACGGGAAGGGTCACGCAGGAAATCGACCAGTTCCTTCACATCTTCCTTGGCCTCATCGCAACCAGCCACATCGGCAAAGGTAATGGGGTTACTGCTTTCATCAAGCATACGGGCGCGGGATTTACCAAAACTGAAGGCACCGCCCTTGCCACCGCCCTGCATTTGGCGCATGAAAAAGAACCAGACCCCAATCAGCAATAACATGGGGAACCAGGAAATAATGGCGCTTAACAGAAAAGAAGGTTGCTCTGGTGGTTTGGCGGTTACTTTAACACCGTCACGCACCAGGTCGCCTACCATCCAGAGGTCTCCTGGAGAGGTTAGCGAATAGGGACGACCACCGCTTGGGGTCACGTGAATGGTATCACCCTGGATTTCCACGCTGGAAATCTTACCCTGCTTGGCGTCATTGATGAACTGGGTATAACTGACGCCATCATTATTACGCACGGGCGCATCATACTGCTTGAACACCGTAAACAGCACCAAGGCAACAATGGCCCACATGGCGAATTTAGAAAAAGAATTATTCAAAGATCAGCTCTCCCGCATGAAATTTAGAGCTGCAATTTTTATGACTCATAAAAACTACAAAAAAACTAAGATTGCACCTGTTTACATTCTATATCATAGAAATAAAAAAGATGGAATTAGTGCATATTTCGAATGAATTAAAATGTATCGAAATATACATGAAAGATTTAAATTGGGACAAAACCGGAAATTGCAAGCCTGCTTAATCCTGAGGATCTTGCTCCCGAAGCTTCTTCAGACCCCGGGCAACCAGAAAAGTTTCCGATGATTTGTCACGTGAAGCCTTTGGTTTGCGCTCCACCACTCTTTTGAAATGCTGCTTGAACATTTCAACAATTTGTGAAAACCCGCTACCATGAAACGCCTTGACAATAAGCGCACCATCGGGCTTGAGATGATCAAGGGCAAAATCCATAGCCAGCTCGCATACATGCTGGATACGCGCTGAATCGGCCGAGCTCACACCTGAAAGGTTGGGCGCCATATCCGAGATGACCAGATCCACCTGCTGATTGCCCACCTGCTCATGCAAGCGTGCCAGAACCTCATCCTCACGAAAATCACCTTGCAAAAATTCCACCCCAGCAATCGGTTCCATGGGTAAAATATCAAGTGCAATAACCCGGCCGTCCATTATGCCGCCCGGCCCAACCAATCTTTCGCGTGCAACTTGCGACCAACTTCCCGGAGCAGAGCCCAAGTCGACTATAATATCACCCCGACGCATGAGCTTTTCTGAATCCAGGATCTCGATCAGCTTGAATGCAGCACGTGCCCGGTAACCTTTTTGCTGAGCCATTTTCACATATGGATCATTAATGTGCTGATGGATCCACTCTTTTGAGAATTTCTTTTTGGCCATTGCCGTATTTCCTAACTTATGCCTATACTCGAATTAACATCTAAAGAACGCAGCGCCTTACGCTCTGCCGCCCACCCACTCAAACCGGTTGTCCTGATTGGCGATAACGGACTGACCGATGCAGTCCTGAAAGAAATCGACACCAGCCTGACAGTTCATGGCCTGATCAAAGTCCGCGTCGCAGGAGACGACCGGCAAGCTCGCATTGATATGCTGAATCAGATTTGCGACACACTTTCCTGTGCCAATATTCATCATTTGGGCAAAACGCTTATTCTATATCGTCACGGCTCGGCCAACCGTGCTTTTGAGGAAAACGACAAAGAACCCCAACAGGCCAGCTATCGTAAACCTTCCGAACCTTATACACCCAAAAAACTGGCCGCCGCTGGCAAAAGTATCAAAGACAAGCGCCGTAAACCCGTCATCAAGAGTAATGACGCTCTGGCTTCCGACAACTCAAGACCTGCTCGCAAGCCCGTGGCAAAACCATCAGCCAGTCGCCCTGCCCATAATATTCCGCGTCGTGCCGGCAGTGCCCTGTCCCTGCGTGCCGGACGCCGCAACAGTACAACACGCCGCGGCACCCGCTAAGATCATTCTTGCTGGCAGAAACTGCCAGCAATGATTACCGCCCTAGCCCCGGATAGGGATCACTTCATTGACAATTGCCAGCATTCAAGCTGGCTTTTTTTGACGCCCGAAAAACAAAAATGCCAGCTCTTTAATTTAAGCGTGGCATGCAATTTCATGCTAGGCAAGCACAAAATCCTGAAACAACGATTTGTTTAATTATATGCGATCTCGATGATTTCGAACTCTTTCTCGCCGGCGGGCACATTCACCATGACCACATCACCTTCCGATTTGCCAATCAGCGCACGGGCAACCGGGCTGGAAACGGAAATCAGGTTCTGGCGAATATCGGCCTCGAGATCACCCACAATCTGGTAAGTCACCGTTTCACTGGAACCCAGATCTTCGATAGTCACCGTTGCACCAAAAACAATACGATCATCCACTTCCAATGTAGCCGGGTCAATGATATGCGCATTGGCCAAAGTGCCTTCAAGTTCCTTGATACGGCCTTCGATAAAACCCTGGCGCTCACGTGCGGCATCATACTCGGCATTTTCAGACAAATCTCCCTGAGCGCGCGCCTCGGAGATTGCTTCAATGACATTGGGACGTTCGATGGTTTTCAAGCGGTGCAATTCTTCTTCTAAGCGCTTTGCACCACGCGCCGTTAATGGAATAGCTGCCATAATTTCACACACTCATAAAAAACTAAACGCCCCGCATTATTTTTAAATAAATACAGAGCGTTACAAATAAACACGCGTCTTTTTAAAAGACAAAAAATTTCCCCGGTTCACTCTGAACCGGGGAACTAACCACAATTGTGCTTAAATTTGATTAAAATTGCAAGTCATTTAATTAAAAGACATTTTTCTGTCGTCAAAAAACACGAACAAACGTCTACTCCGCTTTAACACCAGAAAAATCAATGCTTGCTTGCACGACAATTCAAGAGCGCATAAAGCAAAATGGCACCAAAAGTAGCCGTACCAATACCATTGAGCTCCAGAACCCCCATGGAAACTTTAAAATCTCCAGCGCCCAGAATCATGGTTACCGCCGCCACAATCAGGTTTTTATTGTCACTGAAATCAACCTGGTTAACCACCCAGATGCGGGCACCGGCAATAACGATAAGCCCAAAAACCACCACTGCAACACCACCCAGCACAGGGGCCGGAATGCTGTGAATCAGGGCCCCAAACTTGGGGGAAAAGCCCAGCAAGATGGCAAACAAGGCGGCAACCACAAACACGATGGTCGAATAAATGCGGGTCACGGCCATCACGCCGATATTTTCGGCATAGGTAGTAACGCCTGTTCCGCCCACCGAACCTGACAGCATCGTCGCAACCCCATCCCCGACAAAAGCACGGCCCAGATACTGATCAAGATCCTGACCGGTCATGGCACTGACTGCCCGGATATGTCCCAGGTTTTCAGCCACCAGAATGACCGCCACCGGCACAATCACGGAAATGGCTGAAAGATTGAATTGAGGAGTGGCCAGGGAAGGCAAGCCAAACCATGCCGCATTCTGGATCGCGATAAAATCAATCGGCTGGCCCAGGCCCATGACATTGGCAAAAACCCAATACAGCACACTGGCCAAAACAAGCCCCACCAGAATCAGCAGGCGCTGTATGGTGCCTGAGGTAAAAACCGCAATAATGCCCACACATAGAATCGTCATAATCGACATGGCCGCTTCAAAATTACTGCCACTCCCCATGGCTCCCTTGGCCGCAATGGGTGCCAGATTCAAGCCAATCACGGCAACAATTGCGCCAGTGACAACCGGTGGCATCAGTTTTTCTATCCAGGCCGATCCATTGCCCCTTGAATTGGCATACCAAACGATAAGACCGATCAGGGCATAGACCGCACCGCAGGCAATGATGGCTCCCAAGGCCACCCCGATATTAAGGTTGGGGCCAGAACCGGAATACCCGGTAACCGCCACGACGCCGCCGATGAAAGCAAAGCTGGAGCCCAGATAACTGGGTACTCTTCCTCCGACAAAGAGGAAAAAAATCAGGGTGCCAATACCCGACATCAAAATCGCCAGATTGGCATCAAAGCCCATCAATAATGGTGCCAGTACTGTTGAGCCGAACATGGCCACAACGTGCTGCACCCCCATGGCAACGGTTTGTCCTGCCGGCAAGTATTCATCAGGGGCAACCACCTGCCCGGGCTCAAGTTCGTCAACCTTGCGCCAGATTGGAAAATAGGATCCAGACATTTCTTTCCCTTTAAAATTGTTTTACATAAATGCTGGAAGGAAAGTGTACGTCCTGAATGGCTTTGCTGGCAAGTAAATATAACAGGAAAACCAGGGACAACCACTATTGGACAATTTAGTCAATCAATCGTATTGTGACATGGATATTGCCAGTCATATACCAAAAGCGATATTCCAACCACCAGGAGACAAAACCATGAAAGCCAAACTGAAACAAGGGCTCAAATGTGCCGTTTTAACCCTGATGCTCACCAGCGCCCCCAGCGCTTTTGCCGGTACCGTGACCATCATCACCTCTTTTCCCTAGGAACTTACCCAAGCCTATAAAAACGCTTTTGAAAAAGCCAACCCTGACATCAAACTTGAAATATTAAATAAAAACACCGTTTCAGGAATTGCCTATGTCCGGGAAACCCCGGAAGGTCAACGCCCCGAAGTTTTCTGGGCCAGCGCTCCCGATGCCTTTGAGGTTCTGGGGGCTGCCGGTCTGCTTGAAAAGGCGGGCGATATCTCCAATCCTGATGTCCCCGACAAAATCGGCAGTTTCCCCATTAATGATCCCAGCGGCCTATTCCTAGGGCAGGCACTGGCCGGCTACGGCATCATGTATAACACCCGCTTTCTTAAAGCCAAGAACCTGGCAGAACCCAAAGAATGGCACGACCTGCTCAAGCCGGAATGGTATGGCAATGTGGACATGACCTCTCCATCACGTTCAGGCACGCAGCACCTGACCGTTGAAACCATTTTGCATAGGTGAGGGCTGGGATGAGGGCTGGAACACCATTTTTCGCATGGCTGGCAACAGCAGCGCCTTAACCGAACGCTCGTTTGGCGTACCCGATGGCATCAATAACGGGCAATTCGGCGCAGGCCCGGTCATTGACTTTTTTGGACTATCCAGCAAATTTTCAAATTTTCCGGTTGAGTTTGTTTATCCGGAAACAACCGCCATCGTACCCGCCAATATCGCACTGATCAGCGGTGCCAAAAATACAGGGGAAGGCCGCGTCACCGCCCGCGAAACCAATAAAGTCTCTCTTTATGTCGATGCAATTGGGGAACTGCACATTCCCGTCAACGGTGAGGCCCCTGAAGATGATGTTCTGGCGGCCAGGCGGTTGCACTTGCCCTACCCCCGTCACAAATACGCTTATTGCCAACGTCCACCACCCGTATCGCCTAAAGTAATACAATAGAGCATTATTGAATTGAACAGGCAAATTGCTTTAAGAAACCCATGTCACATACTGATATCTGGATTATCCGTCATGGAGAAACCGACTGGAACAGCGAACGCCGTTTGCAGGGCTGGCGAGATATTCCACTGAATGAGGCCGGCCTGGCTCAGGCAGAAAACCTGTGCAGGCACCTTAACCGGGATTTCTTTCCGGTTTTACCCCATCATATCTACACTAGCGACCTGCAGCGTGCCTATCATACCGCGCTGCCTTATGCGCGTGCCAACAATCTTGACATTACCACCCTGCCCGGCCTGCGTGAACGCAACTATGGCATTCTGGAAGGCAAACACTGGTCCGTCCTGAAAGAATACAACGCCATCCGTGAAGAAAACCTGGCCATCGAACTTAACCAGAAAGAACACCAGGCTGAATCCCTGCAAACATTCTACGATCGAATCAGAAACACCCTGCTTGACCTGGCAAGGCAACACCTGAACGAAACACTGCTTGTCATTTCCCATGGTGGTGCCATTGACATGATGTGGCGGGCGGCCCATCAACTGCCTCCCAATGCCCCCCGTGAATTTACGCAACGCAATACATCCATTAACCGTTTGCAAATTTCCCCTGAAAACAAATGGTCGGTCATATCGTGGGCCGATGCCAGTCATCTTGACCAATGACTCATCAAAAACCAACCATCCACCCCTAACCCTATTTCCGGCCATGCCCAGGAATCAAGGAGCGCAGTCATGAGTAAAAAGAAAGATAAAAACACTGAAAAAGCAGTCTGCCCCTGCGGGGGCCATCAGGAAAAAAAACCATTTGCAGAATGCTGTGAGCCTTATCTCCTGGGTCAGGAACAAGCCCCGGATGCAGAGCGTCTGATGCGATCACGCTATTCTGCCTACGTACACAGCAATGAGCATTACCTGCTGAATACCTGGCACCCGAGCACGCGACCAACCGCCCTTGATCTGGAAACGGCACCACCACAATGGCTGGGCCTGACCGTACATGAATTCCATGAGATTGATGCCGACCATCAAGAAGTGTCTTTCACCGCCAAATACAAGCAAAACGGGAAAGCCTTTAAAATGCATGAAAACAGCCGTTTCGTGAAAGAAGATGGCAAATGGTTTTATTTTGATGGCGATGTGGTGGAATAAAAAGCGGCTTCCCGAAGGATAACAAGATGCGTATTTTCATAACAGGCGCCAGCAGCGGGCTTGGCAAAGCCCTGGCAACCGCTTATGCCAAACAAGGCGCCAGCCTGGGACTGCTTGGACGCAATACAGGTGCACTGGAAGAACTGGCGGCCAGCCTGCCCGGACAACACCGGGTTTATGCCCTGGATATTTTAAACAGAAGCGCCCTGCATGAGGCCGCCCGCGATTTTCTGGCGCAAGGACCGGTTGATATCGTGATTGCCTGTGCCGGTATCAGCATTGGCACCTTGACCGAATATGAAGAAGACTTCGTCCAATTCCAGAAGGTGATCAACACCAACCTGCTGGCCATGGTCGCCACCTTTGAGCCGTTCATCAAATCCATGAAAGCACGGGACAGCGGCACGCTGGTGGGCATCAGCAGCGTGGCCGGTGTACGCGGCTTGCCGGGCTCCAGCGCCTATTCTGCCTCCAAGGCGGCTACTACCACCTATCTGGAAAGCCTGCGGGTTGACTTGCACAATACCCGCCTTAAAGTAGTCACCATCGCGCCCGGGTTTATCGATACCCCCATGACGCAACACAATCCGTATAAAATGCCCTTCCTGATGCAGCCCGAGGACTTTGCCGATGCAGCCCTGAAGGCCATCGATAAAGGCTGCAGCTATACCGTTATTCCCTGGCAAATGGGAGTCGTGGCCAAACTGCTCAAATGGATCCCAAACCCGGTTTATGATTATTTTGCCTTCAAGTCGGGCAGAAAACCCAGAAACGGCTCACTGTCCTGATGGCATCACAAACCAAAAGGACTGACCCCGGATTCGTCACCGATTCAGTCCTTATTCAACCCGATTTTGCCTGGGCACCAATGCACGCGTGGTTTATGGTTTATGGCTTCAGATAAAATCATTACAACTGCGATTGCAGGTAATTTTCCAGCCCCACATGCCTGATTAAATTCAGCTGCTGCTCCAGCCAGTGGGCATGATCCTGCTCGGTATCATCAAGCTGTTTCAGCAACAAATCACGTGATACATAATCACCATGCTGCTCACACAGTGCCATGCCTTTTTTCAGGTTTTCACGCACCTCATATTCGGTGTCCAAATCATGCTGCAACATTTCAGGCACGTCTTTACCCACGTTGATTTTGGCGGGAACCATATCCGGTGTTCCCTCGAGCATAAGAATACGACGAATCAGATCATCTGCATGACCGGTTTCATCTTCCATTTCATGACCAATACGGGCGGCCAGTTTGGTATAGCCCCACTCATCATACATGCGGGAATGAATAAAATATTGATCGCGGGCGGCCAATTCACCAGTGAGCAATTGATTTAAAAATGCAACTACTTCGTGATGTCCTTTCATGATAATAAATTCCTTTTTATGAAGGTGGTGAATAGATTATAACCAGTTTAAAAAAATGCCCGCACAAGGCGGGCATTTTTTTAATGTCTGGCAACAGGCGTAAAGAAAAAAACCGTTACGCCCCTTGCCCTGCAGCAAGATTATGCCGCGTTGATGGAAGCATGCAATGATTGCAGGGAATACACTTTCATACCCTGTGAGTCACGCAAATACTGCATACCTTCAACTGCGGCACGGGCACCTGCAATCGTAGTGAAGAAAGTAACCCGGGCAGCCAAAGCCTGGGTACGGATGGTACGGGAGTCCTGAATGGCGTTACGACGCTCTTCAACCGTATTGATCACCATGGCGATTTCACCGTTTTTAATCATGTCAACAATATGTGGACGACCTTCGGTGACTTTATTAACCGCCAATACCGGCAGACCCGCCTCTTCCAGCGCAGCAGCCGTGCCACGGGTGGCAACAAGCTTAAAGCCCAGATCGTGCAAGCCCTTGGCAATATCAACCGCCTTGGCCTTGTCCTGGTCTTTGACACTGATAAAGACCGTACCACTTTCTGGCAAAATAACACCGGCAGCCAGCTGGGATTTAACAAAGGCCTCGCCAAAGGTTTCGCCAACCCCCATGACCTCACCGGTGGACTTCATTTCAGGGCCGAGAATGGTGTCAACACCCGGGAATTTGACGAAGGGGAATACCGCTTCTTTGACCGAGTAGTAAGAAGGCGTGATTTCCTTGCCGATACCCTGCTCAGCCAGGGTTTTACCTGCCATGACACGCGCCGCGATTTTGGCCAGTTGCAAGCCGGTAACCTTGGAAACATAAGGAACCGTACGTGAAGCACGTGGATTGACTTCCAGCACATAAACATCACCGTTCTGAATGGCAAACTGCACATTCATCAAGCCCTTGACGTTCAGTGCCTTGGCCATCAAGCCGGTTTGACGCTTGATTTCCTCGATGACCTCGGCGGACAGGGAATACGGTGGCAAGCTGCATGCGGAGTCACCAGAGTGAACACCCGCCTGTTCGATATGCTCCATGACGCCGCCGATAAACACGGTTTCACCATCAGCCAGACAGTCCACATCAACTTCGGTCGCATTGTTCAGGAAGCGATCCAAAAGCACTGGAGAGTCGTTGCTGACTTTAACCGCTTCACGCATATAGCGCTCGAGGTCAGTTTGTTCGTGAACAATTTCCATGGCGCGGCCACCCAGCACATAGCTTGGACGAACCACCAGCGGATAACCGATTTCAGCGGCATGGGCAATGGCTTCAGCTTCTGTACGCGCAGTACGGTTTGGTGGCTGACGCAGACCCAGTTTTTGCAACAGTTTCTGGAAACGCTCACGATCTTCAGCCACATCGATGGATTCGGGGCTGGTACCAATAATAGGCACCCCATTGGCTTCAAGGGCACGGGCCAGTTTCAGCGGCGTTTGGCCACCGTACTGAACAATCATGCCTTCAGGTTTTTCAAGATGGACGATTTCAAGAACGTCTTCAAGCGTTAATGGCTCGAAATACAGACGATCGGAAGTGTCATAATCGGTAGAAACGGTTTCAGGGTTGCAGTTGATCATGATGGTTTCGTAACCATCTTCACGCAATGACAAGGAAGCATGCACACAGCAGTAATCAAACTCGATACCCTGGCCAATACGGTTGGGACCACCACCGAGCACGATGATTTTTTTCTTGTCGGTGGGTTCTGCTTCGCATTCTTCCTCGTAGGTGGAATACATATATGCGGTTTTGGTGGCAAACTCTGCGGCGCAGGTATCAACGCGCTTGTAAACCGGACGAACACCCAACTGATGACGCACCTTACGTACTTCAGACTCTGAAACGTCAAGCAGGAAAGCCAGGCGACGATCTGAAAAACCACGACGCTTGAGTTGACGCATCACGTTTTCATCAAGATCGGCCAGTGTTTTTTGCTCAAGCGCCAATTCGATTTCCACGATTTCCTGGATTTGATGCAGGAACCAGGGGTCAATCTTGGTTAAAGCATGCACCTCATCAAGGGTGAAACCCTGGGCAAATGCATCGCCCACGTACCAGATACGCTCGGGGCCGGGTTCTGCCAATTCAACCTGCAGTTTTTCACGGTCCAGGGTTTTCTGGTTCAGGCCATCAACACCCACTTCCAGGCCACGCAGGGCTTTCTGGAAAGACTCCTGGAAAGTACGGCCCATGGCCATGACTTCACCCACGGATTTCATTTGAGTCGTCAGGTGAGAATCGGCCTGGGGGAATTTTTCGAAAGCAAACCGCGGGATTTTGGTAACCACATAATCGATGGTTGGCTCGAAAGAAGCCGGTGTTGTACCACCCGTAATTTCGTTTTGCAGCTCATCAAGTGTATAACCAACCGCCAGGCGGGCAGCGACTTTGGCAATCGGGAAACCGGTTGCCTTGGAAGCCAGCGCTGAAGAGCGAGACACGCGCGGGTTCATTTCAATCACAATCATACGACCGTTATCGGGATTGACCGCAAACTGCACGTTGGAACCACCGGTATCCACACCAATTTCACGCAATACCGCGATGGAGGCGTTACGCATGATTTGGTATTCTTTGTCTGTCATGGTTTGGGCAGGTGCCACGGTGATGGAGTCACCGGTATGCACGCCCATGGGATCCAGGTTCTCGATAGAGCAAATGATGATACAGTTGTCCGCCTTGTCGCGCACCACTTCCATTTCAAACTCTTTCCAACCCAGCAGGGATTCTTCAATCAGCAATTCTTTGGTGGGAGAAGCCTCCAGGCCACGACGGCAGATAATCTCGAACTCTTCGGGATTATAGGCAATACCGCCACCGCTACCACCCAGTGTAAAGCTGGGGCGAATGACCACTGGAAAACCGGCCGTACCGATTTCTGCGGCAATGTTTTTTTGTACTTCCCAGGCTTCTTCCATGCTGTGAGCCACACCGGACTTGGCAGACTCAAGACCGATGGATTCCATGGCCTGTTTGAATTTAAGACGGTCTTCGGCCTTTTCAATCGCGTGCTCGTTAGCACCAATGAGTTCTACGTTATGCTTGGCCAAAACACCGTTATGAGCCAGATCCAGCGCACAGTTAAGTGCGGTTTGACCACCCATGGTGGGCAACAGGGCATCCGGCTTTTCAGCTTCGATGATTTTTTCCACAGACTGCCATGTGATGGGCTCGATATAGGTGACATCGGCCGTTTCAGGGTCTGTCATGATGGTGGCGGGATTACTGTTAACCAGAATGGTACGGTAACCCTCTGCCTTCAGGGCTTTACAGGCCTGGGCACCCGAGTAGTCAAACTCACATGCCTGGCCAATAATGATGGGGCCTGCCCCAATAATAAGAATGCTTTTTATGTCGGTACGCTTTGGCATAATACTCTACTTTTGCTGTGCCATTTGGCTGATGAATTTATCGAACAGGACAATAATGTCATGAGGGCCGGGGCTGGCTTCAGGGTGCCCCTGGAAGCAGAAGGCGGGACGATCGGTCAGTTCGAAACCTTGCAAGGTGCCGTCAAACAGTGATACGTGGGTAACACGTGCATTGGCTGGCAAAGTGCCGGCATCTACTGCAAAACCGTGGTTTTGGGAGGTAATGTAAACACGACCGGTTTGTACGTCCTTGACAGGATGATTGTCACCATGATGGCCTGTTTTCATTTTCAGGGTTTGGGCACCAATAGCCTGCGCCAGGATTTGCTGCCCAAGACAAATGCCAAACAGCGGAATTTTTTTATCGAGAAGGGTTTTAACAGCTTCGACCGCATAACCGCAAGCACTTGGATCTCCTGGGCCATTAGCCAGGAAAATGCCATCAGGATTAAGGGCCAGAACTTCTTCTGCAGGTGTTGTGGCAGGCACCACCGTTAAGCGGCAACCCTTATCGGCCAGAATGCGCAAAATATTTGACTTCACGCCAAAATCATAGGCAACCACATGGTAGCTGGACTGGTTGGGCCGGGTATAACCCTTGCCCAATTGCCAGGTGCCTTCAGACCAGTTCTCGATTTGCTGGCGGCTGACCTGACTGGCCAGATCCTGGCCTTGCATACCCTTGTAACCACGCGCCAGTTCAAGTGCTTTTTCCACATCATCACCAACCAGGATACACGCACCCTGCGCACCTTTTTCACGCAACAGGCGCGTGATTTTACGGGTATCCACCTCTGAAATGGCCACGATGCCATTTTCTTTGAGATATTCAGGCAGTGACTGGGTGGCACGGAAATTTGAAATACGATCCGGGCAATTGCGGATAACCATACCAGCAGCATGTGTCTTGAAAGATTCAACATCTTCCTTGTTAACACCCGTATTACCAATATGCGGGTAGGTGAAGCTGACAATTTGCTGGGAATAACTGGGATCGGTCAGGATTTCCTGAAAACCAGTCATTGAGGTGTTGAAAACCAGTTCGGCTACGGTATGTCCGTTGGCGCCAATGGAAATACCTTTAAATACAGTACCATCGGCCAAAGCCAGAATTGCGGTAGGGAATTCTGTGTTTTCCCCGAAAATATGTGACGGCAGCGTCATAAAACCCCAAGTTCTAAAATCAATAAGTAAACCTTGTTATTATACTGTTTTATTGATTTTCTATTGGAAATTTTACGTTTTTCTCACGAAAAAAAACGTTATTTTCTTTAATTTTCTAGGGCATCTGCACATCAAAAGCCAATGCCTCTCTTGAGGCATCTACATTAACCGTGAAAGCGAGCTTTTCCTGATAGAGGTCTTCGCCATACTCAAAGAAAGTGACCCGTATGCCATCGGACAGTTTTTTCTGGCTATGAAGCGTGGGATAGGTATAGCGGCTATTGGGCAATATGTACAGCTCACCCAGTAACTGACTGGACATGATGGGCACCCAGGCCTTGGAATTGGCGGCATTTTCAATAATCCAGGTAGGGCCTTCCGGCTTACCGGTTTTACATTTCACCAAAACCAGCGCCTTACCGGAAACCTTGATGTTTACCGTATGAAAATCAAGCGCATCGAAAGTGGAACTGTGACACCACTCGTATTGTCCCTGCAAGGGCAACACCAGTTCCCGCAGGGAAAGACGCGGATGCGACAATAATTCGGACTTTACCGGAACACGATCACTTTCCCGGTAAATGGCGGTACGGTCCAGGTTGGTTTGCGCCCACTCGATCATGCGCGGCAGGCGCTCAGCCAGGCAGGCCACCGTTTGACACAAAGCCAAACCGTTATTACGGGTTTTGATTAATCGACTGATTAAGACAGGACGGTCGGTTTGTGCCTGCAGGGCCGAACTGAGATAAAGCCATTCGAATAAACCGATGGCCACCTGTGTGTTTTCACACATGCTGGCCGGCCATTTTTTTTTATTTTCACGTAACAGCTCAACACCACTTTGCCCAAACCTGCTTTTTATTACCGACTCGGGAATGCAGGGATTCAGGGAGATTTCCTGAGCGGCGGACGACAAACCAACGCCCACCTTTAAAAGGGAGCGATCAAATTGTGCATATACCGCGTCCACGGAAAAGAGCAGGCCAAAAAACACCATAAATAGCCTACCCAGCTTAAGTAGCATTTACTTACAACCTTTTAATTAAATTGAACTGTTCCACAATGAAATCATATCAAGCTATCTACAAATAGACAGCCGATGTTACTATTTACCTATAATTATATTACCCAGAGTGTAAAAAAATACTACCAAAACCCATGCTTGACAAGTAATTATTTGAAGAGGCAAAAGCCTACAATTAATATGCCACCCTGTCAAACCTGAAACATATAAACGACATGACTGCACCCAGATTTTAATCCTGATTCAAAATCAGGCTATATTGTTGTATGGAATCTGAACAATAACTTCCACTATCGTTGCCATTATAATTTCTATTCTGGATACAAATATATATGAGTAATCAATTAGATGAACTGCGTAAATTCACAACTGTCGTTGCCGACACCGGAGACTTCCAAAGCATGCGTGAGCACCGTCCCACCGATGCCACCACCAACCCGTCTCTTATTCTGAAAGCCATTCAGAAAGACGCGTACCGCCCCCTGCTGGAGCAAACCATCCAGGATCATCCCAATGCCAGCACCCCAGAAACCCTGGATCACTTACTGGTAAGATTTGGCAAACAAATACTGGAGATTGTTCCGGGACGGGTTTCCACCGAAGTGGATGCCCGCCTTTCATTTGATACCCAGGCCACCATCGAGCGTGCCCGCCACCTGATTGCGCTTTACGAAAAAGAAGGCATTTCGCGTGATCGCATTCTGATCAAAATCGCCTCCACCTGGGAGGGCATCAATGCGGCACGCACCTTACAAAAAGAAGGCATCAAGTGCAATATGACTCTTCTTTTCTCGATGGCCCAGGCAGTCGCCTGCGCGGATGCCAAGGTGCAACTGATTTCACCCTTTGTAGGCCGTATTTACGATTGGTACAAAAGGAATGCGGGCAGCCAGTGGAATGAAGAAGCCAATGCCGGCATAAATGATCCGGGCGTCCAGTCGGTAACCCGTATTTACAATTATTTCAAGAAACACGATATCAAAACCGAAATCATGGGCGCCAGCTTCCGGAACAAGGGGCAAATTATTGCCCTGGCCGGCTGCGACCTGTTAACCATCAGCCCCGAATTGCTGGCAAACCTGGCACAAAGCCAGGAAGTGGTTCAGCCTGTACTGAATGCCAAGGAAGCCGGCCAGTTGGATATTGCCCCCATCAAAGCCAATGAGGTGGCCTTCCGTTTCATGCTGAACGAAGATGCCATGGGTACTGAAAAACTGGCCGAAGGCATTCGCGCTTTCGTGGCCGACTCGATCAAGCTTGACCGGATTATTGAACAGGCCCGCGCCTAAGTATTATTCGTGTACTTTTCTACCTTGCCGGGCACTCATTCAAGAGCTTCGACGCTCGATGAAAGCCCAGGCAATGGTGCCAGCATCAACGTATTCAAGCTCGCTGCCAGTGGGAATACCACGGGCAATTCTTGACACCTTCAGCCCCCTGCTTTTAAGCATTTCCGCCAGGTAATGGGCCGTGGTTTCGCCCTCGGCCGTAAAATTGGTGGCCAGGATAACCTCTTGCACCTTGCCATCACTGACACGCTCGAGTAATTTATCAAAACCCAGATCATCGGGCCCCACCCCTTCCAGGGGTTTGAGGCTTCCCATCAGCACAAAATACAGGCCACGGTAACCATGGCTGGCCTCTATCATGTTCTGGTCTGCCGGGGTTTCCACAATGCAAAGCAGACTGTCATCACGCTTGGGATTAAGACAGGTTTCACATATCTCATCCTGGGAAAACGAATGACAGCGTTTACAGTGTCTTAAATGATTCACCGCATGCGACAGGGCAAAAGACAGCTGCTGCGCCCCTTTACGGTCGTGTTGCAGCAAATGGTACGCCATGCGCCGGGCACTTTTGACACCAACACCGGGCAATCTGCGCAAGGCATCCACCAGCGCAGATAGCGGCTCCGGTTCAGGCAAATGATCTTGCATCAGAATGGGAACTTCATTCCCGGTGGCAATGGCAGGCCAGCCGTTACGGAAGACATTTTTTCCTGGGCAGTGCTTTCAGCCTTGCGCAGGGCATCATTGAAAGCGGCCGCCACCAAATCTTCCAGCATGTCTTTTTCGTCTTCCAGCAAGGAAGGATCAATAACCACCCGTTTTACATCATTACGGCATGTCATGGTTACCTTGACCAGGCCACCACCGGAAGAGCCTTCAACCGTGATATCTGCCAGCGCTTCCTGGGCTTTTTTCATGTTGTCTTGCATTTGCTGGGCTTGCTTCATCAAGCCAGCCAATTGATTTTTCATCATGATGAATGATTTCCTGCTTCATTAATTAATGGGATCAGCCCGTATTTTAGTAGATTAAACCATAAAGATCATGATGATCAGCACGGTTTAATACTTTCGGGAACCACCTGGGCGTCAAACTCTTCAATCAGGGCATTAATAAACTCGCTTTCCCGCACGCCCTGCTCGGCCTTTTCCTGGCGGGCAGCCTGCTCGGCACGAATAGAGGCGTAAGCGGTTTCCTCTACATTTTCGGCATATTCAAACGAAACCTTTACCACCTGCCCGAAATATTCACTCAACACCGTATTCAATTTTGCTTTGGCACCCAGCTCGTTGGTGTTTTTCACCGGGATACGCAAGCGGATTTCATTCTCTTTCACGCCCAGCCATTCACTTTGCTTGGCAAACTCGGCCGCCACACCGCTTAAGGCCAACTCTTGCGACAAAACCGTCCAGTCATAAGGCGTCATTTGCTGAGGATTCCGCTCGGGCAACTGGCCCTGATGGCTGGGTATCCAGGTAGCATCTTCCTGTTCAACCGGAAAAGACGCCATCTCGGGATCGGCCAGATCCATATCAGGGTCCGGGGGTATTGCCTGCGTAAAAGCCGCTTCATCATCAGGCTCGGACGCTGCCAGCATTTCCCACTCTGCCGGGATGTCTTCCCAGGCAGGAACAAAATCGTCAGCCGTTTTTTTTTCAGCCGTTTTCACCTTGTCATTATCATTGGCAGCGGTCTTCGCAACGGACGCCGCAACATCTGGAGCCGCCTCGTTGGAGGGAGCGTCTGAAGCCCCCTCTTGACTTGCTGGCATTGTGACTGTGGCAGGCTTTTCAGCGACAGACTTTTCAGTGGCCTGCTGCCCGGGTGACGGCATGGGTAATGCCATGGGTGACGACATGGCTGGCGCAGGCAAAGCAGCCATATCGACCGTGCTGACCAATGACAGCATTCTTAAACCGGTCATGACAAAACCGGCATATTCATCGGGTGCCAAAGACAACTCGTTACGGCCATGCACGGCAATACTGTAAAACAGCTGCAGGGTATCCGGATGAAACGCCCTGGCCAATGTCTGCATATCTTCATGCAAAGGGTCATCCGCCATGAGCGTGCCCGGCAAGCGCTGCTCTATCGCGATGCGCGAGAGCAAAACAGCCAGATCGGCCAGCGCACCTGAATAAGAAAACCCCCGCATCGACAACTCATTGGCCGTATCCATCACACCCTGTGCCGAACCCTGCAATAAAGCCTGCAAAAATCGCACCAGATATTTCTGGTCGATGGTGCCCAGCATTTCGCGAACGGCAGCATCGGTAATATTGGAAGAACTATAGGCGATGGCCTGATCAGTCAAGGACAGGGCATCACGCATGGAGCCGGCAGCCGCCTGGGCAATAAGACGCAAGCCACCCAGGTCAAAACGCACGTCTTCCTGCTCAAGGACATTTTGCAAATGCCCGACAATCGCCTCGGGTGGCATTTGTTTTAAATTGAATTGCAGGCAACGGGACAATACCGTAACGGGAATTTTTTGTGGATCGGTGGTGGCAAGTATAAACTTGACATGCGGCGGGGGCTCTTCAAGCGTTTTTAGCATGGCGTTAAACGCATGCCCCGTTAACATATGGACCTCGTCGATCATGTAGATCTTGAAACGACCGGCACTGGGCGCATACACGGCCTGTTCAAGCAACTGCGTCATTTCCTCAACGCGCCGGTTGGAGGCCGCGTCAAACTCAAGGTAGTCCACAAAACGGCCTTCGTCTATTTCAACGCAGGCACGACATTGACCGCAAGGCGTGGCGGTAATACCGGTTTCACAATTAAGGGACTTGGCAAGAATGCGTGACAGCGTGGTTTTACCCACCCCGCGAGTACCTGTAAACAGCCAGGCATGATGCAGACGCTGGGTATTAAGCGCATTGCTTAACGCCCTTACCACGTGCTCTTGGCCGACAAGGGTTTCGAAGGATCGGGGACGCCACTTACGGGCAAGAACAAGGTAGCTCATGAAATGATTGTAGCCCAGAAATGCAAACGTCACCCTGACGGTGACGACTGTTTTACTGAATATTTTTGTAGATGAGGGGTGAGCCTTACTCCGGCACTGAATCTAAACGGTTATGGCTGCTTCGTTCCCGACCTGACCAGTTTCGCCGCCGACCCATGCGAAGGGGCCCACCGAAAAGCATTGTAACAGCTTTCTGGATTATTACAATACAAAAATGCCAGCCGCCCCCAAACCAGATGAAAATTTAACGCCAGCGATAGCCTACGCCCACACCCGCACCAACGTCTCCACCTGAAGACCCCACCACAGAACCATTGAGCAACCACTTGCCGTTGTCAGTTGCGGCAGAGACACCAACGGCATAACCGGACTCACCCGACCAGGTACCGCCACCGACGCCCACCACTTTTTCACCCGGCAAAACGGCCTGTGGCAAATTGGCTGCGGCAATCGCGGCAGCCGTACCTTCATCAGCCTTACGTTCGGTTTGACGGATCTTGCGATTGACATCATTAAACATTTCCGTGGCTTGACCCAGGTTTACGGCATCGGTGGGCCGACTGCCCGCAGCCACTCCGGAAACCATGCGAGGACCTTCGCTACCCGCCATGGACACTTCTTTTCCATTGGCTTGCTCACCTACGGAAATCGTACGGGTTTGATTATTTTGAGTGACCGCTACGGGTGAAGAATCAGGCACGGCCTCATAAACAGCCTGCATGGCTGCCATAATGGGACTAACCGCCTGCGCCACAGCAGGAACACTGCCCAAAACGGCAACCGCTGCCACCCCACAAACCATCCAATTGCGCAACACCGTGCTTTTGTTTTTTTCTGACTCTGTTTTTTTACATGCGGCATGAATAATCGGATTCATTGGTTCTCCAAAACTAAAAATTTAGTAAACAAAATTAACTGACAAGCATTATTCCCTTTTTTATAAAAAATGTTTTATATAAACCAAGACACTAACAACTTATTACATAATTACAACCAGGCAGAACAAAGAATAATCGCTTAACCGACCGGGCCTCTTACAAGGTCAGCCAACGGTTACCATCCAGCGCATAAATAACTGCCCGGGCAGGGCGTCCGTCCAACGCTGTCAAGCACTCACAATACTCCTGGAGCTGTTTACGGTACGTTTGCCGCAGGCGGTTTTCAAACACCTCATCAGACTCATGCTCATGTTTCAGTGCCGTTTTGTAATCAACCACCAACCAGCCATCGGGGCCGGAAACCGCCACGTCCACAATCAGCACCTTGCCATTGACATCCACCAGCTCCCATTCCTGACGGGCATTGGGCTGTTGCAGCAGCCATTGCCCTTTATCATGAGCCAGGCAATTCAGCAATAAAGATTGCACTCGTCCGGTTGCCTCACGGGCCTGTTGGGGACGCAGGCCTTCCTGGAGCAACTGACGCACAATAATATTTTCAGCCGACTGGATCCGCCCGGGTGTCCAGCCTTGTAATTGATCCTGCCCCATACGGGCCAGCCAGGCATGCACGACCGTACCGACATGCGCCTCATCACGCTCTTCAAAATGCCAGGCGCCCCCCTCATGGAAGGTCAGGTCTGTTGGTTTTTGGGGTTTTCCGGCTTGCGGGTGCAGGGTCTGCATCATGGCACCGGTAAAACGGGTTAGCGGCGGCCCCACCACCTCATATTGGCCATATTCACCGCCCTGCCCGTTCTTGGCCTGTGACACAGGCAGATAAGGGGGTTTAACCGTAAAGAAAGTATCCATTAAAGGCTGCAACCGTGAAAACAGCGTGCTGGATGCGGCATTGAGCACTTCCCCGTCCCTGACCTGCAAGACCGCCACCAAATGCAGTCGTTGACACGCCCGTGTAGCGGCCACGTATAACAGGCGGTCAAGTTCATACTGGGTACGTTTTTTCTCACGCCCGGCCAGATAGACCGAAATCGGATCTTTTTCCTCGGATGCCCTGGGCTTGATAGGCCCCAGCAACAGGTGCCCCTCGGACTGTTCAAACCGAAGCAAGGGATCAGGGTTATTGCGTGGAACCCTGTTCAGGCCATACAAAATAACTTCCTGAAACTCCAGTCCCTTGGATTTATGCATGGTCATGATGGTCACCGCATTTTGCTCGTGAGAGGAAGCAGCATACAGGCGCTCAAGTTCACGATCAAGATCGGCAGGATTCAGGCCCCCATACGGAGCAAGGTTATCCAGCAAGCGCAGCACCGTCTGCACATCGTCGTGCTCACTTTCATGGTCATAAAAAACAAACCCGCCCAAAGCGCGCCAGACAGATTCCACATGCGCGGAAAAAGTAATCACATCATGTTCAAAAGGCCGATCAAGCAAGGCACGGGCCACGGGTAGTACACGAGCCCGCTCAGCATCCGATAAATCCAGCTCCCTGGCAAGCTCCGGATCATGACCGGAACCTGTCTCGGCCAGCATCTGCGCCAGCAACTGTGGCACGGGCATTTTCTGCTGCTCACCAAACAGGGTATCCAAGGTATTCAGGGTCAGTCCGCATAAAGGCGAACGCAGCAGTGAAAGCCAGGCCACACGGTCGGCCGGGTGCGACAGGGCTCGAATCAGCTGTACCAGATCAATCACCACCTGACGGTCTTTAAGCGGCTGAAAATCCACGGCCCGCACGGGAATACCTTCCAGAATCAGCCGGTGCATCAACTCATTCAGATGGGTACGTGCCCGCACCAGAATGGCCACAGGATCTTTTTTACCCGCATGTGTTTGCAAAGCCGTCCTGACCAATTCAATCACCCTGTCCTGAGCCGCTGTCTCTGCCATTTTCCGGCTTATTTCAATCGGTAACGGTTCTTCATCAGAGGCGGCCGCTTGCGGCAGGGTATGGGGCTCGAGCAAATGGGCGGGAATATGGCTACCATAATAAAACGGATGCATCAACACCGCCTCGGACTCGCCTGCCTCATTAAAAGCCACGGATGGCGTATATTTAATGGCCCCCAGAACGGGATTATCCCTGGCCGGAAATATCCGGGCAAAAGTTTGGTTCACCCACTCCACCACCCTCTGGCGGGAACGGAAATTATCCGTCAACTTCAATACCGTCAGTGGCAAATCATTAATGCTTTCACGGGCCACTTTCAGAAACAGGCCCACTTCGGCTTTCCTGAAACGGTAGATCGATTGCATCGGGTCACCCACCAGAAACAGGGTGCGGCCTTCGTTGGCCAGCCAGCCTGACGTCAACTTGCGAATCAGGTCAATCTGCACCTGACTGGTATCCTGGAATTCATCGATCAGGATATGTTTGATCACGGCATCCAGCGACAGCAGCAATTCGGCCGGATTATCCACCGACCCCAAGGCTTGCCCTGCCCGCCAGGCGATTTCAATAAAATCCACTTCGCCTTCACTGGCAAACACCTGCTCAAGCTGTTGTGCAGCCAGTTTAAGACATTCCAGCAAATTGCCAATAATATGAATTTGCTGCGGTGTCATCAAGACATCAGGCAAATCGGTCAAATCATGCAGGGCTTGCGCCCACTCTTCCGAGTCAGTCCGTTGTGACTCCAGCCAGGCTTGCATGGCCTCCTTGTGCGCTGTCTTGGGGGGAAAGCCTTCGTTCTTGGTCAGGCGGCTGCGCAACTGCCCTTTGCCCGTCAGCAACAGGCGGGCCAGCGCCTTCCAACGACCAATATCCGTGAAATAAGGTGACAGGGGGCTCCCATCCCAATCAAGCAACGGGTAATCATCATAATGACCGGCAGCCGGGTCGGCCAGGGTGCTGGCCGCCATGCGTGCGATGGGAGCCAAAGTGTCGGCCCAGCCCATAGGCATCAGCCCACTGACCCTGGCAATGTCTTCATCCATGGCCTGCGCAAGGGATTCCATCACCGCCTGCATGGCACCTGCCGGATCATTCACCACCTGCAGCCACTGATCCCTGAACCCCAGCATATCCACCAGCAAGGCTTCGGCAGGCTGTAAATCCACATCCAGATGCGCCACCAATGCCTGTACACATTCGGTGCTGTCAATCAGGGCCAGTGTTTTACGTGCCGCCTTGCCATACAGGGTCCGGGCATCTTCGGTCACCGAAGGCATACCCCCCATACCCGACAACCAGGGCATGGATCTCACCAGCGAAGCACAAAAAGAGTCAATCGTTTTAATGCTCAGACGTGCCGGATGCGCCAGCAAATTCCAGCCCTTTTCCTGATCGCGCTGCAAGGCTGCCCGGGCCAGCTGCCAGCTTTTTTTCTGATGCGCCGATTCCGGCTCTTCTTGCTGCAAACCCAAAGCCAGTTTTTTCAACACCCGCGCATGCATTTCCGAGGCCGCCTTGCGGGTAAAGGTAATGGCCAGGATTTCCTCGGGCCGGTTCACCGTGGCCAGCAAGGCCAGGATCCGGTCTGTCAACAATTCTGTCTTGCCGGAACCGGCCGGTGCCTGGATCAGAAACGACTCGTCGGGTTTGATGGCCCGGGCACGGGCCCGATGATCACTGGGCAAACGCGTTGCCGACGGATTGGGCGAATACGCCTGAACCTGTAAGGATTGATCTGCTGCCATCGTTTCACTCATCTTCACTTTCCTGCGCCAGCCTTAAAAAGGGTTTGACATCACAATATTCCAAATCGCTTTCCCGCCAGGCCCGGTTGATGGCCTTCCCGGCAGAAAAATCCTCTGCCAATCGCGCCATGACCGTTTGCCAGCGTTGCAGCAAATCATCCCAGGATACGGCTGGCTCCCAACTGCTGCGATCATCCAGGGCATCAACGCCCAGGTCTTCATTGGCAATACCCTTGAGTTCGATCTGACGCGCATTCAAACGGGCAAACAGCAAGCCGGCCACCGGATTGCCCTTGCCCGCCCCCATAACCGCGGCATAAAAAGGCAGCTGCAAATTAACGGGCACCTCTCGTGACCAATCCTGTTTGAAAGCCGGCGTACTGCCTGACTTATAATCAATAATCACCTGCTGGCCATCGGCCAGGGTATCCACCCGGTCCATGCGTAATGACAGCCTGACCTGCGCATGCTGCCACTTCACATCCTGCTCGAGCTGTTGCACGACAAACGGTTCACGCCTGAGCTCGATCTGCAAAAAATCCATCACAATCCGACGGGCGCGGTCTTTTTCCATTTGCACAACAGCAGCATAATCATGCTTGAGTTCCTGATCGGCAGCCAATTCCACGCACTCATTCACAAAACCCTCAAGCGAGCCGTCTTCAAACTTTTCAACCAGCCGTTCCCAGTCTTGCAACATGCCCCACACCAGCTCCATGACTTTATGCAGAAAAACACCCCGCACCCGCTGGCTGACCGCCTGCGGATAATCCTTCAACTCACGCGCCCCCAAACGGTAACGGGCAAACGCCCACAGCGGGTTGCGTGCCTGGGTTTCCAGCACATCCATGCCACCACTAACGGAGCGCTTGCCCGAAAGCGCAGGCGCCTGGTGATCGGATAAGACCTCAATATCACGACGGGGTTCTTCGCCTTTTGCACTGACACATAAAGTTTCAGCCTCAAATAATGGAATATTTTCCAATAATGATGAGGCCCTGAGTTCTTTTTCACCCTCCATCAGGGGCCAGCTTAAACGGACTTGAGGCGCACATTGCCGCAAGGCATGAAACAGCTCATCTGCCCAGGCTTTTTCCCGCTCAGGCGTGGCGCGTGGTGCATTGACCCTGCGCAGCGCGTTGACCGGCAAAAAAGGATTGGGACTTGGGCTGGCAGGCAGGACCTCGTCGGTCAGGCCAAGAATCCATACGGCATCCCAACGGCCGCCCTCTGCCTCCAGAAAACCCAGCACATCAAGCCGTGCCTTTTTATCCCGTTGCGGCTGAAAAGCCGATTGACGTGCCAATCTGTGCAACAAGGCACAAGCACCGGTGGCATCCAGAAGCCCGCCCACCTCATATAAGGCAGAGAAACGAACCAGCAATTTTTCAAAAGCCTGACACACCTGAAAATTGGCGCTAGTCAGTGTTGCCGGACCAGGAAACCCGAAACTCACCAGACATTCACGAATACGCTGTGCCCATTGGTCGGTGCTGGCACGCGTGTACTTGCCCTGAAAAGGCTGACACCAGTGTTGATAAACCTCCTTGAACTTCAAGGACGCTGCCGTATCCAGCTCTTCAAACATGGCCAACACAACCGCCTCGGGAACCGTAATGTCTTCTTTCTGACGCAGCTGGGCATCGTATTGTGCCATGGCCGCCAACACCGAAGGCCTGGCGGCACAATGCCCTGCGAGCAAGGCCGCCCCCAGCACCTGTACCTCGCATTGCCCGCGACTGCCCAGCTGCGCCAGCAGCCTCAGCCAGGCGAAAGCCGCCCGCACGGGCGCCCACTCGGTTAGAGGACGGCCAACCGCCACGTTCCAGCTTAACCCATGGCGACCCAGGTTTTGCGTTAACAAACGTCTGGCCAATGGGGCTTTGGCTTCCAGATCCGGTGCCACAATGGCATACGTCCCCTGAGGGTTATCCTGCAGGGCCTGTCGTGCCCATTCAATCGCCGCTTCCCATTCTGCAGCCGTATCTCCCAACGCTGTCTTGCCAACATCACTGGCGCTGGCCGACTTTTCAGCCAGCACATACAGATTGGTCCCATTCGCCTGGCAAGCCTTTAACAGCCTGCCCAAACGGGGGGAGCACTCCGCAAACCCCAGCAAAACAATCTGCTTGGGCAAACTCAGGTTTTCATGATTTTCGAGTGCACGAATCAGACTTTCCTGCATCAGACAATCGTCTTCCGCATCCATCCGGGACAGGCGATGCAGGTAAGCCTGTTGCCATTGCCTGAACCGCTCGTACTCTTGCGTGCTTTCATCCTCCCTGACCTGAATATGCCAGTCGGCACACAAATGATGGGCATCAGAAGCCATTTTTGCCGTTTGCTGCAAATCCAGCAAGCGTCCCGCCCCTTCTTCCTGCTCAATAACCGATTCCCACACCAATTGCTCGGCAAAACGGTCCAGTGCAATGGCCGGCACATGACTTTGAGTACTGAATAAACGATCATCATGCAAGGCACGAAGCCATCGGCCCAGCGGCATAATCCGGGGTAATTCAACAATACTGGCAGAAGGACCCATATGCTGGATCAGCCACTGTTTCAGACGCAATGCCTGCCGGTTGTTAACGGTCAGCACCAGTTGCTGACGGGCATCTGCCGCCACCAGCCCATCGATGGACAGCGCCGGCAAGGCGGAAATCATAAACTCAGGTGAAGCGGCAGTCATAAGCCTCCATTCAAGATAGAAAACATCATTTGACAGCAATAATGATACTTGATTGGGCGTAACTTCACTGACAAATAATACAAATCACAGGCCATGCATCGGGCATTAACAAGGCTGTGTTTTGAACATTCACATAAACGGCAATGTTACCCGCACCTCTGCGGTTAACTTTTGCACGCCATGCTGGTTGCAAACGCTCAAATCCATCACAAGCAACTGACCGGTTTCTGTCTGTTCCACCTGACTGACAGTGCCGGTACATACCGGCTGCTCTGCCAACTGCATGACGCTGACAAAGCGCACCTTGATATTGTCCAGATATTCTTGCCGCACAATGCGTGAAAGACACTGCTGCATGAAGGCAAAGGTAAACATGCCATGCACAAACACATCATCAAAACCGGCGGCTTGCGCATAATCACTGTCTATATGCAATGGGTTATGGTCGCCCGAAGCCCCCGCAAACAGGGCCAGTGCCGCGCGACTGAAGGGCTCCCCCTGCCATAGCGGCAAGCGATCACCCACCTTGCAATGTCTTAACTCAAACCCTGAATTGCTCATGATTTCCGATTTTCCACAAATACCGATCTTAAATCGGCAACATGTTTGCCATCCTGGTTTTCCACCCGCGTGTAACGGTCAAGAAAATACAGGGTGCCGTTTTTTTTGCTGTAGACATCAGCCACCCGGGAAGTAAACGTTAATACATCACCGGCAAAACACTGGCCATGGCACATGAATTCCTGCGAGGCATGCAATGTTTTACCGGCATCCAGACCCACCTGGGTAAACCAGGCATAGGGGTCTTCCCTGTTCATTTCCAGACCGAACAACAGCCCCACGGGCACCACGACCGACGGATACCCCTGCGCTTTGGCATAAACCTCATCAAAGAACAAACGCTCGGTCTGCCCGGTGACTTTCGCATAAAACTGCACCTGGAACAGGGAAGCCGGCACCTGGTGAGACCCCAATTCCTTACCGATCAACCCCGCTTCAGGCATATTGACTCCTTATGTTCAACGCTTTGTTACCAAGTGGCATTTGGATTCTGACAAAGGAAGGTTGGCATCTTCAGCTGAAATAACGCCCTTGATATGGTAATAATCCCAGGGTCTTGTTGATTCGCCCGGTTTTTTCACTTCCAGCAAAAGCATATCATGAGCAAATTTGCCATCCTCCCTGATCTTGCCCTTGAACAGGCCATCATCAATTTCTTTAGACTTCAAATACGCCATGACCTTGTCGGCATCGTCAGTACCGGTTTGCTTGATGGCATCCAGATAATTGATCACTGATGAATACACCCCAGCCTGCCCCATACTAGGCATTTTGTTGGTTTTGGCATAATAGCGCTCTGACCAGTCACGGGTTTTGTCATCGCGATCCCAATAGAAACCTTCTGTCAGCATCAGGCCCTGTGCCGCATCCAGCCCCAACGCATGAATATCATTAATGAACATGACCATGGGTAAAATGCTTTGCTTTGACTGTGTGATGCCAAATTCGGCCGCCTGCTTGACTGCGGTAATCGTGTCCTGGCCGCCATTAGCCAGGGCAATGACATCGGCATTGGACTGTTGGGCATTCAACAAATAAGAAGAAAAATCGGTTGAGTTCAGCGGGTGCCTGGAAGACCCCACAATCTTGCCATTGTTTTTTTCGATCACCTTGCCAGCGGCATCCATCATGGCACCGCCAAAGGTGTAGTTCACCGTAATAAAATACCAATTCTTCTTGCCTGAATCCAGCACGTGCTTGGCCGTCCCATTGGACAGCGAATACGTGTCATACACCCAATGCACGGTATTCTTATTGCATTGCTCGTTAGTCAACGGCAAGGACGCAGCTCCGGACACCAGCGCAACCCGATTCTTGTCCGCGGCAATTTTACTGACTGCCAAGGCAATATTAGAGGTGACCAGTTCGGTAATCACATCCACCTTGTCCACATCAAACCATGCGTTGGCCCTGGCCATGCCAATATCCACTTTGTTCTGGTGATCGGCACTGACCAGCTCGATGGGGGTCTTGAAATCCGGGTTCGCCTTCTGGAAATCCTCAATCGCCATTTGTGCCGCGGTGACGGCTCCGGCACCGCTAAAGTCCGAATAAGGACCACTCATATCCGTCAGCACCCCTACCTTGACCAGATTGTCACTGATTTTTGGCTCGGCAGCCTGTACTGCCGGCAATGCCGCCATAGCTAAAGACAGGCCCACACCGGCCTTTGCCACCTTACCTAAAATGCACATCCCTTCTTTTTTCATCATTGTCTCCATTTATGTAAATATATTTACTTATAAAGACGAATTATGCCGATTTTTAAAAATTAATAAAGCAATTGCTTATAGGGACTTTCCCTTCCCTGCCTGACAAAACGAAAAAAGGGCATATAAGAAAACTTATATGCCCTTTGGGTTCATCTTATTTAATTTTTAATTAAATAATCATTTGGAAGGTGAAGACAACAGCTCTTGTGCCTGCTTTCTTAATTCATATTTCTGGATTTTACCGGTCGCTGTTTTTTGCAGCTCACCAAATATGATTTTTTTAGGCACTTTGAAACGGGCCAGATTCTCACGGCAATAATCCAGGATTTCGTCTTCCTGAACTTGTGCACCCTCTTTCAGCTCGACAAAGGCAACCGGAATTTCTCCCCATTTCTCATCGCCAAGCGCCACCACCGCGCAGTTGGCCACACCGGGATATTTATACAGCACATCTTCCACTTCGATACTGGAAATGTTCTCGCCACCTGAAATAATGATGTCTTTGCTGCGGTCCTTGATTTGTACATAACCGTCTTCATGCATGACACCCAAATCGCCCGTATGGAACCAGCCGCCTTCGAAGGCTTCCTGGGTGGCATGCGGATTTTTAAGATAACCCTTCATGACAATATTACCCCGGAACATCAGCTCGCCCATTGATTGGCCATCAGCCTTGATGTCTTCCATGGTGGACGGATTTTTAACGCTTAAACCAGCCTGCAGGTGATAACGCACACCCTGACGGGATTTGAGCCTGGCTCGATCTTCTATGCTTAACGCTTGCCAGCTGTCGTGCTCGACACAAACCGATGCAGGGCCATAGACTTCGGTAAGGCCGTAAACATGAGTGATATCAAAACCCATTTTTTCCATGCTGGCCAACACGGCCTCTGGAGGTGCCGCACCGGCAATTAAACCCTTGACGGTATGATCAATGCCTTTTTTCAATTCATCGGGCGCATTGGCCAGGGCCGAATGCACCACGGGGGCGGCACAGTAATGGGTAACTTTTTCATCACGGATCAAATCAAGGCAAACCTTGGCATCAAACTTGCGCAGGCAGACATTCACCCCGGCACGCGCAGCGATTGTCCAGGCAAAGCACCAGCCATTGCAGTGAAACAGGGGCAAAGTCCACATATAAACGGGGTGCTTGCCCATATCCCATTCTAAAATGTTTGACATTGCATTAAGGGCCGCCCCACGATGATGGTAAACCACCCCTTTGGGGTTGCCCGTGGTGCCCGACGTATAGTTAAGGGCGATGGCATCCCATTCATCTTCAGGCATTTGCCAATTATTGAGATCTTTGGCAGAAGCCAGGAAAGATTCATAATCAAGTTCGGCAAACGGCTGGATATTTTGCGGACCCAGGGCATCATTAACCTGAACAATAGTAAGATGGGGCAGTTTACGACGGATTTGAGGAATGTGGGCCTCGAACTCGCTGTCTACCAGCAGCACCTCGGCCTCGCCGTGTTCGAGGCAGAAAATAAGACTGTCTGTATCTAAGCGCACATTTAGCGAACAAAGCACACCACCCGACATGGGCACCCCAAAATGGGCCTCTACCATGGCAGGCGTATTATGCAGCAAAACCGCAACCGTGGAATTGCGCTTTACACCCAACTGGCGCAGCGCCGCCGCCAACTGCTTGCAGCGACGGTTGGTTTCAGCCCAGTTTTGTCGGATAGGCCCATGAACGATTGCCAGACGGTCACCATATACACTGGCGGCGCGTTGCAGGTAATCAATAGGGGTTAAGGGTGCATAATTGGCCTGGTTACGCTGAAGGCCCGTATCAAAATCAGCCATTGTGTCTCCTGTTGGCTATTCATTAATTTATACAAGATGTTACCAGAAAGATTAACAAATAAACCTCGAATAGATCAATATATTGGCGATTATTTTTACCTATTCAAACACCGTAACACCTTGATAACTGCTATTGCGTCAACTTTCATAATTATGTGACCCAAAAAATAACGCATCCGCTTGCAAACCCGCCACAATTGACCTAAAGTTGTCTAAAATGCCAGATTTGTTTCTTTAACTCAGGCACTATCACTTCATGAACACGGCACAAATCCAACTTCTGCGAGACGCAGCCAGGCAGGCTGATACTGGCAAGCACTGGATTGCCACGGCCAAATTCCTGGACATCGCCAATCCCAAGATCATTGCCGATTTATGCGATGAAGTGCTTACCTTGCGGGCCGGGTACAACAAAACCCCCAGCATCATGCCCTCCAAAAATGCACTGGAAGAGGTTTTCCAAATGGAATGCCCCAACCCTTCCTGCGATAAAACCAAAGACGGCTATGCCATTCGCTACGCCGGACAAACCTACGACCCCAACAAGGCAGAAGCAGCCCCAGGTGTTGCCTGGACCGCACAGGAAATTGCCATTTTCAAGGCCCGCCAGGACGGCAGCATTACAGAACTGCTAAGCCGCCTGGAAAACATGGCGCACATCCCCACCTGGTACCTAACGGTTGAGGCTGGAAAAAGAAAGGGTTATGAAGGCACTTTGATTTTCAAATACAGCCGGGAAGCACCGAATCGAGCGCAGCAGTTGACGTTTTTGGATTGAGTTCCGGCCACAGCGCATATCACAATCAGTTAAAATTGCATTTCTGTTTAACAGCGTTCCGGCTCGGTTCCGGCCACAGCACATATCTCAATCAGTTAAAATTTTTACTTCGTAAAAACGATGGTCGAATGAGTTCCGGCCACAGCACATATCTCAATCAGTTAAAATAGCTGTCATTTGCGAACTCAGAAATGGCTCGTTCCGGCCACAGCACATATCTCAATCAGTTAAAATTCCGATGGAACGGCCATACGCTCCAGTCTGGTTCCGGCCACAGCACATATCTCAATCAGTTAAAATCAAAACCAACCCAGCCACGCTGTGAAGATGTTCCGGCCACAGCACATATCTCAATCAGTTAAAATCCCACACAATGGGTTAAGGGTTCGCTTTGGGTTCCGGCCACAGCACATATCTCAATCAGTTAAAATCCTACCGGCATATATACCTTGGCGAGCCCGTTCCGGCCACAGCACATATCTCAATCAGTTAAAATCTTCGCTTGTTAAATGACGCGCGCAATTTAGTTCCGGCCACAGCACATATCTCAATCAGTTAAAATCGAACACTACGATGAGAAGTCCTACCTTTGGTTCCGGCCACAGCACATATCTCAATCAGTTAAAATTAAAGCCTTGGTGCTTGACTTCATCGGTCAGTTCCGGCCACAGCACATATCTCAATCAGTTAAAATTTAGTGCGTAGTGGCAAGAGGGCGACCTGTGTTCCGGCCACAGCACATATCTCAATCAGTTAAAATGGCCCACCGTATAGCAGGACAGGCAACGCAGTTCCGGCCACAGCACATATCTCAATCAGTTAAAATTCTTCCGGCGCCAGCTCGTTCAGCGATGTGGTTCCGGCCACAGCACATATCTCAATCAGTTAAAATCACGTCGCTTGGCGGCACTAGCCTGTTTAAGTTCCGGCCACAGCACATATCTCAATCAGTTAAAATGGTATGGCATGAACTATGGCAATCATTATGGTTCCGGCCACAGCACATATCTCAATCAGTTAAAATGATGCAGCAGCTGATCGCCTTGTACGGCCAGTTCCGGCCACAGCACATATCTCAATCAGTTAAAATTTGCCCTAACTTATCGACCTCAACAATGTAGTTCCGGCCACAGCACATATCTCAATCAGTTAAAATCAGAACGTCTATGTCGAGCCCGCCCCCGCAGTTCCGGCCACAGCACATATCTCAATCAGTTAAAATTGCGGAACTGGTCGGTATCCAGAAATCATTGTTCCGGCCACAGCACATATCTCA
>LSQX01012420.1_pt1 | contig 32672 bp, 29 predicted proteins | sample 654561 | NCBI WGS metagenome assembly LSQX01 (sample SAMN04489861, study PRJNA283612) | anaerobic digester metagenome | isolation source: 4 biogas reactors fed with cattle manure at either 37C or 55C with and... | place: Denmark: Kongens Lyngby | collected 2014 | reverse complement strand
CGGTAGCTGAGGGCAGTCGTCGATTTGGCTTCCTCCCCGTCGCAATCGGCGAGTCCGGATCTCTACCCTTTCCGGACAGGTTCTTTGACATCGTCCATTGTTCATCGGTCATCGAACATGTAACCGTGCCCAAGGAGCAGGTGTGGCTCTCCCGTAATGGGCGTGACTTTCGGGCCCAATCGGAAGAGAGACAGAGGGCCTTTGCCGCCGAAATCAAGCGGGTGGGAAACCAGTACTTCGTTCAGACACCTAACCGGTGGTTCCCCGTTGAGAGTCACACCTGGCTGCCGTTCTTGGGATGGTTGCCAAGACGGATGTTGCTTCCGGTCTTGCGCGTTATAAACAGGTTCTGGGTGAAGACTACTCAGCCCGATTGGAGGCTCCTCGGCCCAGAAGATGTGTCGAGACTCTTCGGCGGAGCACAGATCATCAAGGAGCGGTTTTGGGGGCTCACGAAGTCGGTCGTCGCGATCGAAAGTAGTGTTGACCACGAACGCAGTTGCTGATCACGACAGTATGGGCATGCGGCCTGAACGAGCTCGTGAGATAAGGTGAGGATCGTGACACCAAGGCTTCTTGCGACACTCGGCCGTATGGTGAGCGGGATGACGTGGCATGTGAAGGCTACTGAGATTATTTGTGTGCGGAAGAGGCGTGATGGCTTCGACGATGACGGACCAAACCGTCGGCGAGGCCTATGGTGTAAGGACGCCTCAGTGCCCAACGATGCTAGCGGCTGGCCGAATGAACTGATTCCGGGGCGGTTTCTGGACGCCTTCGGGGTTTTATCTATCATCTACCCCGTGGTTGATCTTCAACCATCCAGCTTCATCAGTGGCCTCAAAGGCCCCGTTGTCATCGATGAATGGGCAGCGCGCCACGCTATCGCCCGCGTCATCAAGCAGCACGCGGACGCGTTGGCCGGGCGGATGATGATCATGACGCTTTGGCTGTCTCTCAAGGCGAGATAGAGGGCAGGCGAGACAACCGTGGCGATGTCCTCTTCACATCTCAGACATCCCTCAGCGTATTGTCAACACCCGGGTAAGATGTGGTCACCCGTCTGGTGGGGGGTGGGTTAGTGGTGGCCGTCGATCAGCCGTCACAAGCCAGACGGCATGGTTTGATTCCTACATGAGCTTCGTGTTGCAGAGGAACGTTGACAGCCTCGCAAAAGTCGAGAGGCTCGCAGACATGGCCTGGATACTGGGACTTATCGTGGGGCGATCGGCCGCTCGCTCCAGTGCGCGGGCCTATTGACATGAAGTTCGGGACGCTGCAGTGGGCCGACTGGTTCAACCATCTCCGACTCCTTGAGCCGATCGGTTACGTCCTTGGGGCAGAATTGGAGAAGATGTTCTATCGTAGAGAGGTCTCGGCTGAAGAGGCCGGATTCAGACAAACGAGTCTCCACTGAACAGCCGTTCAATCTGCATAGCTGGCTTTGGCCACCGGATCCCCCGGAGGAATTCACTGCCTCTCCGAGCGCGGCATCAGGAAGTTCGCTAGAATGGCAGCAAACCGGTGGTCGTAACTCTCAGGGCCGTACTGCGATGGCTGCTGAGCGTGCGGCGCAGGCAACGCTGAAAGGGAGACCAGGGACGAACCGAGAGGTTTGAGAGCGTGATGACTCTTACTAGTGAGAGCCTGTCCTCGTTCAGTTGAGAGAGCGTTGGGGATAGCTTCCCGTGCCCCTGTCATGAGTGTGGCCCATTCTTGCGCGAGCAAAGTTCCAGCACCAGCAGCAAGCTGCTTGATACCCTCCCATCCGGGTTCCTGGGCGCATCTCGAGATCGCGCATCTCTGCGAGTTTGCGGTATGGGCCGCTGCTGGCGCCAATAAGCAGGCGGGCCTCCCTTCAACCTTTTGCCGTCATGGCTACCGGCTACGAGTCATGTGTGTGCGTCCTCTCCCAACCCAATTGACGTTCGTCGAGGAAGACGCCTCTTGCGACGAGCACGGGAGACTCCCAGATGGTCTCTCGCATGTCCCTGGAGGGTACCGCATGGAGAGCAGCACGTGAGCCGTCCGCGCGCGGTAGGCCGCACACGGACAACACCGCCCGGTGTCCTGGCTATTGTTGCCGTCGCAGGGGCCAGCATTCCGCTTGCCTTCGCCATCACGAGCCAGAGTGCCTGGGTGGTACTCGGCGGGATTGTGGCAATAGCTGCAACGGTGTTCGCGCTGCTGTCACCTCGAGCGCTAATCCTGACAATCTTCGTGGCAAAACCAGTCATCGACATGCTCTGGTTCGCGCACGTCGACCTATTCGGGCTATCAGTGAATGCTCAATCTCTGCTCAGCGTGGTGACGCTTGTGATGGCGATTGTACTCATCGCAACGAGGCCAGTCCCATTGCCCCCCCGCATTTTTGCTCCAATGATGGCTTTAGTGGCGCTGAACGGATGGGCACTCGCAATCACACCAGATCTAGCCTATGGGGTGGAGTACTTCGTTCGCATCTTCTGTGGAATGCCACTGGTGTTCATCGTGCCCGCCATCATCGAGCGCCTTCCTCCCCCTCACAAGCTATTACAGCTTTACCTCGGGGTCATAAGCTTCGTGTGTCTGACCGTGCTTCTGCAACCTCTGGGAATTCTACCGTACTCATCGTTTGGCGGGGGTTTCGCTCGCGCCACCGGCTTCTACTACCATCCGTGGGAAGTCGCACGATACATGATTGTGGCTGTGCCTTTCTTGCTGGCCATGATGGATGAGTCAAGACGGGTAAGAATGGTTGAATGCTGGCCTTACGCGGTACTCTTCTTTGTGACCCTGGGGGTGGTCTTCTTCACGTACTTGAAGGCAGCTTGGATTGTCGTCTTTATCCAAATTGTGATCTGGCTCTTTCTGACCGGAAGACGCCCCGCAGCCGCAGTGACGCTAATCGCAGCCATGCTCATAGTCGCGTTTCCTCTGCGGGAGTTCTTCATGTCCACGTTCTCGGATCTGTGGCACCTGGGGGATCCGATCACTCGTGGGCAAGCATTGAGTGGCCGAGTCTACATCTGGTCTGAGTACTGGCGCGGTCTTCAGCAAGTGGGTCTACGTGAACTCCTCTTCGGGCAAGGATACATGCCGAGCGGCATGGCTGAATCGGGTCACACCCCGCATGACGACTTCTTGCGAATCCTCGTCATGAATGGTGTAGTGGGACTAGTTGCGTATGTGACACTCATCATCGTGGCCCTTGCGTCACTGGCTCAGGCTGTGAAGAGACTGGCAAAACTCAGGGGCATCGAATGGCGTATAGGAATCGCAGCGCAATGCACGTTGATAGCCTACATCCTGATGGGGGCTACCGCGGACCCTTCAGCGCAACCGAGTATGACGCTGTATTTGTGGCTGCTGGTGGGGCTCGTGCTTGGGTATGCAAGAGTTGGCGTGAGATGCGGGGACAAGTCGTCATGATGTTTACACGTGCCATTGGGCCCGGCCTGCTCGTTGCTCGTGCCGGCCCAGATACTTAAGACGGTGGTTGTTCTGCGGGCCGCCAGACAGGCTCGCTGAGCTGCGATATGATCGAGATGCTTCGGGAGCGTGGGGGTGCGGCTTGCTGCGCCGGGCATACCGGGTGCTGGACTGGGGAGTGTGACACGCTGATTTCCGCAATAGCGGAAGCTTGTTTGAGGGATACCGAGTTGTCTATGACCGAACGTCTGATTGTGGGTCAACGAACCCTGCAGCTGCCCCACCGGGGGTACATGTCACAAATGCTCAAGCGTTCCATCGCCGGTAGCACACGCAACAGCGTACAGTGCGCTCATGCCTGTCAGGGGCGGTCCGCAGCCGCGTTTTATCTGTGGTTGGAGCCGGGCCATCAGTCATCTGCTCCGTGGGCGATAATGATGGATGTGGAGTCCACACAGGATGGCCCTACTCCCTATCACTGTGGTCTGTTGCACTAGGAGGCGCACCGATTTCCTGAGGGCATGCTTGAAGAGAGTCGTCAACCAAGATCTGCAACCGCAAGGAGTTGTCGTTGTTGAGAATGATCGGACTCCCCAATCAGAACATGTGGTGAAAGCCGTCGCCTCCATGCCTGGGGCTAAGGGGATTGTCATCCGCTACATTCTGGAGCCATAAATCGGTATTTCGTATGCACGAAACACGGGTGTGATAGAAGCTGCTGGAGACTATGTGGCCTTCATTGATGACGACGAATATGCCGACCCGAGCTGGCTCAGGGCCCTCTGCGGGGCTGCCAAAACCTATGATGCTGACGTAGTGCTGGGCCCGGTTGAACCCGTGTTTGACTCAACTATGCCTGGTTGGGTGGGTAAGTCAGGATTATTCGATAAGTATCATGGTGTGAGCGGACCGCTTCTGCGAGCGCGTGGCGCAACTGGTAACGTTCTGTTCTCGAGAGAGAGTGTGTACTTGCGTCTGGGTCCCTTTGATCTCTCTTACGCACACACTGGGGGCGAGGATTCGGAGCTACTCGGGTGGCTGTAGAGACAGGGACGACGATTAGTGTGGTGCGAGGAAGCTAGCATGAATGAGCGCGTGACCTTCGACCGCATTCGACTGCGCTGGCACGTGGAACGAGGCTACCGAGGTGGGTGGAACACTGCGCGCGGTCTCGTTGCCAGAAACGGGCGGCTTCGTGGTGGCGCGTTTCTGCTTGCATGGTTACCCGCTGGTAGTGTTGCCGCTCTCGTGAGAGCCTGTCGGCGCTTTCCCAGCGCAAGGGGTATGGTCTATGAGTTTTTGAGAAGCATGTCCGGCCAGTTGGGAAAGGTAGGATACGTTGTCGGGCTGCGAGCTAAGGCTCATTATGGTGGCTCCGCCGACCCAACCGCCCGGGCTCTACTCAATGCAGGCGACAAGACCGCCAAGGACGTGCTCAGACTTCATTTGAAGGATCATGGCCAGTAGAAGTGCTGTCGATACTACGCACACAGCTCGGTCGGAATTCCGTTTGGATGCTTGGCGGCTTTGGGCTACGTCTAGCAATGCAGGCCGTCTACTTCGTGATAATTGCGCGGATACTCGGCCCTGCTCAGTACGGTGCTTTTGCTGCCGTAGTAGCTCTGGTTGCGACGATGTGCCCGTTTTCCGGTTGGGGAACCGGGAATATACTGATTCGAGAGGTCGCTCGTAAGGCTGAGTCATTCGGACGCTATTGGGGAGCCGCCGTTGCGACATCCTTGGTCTCGGGCGTCGGCCTGTGCGTCTTGGCATTGGTTCTTGGCCCGCTGATAGTTGGGCAGAATATTCCGTACAGTGTTCTCGTCCTAATCGCCGCTTCTGATCTGGTCTTCACGCGTCTTAGCGCAATCAGTGGCCAAGCGTTCCAGGCGTTTGAAAGGCTCAAATGGACGGCTTTCCTGCAAATCTTGGGTAGCCTCCTTCGCTTGGCTGGAGCCATCCTCCTAATGCTTCTCCCTTCAACGGCCACCGCCGTTTCCTGGAGCATCTGTTACTTCGTGAGCGGTGTGGTAGCGGGGTGCATAGGTCTGCTTGCTGTGCGTACACAGCTGGGTTGGGGCAAGCTTTCGCTTGCCCCAATGCGAGGTGAGGTTCGAGAGGGGTTCTATTTCGCTCTTGGAAGCTCTTCTCAAGGCACCTACAACGACATAGACAAGACTCTCGTTGGGAGACTCGATTCACTTGAGGCTGCGGGCAGCTATTCAGCAGCATATCGGGTGTTCTATGCAATTTTTGCACCCGTTCAGGCCGTACTGTTCGCCGGGTACGCACGCTTCTTCAGAGCCGGGAAGAGCGGTGTCCGAGGCAGCTATAGCTTTGCTAGAAAGGTGCTGCCGGTGGTGCTGATGTATTCGTGTGGGGCGACTATTGTGATGGTCGCGGTTGCGCCGGTCTTGACCCGCATTCTCGGCACTGGCTATTCCGAGGCCGCCCACGCGCTTCTCTGGATTGCCCCGTTGCCCATCCTTAAGACCATCAGCTACATGGCAGCCGATACCCTCACTGGGGGAGGCAGGCAGTCCGTTCGAACCTTACTGCAGGTCATTGTGGCGGTAACGAACGTGGCGCTGAACATCTTCCTGATCCCCAAGTTTGGGTGGATCGGAGCCGCTTGGGCGACACTCGTCACGGACGCGTTGCTTGCTCTCATGCTGTGGGTAGTGGTGTTTCGTCTGGCTCGAGACCGATGATCCAGTTGCAGTATTCACCTCCATGGGAATCTTCCTATATGTGCGGACGTTACAGCTATGAGCCTTAAGAACGTCACGTGGACCGCACGTGCACTCTGCCTAAGGGAGAGTGCACGTGATGTTAGGGTATTCTTAAGGAGATTGCGCGTCAGTGCTGCCCAAATCAGCGTTCAAGACGGGGCTGTCCCCGTGCAACCGATCGGCGGAGAGTGCTTATGAGTAGCGTTCCCCGAGGAAGAACGAAATCGATTCCCACGGTTGCCATTCTTCAGAGATATATGCCGCACTACAGGGTAGCCTTCTTCAATCTTCTCAAGACGCGTCTATCGGAGCACGGTGTCGAACTGAAGGTCTACTATGGTTTGCCTACGGGCCGGACTAGGCTCAGAGGAGACGCGAAGCCGCTGGATTGGGCGACTCAAGTGCGAGTGAGAAGCCTCTCTCTTGGCTCCAGAGATCTGTATTGGGAGGACTGCGTCGTTCGTGCGAGCGAAGCTGACCTTGTTATTCTGGAAGCTTCTCTCGGTATTCTGAGCAACCTACCGGTGCTCCTCTTGAGGAAGCTCCTGCAAAAAACGGTGGCGTTGTGGGGACACGGTCCGAACGCTAAGAGCACTTCGACTGGCGGGGCCCTCCGGCGCCTGCGGTCCAGTCTTGCGCGCCAGGCTGATTGGTGGTTCGTCTACACTGACAGGGGCATAGAGCTGCTCAGGGCCCAAGGTTTTCCCTCAAGTCGCGTGACCTCCGTGCAGAACGCGATAGACACAACCCACCTGGTTCGTGTTGCAGAGCAGACGTCTTTGGATCAGGTGCAGGCTGTGAAGGTCTCTCTCGGCCTTTCGGGCTCACACACTGCGTTGTTCGTTGGCGCGATGAGACCGGGGAAGCGTGTGGATTACGCGCTCGAGACTTGTGAAGTGGTTAGGTCCAGGGTGCCCGACTTCGAGGCTATTTTCGTTGGAGCCGGAGAGACGCAGGGGCTGGTGGAGGTGGCAGCTGCTAGGCACGACTGGATCCACTATTGCGGTCATGTGTCGGACGATACTAAGATTCCCCTCTTTCAGCTTGCGAAAGTCATGTTGATGCCTGGATACATTGGGCTGGGCATTCTTGATTCATTCGCCCTTGAGGTCCCCATGGTCACACTGGCTGGCACGCAGCATTCGGTGGAGTTCGCCTACATGGTGCCTGGGCAGAACGGCGTCGTCGTTGAAGATTCTGGCGGAATCAACGCGTACGCCGATGCCATCTGCCGGGTATTGCTTGATGAGGAATTCCGCGAGCATCTGCGGGCGGGCTGTCGCTTGGCGCGAGAGAAGTACACGGTTGAAAACATGGCTCAGCGGTATGCAGAGGGAATTCTTCAGGCCATGGCGCTCCGGAGCAGGCGGTGAAGGGGCGAGAGGATGACAGGAGGATTTTCAGCGAGGTCTATCGCACCTGGGCGCACCTCTGCAAGCTGAGGATTCAACAGAATCACTCCCCCGTCCCCTCGGGTTGCAGCGCAGCCCTTTCCCCTCGTGAGCCTGTCCGCTGCGGAGGCAATCGCACCAGCGAAGGAGGGCCTTGTGAGATTTGGGGCAGCAGAACCAGAGAGAGTGCGCGGGAAGGGGATAGTGGCATTCAACTTCGGATGCTTCATATACGGCACCCGCATGGCGGCTTTCCAGGATGACAGCGTACAGAACCACTATCGTGGTTGGCCCATCCCCTCCTCCAGTTAACGGCATGAGCGTAGCAACGGAGTGTGTCCGCGAGATGCTTGACCGAAATGCCTATCGTGTGGTGCATATCGACACGGCCGATCGTCGTGGCCTGGCGAACGTTGGAAAGCTGGACGTTATGAACGTCCTCCTCGCTCTTCGGCATGGGGCGCGGTTCGCGACCTTGCTCCTGACAAACCGGGACGCGACCGTCTACGTGCCCATTGCGCAGAACACTATGGGGTTTCTGCGCGATTGTCTCTTTCTGTTGCCCTCTCGGCTACTCCGCTGTCCCACAGTGATTCATTTGCACGGGAGTGCGTTCGGTGAGTTTTACAGGACAAGTTCGCGGGGCATGCGGGCGCTTGTGAGGCTGGCACTTGGAAATGTCGCAAGAGCTGTTGTGCTCGGCGAGTCGACAGCGGCCATTTTCGACGGCATCATCCCTCGCGATCGAATCCGGGTGGTGCCAAATGGCATAGAGGATTTGTTCGCCAGCCGAGAACCCGGCGAGGTCGGGATATCTGAGGAACCGCTGACCATTTTGTACCTGAGTGCGCTAACAGAAGACAAGGGTTTTCTCGATCTGCTTGATGCGGCTGCGAGGCTAGGAGAAGCGGGCGGCAGCGTGAAGATCAAGCTGGCGGGAGAGATACTTAACCAGAGAGACCGGGTAAGGTCAGCTGAGTTAGCGGCGCGTCTGCCTTCGCACGTGGGCGTTGAGTTCCTTGGCCCGGTTGGCCTAGAAGAGAAGATCGGCCTCCTCAAAACGGCGGACGTGTTCGTGTTTCCCCCGCGCCAGGCAGAGGGTCTTCCCTATGCAATACTCGAGGCGATGTGTGCAGGACTTCCAGTGGTGACTACTGACTCCGGATGTATCCCGGAGGTCGTTCGTAATGGAGAAGAGGGTGTTGTAATTCAGCGCGGACGAGTCGACCTTCTTGCAGGCGCTCTTGAAAGACTCCGCTTGAACCCAAGGCTGCGTGAGGACATGGGCCGAAAAGCCAGAGATCGCTGGAGGCACGAGTACTCGATTGACATTTGGGAGCGCAGGATGCTGCAGGTCTTTTGTGAGACACAGGGCTTTATGTAGAGCCCGGTGATTTACAGTCGATTGCGGATGCGCTAAGGTTCCTGCTGACCAATCATGAGCGTTGGACCGCCTTATCCGTGGCTGAGCGTTAACTCCATGGGCAGTCTTATCGGGTAGACCGATGGGTCGAAGATATACGCAGGGTTCTTCTCGAAGCCGAAACCGCTGGATGGGGCTTTCCAACTATGGTGGCAGGCCACGAGTCGTCCCCCAGTTTAGAATTGGGCGGCCTCGGACCGAGAGGAGAGAAGAAGGAAATGAAGCTGAACCTTGGTTGTGGTTCCAGTGTTCCCGACGGATGGGTCAACGTGGACTGCGCAATTGGAGCTAGGCTGGCGAAGCTCCCTTTTTTCACCTTGGCCAATGAACATCTGGGAATCTTCGGGGTGAAGTGGGACCGACGGATCTACCTCCACGACCTGCGAAGAACGTTCCCCTGGAAAGATAGGTCAGCCGACATAATCTACAGTTCTCATCTTCTGGAGCACTTGTCGCGACGCGATGGCCGACGGTTCTTGGCCGAATGCAACCGAGTACTTCGAGTCGGAGGTATCGTACGACTCGTCGTACCGGACCTGCGGTACTCGGTCGATCAGTATCTGGAGGGTCGCATCATGGCTGATGAATTTCTACAGGCGCTGGGAGTCTGGCCTGAACAGTCCGAGGGAAGGCTAAAGCAGCGCTTCGGGCCACTCTTCCGCTTCCCACACAAATGCATGTACGATAGCCGAACCTTGCTTGCAATCTTGAGCGAGATGGGTTTTCAAGCCACCGCACGTGAGGCCTTTGAAAGCGACATCGCAGACATCTCGTCAGTCGAGCTCAGGGATAGAACGAAGAACGCAGTGATTGTTGAGGGCCGCAAGCTTAGACCTCATGGATCCATGTGGGTGGTGTCCCGATGCAGACAGCGCCCTTGAAGCTCGGCTATTCTAGGACAACTCATGCAGTCCGTGGTCCGTATTTGTTGACAACGTATCGACCGATGCGCCGTGCTCTTTGCAACTTCGCTCCCCGGAGCCGCCGAGGTGGCCGGATTCTATTGGACGGCCTAGACGAGTTCTTAGCGAGGCCTGACGTAGGACGAATTGCAATGATTTGTATTAACTGGAGGTTTGGCAAGGACTTTTTGGAGCCCCTTTGAGGCGGCGTATGCCAGGTCCATCATGGTTCTGAAATGATGGGCTGCGGGACCGCAGCATAGGTACGAAACAGGAGGACTTCGACGTGCAGTTCGATGATTGGCGTTTTGACAGCCGGGTGGGCATAGTGTCCACGACGCCCACTTATCCTTCTGCAGCGCCATTTGGCCCGTCCACGAGGTATCCGGAGTACCGAGGTGCTTCGTTTGCGTCGGAGCACAACTACGCCTATGAAGCTGTGCGGTCCTCGCTCGCTCTGCTTGGACTGGATGCCGGGAATCTTGGAAGACGGGAATGGAATCCTTTGGGTGGAATCGTTGCGCCCGGCAATACCGTACTGCTGAAGCCGAATCTCATTACGCCCAGCCATGGTACGCGCCCTGAGGAATGGGAGCAGGTGATTACGCACGGTTCTATCATTCGGGCGATTTCGGACTACGTGGCTCTTGCGCTTGACGGTACCGGGACTATCATCGTGGCAGACGGTCCTTCCACAGAATCCGACTGGAAAGGAATCCGCGAGAGGCTGGGCTTGGACGCCATTAAAGAGTACTACTGTTCACGAGGCGTGGACTACCGCTTGTTGGATCTGCGTAGGCGTGTCTGGAATCAGACGGATGGCATTGTCACTGAACGGTTGGAGCAGCAGGGTGACCCCCGTGGATACACGACTATTGAGCTTTCCGCTCAGAGCGCATTTGGGGACTATACTCTTTCTGGCAGATTCCAAGGCGCAGACTATGACACTCGCGAAACGCTTAGCTACCATTCATCGGGCCGGCATGCCTACGTGTTGTGTCGGACGCCCCTTGAGGCGGATGTAGTCATCAACCTCCCAAAGTTGAAGGTGCATAAGAAGACCGGGGTTACATTGAGTCTAAAGAACATGGTGGGAATCAACGGTCTGAGAAACTGCCTGCCGCATCACACCATAGGTACTCCTGCTCAGGGTGGCGACGAATTTCCTGATAGTCGGGTGTGGAACCGGCTCCAGAGCAAATCGATCAGTTTATTCAAGAGGGTATTGGCAGCTCGAGGCGGCGTCGGCGGGAAATTTGCTAGGACTGCAAAGTCGACTGGGCGGCTGGTGTTTGGGGACACCGCCAACGTGGTGCGCTCAGGCAATTGGTACGGTAACGACACCACGTGGCGGATGGTGCATGACTTGTACCGAGCGCTGGTTTATTTTGACGGAGACGGTTGCCGAAGAGAGACTGTGCGGCGCCATTTCACTCTCATAGACGGCATTATCGGCGGCGAGGGCAACGGGCCCATTGCCCCAGATCCAGTACTGTCCGGAGTGATTATTGCCGGTGCAAACCCGGTAGCCGTTGATAGCGTCGCGACTACCTTCATGGGGTTCGACGTCGGCTGCGTTCCCGTCGTAGCCAGGGCGTGGGCCGAGCATGTACTGCCTTTGGTGTGCTTTCCGGCTGATGCCATCGACATCAGGTCAAATATCCTCGCGTTTCAGGGAGGTCTCGCTGTGCTTGCTGGTGCCAAAACAACCGCGTTTCGTCCGCACTTCGGTTGGGTCGGGCACGTAGAACTGGACCGCGCCGACCCGGGCGACAAATGACAGCGTAGTGTCGGTACGCCGCCTCGTCTACGAGAGAAGCCCGTACGCCGTCCGCCGATTGGTTGGCGGAGCCATCGCATCTCTAGTGCCGCCTCGCATTGTCTTCGGGAGGGCATACGCTGAGTGTGCAACTGTCCTTATGGCAAGCGACAGATGGAGCGCTTTTGAGGTGGAACAGTATCAGACCGAGCAGCTCCGTCGGGTTCTGCAGCATGCATACGAGCAGATTCCCTACTATCGCACCATTATGGACTCTGCCGGACTCGATCCGCGCGGGCTCCGCTCTGCTATCGACATATCCGCGTTGCCGTTGCTCACCCGAGATGATGTAGAACGTCTGGGAGTTGATCTGATCCCACGTGATCTGCCGTCGAGCGCATATCGATATGTGACTACCGGTGGGAGCTCCGGCAGGCCCATGGGCTTCTACGTAGGGTATCAGGCCTCCGAGCGTGAACTGGCCCACATCCACCACCAGTGGAGTCGGGTAGGCTACACTCCAACCAGGCGGCGAGCGGTGCTGCGAGGCCGGGCGGTACTCGCTGAAACCGGAGGACGCTACCTCGAATACGATGCTATTAGTAGGGCACTCTACCTCTCGGCATTCCACATGACTCCTGACCACATGGATATGTATCTTGCGGCCATAGCGAGGTACGGGTGCAAGTTCTTGCATGCTTATCCGTCAACAGCCGTCGCCCTTGCCCAACACGTTGATACCAAGAGGCATCCCAGGCCGTCGTTTGACGCTGTCTTGCTCGGGTCGGAGAATATCCATCAGGCGCAGCGCGACTACATTGAGAGCGTTTTTGGGTGCCGGTCGTTCTCTTGGTATGGGCACTCGGAGAAGTGCGTTCTGGCGGCTGAGTGCGAGTACTCACGAGACTACCACGTGTTCCCGACGTACGGGTTCGTCGAACTTGTCGATGAGATGGGCCGGTCAATTGAGGAACCCGGAAGAAGGGGCTTTGTCGTCGGAACGAGCTTCATCAACAATGGGACCATGTTCCTCAGGTATCGTACCGATGACACAGCTGAGTGGGCGCCTGGCGGCTGTGAGTGTGGGCGCCAAGTCCGGCGTCTGCGCAACGTGCAAGGACGTTCGGATAGTGAAGCGCTGATTGGCGTTTCCGGCCAGCGGATACCGATAGCAGCTGTGAACTTGCATAGCCGAGTTTATACGAGCGTGGCTGCGATCCAATTCGTTCAGCACGAAAATGGCCAAGCCACTGTACTTGTCGTTCCTACTCACGCCTTCGACCAGCAGGCCGCAGATTCCCTGCTCGGGCAGTTTCAGGATAGGCTTGGTGATGAGATGAAGTTCTCAATAAAGCGAGTTGACGAACTGCAAAAGACGCCCGCTGGAAAGACTCCGTGGGTGATCAACCGCGGTACTTCGTTCCACGAGTGACACAGAAAGCCGAGGCTCATCACGAAACAGGTCTCACAGGATCTAAAAACCGGTCACGTCCGGGTAGTTGAGACCCCGCTGCCCTCGCTACAGCCACACGGGGTTCTTGTCTGCACGTCCCACTCCGTCATCAGCGCTGGCACTGAGCGCTCCAAGGTTGAACTTGGCCGAAGCAGCATGCTGGGGAAGGCTCGCAAGAGACCGGATGACGTTCGTAAGGTTCTTGCGAAGGTGAAGCGCGAGGGCTTGCTTAACACCTATAAGATGGTGATGGAACGCTTGGCGGAGGCCTCCCCGCTAGGCTACAGCGCTGCCGGGGTAGTTTCTGCTGTTGGAGATCTCGCTGCTGGGATCGCGCCCGGAGATAGGGTGGCATGCGCCGGAGCAGGCTATGCAAATCACGCGGAATGGATTTCCGTACCCGCGAATCTATGTGCCCGCGTCCCGGATGAGGTGTCGCTGGAGGATGCTGCTTACACGACCATTGGAGCCATTGCGCTACAGGGTTTCAGACAATCGGGGGCGGTCCTCGGGGACCGGGTAGCCGTCATTGGTCTAGGTCTTTTGGGTCTCCTCACTGTGCAGATCGCGAGGGCTGCGGGATGCCAGGTCATCGGGTTTGATCTCGATGTTTCCAAGACCGAGTTGGCAGAGGAGTGCGGGGCTGCAAAAACAGGGCTTCTTGGGAGGGACAATCCAGAAGCCATGGTCGACAGGCTTACCGGTGGCAAAGGGGTCGACGCAGTGATTATCACCGCGAGCACCTCCAGCAATCAGCCCCTCGAACTGGCTGGCTTGATCGCCCGGGACCGTGCTTCCGTTGTTGTGGTGGGAGATGTTGGTCTCAGTTTCTCTCGCGGACCCTACTACATGAAAGAACTCAATCTGCGGATGTCGCGCTCCTATGGGCCGGGGCGCTACGACCCGTTGTATGAGGAATTCGGCCAGGACTATCCCGAGGGCTACGTGCGCTGGACGGAGCGCCGCAACATGGAAGAGTTCCTGCGCCTGGTTGCTCTGAAGCAGGTGGATCTGTCAAAGATCACCACGCATCGCTTTGCCATCGACCGGGCTCCGGAGGCCTATGAGCTCGTGACAGGCAAGTCGACGGAACGGTTCATCGGCGTTGTGCTCGAATACCCGCAGGACGCTCAAGATGTGACGGCGCCCCTCATTAAACGCGGTTCGGCGCCCACCGTCCGAGGAGACGTGGGTCTCGGTCTGATAGGGGCGGGCAACTTCGTCACCGCTACACTCCTTCCGGCCCTCAAGCGTCAACCGGGCGTTTCGCTTCTTGGGGTTTCTACGGCCAGCGGCCTTAGTGCGCAGGACACTGTCGAACGTCATGGGTTCACCTACGCGGCAGATTCGCCTGAACAGATACTTGATGATCCATCTGTTGACGCCGTTGTGATTGGCACGCGCCACGATATGCACGCGGGCTTGGTTGCGAAGGCTCTTGTAGCTGGTAAGACCGTCTTCGTCGAAAAGCCCCTGGCAGTCACGCGCGAAGAACTGGAGACGGTTGTGGACGCGTGGCAAGGCTCTACCGGAGATGTGATGGTTGGATTCAACCGGCGTTTCTCTCCGTTGACACAATCTGTGAAGAGCAAGGTGATTCAGGGGGGCTCGGCTTCGGTCATTCAGTGTCGCGTCAATGCTGGGACGATTCCATCTGACCACTGGACTCAGAGCCTAGAGCAGGGGGGAGGCCGGATCGTTGGCGAGATGTGTCACTTCGTGGACCTCTGCTGCTACCTGGCGGGCTCATTTCCTGTGAAGGTCCATGCGTTTGGGTTGAGAAATGGCAAGTCCCCGGCGTTGCAGGATTCGCTGGTTTCATCGCTTGCGTTCGCCAACGGCGCGGTTGCCTCGATTGTATACGTGGCCGAAGGAGATACGGCGTATCCGAAGGAGCTCATCGAGGTGTTCTGCGGCGGGCGGGTTATGGTCATCGACGACTTCAGGTCCAGCACCATCGTCAGCCAGGGAAAGACCACCCGCAACAAGCTGTCTCATATAGACAAGGGTCATGCCAAGGAGATGGAGGCATTCATCAATTTTGCCAAGGGCCATCCATCGACCACTCTGACCTTTCCGGATGCAGTCGCGTCGACGCTTGCGACACTCTCCGTTGTCGAGTCTCTAGCGACCGGCCAGGCGGTTGACGTCGCCAGGTTGGTGGTGGGCCGCGAGTGAAGGGGCTGGACCCCTACGATGCGCTGGCAGGCACGCGCATACCGACGTTCGTGCGGTCGCGAGCGCGTACGCGGCAGGCGGCCATTCAGGTGCGGAAGAGACTGCCCGTCAATCTGGCGCCCCTCCTTGGCATTGAGCCACGGGTCATCGCGAAGGCTATCGGCTGCTTTCTGACTGCGGAAGCTCGGCTTGCGGCTGCTGAACGTGCCTCGCCTGGCGCCCACAGGGACGCGGCGCGGAAGTTCGTGGCGCTGCTGGACGCGGCCGAGGGCAACTGTGGCGATGGCGCATGGGGTTATGAGTTTGACGTCCAGACCCGCTGGGCCCACTACCTTGCCAGCTCGCCTAATCTCATCGCGACGTTCTTTGTAGGCCGCGGTTTGGCGGAGGCCGGTGCCTGCTTCGGCGACGCGGCCATGATCGAGAGGGCTCGTCAGTCCGCCGGTTTCTTAGCGGAACCACTCTTTCGGCGGACGAAGGAGGGGAGACCATTCTTCGCCTACACTCTGGATAATCCGAGGCTGGTGCATAATGCCAACTTGTTGGGGGCGGGGTTTGTTGCCGCAATGGGAGCGACCTGTAGCTCGGCCGGTTGGGTTGAGTTGGCCGTTGGGGCCGCTGCCACCACGATTGCGGCGCAACGTCCGGATGGATCGTGGCCCTACGGTGAGGGGAGTGGCCTCAGTTGGTCGGACAACTTTCATACCGCCTACAACATCGATGGTCTCCTTCTGGTCTGGCTGGCCAGTGGAGACGACAGAGTAAGGGCTTCGCTGGAGCGAGGCGTCGCGCACTGGACTCGGGACTTCTTCGGTCCTGTCGGGGAGCCGAAATACTATCCAGGCAAGCCGTTCCCCTACGATATCCACAGCGCGGCCACTGCCGTCGATGTAGCCGCCCGCCTGGCGACCTGGGGATTCCCTACGGCCGACTTGGCTTGCCGGGTGGCGGAGTGGACTACCCGGAGTCTCATTGATCCGCGGACCGGTCAAACGTACTTCCAGAAGCATCGGTTCTACGTGGACAAGCGCCACTTCATTCGCTGGGGGGAGGCGCATTGGGCTCTTGGCAAATCGTCGCTCGCTCTGCTTGACGCGGGGACACACTCGCCGTTCGAAGGGGCGGTCAGGGCTGCAGCACGCCAGTACTCTACAGATCCTTCAGGGAGTCGTGATGACGTCTAGGGCGGAGATATTCGGGGTCCCGCTGGATCTGCTGACCATGGATCAAACGGTGGCGGAATGCCGTCGTCTGGTGGAGTCTGGCGAGCCCGCGCAGCACGTGGTCATCAACGCCGGCAAGGCCGTCATGATGCAGGACGTGCCCGGGCTTCGCGAAGTCATCCGCAAGTGCGCGATGATCAATGCCGACGGCCAGTCGATAGTCTGGGCCGGCCGTTTCTTGGGGGTTCCTGTGCCCGAGCGGGTCACGGGTATCGATCTGATGGACCGTCTTCTCAAACTGTGCGCCGGCGAAGGCTACCCGGTCTACTTCCTGGGTGCCAGGCAGGAGATACTGGACGAATTCACAGCCAAGGCTGTCGCTCGATATCCGAAGCTCACCATTGCCGGTACCAGGAATGGATACTTCAAGAACGACGCTGAGGTCGCAGCTCAGATCAAAGCCTCTGGAGCGCGGTTGTTGCTTGTCGCGATTTCGAGCCCCCGCAAGGAGTTCTTTCTGGCTGAGAATCTCAAGGATATGGGCCCGTTGCTCGCCGTGGGTGTGGGCGGAAGCTTTGACGTATGGGCCGGAAAGACGAAACGGGCTCCCCAGTGGATGCAGAAAGCCGGTTTGGAGTGGTTCTACCGGCTCGTGCAGGAACCCGGACGTATGTGGAAGCGGTACCTCGTGGGAAATTCGCGCTTCGTTTGGCTGGTGCTCCGAGAGCGGATGAGGGGGGGCCGCGCGTGAACACCGGCATGACCGTCAAGCTTCTGCACGTCGTCGGCACCCGGCCCAATTTCATGAAGGCGGCGGCGGTCATGACGGCAGTTGATCGGTGGAACCGGGCCGCTCGGACCGATGGTGGTCTATTCCGTCCCCGCATCAATCAGATTCTGGTGCATACCGGGCAGCACTACGACGAGAAGATGAGCCGCGTCTTCTTTGAGGACCTGGGGCTGCCGCGGCCGAATCACTACTTGGGGGTCGGCTCTGGGAGCCACGCAGAACAGACTGCCAAGGTCATGATTGCCTTGGAACCTGTGTTGACTGCTGAACAGCCCGATCTGGTGATAACCGTAGGCGATGTCAACTCAACGCTCGCAGCCGCGCTCGTGGCCGCCAAGATGGGCATCCCCGTGGCCCATGTGGAGGCCGGGCTGCGTAGCCGCGACCGCACCATGCCGGAGGAAATCAACCGGTTGGTGGTCGATCAACTCTCCGACCTTCTTTTCACCACCTCGAGAGACGCCGACGCCAACCTCGCTGCCGAAGGCGTTTCGACCGAGCGGATACACTTCGTCGGCAATACCATGATCGACACCCTCAAGAGCCATCTACCGCGAGCCCTCGAAAGTCCGGTAGTCGAGCGGGCGGGCCTGACCCGGGGTGAGTATGCCGTGGTCACACTGCACCGCCCGTCCAACGTCGACGGCCGGCAAGGCCTGGAGCAACTTGTGCTGACGCTCAACCAGGTGGCGCGCAAGATCCCGGTGGTTTTCCCCATCCATGCCCGCACCCGCGCCAGATTTGCCGAGTTTGGTCTCGATACCTCCTTCGGCAATGGCCCTTCCATCGTGCTCTCCGATCCCTTGGGCTATCTCGACTTCCTCTGCCTGATGGCCGGCGCCCGGCTGGTGCTCACCGATTCCGGCGGCATACAGGAGGAGACCACTTTTCTAAACGTTCCCTGCCTGACCCTGCGCAAGAATACGGAGCGACCCGTGACCATCACTGAGGGCACCAACCGGCTCGTCGATCCGGAGAACGTGGAGGCCGTCGTGGCTGCGGTAGATGAGGCTCTGGCTAGTCCGCTGCCGCCGGAGCGCTGCCCGGAGTATTGGGACGGGCATGCCGGGGACCGTATCGTTCAGGTCATCGTTGGCTGGAGGGCCTCAGGTCATCGTTGACTGGGGGCCGGGCGAGGGCTGCAATCATTCGGCCCACCGTTCCGGCGTGGCACTCTACTACTCGTAAGCTCTGCTCTCGTGCTCCGGGCGCCTCTCCAGCCGGCGCCGGGTAGTGTACTGATTTATGCGCGCCAGCTATATTGGTAGATATTGGTAGCCAGCAAAGCTTCGGGGGCCATTGGAGGATCCCAGCTTGGATATACCTGCGACGTCGGCGGAAGCGCGCCGGGAACAATCTGTGAACCGCGGTCTGCTCAGACCCCGTCGTCTACTGTTGGCGGCGGATGTCGCTGCCGCTTGCCTGGGGCTGTTCGCCAGCATCGTCATTCTCAGCGAGCGTGGGCACCTGGAAACTAAGAGTGGTGTCGGCTCGCTGCTTATGGGCATGCTTGTGGTGATCGTGAGCCTGGCCTTGATGGTCCGGGCAGGTCAGTACACCAACAGGCGTCGCATGTCGCGCCTTGCCGATGCAGTGGCGCTCGTTCGGTCTGTGCTCATCGCCTTGGCTGTCGTCTCTTTGTTGGAGTACTTGAGCAACGGTTTCTTCGTAGGTGTGCTGTCGTCACGGCTCGTTGTCTTGAGCAGTGCCTTTGTGTTCCTGCTGTTTGCAGCATCGGCCCGTGTCCTGCTGACCGGTTACCAACGACGTCAGTTCGTACGCGGGCAGATGCTCGGCAAGATCCTGGTCGTGGGAAGCGGCGCGGCGGCTCAGGAATTCACGGCCTTCCTGGAGCAACGGCCCTGGCTGGGAGTCGGTCTCCAGGGGCACGTCACCTTTGAGGGTATGAGCGGTGCCGGCAAGCAGGCCGGCCCGGCCCCGGGAGCGATTGCCCACCTCACCAACGACCTGGCCGGTCTGAAGGAGCTCAATCGGGTCATGCGGGCTTCTGGAGCCGGCGAGGTGGTGGTGGCCCTTGATGCCGAGGATCAGGCTCTCATCCCGCAGGTCACCGAGTTGCTCTATCTTGCCAACATCCCGTTCAAGGTAGTCCCTACGCTCTTCGAGAAGAGCTACCGGGCCGCGGAGTTGCTGGGCTTTCATGAGCTGCCGGTCATCAACGTGGATGTCGACCCCCTGGATCGCGTGGCCCGTTTGTTCAAGCGCATGCTGGACCTTAGTGTGGCCATGGTGGTTTGTGTTCTGGGCATCCCGCTGTTGTTGGCCGTTGTCGCGGCCATCCTCATTGAGGACGGCAGGCCGGTCATCTACAAACAGGAACGGGTGGGCAAGAACGGCCGACGGTTCATGATGTACAAGTTTCGCACCATGGTCAAGAACGCCGACGAGTTGCTGGCCCAGCTCAGGGAGCAGAACGAGGCCGGCAGCGAGCAGATCTTCAAGATGCGCGACGACCCCCGCATCACCAAGGTGGGGCGGCTCCTGCGCAAGCTGAGTCTGGACGAGTTGCCGCAGTTGATCAATGTCCTCAAGGGCGAGATGAGCATGGTGGGCCCCCGCCCACCGCTGCCCCGCGAGGTGTATGCCTACGAGCAACAGCATCTCTACCGCTTGAAGGGGCTACCGGGCATTACCGGGTTGTGGCAGGTCTCGGGCCGAAGCGACCTGGGCTTTGACGATATGGTAAGGCTCGACCGCTACTATCTGGACAATTGGTCCATCCGCCTCGATCTGCAGATCATGCTGAAGACGATCTACGTCGTCCTGGCTCGGAAGGGCGCCTACTAGTGCAACCGGCCGGGAGGCTCGCCGGTATCGCCACTCTCGTCCTGCTGTGCGGTGCGTCGCTGGTCCTGGCCTTCCGGCACGGCGCCTACTCCCCCATCTACTGGCTGCCGCTCCTGGTAGGGGTGGCAGCGCTGGCCCTGACACTCGCGCTGGCTGCGCCCGGCGCATGGGCTGGGCGTTTGCAGAAGGTCCTCCTCGCCTTGTTCGCGGCTCAGACGGTGTGGACGGCTCTCAGCCTCCTCTGGGCCTCGAGTCCCTTTAACGCCTGGCAGGAACTCAACCGCACGCTCCTCTTCGGCCTGGGACTGGTGCTGGCCTTCGTCGCCGTACGCTGGATCGGCGGCCGGGGACTGGAGTGGCTGGCGGCGCTCATCACCGCAGTCGCGGCCGTGGTGGGTCTCGCCATCGTCGTGCGTCTGGCCACCGCCGTCGATCCCGCGGCTCTCTTCGTAGGCGGCCGCCTCAACTACCCGATCACCTACTGGAACGCCCTGGCCTCCTTCTTGATGCTGGGGTTCTGGTTGGCTCTGGGGCTCGCGAACGCGGGCTGGGAGCGGCGGAGCGCGAGCTGGGACGCTGCACCTGAAGCCGGCGATGGTCCGCTCCGCCGGGACCGGGCCCGGGCGCGCGGTGCGGTAGCCTGGCGTTTCGTCTGGGCCCCTCCGGTGCTGCTTGCAGTGGCGGTCGTGCTGCTAGAACTCGCTCTGCTGCCGCAATCACGCGGGGCCCTCTGGACCTTCTTCTTGGTGGTGCCCTTCTTCGTGCTGCTCTCCCCGCACCGCTTTCGGGCGCTCCTTCAACTGGCGTTTGTTGTCTTACCGGTCATCCTCTTCTGGGACCGTCTCAACGGGGTGTACGTGGCCTTCCCCGAGGGCGCCTCGCCCAAGGGGGCTCTGGATGTGGCTCTAGGTTCGGCCCTGGGGGCGGTGGGGTTTTCGGTGCTGGTGGTATGGGTGTTGTGGCTGGTGTCGTGGGCGCTGGAGCGCTGGATAGGGCCGCTCTCCCGGCGGGTGACGCTGGCGGTGGCGACGGTTCTCGTGGTGCTGACCCTGGCGGGCGCGGCCGCGGGACTGGTAGTCGCCGACCGGCACACCGGCGGACTGGGAGGCTACCTGGGCGACCGCTGGACCGAGTTTACCTCCGATGCGGGTACGGGTGGCAACAGCGGCAGCCGCTTCAGCGAGGTGAGTCTCAACGGCCGCATCATCCAGTGGAAGATCGCCGCCCGGGCCTTTGCCGAGGAGCCTCTCTTGGGCCTCGGCGCTCAGAACTATGAGGCCTACTACTTCCAGCATCGCACCAGTCTCCTGGAGGTCCGCCAGCCCCACAGCCAGCCCATGCAGTTGCTGGCCGAGCTGGGTCTGCCCGGCTTCCTGCTCTGGATCACGCTCGTAGCGGCGGCGTTGTTGCGGGCCCTGGTGCTGCGCCTTCGCACCTCTGACCGGGCCACAGCTGCTGCGCTGGCGGCGGTGATGACGGCGGTGCTGTCGTGGTTCATCCACTCCTCGGCCGACTGGATTTGGCAGCTGACCGCCGTGTCGTTGCCGGCCATGATGCTCGTGGGTGGGCTCATTGCTTCGGGCCGGGCGCCGGAGACGTCGAAGCGGAGAAGTCCGGCGACATGGCGCTCTGCGGCTCTACGCGCGGCCGGGGCCGTCATCTGCGTGGGGGTGCTGGTGTCGGCTGCTCTTCCCTACCTGTCTCTGCACTACACGGAGGCGGCTGCCCGCACCGTTACCGGTGACATCGCGGTTGGGCTGGAGCAGGCACGCAGCGCGGAGCGCTTCGATCCCACCTCGCCGCAGCCGTTCGCCACACGGGCGTCTTTGCACGAGGCCGCGGCGCGCGCAGCCGCCGCCGGGTCGACGGCGCAGATGGAGCATTACGCCTTGGCCGCGAGCGAATGGCAGGGAGGCATCGCCAAAGAGCCGTCGAACTGGGTCTTATATCTGCAGGCCGCCAACCTCAACGTGGAGTGGAGCCGGGCGGTGGCCGGCCAGGATCCCGCCTTCGCGCGTGACCTGGCACTTAAGGCGGAGGACTACTTGGAGGAAGTCGCCGCGCGCAACCCTCTCTCACCTGAGCTCACCCAGCTGCGAGAGACGATCAGTTTGACAATAGATGCCGATGCTGAGTAAAGTAAGAGTAAGCAAAAAAGGAGCGGAGTCATGAGAAAGGCTGTTCTACTGGTCGCAACCATGGTGGTTTTGGTACTGGCCCTGAGTGGGGTGGCCCTCGCCGCGTCACCTCAGGACATCTACAATGACTATGCGCAGGATCAGAAGCTGGACGGCACGTACACTAAGGCCGAACTGCAGGCCTATCTGGGCGACGCCGGAGTGCGGCAGTATGGTAACGCGTCCGTCCTGGCCGCGCTTGATGCTGTCGTCAAAGGCCTGCTGAGCAGTGGTAACTACAAGGATGCCGATCCCGGCGATCGCGATACCTTCCCCTTCACGGGGGCTGAGGTGCTGCTGATGGCCCTGGGCGGGAGCGCGTTGGCGGGTGGTGGCGCCGTCATGCGCCGGCTGGCAAGGAAGCGCGCCTAGTAGTCTAGCTCGTAGCCTCCGTACTCATACCCGTAGCCCCGCTTACGATAGTAGGCGGGGCTTCTTTTCACCCCCACCGCTACCGCGCCGACGATACGGATACCGGCACGCTCGAACGTGTTACGCACCTCTCGCACTTCCTCCCGGGTGGTCGAATGCATCCGGGCGGTCAGGATGGCTCCATTCACGTGCCGGCCCAGTACCAGAGCGTCCGAGACCGGTAGCAGCGGCGGTGTGTCTATGATCACGTAATCGGCCATCCCCGAAAGCTCTTCGATGAGCTTCCCCATGCGGTTCGAAGCCAGAAGTTCGGCCGGATTGGGCGGCACAGGGCCCGAGGGCAGCACGTACAGGTTGCGCTGCAACCCCCTGCGCTCCCTCTCGTGACCATTTTTGTCGGGTATGAAGTCATCGACTCGTACCAACTGTAGGAGATCGCAATTTCCCTCAGTGCGAGCTAGGAGGCTCGATAGACCGGGGCCGTTCTCTGACTTCAGATATTCATTCAACATGGGACGGCGCATATCGGCTTCTACTACGATGACCCGCTTGCCCGAGACCGCCAGGCTCAGTGCCAGGTTGATGGTGGTGACGGTCTTACCCTCTTTGGAGAGGCCGCTCGTCACCAGATAGACGTGCTTCCCCGAATCCACGTCAAAGTACTGCAGGTTCGAACGGAGCGTGCGGAAGGGTTCGAACAACGAGGGGTGGTCGCGAAAACCCACCGGAATGTCGGAGCGCCGACCCTTCCTATCCTTCTGCTAACGACCGCCCACGACGGGCACGCTGGCGAGCACAGGCGCACCCAGCTCCCTCTCCAGCATCTTCTCATCTTTGAGACGCCTATCCAGGTAGTCGAGCAGGAAGGCCAGCCCGAGGCCCAGGACCAACCCCACCACCAGGCCCAGGATGGTGTTGCGCACCGGCTGGGGGGAAAAGGGCGAGGCGGGAGTAGCGGCCCGCTCCGCGATGGTGAAGCCGCCGTTTTGCATCGCTTCCAGGATGCGTAGGCTCTCGTGTTTCTCCTTCAGCATAAGCCCGTACTCAGAAGCCAACTCGCCGGTAGACAGAGTGTCGAGCTCCTCTTTCACCAATTCCCGGGCTGCGGCCACCGTGGCCCTATCGTTCTTTTGCCGGAAGAGGATGAACTGCTCCACGTAGGCGTTGGCCACGTCCGCCGCCTGCTGGGGGTCGGTGCTCACCACCTCGAGCCCGATGACGTTGGAGTCCGACTGGGGCTTGACCGTCACCATGCTGCGCAACCGGTCGACCGAGAGGTCATATCCTGCTTGGGCGGCCACTGCGGAGGCAATGGGCTCGGTCTGCATCAGGTCGGCGCCGGTCTGAACCTCACGAGCCTGGTTTGGATTGGAGAAGACCTGCGATCCGAAGAGGGCTTGGTCGAGGTTGTTCTTCTGATAGAAGAGGCTGGCTGAAGCCCGGTACTGGGGCGTCTGCATCAGGGAAACCACCAGAGCTACGGCTGCGACAATCACCACCGCCAGCACGATCACCCACGCTCGTTCGCGTATGATCCGGACGTAGTCTGAGAGCTCGGCAGTCTCCGTTCGTTCGATCTCGTCTTCGCGCATAGGTACAAAATATCATGCCTTTCCGTGTGTTGCCCCCGTCGATGGCGGCGAAGTTACGCGATCCCACCCCCGAATCCTTGCCCAAGCCTTTTGCGCTTGCCACGAAGGCTCGATATCCTTTACTTGAGCGATCAGGAGGTGCCTGTGCCCGATAATTTGCGCGAATTGATAAACCGAGGCCCTCTTGACCCATCAACCGCGCTACAAATCCTGCGACAAGTACTACAAGCGCTCGCCTTCGCTCACTGGCGAGAGACCGATTGCGGACCCATCACCCCCGACACTGTGCTGTTCTCCGAGCGCGGCACGGCCCAGCTGGTCGGTTGCGGCTTCAGGATTGCGGAGTTAGACGATGATGAAGGGGCGGAAGGTGCCCCCACACCGGATGCTGCGCTCTCGTCCCTTCGTGTCGATGAGTCCGTCGTGGACGCGGCTGCTCCTTTCTACCTCGCCCCCGAGCAGATCGCCACACCCGAGCAGATCGCCACACCCGAGCAGATCGCCGGTGAAGGGCCGGACGAGCGGAGCGACATGTTCGTCCTGGGGATGCTGCTCTACGAGATGCTGACCGGCCGCCACCCGTTCGGAGCATCCGACGGTCTCTCGGCTGCCGTGGTACAGAAGCGCATCCTAAGTGAGCCGCCACTAGAGCTGCCCCCGGCGATGCTGACCGCCCTACCCCCGCATCTTCCTGCCCTGCTTGCTCGAGCTCTGGCCAAGGACCGCGATGAGCGCTTCCCCGACGCTGTGAGCTTCATGGACGCACTCGACGGTCCCACCGTCGGCATGGCGCCGGTCGAGGCCGGAGGCGAGGTGGGAGCCGGGGCTGGTCCCGATGCCGGCTCCGAGGCCGGACCTGCGGCGACCGGTGCTGTTGCTGAAGTTGTCGAGTCCGCTGACGCCTCGAACGAACCTCCCGAGCCGCTCAAGAGCGGTGGCCGCCGATGGTTGCTGTACGGATTGGTGGGGATCATCGCAATCGCGCTGGCGGCAGCGCTGACGTTAGTGGCGCTGGACAGCCGCAATAGCCCGGGCACAGCAGGCATCGGCGCAGCTGCGACCAGAACCGTGCCTCCAATCAGCGCGGCACCCACCACCGCGACGCCCGGCACCGCAACCACAACGGAGCCGACCAGCGCCACAACTACCAGTGCCACCCCGACTACGACTACCACTCTGGTCCGCACTCATTACGAGGAAGACGATCCCCTGCTCCACTACGCCGGCACCTGGACCCGCAGTGAAGACCAGGCGGCCACCGGGGGGAGTTTCGTCTTCGCCAATTCGGCCGGAGCATCGGTCACCATCGTCTTCAAAGGGACTCACTTAGCTTGGATCGCCAAACGGAGTCCCGTCTACGGCATAGCCGAGGTAACGCTCGACGGCCAAAGACTCGGCACCATCGACCTGTATAGCGCCGAGACCGTGTTCCAGCAAAAGGTGTGGGGAACAGGGCAACTCGAGCCTGGCCTGCACACGGTGACAATTGCCTGGACGGGTAAGAAGAATCCGGTCTCCACTGGCACCAATATCAATGTGGATGAGGTGAACGTGATGGGGGCGCTGGTTGAAGCGGAGAATCGCGAGTAGGTCCAGGCGGGAGTTCATTAGCCTCCAACCCTCATGAACTTAAAGATCACACCCTCTGCATCAGATTGTAAAGAATCTGAGCCACCTCTCCTCGGGTAGCTTTGGCGTCCATCCAGGCGGAGATGGTGCCGCTGGTTACGAGGCCTCGGAGCAGCCCGTTATGGTCGGCTAGCTTGACGTTGGCGCCGTGGGTGGCATTGGCATAGGTGCGAAACGGACCGGCATAGTTGGCATCCACCGGCTGAAGCGTGATGCCGGAATTCCTGGCGGCTCGCACCACCATGGTCGCCACTTGGGCCCGGGTGATGTTGGCATCGGGCGCAAACCTGGTGGCGGTCACCCCCAAGGTGAGGCCATGAGCTTTAGCGACAGCGATGAAATCGTGAGGGTAGATGTCGGTGGGGTTGTCTTTGCCGCAATCAGTGAAGGGAGGCCGGGCGTCTTGCCAGGCGGCTTCAGTTACGGGCAGTCCCATGACCCCTACGATCATCTTGGCGAAGTGCTTGCGCATGACCAGGTTGTTCGGGCCGAAGGTGCCGTTGCCGTAGCCGGCAATGATGCCCCGAGCGGCCATGGCCTGAATGGCGGTTTTGTAGGGGGAGGAGGCGATATCGGAGAAGTGTTTCGCAGCCGGGAGCGTGGTGCTTGTCGTGCTCGAGGGTGGAGCGACTTCGGTCGTCGTGGTCGTGGGGACCGCGGTCCTGATCGACCCCGAGAGCCACGCCTCCCGGGTAATGCCGAGTTCCCGTCCGCCCTCAAGGACTCTGCCCTGCATGAGGTCCGCGTAGAAGGCTCCCCAGCCCGGTAGTTCGCCCTGATCCTCCACGTAGCCATGAAGTTCCCCGCCGTCCGCATCGTTTGTCGGCATGGCGTAGCCCTTTGTGGCGTAAAACGAGCAGGCACAGTGGAGCCACTCATGAATCCACACTTGACTAATAATGTCGGCACATGATGGATTCCACCAGTCGGCCGGTAGGGCGGTCACGGTGAGGTAGCCCCAATTCTGTGCGGGAGAATAGGGAAGCGCCAGCCCCCATCCTGCGCTTGGGATAAAGGTGCTGCCGTCGCTGTCCTTCCAGTACACCATAATCTGATCGTAGGCGCCGTCGGCAGAACACGCGTCTATGACGTCCCGGATACTCTCTGGGTCCAACCACTGCTTGCCGTTCGCATCCGGCCAGGACAAGTGAGTGACGGGTCGAGGTGCATATCTCACATCTATGTCCCACTGAACAGCCCCAGCAGACCAATCACGGACGGCGGCCGCCACCGGACCGGTAAATGAGGCAAGCATGGCGTCGATGTCGGAGTCCGTAAGTGAGGTAGTCAGATGATGCCACTGACCGTCCTCGCCCAGATAGTCGGTGTCTGTCTCCTGGAAGACCAGCATGAGAATCCGCCAGGTGGACAATGCAGCCTCTGGCTCCGCATCTGGCTCCGCTGCAACATTTGTCGTTTCACTGCAGGCAGTAGCTAACGGGATGCCGACCAGCAGAAGAACAAAGGCCGCGAGTACCAGCAGCGCTACCGTGAACCGTTTGATGATGGACTTACTGGAGAACGGCGCCTGGCATTTCAGATCACGTTTGGAATCCCATCTATCTTCCACTCTGCAATTCTCCTGCAGCTATCGACTGATGGTTGTCCCTTCGATTCGATCATACTCCCAGGCCTGCTTCCGCGCCTAGCGGTCCACCTTTTTCGGTTGGTTGGGCAGCCTCCAAGTGTAGAGTACGAGGCACAGTTCGAGCGCCAGGGGCATAGCTGTACCATGACGGTGACGCCCCTGCGGTAGCGCTCGCCGCAGCCGGCGAGCGCTACCCTCACCCGCCAATCGTCAGATGTTACGCGCGATTGCGAAGGCCATGCGTGTCGCCTGGTAGATGTTCCGCGGGATCCAGCAGTCGCCGATCTGGTGGAACTCGGGCGCGCAGAAACGCAGAGCGTCCGCCTCGTCGTGTAGCGGTTGCTGCCCGACCGCGTAGACAATCGTGTCGGCTGGGTACAGCTTCCGGTCCCCTTTCTCGGTATCTGTCCTCAAGGCCGTCCGCAGGGGATTGGACTGAAGCACTCCTTCTTCCACCGTTGGGATAAGGGGCAGGCTACAAGCACTGCCGACATACTCACCGATGACGCCCTCCTGGCCGATCTCCACCGCTTTGGTGCCGGTGATGACCCGGATGTCGCACCTGGTGATCTCACCGATCAAGGCCAGGGCGTGGATGGGGTTGCCCCCGTCGCTCAGGGCGTCCATCATCTCCATGATGGTGACTTTCCGACCCAGGCCGGCCAGGTAGAGGGCGAGCTCGATGCCCACCAGGCCGCCGCCCAGCACAACCACGTTCCCACCCGTCTTCTCAGGATGGTAGTAGGCTTCTTCGGCGCCCAGGACGTTCGCTCCGTCCATACCCGGTATCGTGGGAACGCACGGCCGCGCGCCCAGGGCGGCGATGAGAACATCCGCTCCGGCCGCCGCTGCGTACTCCGGCGTGACCGCGGTGTCCAGCCGCACCTCGATGGGCGCGCGCGCGATCATACGCGCCTGGTAGTCGAGATAAGAGGAGAGGAGCCGTTTGAAGGGCACGTTCTCCTCGCAACGCAGAGCTCCGCCCAGGCGCTCCTTCTTCTCGCAGAGGATGACCTGGTGCCCGCGCTGTGAAGCTACTAGAGCAGCCTCCATCCCGGCGACGCCGCCGCCGGCAACAAGCACCGTCTTGGGTTTGCTCGCTGGAAGGGCGTGCCGGGAATCCTGCTCGAACCCGATCTCGGGATTGACGGCGCAGCGGTACTGCCGCGCGGTTGTGACGCCCGCGAAGCACTCGAAACAGCGGATGCAGGGACGGATCTCATCGGACTTGCCTGCGCGGGCCTTCTTGGGTAGGTCCGGATCGGCCAGCATCGCCCGGGCCGTCTGCACGACGTCGGCCTTGCCGGAGGCGATGATCTCCTCCATGAGGGCGGGGTCGTTGAGGGCTCCAACGGTAGCCACCGGGGTCTTGACGTGCTTCTTGATCTCAGCGGCATACTGCACGTTGACGCCGTCCGGCAAGAACATGCTGGGATGGGTGACAGTGAAGAGCGCCCCTGACCTAGCAAGCCTTGACATATCCGCGGAGCTCCCTGGCTCTCCCTCTTCATGCTTGGCCGCTGGGGCATCGCTCGGATCTACCTCGCTATCCACCTGGGCTTCGTGACTGCCGGCCGACACATGGATAAGATCAACCTTGCCATCGAGCTGCTTGGCGATGGCCACGCCCTCATCGATACCGTACCCGCCCTCATAGCACATGGAACCGCTGATGCGGACCTCGATGGGGAATCCCCGGCCGCACTTCTGCCTTATGCGTTCGACTATGGCCAGAAGGAAGCGGCACCGGTTCTCGAGGCTCCCACCCCACCGGTCCTTGCGGTCGTTGATGTTGGGATCCAGGAACTGGTTGATGAGCCAGCCGTGGCCAGCATGGATCATCACTAGGCCGAACCCACAGAACTTGGCGAATGCCGCCGCGTCGGCGAAGGCCTCGATGGTTTCTTCGATGATCTCTTCCGACATGGCGGGGACGAACCGCCCCACAGGATTCACCTTGTCGACTGCGCCGTAGATCGGATAACCCTCGAGTGCAGAGGTATAGGAGTACGGCCCACAGTGCTGGACCTCTATGGCCGCTACCGCCCCGTGCCGGTTAATGGCAGAGGCCAGCCGGTAGATGGGCGGCAGCCCTTCGGGATCATCCAGAGGAATGCCGCTCTTTCCGATGCGACCCCTCTTGCTGTCGGCAAAGGCAGAGCCTATGTTGACCGTGGCCGCGCCGCCCATGGCCTTGCGCTCGTAGAAGGCGATGGTCTCTTCGAGGGGATAGTTCTTGCAGGACAGGTACTCATAGCCGACCGGCGCTGCGAAGTACCGGTTGCGGAAGACCGTGTCCCCCAAACGGATGGGCGCGAAGAGATGCGGGTATTTGCATGTGCACATAATAAAAGACGTCCTATTCCTTTCAACTCTTCCTTCAACCACACCCAGTGTTTCCCCAGGACCCTGCCAAGCTGCAGTTGCGATTCTCGGCTGCCCAATCCTCCAAGCCGGGGCAGTCTTCGCTAGAAACCGGGAGTCATGTCGTAGAAGCGACAATCAAGAGGTGAGCGTGGCATTCGTCCTATCTGTTTCCCATGGATCCATCGAGGCCCGATACTTCCACGTCTCCTCACGAACTCATCAATCCTGGCAGCCACAGGCTTAGTTGCGGAACGAGTATTAGTAAAATCAGAAATAGAAAAACCACTATCAAAAAAGGTAAGGCACCCTTAAGGAGATCTATCATACTTATATTAAACGTGTTGCGCATAAAAAACAGATTAACTCCCATAGGCGGAGTGATAAGTCCAATCTCCAGCGTTACTAAGTACAATACACCGAACCACACCAAATCTACTCCTAATGAAGTCAGCAACGGAGCAAAAATCGGTACGGTCAATACGGTTATGCTAATTGAATCAAATATGCACCCAAGAAATAGGTATAAGATAACTATGCAAACAACTACTACCCGCGGTGTCAAGTCCAAAGAGGTGACTAGACTGCCAAGAAAATCTCCGACTCCGGCGCTTGCCAAAAGGTAAGAAAAGAAATTGGCTGCCACAATGATAAGCAGCATCATGGTGTTAATTACAGCAGCCTCGACGATAGCGCGACGGAGGCCTTGCCAGCTCAAGCGGAACACGGCGACGGCGATGATGAGGATAACGACTGTCCCGATTCCGGCGGCCTCGGTGGGCGTGGCAATGCCGAAAAAGATCGAGCCGATGATAGAAAGCATCACGAGCGCGACATGCCACACGTACTTGAGTGACGAGATGCGTTCACGCCAGGACACCGACTCTGAAGCTGGACCTAATTGGGGATTGCGCCAGCAGACCACTATAGGAACGGTCGCAAGTAGTATGGCCAAGACAATCCCGGGCACAAGTCCGGCGATGAAGAGATGACCCACAGACACGCTGGCAATGACGCCGTAAATGACCATGGGCGTACTTGGCGGAATCAGTGGCCCAAGAACACCTCCGACGGTCAGACCTCCCAAGGCCAGTTTTCTATCGTAACCGTACTTTGTCAGTTCCGGTTCTGCCACCTTGCCTACTGCCACGATGGCAGCCCCGCTGACCCCCACCGTTCCGGAGACTGCAGCTTCGCCAAGGATACTGGCGCTGACAAGCGCTCCGGGAAAGCCCCCCACCCAGTTTCTGGCTGCCCTGTAAACCTGGGCTCCCATAGGGGTTTCTGTGATCACACAAGCCATCAACACAAACAGCGGCAGAGGCGTCCAGGAGTAACTGTAGAACTGCGAGAACGTGCCCATCGCCATCTTTTCCAGTGCCATGGGCCCATAAGCGAGAGTCCCAAAGATGACAGTACTGAATCCCAGGGCAAACGCGACCGGCACACCCATGAGAAAGATGACAAGCATCGAGACTACACACAGTATCGCTGCTAACTGAGGATCCATGATTATTTGCCCTGTCCTTCTCGCAGGTCGATCATTGGTCGCCGACCGTCGCCTGCGTCGTCTTTTCTGGGACTCTCTTGAGCCGGATTAACCCAAGGATCAGACGATAGAAGAGAGTCACACAGAAAAACCCGTAACCGATAGGAATGAACAGCTTGATCGGGAACAAGGGGACCGGCCAGGCCGACCGACTCACCTGCCCGATTTCCAACGCGCGGAGCGCATCCCCAAAACTGATCCACGTAATTATGCCAAAGAAGGTCAGGCCCATGATTGGGCTGATTATGTTGGATACGACGTTACGAACTACATAGGGGAACTTGTCGAGCAGCAGGTCGAGACGGAGCAGCCGCTCCTGCCTCTCAACGGCCGCGTTGGCCAGAACGAAGCTTATCAGCAGGAACATGCAGCTGAATTCGTAAGAAATCGGCTCAGGGCTCTTGAAGGCGTACCTGCGAATGGCCCCGTAGGTCGAAAGAAAACCCATGATGACTATCAGTATGCCCGCGCTAACGACGAACAACTGATTGATGCGTTCGATCCAGGGATCGACCAGCCGTCTTATTCTATCTTCCATGAGTCAACTTCTTCTCTCGTAGTTACACATGCGTTACTAAGGCCGATGGTGGCGCCGATGGTGGCGGCTTGTGCTGTTTCTGGGTGATGCGGCACGCCAACAGAGGCGTGCCGCATCACCCGGCACTGCGCGTGCTTACTGCGCGGCATAGGGGAACTTGTCGTTGGCCTCGTCGACGATCTGCTTGACGCGGGCACCGACATCTCCGGCCTTCTCTAGAGCATCCAACGTCTCTGGATACGCCAGGGCCTTCCATGTATCACGTTCAGCGGCCGGCAGGTAGTAATACTCCACACCCAGGTCTGTCAGAATGGGCTCCAGTTCCTCAAACTTTTTGATGTAATTGTCGCTTATGGTTTTAGCCGTTGCGCTCAATTCCTCGGCTAACGCGTCCTGCATGTCCTTGGGCATCTTATTGAAGACGTCCAAATTGACCGTAAACGCATAGAGGCTTCCGACACCGTGGAATACTGTGTAGTACTTGGCTACCTCATACAGCTTAGCTTCTTCAATATACTGCGGGGCATTGGTCTTAGCGTCGATGACCCCTTTTTGGAGGTTGGAGTAGTCCTCGGTGAAGTCGACCACGATGCCGGAGCCACCGAGGGCTTTTACCAGCCCAACCACAGGGGGAGCGTCAACGCCGACGATCGCGCCCTTCATGTCATCGAGGGTCTTCAGGGGTTTCTTTGCAGAAAAGAAATTGGTGGTACCGACGGCCATGCAGCCCAGCGTCCTCTGATTGCCCTGCGCCTGTGACAGCTCGTCCCAGATCGGCAGAATGCCGGTCATGGCATAGGCGTTGGCTTCACTGTTGTTAAACAGGAACGGTAGCTGAGGGCAGTCGTCGATT
>LSQX01103069.1_pt1 | contig 32684 bp, 36 predicted proteins | sample 654561 | NCBI WGS metagenome assembly LSQX01 (sample SAMN04489861, study PRJNA283612) | anaerobic digester metagenome | isolation source: 4 biogas reactors fed with cattle manure at either 37C or 55C with and... | place: Denmark: Kongens Lyngby | collected 2014 | reverse complement strand
ACATGGCCTTTTTTGACGGTCTGAAAAACCCGTTAAAACGGGTTTTTGTTCATGTATGCTATTAACCCTCTTCCGGCTGCGGCGCATCTACCGGGCAGATATCAGCACATGATCCACAGTCAGTGCACAGATCGGGGTCGATGACATATTTGTCGTCCCCTTCACTGATAGCCTCTACCGGGCATTCATCAACGCAGACCCCGCATGAAATACAGTCGTCATTAATGATGTAGGCCACTGTTTCGCCTCCTTTGCTCCAAATGCACTAATAAGAATTATAATTAACCCCTTTTTGCTTGTCAATTTGCCTCGGATTAAATAGTATTCCCTGCATAAGGTGCTTTAAATCCTCGGAAACCCCGATTAAACGGCTGAATTCTCCAATTAAGCCCTTTCAACCGGCGGTGGTTGTATTATAATTAAATACAATATGTTGAATTTGGCTGATGCAAACGTATCGAATTAGGTGATAATGATGAAGTGTTTGGTTCTGGCCAATGGCAAATATGGGACTTTAGAAGAATACCAGGGTGTGATAAAGGGCAGCGACTTGATCATCTGTGCCGACGGCGGCGCCAATTATGCTTATGAGATGGGGCTGATACCGGCCTACATAGTAGGGGATATGGATTCCATCAGGCCGGAGGTTAAGGAGTTCTTTGCCCTTCAGCAGGTAACCGTCAAAAAATACCCGCGCAGCAAGGATTTTACCGACACTCAGCTGGCCCTTGCCCTGGCTGAGGAATTGGGCGCAGATGAGATTGTTATGCTGGGCACCTTGGGAAAAAGGCTTGACCATACCTTGAGCAATCTGTACAGCGGCATCGAATTGGCCATGATGGGCAGGCGGGTGATTCATTACTCCCCGGCCTGTGTAGTTTATCTGACCACCAGGCGATTGGTAATTGAGGGCAAAAAAGGAGATGTGGTATCGGTTTTGCCCCTGAGCGACAGGGCTTTGGGGGTCTGTGAAAAGGGTTTTGAATATCCTTTGGACAATGTGGTTTTGGAAAAGAAGAATCCCTATTCGATTTCTAATACCCTTTTGGGTGAAAAAGGGGAAATCAGCCTGGATGAAGGTGTTCTGGCCGTATTCCATTTCCTGCGGTTGGATGAGTGAGCTGCTTGATTTGGAAATATTACCTGTAAAAACTTATAATATAGTTGTTCAGTCCAGAAATCGGAGGATAGGGATTTGGATTTCAGCTTCCTGTCAGGCATATTGACCAGTTCATGGAACCTGTTGCTGAACCTGGTGGATATTGCCATTGTAGCTTACCTCATATATAGAATTTTGGGGCTAATCAGCGGAACCAGAGCAGAACAGCTTTTGCGGGGGATTTTGCTCCTCCTGGTTTTTTCTGTGTTAGCCAGCTTTTTAAACCTGGCCATGGTTACCTGGTTGGTTGAAAAGTTGTGGATAGTTTTTGCGATTACCCTACCGATTGTTTTTCAGCCCGAACTGCGGCGCTTTTTGGAACAAATCGGCCGGGGCAGTTTCTTTTCTGGGCATATAGGGTTGAACCCTGAATCCATACATAATGTTCTGGCAGAAGTGAGCCAGGCTGCGGGTATACTTTCCCGCAACCGCATGGGCGCTTTGATAGTACTGGCGCGTGAAACCGGCATAGGAGAGTATGCCGCCAGCGGTGTATTGGTAGATGCCGCGGTTACAAGCAGCCTTTTGGTCAATGTATTCTGGCCCAATTCACCCCTGCATGATGGGGCTGTAGTCATATCCGGCGGACGGCTGGAAAGAGCCGCCTGCTTTTTACCTTTAAGCGATAATCCCAATTTAAGCCTGCGTCTGGGAACCCGCCACCGCGCAGGCCTGGGCATAACTGAGGTATCAGATGCCCTGGCGGTTATAGTATCCGAGGAAACCGGACAGATTTCCCTGGCTCGCGAAGGTGATTTATTGGCGTGCGCCGACGAAAATCATTTGCGGCAGGCCCTGGAGCTGGAATTTATGCAAAAACCCCACTGGGGCGAGAGCTTGCGCAGGAGGTGGTTCAGACCAGATGAATCCACAGCTAAAGCAGAAAAAGACCGGGCTTAAGATAATTTCTGTCATTATGGCGGTTTTGCTCTGGGCCTATGTGGTCAATCAAGGCAGTGCAGCCAGTGGGCAGAACGTGGTGCAGGTTGCGCTTGACTACCGCAACATCCCCGAAGGGCTGACCGTGAAAGGGCCGGACCAGGTAAACGTAAAGTTATGGGGAATAATAGAAAAGAAGGCTGCAGTCAAGGCATATGTCGATTTATCAGGCTACGAACCCGGTACCTGGGAGGTTAAGGTTGAGGTGGAGCCTGGCTCAGGGGCTATATTGGCCACGGCCCAGCCGCGAGTGGTTCAAGTCACCCTGACCGGCCAGGAGGAAAGGGTCATTCCGGTGCGCCATGAGGTGGTCAAGAATCCTCCGCCAGGCTATGAATTGCTGGATGTCAGTGTGTCCCCTGATAAGTGCCTGGTCAGAGGGGAGCAGGGCACAATCAGCAAAATCGAGCGTATTGTAGCGGAGATTGACCTCAGCCAGACTACGGATATAACCGCTCACACCGTCAATTTGCAGGCCTGCGATGTTAACGGCAGGGTGCTCAGCGGCAATTATGAATTGCTGCCCCGCCAGGCCATCATACACGCCGTGGTGGCTCCCAAACGGGCTGCCCGGGAGGTCCCGGTTACAGTGATAACTGATGGTGCTGCTGCTCCTGGTTATCAGGTGACCAATGTGTCAGCTCATCCGGCCCTGATAAAAATCATGGGAAACAGCAATGTGGTAGACAATACAGGCGATATTAAAACCGAAGTGCTTGATTTTACCGGCAAAGCCCAGTCATTTCAACAGGAAGTGAGTTTACAGGTTCCTCAGGGGCTACAGGCTTTTCCCGCGCGGGTTACCGTAAATGTCACCATAGGAGAAGTCGATTCGGGCAAAGAGGATTAAACGGCTGACAGATATAAACATTAACAAGGGATACATAAAAAGCATAGTAATAAATGATAGCCTGATATTCCCGGTTCATGTTCTTATGGAAACGGTTCGGGCTTATGCGGTGAGCCAGCATCAGCCTGGCGGCAGATGGCTTGAAGCTTGCTCCAAGCCATTAGCAGGGATTATACAGCGGCTTTATTTGCGATGAGATTGATCCCGAGTCTATATACCCGGCCTGTAAATTGTATGACAGCACAAGTTGATTACATTCGAACTATGATCTGGATTTTAACCGGCAGGAGGATTTTAGCGTGGGGAGTTTATTTGGTACAGATGGAGTCAGAGGTATTGCCAACCTGGATTTAACGGCTGAATTAGCCTTCAAACTGGGAAGAGCGGGGAGTTATGTTTTGGCCCAGCAGAACCCGGCCGGAAGGCCGCGCATACTGGTGGGGAAAGATACCCGCATATCCGGGGATATGTTGGAATCAGCACTGATAGCGGGAATATGCTCTACCGGAGCAGACGTGTTAACCGCGGGGATCATTCCCACTCCTGCAGTGGCCTATCTTACCGGAAAATATCAGGCCAACTGCGGCATCGTCATATCGGCATCACATAACCCGGTAGAGGACAACGGCATCAAGTTCTTTGGCCCGGCCGGATACAAACTGCCGGACGAAATCGAGGTAAAAATTGAGGAATTGGTCAGGCAGGGCACAGAAGGGATAAACCGCCCTAAAGGGCCTGATATCGGCAGGGTTTACAGCGTCGAATCAGCCACCGAAAGCTATTTGGAGTATCTCTTGTCCTGTTGTGACCCCAGGCTGGATTTGCGCGGCATGACCGTGGTATTGGATTGTGCCAATGGAGCCGCTTATCATGTCGCCCCGGAGCTGTGGCAGCGCCTGGGGGCCCGGGTGATAAGCATCGGTGATAAGCCCAACGGGATTAATATCAATGAGCGCTGCGGCTCAACTCATACTGAGCTGTTAAAAAGAACCGTACGACAATATCATGCTGATCTGGGGATAGCTTATGATGGTGATGCCGACCGCTGTATCGCTGTGGATGAAAACGGGCAGGAACTGGACGGCGACTATATAATGCTGATCTGTGCCCTGGATATGCATCGCCAAAACCTGCTTAAGCCCCCAACTGTGGTAGCCACAGTAATGAGCAATATCGGCTTTGAGATCGCCCTGCGGCGGGAAAACGTGAAAGTGGACAGCTGCAAGGTAGGAGACCGCTATGTTTTGGAAAAAATGATGGAGACCGGCGCACTACTGGGCGGGGAGCAGTCCGGTCACATTATCTTCAGGCATCATGCTACCACCGGAGACGGTTTGCTGACCTCCCTGAAGCTGATGGAGGTGGTGCGCAGAACAGGGTTAAAGCTTTCCGAGCTGAGCCGGGAAATGGAAAAATACCCGCAAATGCTGGTCAATGTGCGCCTCGATAATAAAGAAGAGGTTTTAAATCATGAGATTATACAACAGGCACTGGATTCAGCGCAGCAGCGCTTGGGAGAATGGGGCAAGCTGGTAGTGAGGCCCTCAGGCACTGAACCGCTGGTGCGCATCATGGCCCAGGGGCCGGATGATTTCCTTTTAAGGGAGGTGATAGATGATATTAAAAAGGCTATCGATGCAGTTGCCAGGCAATGAGGTCAAAGCGCCTGAACCCAGTATGGTTTTCATCTTGGGTTGACGAGGAGGGGGTTTATCGAGGTTTTCGGCGGATGCCCCCCGGTGCCCACCACCGTGAGAAAGCCTTTAAAAGCAGGCAGCAATGCCTGTCACAAAGGGGCTTTTAGTGGAGTTTGGTTTGGTCGTAAATTGGGGTTTGCGGCCCTGTTTGTGGAGCAAACCAAGATTATGACCTGATGGAGGTTAATTGGATATTTATGTGTGGAATTATGGGTTATATCGGCCGCCATGACGCTGTGCCGATAATATATGAAGGATTGCGCCGCCTGGAATACCGCGGCTATGATTCAGCCGGGATCGCGGTTTACCGCCCCGGGGAAAAGGCCAGTCTGGGCCTGGTCAAACGCCAGGGACGCCTGGCTGAACTGATTGACCATCTTGAAGATTTTTCTGGCAGCACACTGGGTATCGGGCATACCCGCTGGGCTACCCACGGGGTTCCCAGCGACCGTAATGCTCACCCCCATTGCGACTGCTCGGGGCGCATTGCGGTGGTGCATAACGGCATCATCGAAAACTATGCCCAACTGCGCAAGCAGTTGATACTGGAAGGACATGATTTTGTATCCGAGACGGATACCGAGGTTTTAACCCATCTGATCGAAAAATACTACCACAACTCGCTGGAAGCAGCCGTGCGTCAGACATTGGCGGTAGTGCGCGGGTCCTTTGCCCTGGCGGCTATTCATCAGAATGAACCCGACAAGATAGTAGTGGCTAAAAATGCCAGTCCTCTGGTAATCGGCCTGGGGGAAGGCGAAAACTATGTAGCTTCCGATATCCCGGCCATACTTGAGCACACCCGGAAGGTTTATATACTGGATGACAACGAGTTTGCGGTAGTCACAGCGGATGAGGTGATCATTACCGATTTTATCGGCGACCCGGTAGATAAAGAGGTTTTTGATGTTACCTGGGATCTGGTTGCGGCGGAAAAAGGCGGCTATGAACATTTTATGCTCAAGGAGATCCATGAGCAGCCTGAGGCTATTCGCGCCACTTTAAGGGGAACGGCGGTCGATGGCCGGGTTGATTTCTCTTACCTGGGAATGGATGAGCTGTTCCAAAAGACGGGGAAAATATTCATCGTCGCCTGCGGCACGGCTTATCACGCCGGTCTGGTAGGCCGGCTGGCCATTGAAAAGCTGGCCCGCATACCGGTTGAAACCGACATCGCTTCCGAATTCCGCTATCGCGACATAATCTGGCACCCGGATGATTTGATGATAGTCATAAGCCAATCCGGAGAAACTGCTGATACCAAAGCAGCCCTGCAGGAGGCCAGAAGACAGGGCATTAAAGTGCTGGCAGTAACCAATGTGGTGGGAAGTGCCATCGCCCGCGAGGCAGACCAGGTCATATACACGCACGCCGGCCCGGAAATCGCGGTTGCTTCTACCAAAGCGTACACTACCCAGCTGTTGGTGATGTATCTCCTGGCTCTTTATCTGGCTGAGGTGCGCGGCACCATGAACAGAGCTGAATTGGAAGGCCTGTACAGCGAGCTGCTGTATATCGATACCCTGGTTGACCAGGTGCTTGCCGAGGAAGCCAAGATCAAGCAGCTGGCCCAAAAGTATGCCCATGTACAGAGCACCTTTTTCCTGGGTCGCGGCTTTGACTATGCGGTGGCTATGGAAGGGGCCTTGAAGTTGAAAGAGGTTTCCTATATTCATGCTGAAGCCTATGCCGCTGGTGAGCTCAAGCACGGGCCCCTGGCCTTGATTGAAAGCGGGGTGCCGGTCATGGCTTTGATTACTCAGGATCATCTGGTGGATAAGACCATGTCCAATCTGAGAGAGGTAAAAGCCAGAGGAGCGGTAGTAGTGGCCATCTGTAAAAGCAACCTGCAGGAGGCCTGCGAGGAATGTGACGAACAGATTCTGCTGCCGGACATAAATCCCCTTTTGGCGCCGATCGTCGGGGTGATCCCTTTGCAGATCTTTGCCTATTATATGGCGGTGATGCGCTGCCTGGATGTTGACAAACCCCGCAATCTGGCCAAAAGCGTTACTGTGGAGTAGGTAACCAGCAGCACTGCAAATTGCGACCAACAGCGATTATTGAGCAGCAATTTGAAAAACCCGTGCGGGTTAGGTAATCACCTAACAACCCGCACGGGTTTTGCTGTGTTCACGCCGTAGGACGATTAAAGCCAAGCCCAGCCACCGTTATTTATTCGGATATGCCGGAGCGATGCCGGCGGACTTTCCGGGCGACATAAAGGATAACCAATGCTATCAGCCCGGCCACAATTATCAGGTCGAACTGTTCAAAAACCCGGCGTACCTGATTCCAATTCTGGCCCAGCTTAAAGCCCAGATAGACAAACAATATGCTCCAGGGAGCAGAGCCCAGAACAGTGTACACCAAAAAGCGCCGAAAGCTCATGTGAGAGATGCCGGCCGGCAGGGATATAAAGGTTCTGATCACCGGCAAAAGCCGGGCCCAGAACACCACTTGATGCCCGTAGCGCTTAAATAAGCGGTCGGCGGTTTGCAGGTCATGCGGTGATACCAGGAAATAACGGCCGTATTTCAATATGAAGGGGCGACCTCCGACTGAGCCCACATAGTAAGCGATACAGGAACCAATCGTGCCCCCCAGTGTGCCGGCCGCCACCGCCTGCCAGTATCCCAGTATGCCGCGGGAAACCATATAGCCCCCGTATGGCAGTATGATCTCCGAAGGAATAGGAATACAGGCGCTTTCCAGAGCCATGCCGATAATCAGGCCCCAGTATCCCCAGGCATCTATGCAGGTTGTCACCATTTCATATAGGTGTTCCAGCCATTCCAATTATTTTTACCCCGCTCAAAAAAACAACCGGGATGAACCCGGATGATTATACTTATTGTCTAATAATACAACATTTCGGCCTTAAGCTGAACCGGCAGCAATGATATGAGCATCCCGCCGGGCAACCCCTCTAGCGCCAGCACCGCTGCCAGTAACTGTACAAGATGACCAGACCCAGCAGGATAGCCACCAGTATCAGGCTGAAGGTAGAGAGATCAGACTCTATAAGGCTTAAGGCTTTAGGCCCCCAGTAAATCATCAGCAGGGCTTCGCCCAAAAAGCGCAGGCCCCGTCCGATCAGAGCAGCAGTGATGAATTTGGGAAAGGACATGGCAAATGTTCCCGCTGAGATGGTAAAGAGCTTGAAGGGCAGGGGAATCAATGCCGCCACAAATATTGCCCCGCCCCCGTAGCGGTTGAAAAGGATCTTGATGCGGGCCAGGCTGCGCCGCGATACCAGTTTCTTCAGCAGCGGTTTGCCGATGCAGGCACCGAGATAGTAGCCGAAGGCTGCACCACAGATAGAAGCGGCGGTGGTGAGCACAGCCAGGGGCAAAGCCCAATACGGCATGGCCAGACTTAAAGGAACCAGAAAGAAATCAGGGGCCAGGGGCAGAAAAGAAGACTCCGCAAAAGCCGTAAAGATCAGACCCCAAATGCCGTATTGCTCTAAAAGCTGCACTATTGATTCCCACATAAAGTCTTTTTCCTTCAATGTTTTGATGTATCTGCTGCTGTTGCTAAGCCTTTTATCCGTTGGGCTGCGTCTGCTGTCCTGCGGTTGTGCCGTATCAAGGGTTAGCTGCACACACGTTAGGACAGATTATAATACTTAAGTGCTGAAATCAAAACAATAATGTATAAAGTAACTTTAGGACAATGTTTAAACCAGTATACCACAGATGGCAGGCCTGCTTGTGGTATTGACAGCACAGGTATGAACAGCTGTAAACCAGGTAAATGAAAGCAGTGACAGGACCGCCTGTTTGAAACTTGCCTATCAGCCTGGAACAGCCAGGAAACAGGTTAATTAAAGCCGTTATTGAGAAAAAGCCGGTAAATCAGTAGAATAGTAAAAGACCGCAGAAGATAATTGTCTAGGAGGCTGGCATAAATGCATAAAAGGTTGTTCATCCCCGGTCCGGTAGAGGTTCGCCCCGAGGTCTTGCAGAAAATGGCCAAACCCATGATCGGGCACCGCAGTAAAGATGCTTCAGCTTTACAGGGCCGCATCAGCGATAAAATGAGAGTCCTCTGGTCTACTCAGCACGAAATCCTGTTATCCACCAGCTCTGGCAGCGGATTGATGGAAGGGGCCATCAGATCCTGCACCGCCAGGAGAGCGGCGGTGTTTTCCGTTGGCGCCTTCGGCAAAAGGTGGTTTGAAATGGCGGTGAGCAACAATATTCCCGCTGATCTGTATGAAGTGGAGTGGGGCAAGGCCATTACCCCCGATATGATCGATGAGGCTCTGTCTTCCGGTAAATACGATTTGATCACCGTGACCCACAACGAGACCTCCACCGGGGTGATGAACCCGGTTCAGGATATAGCAGCGGTAGTAAAAAACTATCCTGAGGTGGTGTACTGCCTGGATACGGTCAGCTCAACCGGAGGAACCCCTATTCCGGTCGATGATCTGGGGGTTGACATCTGCATCACTTCCACCCAAAAGGCCCTGGGCCTGCCCCCCGGGATGGCTATCTGCACCTTTTCACAGAAGGCTGTAGAGCGGGCCCAGGAGGTTCCCTGCCGCGGTTATTATCTGGATCTTTTGCAGCTCTATCAATACATCCGGGAAAAGGATTATCAATATCCTTCCACACCTTCTATCAGCCATATGTACGCACTGGATTATCAACTGCAACGCATCCTTGAGGAAGGCCTGGAAAACCGCTATCGGAGGCACCGGGAAATGGCGGAATATGTGAGGAATTGGGCCAGGCAGCATTTCGCCGTCTTTGCTGATGAAGGCTACCTTTCCGACACCTTGACGGCTATTACCAATACCCGCAATATCGATGTGGCTGATCTCAACCATCAACTGGGTGAGCGGGGATTCCAAATCTCCAATGGCTACGGCAAGTTGAAAGACAAGACCTTCCGCATCGCGCATATGGCGGATCATAACCTGGAGGATATCAAAGAGCTGCTGGGACATATCGAGGACATCCTGCAGCTAGGCTAAAGGTGCAATTAAATTAGAGGAGGATAATCATGGCCGTAATCAGACCGTTTCGCGCGCTGCGCCCCATTCCAGCTTTGGTCGACAAGGTGGCCGCACTGCCCTATGATGTGATGAGCAGTCAGGAAGCCCGGGAAATGGTAGGCGACAACCCCTACTCCTTCCTGCATGTTGACAAAGCGGAAATCGATCTGGATGAAAGTATCGACCTCTATGATGAGCGGGTTTATGCCAGGGCCAGGAGCAACCTGGACAAAATGGTGGCCGAGGGGGTCTTTATTCAGGACCAGGCCGCTTGCCTGTATATTTATCGACAGAAACGGGGGCAGCATATACAGACCGGTTTGGTGGCCTGCCTTTCCATAGATGATTATCTTAATGATGTCATAAAAAAGCATGAATTGACCCGGGCCGACAAGGAACAGGACCGCACTCGCCATGTTGACATCTGCGATGCTCAGACCGGGCCTATCTTCGTTACCTATCGCAGCCAGGAGCAAATCGATTCTATAATATCGCAATGGATTGCCCGGCAGCCGGCCTTGTACGATTTTGTATCTGAGGACGGTATTGGCCACACCGTATGGAAAATCGACCAGGAGGAAGTGATTAACAGGCTGCAGCAATTGTTTTCTCCGATCGACAGCCTGTATATCGCGGATGGCCATCACCGCTCCGCTTCAGCGGTGCAGGTGGGTCTGCAGCGCCGGGCTGATAATCCCCATCATACCGGACAGGAGGAATATAATTATTTCCTGGCCGTATTGTTCCCGGATCATGATCCCTGCATAATGGGGTACAACCGGCTGGTGCGGGATCTGAACAACCACACCCCGCAAGGCTTCATAGAGCTATTAAAAAAGGATTTTGAGGTCGAGCCCTATAGCGGCGAAGGCCCCTACCAGCCCCAGGCCCCCAAAAGCTTTGGCATGTATCTGGAAGGCCAGTGGTATGTTTTAAAAGCCCGGCCGGGCAGTTATGATGCCGATGACCCGGTAGCCCGGCTGGATGTTTCTATACTGCAGAACAACATTTTGGGACCCATATTGGGGATTACCAACCCCCGGACCGACAAGCGCATCGATTTTGTGGGCGGCGCCCGGGGGCTGAGTGAGCTGGAAAAAAGGGTAGCCCAGGATATGAAAATCGCTTTTGCCATGTATCCGACCACTATTGCTGATTTGATGGCCATTGCGGATGCCGGCAGGATAATGCCCCCCAAGTCAACCTGGTTTGAACCCAAGCTGCGCAGCGGCATATTCATTCACAAGCTGACTTAAGGACGATAGGACGATAAACCAAGTGGAAAGCGGTTTTATTCTGCTCGTGCGCGGTACTACAGAAAAATGACGGTTGCCTTCGCGTGATAGCCTATATAATATGATATAAAAATGCATCATCGGCCTGTTTGCTGCTGGTCGAACACACCAGCGGTTATCGTTATCCTCACGCCTTATTGAAGCACTCATCCCCTATTGGTCGTGTATACAGGCTTATGTTCAATCCTGACTGCCTGCAGCGGGGGCGGTATTTATCAAGAAGCAAAAGGCCTGCTCTGCAGCGCTTCTGGCAAGCCTATGGGCCGCCTGAGGGTGAAAAAGGAAGGAGGCATGGGAATTGACAAAGAAACCTGCCCTAATAACCGGGATATCCGAATTGGCCCCGCAGAAGAACCCTGCGGGTCAAAGGACTCTGGCCTTGCTGGCCCAAGCCGCCCGTCTGGCGATTGAGGATGCAGCTCTGCAAAAACGCGATATAGATGGGCTCTTGGTCACCCCTCCCAGCGAAGACAGCGCTTTTATGTGGCCGGCCCAGGTAGCCGAGTATTTGGGTCTGGCTCCCGCTTTTCTCAATATGGTGGAATTGGGGGGAGCCAGCGCGGCTGGGGCTGTAGCCAGGGCGGCCATGCTGGTTGAAAGAGGTATATGCGAGAACTGCCTGTGCTTGAGCGGGGGGGTCTGGGACAGCCAGGTGTTCAATACCCTGCAGGGCAAGATGTCAGTGATGTCCCAGGCGGAAATAGATTATGAATTGCCTTACCTGCCCATGGGGTTCAATACCGGATATGCCTTGATCGCGCGCCGGCACATGCAACTCTATGGCACCACCCCCGAGCAGATGGCCAAGATCGCTGTAGATCAGCGCTTTAATGCTCTGCAAAACCCCCTGGCCTTATTCAATCAGGCACCTCTCACCATTGAAGAGGTCTTGCAGTCGCCGCTTATCACCGATCCCCTGCATCTGCTGGAAATAGTCCGCCCCTGCAGCGGTGCTGCGGCAGCGGTTGTAAGCCGGAGCAAAAGCGAGGCCAATACCCATACTGCGGTGAGCGTTTTGGGCTGGGGGGAAGCCTGTACGCACAATTCCATCGTGTATGCGCCGGAGATAACCATAAGCCCGGTAAAGCAATCCGCCCGGCGGGCCTTTGCCATGGCCGGCTTAAAACCGGCGGACATTGAATTGCTTTCATTATATGATTGTTATCCCATCACCGTAATCATCACCCTGGAGGATGCCGGCTTCTGTGCCAAGGGTGAAGGAGGCTGCTTTGTTGCCGATAATGACCTGACTTACCGGGGTGATTTCCCCTGCAATACCCATGGCGGCCAGCTTTCCATGGGCCAGGCCTCATTTGCCGGGGGAATGTCGCATATTATTGAGGTGGTGCGCCAGTTGCGCGGGGAAGCCGGAGAACGCCAGGTGGCAAGAAACCGCCTGGCCTTTGTCAACGGCAACGGCGGTGTGATGAGCACGGAGAGCAGCCTTATTTTAGGGAGGGCCGAAGATGAGTGATCAAACCCGCAAATATCACCAGTACTTGAATCAGGGCGAATTGTGGCTGCAATACTGTTTGAACTGCAAAAAGTACATATTTTACCCGCGCAGTCATTGCCCGGTATGCTGGCAAAGTGAATTAGAGTGGAGAAAAAGCCAGGGTAAAGGCAGGGTTTACAGCTACAGCATCATCTATGCACAGAGCATGACAGATCATGAGGTCCCGTATATCTACAGCCTGGTCACCCTGGAGGAAGGGGTTCGCCTGGCCACACATATAGTGGAATGCGACCCTAAAGAGGTTTATGTAGATATGCCGGTGGAAATGGCAATTAGAAAAATAGGAGAGCAGCTCATGCCGGTTTTCAAGCCTGCCGCCCCTGTATAGCAGCGGCTGTATTGAATGTTTACGGAAACCAAACCTGATAAATAATTTGCGTCCACATTATGTTATAATCATTACTATATAGCGAAATAAGGAGTATTTTAATGGAATTAGAACAATGCGTGAATTTTGTGCTGACAAAGGCCCAAAACGCCATTCAGCAGCTGTTTAAGGCTGAATTGGCGCCGTATGGCGTAACCCCGGGGCAATATGCGGTTTTAAAGTGCCTCTGGGACGAGAATGGGCAGACCGCCAAGCAGCTTTCTGAACGGCTCTATCTGGACGGTTCCACCGTGACCGGCATACTGGATCGTATGGAGAACAAATCCTTGATCATTCGCCAGCCTGATCCCAAGGATCGCAGAGCGGTAAGGGTCATGCTGACCGAACGGGGTCGGGCCTTAAACGAACCAGTAAGTGCCGCTATTGAACGGGCCAACAAGAAAGCCTTAGAGAGGTTAGCTCCCGAGGAAACGGTCTTGCTTAAAAGATTGCTGGAAGAACTTAATCACGGTTCATAACTCGTCTGAATTCCCTGTCCTGACGCGCTCCATACACAGCATTCATTTTCAGCAGATTTGAAATCCTATAGCAGACTTGCAGCCGGGCAAAGACAGAGTTGCCGCAATACTTTGCGTACAAATATATTATTGACAAAATATTTACCCGTTTTATACAATGCAGTTACAGGTCGGGCCGTTTCCGCATGCGCTTTTTGCGCGGGCGGGTGCGATATAGCGAAAAGGAGTGAGTGTAATGGATTTTAAACTGACGGAAGAGCAGGAACTGGTTAGGGAAAACATGCGGGAGTTTGGAAAGACCTATGTAGATCCTATTGCGGTAGAGATTGATGAGAACAGCCGTTTCCCCGCCGAAGTCATACAGAAGCTCGGCGAAGGCGGGTGGATGGGCATGCCGATTCCTCAGGAATACGGCGGAGCCGGTACCGACTATCTTACCTATGCCATCGCTGTGGAACAGCTTTCTTATTTCTGTGCTGCTACAGGTTTTACCATGTCTGTACATACTGGCCTGGTGTGCATGCCCTTACTGCTGTTTGGAACTGAGGAGCAAAAGCGGCAGTACCTGACTCCATTGGCCAAAGGTGAGCATCTGGGGGCTTTTGCCCTGACTGAACCCGGTGCTGGCACGGATGTTGGGGCAGCCACCTCAACAGCGGTGCTGGATGGTGACGAATGGGTTATAAACGGCACCAAGACCTTCTGCTCCAACGGCCCGGTGGCGGACACATACATCACTTTTGCCTGGGTGCAAAAAGAAGACGGCAGCAGAGGCATGACCGGTTTTATTGTTCCTAAAGGGACACCGGGCATGCGGGTTGGGGCGCATTTTGCCAAAATGGGCCTGAGAGCCTCACAAACCTCGGAAATCATATTTAAGGATTGCCGCATACCTAAAGAAAATCAGCTGGGCAAGATAGGGGAAGGCTTGAAAATTGCCATGAATTGTTTTGATCACGGCCGGGTTGGCATAGCCGCTCAGGCAGTCGGCATTACCCAGGCGGCTCTGGATGAGTCCATAGCCTATTCCAAACAGCGGGTTCAATTTGGCAAGCCCATCAGCAGGCATCAGGCTGTACAGTGGTGGATAGCCGATATGGCAACAGATGTAGCGGCGGCGCGCTATTTGACCTATAATGCCTGTTGCCTTAAGGATGAGGGTAAGCCTTTTGCCAAAGAAGCCGCCATGGCCAAGCTGTTTGCCGCCGAGTGCGCCATGCGCCACACCATAAAAGCGGTACAGGTTTTCGGGGGATACGGTTACATTAAAGGGCAAAAGGTGGAGCGCCTGATGCGCGATGCCAAGATTACGGAAATCTACGAAGGAACCTCCGAAGCCCAGAGAATGGTTATTGCCGGAAATGTGCTGCGTTAAGGCTATTATATAAAATAATACAGTTATTCATAGACGCCATGGATTCTCAACCGATCTGTGGCGTTTTTTACTGCCCGGGCTTAAGGCTGGGGATTGGAACCGGAACTGGCAGATAATCGTCTAAAGATTAAGATCTGCCTGTAATGGAGGATGAGTGGAGCTTGGGGAAAAAAGTAGTTGTGGTGATAATTATAGCCATGCTGATTTTTGCTCTTCCGGCGATCCCGACTGCAGCCTTCCCGGTGGGGATACGCATTGATGGCGAATTGAGAACCTTTCAGCCCGGGGCCCTGCTTATACAGGGGCGTACCATGGTGCCGGTTCGCTTTGTGGTAGAGGATATGGCCTTGAATGGCACCGTGTATTGGGATGCAGCCCTGAAGAAGGTGGCTATGGACTGCAAGGGCAAATACATAGAGTTTATTATAGGCAGCCGGGAGGCCAAAGTGGACGGTGTGAAAAAGAGCTTTGAGGTGGCCCCGCTCATTTATAAGGACAGAACTTATGTCCCGCTGCGTTTTCTGGCCGAAACCCTGGGTGCGGCGGTGAGCTGGGATGGCAGCCGGCGAGAAGTCAACCTATCCTTCAACTACCGCCCGGAGGTGTTTGCTTACTATTATTATACCCCCTGGGATGAATTTGCTGGAAATGTTGACCTGTTCACTGATGTCGCTTTCCGCTGGTTTGAAACCGACAGCAAGGGTGAGCTGCGCTATGAATACCAGGATCAATACCACCAGGTGCTGCAATATACACGACAGCGAGGCATTAGAACTCATTTGGGCGTGGCTTTGATGGATAAAGAGGCCCTGCATGCCCTGCTGGCCAACAAAAACTACCGCCAGTACTTGATTCAGCAGCTGACCCAGAAGGTTACAGCGGATAAATACGACGGGGTAAACATCGATTTTGAGTTCATTCCCCCGGCTGATGCCCAGTATTTCACTCAGTTTTTAAAGGAGTTAAAAGCCGCCTTGGGTCCGGGCAAAATGCTGTCAGTAGCGGTATTTGCCCGTACCGGCAAAGAGAGCTGGCCGGTTGCCTACCAGTATAAAGAAATCGGGCAAATTGCCGATCGAGTGGTAGTTATGGCCTATGATTACTGCTATGCAGGCAGCGGGCCCGGCCCGGTAGCGCCGCTGTGGTGGGTGAAAGAGGTGAAGGACTATATGCTGGCCAATTTGCCCCGCGAAAAGATTCTCCTGGGTTTGCCCACTTATGGCTATGACTGGACAGCCAAAGGCAATGCGGTGGCGATAACGGCTCCCAAACTGGCGGCCATAAAAAGCAAGTATCAGGTTACGGGCGGATTCGACACCGCCAGCATGAGCCCGTATTACACCTATTATGATGAAAAGGGGCGGCAGCACACCATATGGCTGGAAAACCGCACCAGTTTAAATGAGAAGTTCAAACTGGCAGTTAATGACCGCCTGGGCGGCATCGCCTTCTGGCGCATCGGCAATGGTTTCGACGATTTGTACCAGGTATTGGGCCAGTAGCCAGCCCTTAAAGAGAGCCAACTGATGGAGGGTCAGGCTTTATTGCAAAGCAGTCTGGCCCTCCTTTGCTGTTGCTGGTCGGGACAGCCTGCTTATATTATAATAGTAATGGCAATTTCATGGAAAATATGGCTTAGCAGATTAGATGCCAGTGGGAGAGGGAAAAATGTCTACAGAACAACCGGGGCTATTCGATGAGCCAGAAGCGACTCCAGCAGAAAGAGCCGCACCGTCGAAAGTTATCAACCCACCCCAGGCTTTTCTTCCCGGGGTCAATTATGAACAGAGTTATCCGCAAATCAGTTCTCTGCAAGAACTGCGATCGCTGGCCTTAAAATGCCGCAACTGCAGATTGCGGGACGGGTGTCAACAAGTGGTTTTCGGTGAGGGCAACCCCTGTGCTCGCCTTTTGTTTATCGGGGAGGGCCCGGGCAAGGATGAGGATGAGGCCGGACTGCCTTTTGTAGGCAGAGCCGGGCAGTTATTGGATAAAATCCTGATTGCGGCCGAATTGAAGCGCAGTGAGGTCTATATCGCCAATGTGGTTAAATGCCGGCCTCCGGGCAACCGGCTGCCCAATCCCGATGAGGTAAAACAGTGCCGCAATTATCTGGAAGCCCAGATCAGGTTGATCAACCCGCAAATCATAGTATGCCTGGGCTCGCTGGCCAGTCAGGTAGTGATTGACCCTGCGGTGAGGATAACCAAGATACGCGGTACCTGGCTGACCCGCCAGGGCAGGAGTATTATAGCCACCTTTCATCCGGCTGCCCTGTTGCGCAATGAGGCCTATAAACGACCCACCTGGGAGGATTTCAAGGCGATACGAGACGCTTATCGGGCCCTGCCTGCCAGGTAAAGGGCACAATCATGAGGTGACGCCATTTGCAGCTGCTCATAAAAACTGAAAGCGATATGCTCAAGCTGGGAAAAGCCCTGGCCTCTGTCCTGCAAAGCGGGGATGTGGTTTGCCTGCACGGGGTATTGGGAGCCGGCAAGACTACACTGGTCAGGGGTGTGGCCCGGGGCAAAGGCTATCAACAGCGGGTGACCAGCCCCACTTTCAACCTGATGAATATTTATCAGGGCCGGGATACCATCTATCATTTTGATTTCTACCGCTTGGGCTGCGGGGATTTAAGCGATTTGGGCCTGGAGGATTATCTGGAAAAAGACGGCCTGTGTTTGATCGAATGGCCGGAAGTCGGGCAGGAATATATGCCGGCGGAAGCCATGCACATTTATATAGAGCTGGTCGATGAGGATTATGAGCGTGAGCGGCTGGTCAGGGTTGAAGCTTTAGGGCAAAAGTATGGCGAAAGGCTAAAGGAGTTGGAACAAATTGTTGATACTGGCGGTTGACAGCGCCACGCAGGTGGCCGGAGTGGCTCTGGTGGCCAGGGATAGGGTGATCCGTGAGGAATTTGTCAATTTTGGCAAGAAGCATTCCGAGATATTGCTGCCGCTGATTGACCGGGTGATGAAGGAAAGCGAATGCGATTGGGGGCAGATCACGGCCCTGGCAGTGACAGTGGGGCCGGGCTCTTTTACCGGCCTGCGCATTGGCATGGCAACTGTGAAAGGGCTGAGCATGGCCACCGGGTTGCCCATTGCAGCCATACCTACCCTGGAGGTGCTGGCTCACAACCTGGCCGGCAGCCAGGCGTTAGTGGCGACTGTACTGGACGCCCGCCGCCAGGAGGTATATTTTTGCTGTTATGATGTTGCGGGCAGCTTTCCCCGGAATATATCGCCTATAACCGCCTGCTCCCCCGAGCGGGCAGCCCTTGAGATTACTGCCAGCTTAGACAGGACAGGCCGGGAAAGGGTTATTATAGTAGGGGATGGAGCCATCACCTACCGCGATTATTTTGCTGATTATTTCGGGGAGCGTTTGCTGCCGGTCGGCCCGCATCTTATGTTCCCCCGGGCGGCGGCTCTGGGCAGTCTGGCCTGGCAGGCCGTAGATGCCCAAACACTGGAAAGCGGACTTACGGTCAAGCCATTGTATATACGCCTGTCCGAAGCTGAATATCGTTTGGAAAAGGGAGTAACAACGCAGTGAACCAGGATTTTCTAATTCGCAAGATGACCGGCCGTGATCTGGACGAAATAATGCAAATAGAGTTGCAGTCATTTACCCTTCCCTGGTCCAGGCAGTCTTATGAGAATGAATTGAACAACCGCTATGCCACCTACATAGTGGCTGATTATGAAGGGGAAGTGGCCGCTTACGGCGGTATGTGGGTGGTGGTGGAGGAGGCTCATATCACCAATGTGGCAGTAGCTCCCCGTTATCGCCGCCAGGGAATGGGAAGCAGGTTGTTACAGGCCTTGCTCAATATTGCCAGGCAAAAACGGGTCTGCCGGGTTTATTTGGAGGTGAGGGCTTCCAACCTTGCAGCGATGCGATTATACAGCGCACAGGGGTTTATCCCCACCGGGGTGCGCAGGCAGTATTATTCGGACAATGATGAAGATGCTATCGTTATGATGAAACAGCTACAGCCTTCATAATGAGGATTAGTGATGAAAGAGATTTATATTCTGGGAATTGAAACCTCGTGTGATGAAACTGCGGCCGCCATCGTGAAAAATGGCCAGGACATACTTTCCAATGTGGTGCAGTCACAGGTCAAGCTGCACCAGAAATTCGGCGGGGTGGTGCCGGAGGTAGCTTCCCGCAAGCATATTGAAACCATATACGCGGTGGTTGATGAGGCCTTTGCCACAGCAGGCCTCGGCTATGAGGATATCGCTGCGGTGGCGGTCACCAACCGGCCGGGGTTGATCGGGGCTCTGTTGGTGGGGGTGAGTTTCGCCAAAGCCTTTGCCTATTCGATCAATAAACCCATTATAGCGGTCAATCACCTGCACGGTCATATTTATGCCAATTTCCTGGAAAAACCGGATATTGAGCTCCCCTGTATCTGTTTGGTCGTATCGGGCGGGCATACCAGCCTGGTCTATATGCCTTCTCGGCAGGAATACCGGGTAATCGGGGAAACCCGCGACGATGCCGCCGGAGAGGCCTTTGACAAAGTAGCCCGTTTTCTGGGACTGTCTTATCCCGGCGGGCCGGCGGTGGAAAAAGCGGCTCGTGAAGGCACGCCCGGTGTGCATAAACTGCCGCGCGTTTTCCTGGATAAAGATGATTTTGAGTTCAGTTTCAGCGGCTTGAAAACCGCAGTGATGAACCAATGGCGCAAATTGGAAAAGCTGGGCCAGGCCAATGTCAATGACATGGCCGCTGAATTCCAGCAGGCTTTGGTGGAGGTCTTGGTGGAAAAGACTATCCGGGCAGCCCAGAAATACCAGGTCAAGACCGTACTGATGGCCGGAGGGGTAGCGGCTAACTCGCTGTTAAGAAACAGCCTGACAAAAAGGGCTGCAGAAGAACAGCTTAAAGTAGCCTTTCCGTCGCTTTCCCTGTGCACTGACAATGCCGCCATGATAGCCGGGCAAGCCTATATGCAGTACAAGTGTGGGGATTTCGCCTCACTTGAGCTCAATGCCTACCCCGGTCTATTGTCCCTGTGAAAAATCATTGTGGATAATGTGGATAAGTCTGTTGATAAAATATAGGAGCGAGAGGCCAAACCCCGGTGTATCTGCTATACTCTGGAATAACCCCGGGGATTTTTTCACCGCAGGCAAACAGCCTTGTGGATAACTGTAGGGAGGATATAACCTTGCATCCAGTACTTTTTAAAATAGGATCATTTACCGTTTACGCCTGGGGGGCTATGTTATCCCTGGCTGTGCTGCTGGCATTATGGGGCATCAGCCGCATTGCCCGCCGCGAGGGCTATGACAGCAGCATGGTCCTGGATTTGGTAATCCTGTCGGTTTTAGGGGGATTGATAGGTGCCCGCCTGGCCTATGTGCTGGTCTATGATTGGCCGGGGTTTGTGGCCAATCCTCTGATAGTGTTTTCGATTGGCCCGGGCGGAATTGAAGGCATGATATGGTATGGGTCCTTTATTGGAGGAATAATCCCCTTCGGGCTATATATATGGAAAAAAAACCTGTCATTTTGGAAAGTTGCCGATATGTTCAGCCCTTATTTGGCCCTGGGATATGCTGTGGTAAGGGTTGGATGCTTCCTGCGCGGTTGCTGTTACGGGAATATCACTTCCGGGCCATGGGGAGTGGTCTTTCCTTACATCGACAGCTTTAGCCGCTACCCCACTCAGCTGTTCAGTTCTGCTTTGAACCTGCTTCTGTTTGTCTTCTTGTTATGGTTGTATAAGCGACGCAGCTTTAGCGGACAAATATTTATATCCTACCTGCTGGGCTACGGCATCTATCGCTTTATCATTGAATTCTTCCGGTACAGCGCCATTTATATAGGCCCGTTTACACTGGCACAGGTTTATACCCTGGGATTGCTGGCTGTGGGATTGGGTCTTTACTATTGGCGGCAGAGGCAGTATGCCAATGCATTCTATGTGCCGCGCAGCAGGAGGAGTTGATGGAAACGGATAGAATGATGTCTAGCAAGACGGCAATAAGAAAGCATATGCTGCATAAAAGGGCCCAGCTGTCCCCTGCGGAGGTAGAGTCGCTCAGCCGGGCTATTGGCCGTAAACTCATGGAGCTTAAGCCTTTGTATGATGCGCAAATTGTCATGGGCTATATGAGCATTCGCAATGAGGTGGATCTTAAGCCAGTTTTCGCAGAGCTGCGCAAAAAAGGCAAGACCCTGGCCCTTCCCCGGGTGGAAGGAGGGGAAATACACCCCATCCCCTGCTCTGATCCCGGAGCCATGAAGCTGAGCCGGTTTGGCATCTTAGAGCCGGCAGGGCCGCCTGTCGAACCGGAAAAGATCGATGCCGTGCTGGTGCCCGGTTTGGCCTTTGATTATCAGGGCTACCGCATTGGCTATGGCAGGGGGTATTATGACCGCTTTTTACCACGGCTGAGGAAGGATGCCTTCACCTGTGGGGTATGCTACGAGTTTCAAGTGGTTGTTTCGGTGTTTCCCCATGAGCAGGACTGCCCGGTCAAGTGGATAGTTACGGAGCGCTCCGAACTGATGATTGATCAGCGTTATTTCTAATTATCCATGTAGATGTTTACCGGAAGCGGTACAAATAGTCAGTGAAAAGGGGGACTGCTTTTCCTCGTATGTGTGTTCAATAGAACCGGATTTGTCGTATAGCCGGCTATATTGCACCACACTATGGAGGATAATCCACTATGACACCCGTGCCCCAAGGCCAGGTACGACCCTGGATTGGTGGAAAGCCTTGCGAAAACTAGCCGCATTTGTAGAAATAAGTCATGGTGGTGTATAATGAGGGCAGAAAACGGATGTGAATCAATTTGCAGCAAGAGAACTTCCTAAGAGGGTAGTGTGTAAGGGAGGGTAAGGCCATGCAAGATGAGAAGATTATCGAGGTTTTGTTGGACAGGTTCCCCGGCAAGCGCATAACTTGCGCCGAAGCCAGAGAATTTGCTGCCGAGCTGCAAATAGAGCTGTCCCGCATGGGGGCCCTGTGTGATCAAGCTGGCATTAAAATCTCAGCCTGTCAATTAGGATGTTTCTAAACATGGTCTTAGACCAGCCCGGGGGAGGGGGCTTTTCTTGCGTGACAACTATGGACGCATCATCAGCTATATGCGTATATCGGTAACCGATCGCTGTAATCTGCGCTGTCGGTATTGTATGCCGGAATCGGGCATTAAGAAGCTTGAACATTCCAGGATATTATCGTTTGAGGATATCATAGCTATTGCCGAAGCGGCCAGTGATTTGGGCATAAATAAAATCAGGCTTACCGGGGGCGAGCCCCTGATAAGGCGAAACATCACCGGATTGGTAAGCCAGTTGGCGGGTCTTCCCGGCATAGATGAAGTGACCCTGACCACTAACGGCACCCTTTTTGCCGGGATGGCCAAAGACCTTCACCTTGGAGGGTTAAAGAGGGTCAACTTCAGCCTGGACAGCCTGTCAGCGCAGAAATATGAATATATCACCCGCGGCGGCCGCCTGGAAGATGCCTGGCAGGGCATACTGGCAGCTATGGAAGTGGGCATGCATCCGGTAAAGATAAATACCGTCATCATAAAAGGCTTCAATGATGATGAAATACTGGATTTTGCCGATTTGGCCTATCGTTATCCCTTGCAGATCCGCTTCATAGAATTTATGCCGGTGGGGGATCTGCTGTTCTGGGATGACAGCAAAGTGATCAGTATCAAAGAGGTAAAAAGCGTTTTAAGCGAGCATTATAATCTGGTGCCCACTGCACAGATTGGCAACGGACCGGCTGAATGTTTCAGGCTGGAAGGCGGTCAGGGGGGCATAGGTTTTATAAGTCCCTTGAGCAATCATTTTTGCTCCAAATGCAACCGCATCCGGCTGACTGCTGAAGGCAAACTCAGGAATTGCCTGTATGATTATCATGAAACCGATTTAAAAGCCGCTCTGGTCAAGGGCATCAGCAGGGAAGAGCTCTGCCAATTGTTGGCTCAGGCCATCAGCCGCAAACCTGAGCGGCATCATATGCAGGCTGGCTGGGGCAAAGCCAACAACCGCAAAATGTACCAAATAGGAGGATAAGCTTGGAATTTACCCACCTCAATTCATCAGGCCGTGCCCGTATGGTGGATGTCAGCGCTAAAGCCGACAGCACTCGTGAGGCCCGGGCTATGGCGGTAGTTAAGATGAAGCCGGAAACCCTGCAGGCCATCAAAAGAGGGGCCATTGCCAAAGGGGATGTACTGGCGGTAGCGCAGGTGGCTGCTATTATGGGGGCCAAACAGACCCCGCAGTTGATCCCTATGTGTCACCCCCTGATGCTGGCTGCAGTAGACGTGGAATACGATTTCGATGATGCCGCCGGTGAGCTGTATATAGAAACCGTAGTCAGATCAACCGGCAAAACCGGGGTAGAGATGGAAGCCATTACTGCTGCCAGCATAGCCGCCTTAACCATTTATGATATGTGTAAAGCGGTTGACCGATGGATGGAAATAGCCAGGATTTGCCTGCTGGAAAAAAGCGGGGGCAAAAGCGGGTATGTTAAGCACCCGGGTTATAAATAGCGGTTTGGAGTGATTTGATGTATCAGACCGGAATAGTGGTTATGAGCGACAAAGGTTCGCAGGGGGAGCGGGAGGACCGCAGCGGTTCAAGGATAGCTGAAATGCTGGGCGCTGATTATGAGGTGGTGTTTTATAAAATCATACCTGATGATAAACCCACAATTGAGGACACCCTGGTTTATGCCTGCGATCAGCTCAAGCTGGATCTGATCCTTACCTCCGGGGGGACTGGCTTCTCACCCCGGGATATCACCCCTGAGGCTACCATTAATATTGTGGATAGATTGGCACCGGGCATTCCTGAGCTGATGCGCTGGGCCGGACTGCAGAAAACCCCGCGGGCCGCCCTTTCCCGGGCAGCTGCAGGGATACGCGGGAAAACCCTGATTATCAATCTGCCCGGCAGTGAGCGCGGGGTGAGAGAATCCCTGGAGGCTATACTGCCGGTTTTGCCGCACGGTCTGGATACTTTGATCGGATCCTCGGTTGAGTGCGGTGAGAGCTAAACGAAATTTAATGCTATTTAAAGGTATAAAAAGAAATTCCCCGCAACATAATACTAATTAGTAATATCGGGCAGAATCAGCTCGGTTTTCTATTTGAAACCTAAGCCGGTCTTGCCTAATATTATAGCTAGATGTTAGCACTCACGTATAATGAGTGCTAATAATAGAAGCAACTATTTGAGAAGGAGGTATACCTTTGAAAATTCAACCATTGGCAGACAGACTGGTAGTCAAAGTATTGGAAAGTCAGGAAGAAAAAACCAAGAGCGGTCTCTATGTTCCCGATACTGCTAAGGAAAAACCGCAGATTGGCGAAGTCCTGGCAGTAGGTCCCGGAGCTCTGAATGACAAGGGCGAGCGGATTCCGATGTATGTGGCCGTTGGTGACAAGGTCATCTATGCTAAATATGCTGGAACCGATATAAAGGTCGACGGTGAGGAATTGCTGATCTTATCTGAAAGAGATGTTCTAGCGAAATTGGCTTAAATAAACAGATTAAAAAGGAGGATACATAGATGGCTTCCAAAGAGATTAAATTTAGCGAAGAGGCACGCAGGGCATTGGAAAGGGGAGTAGATACCCTGGCCAATGCGGTTAAGGTAACTTTGGGTCCCAAAGGGCGCAATGTAGTATTGGATCGGAAATTCGGTTCTCCCACCATTACCAATGACNNATCCCTGGGAAAACCTGGGCTGCCAACTGGTAAAAGAAGTTGCTATAAGAACCAATGATGTGGCCGGTGACGGAACCACAACGGCAACCGTACTGGCACAGGCCATGATCAAAGAGGGTTTAAAAAACGTCGCTGCCGGTGCCAATCCCATGTTGATGAGGCATGGAATTGAAAAGGCGGTCAAGGTTGCTGTCGATGAAATCAAGAAAATAAGCAGAACTGTAGATTCCAAAGAGGCCATCGCACAGGTAGCCGCTATTTCCGCCGATGATCCTGAAATTGGCGCCTTAATAGCTGATGCTATGGAGAAAGTAGGCCGTGACGGGGTTATTACGGTTGAGGAATCCCAATCCGTAGGAACCACCCTGGAAGTTGTGGAAGGTATGAGCTTCGACCGCGGCTATATCTCACCTTACATGGTCACCAACACGGAAAAAATGGAAGCAGTTCTGGAAGAGCCCTATATACTTATCAGCGACAAGAAGATTTCAGCCATCAACGAGATTCTCCCCGTCCTGGAAAAGGTGGTACAGACCGGCAAGCCCATGCTGATCATAGCTGAAGATGTCGAAGGTGAAGCGCTGCCCACCCTGGTGGTCAACAAGCTGCGCGGTACCTTCAATTGCGTGGCGGTTAAGGCTCCGGCCTTTGGCGACAGAAGAAAAGCCATGCTCGAAGATATCGCCATACTCACCGCTGGTCAGGTAGTTTCAGAAGATATCGGTGTGAAGATGGAGAACGTGACCCTGGATATGCTGGGCAAAGCCCGCCAGGTGGTGGTAAACCGCAATGAGACTATCATCGTTGACGGGGCCGGTTCTGAAGAGGCTGTAAAAGCCCGCATCGCAGTTATCAAGAAACAGGCTGAAGAGACTGAATCCGAATATGACAGGGAAAAGCTGCAGGAACGCATGGCCAAACTGTCCGGCGGTGTTGCGGTGATTCAGGTCGGCGCTGCTACCGAGACTGAGCTCAAAGAAAGGAAGCACCGCATTGAAGACGCCCTGGCAGCCACCAAAGCTGCAGTTGAGGAAGGCATTGTGCCTGGTGGCGGCACTGCCTTTATAAATATCATCCCGGTTATCGACGAACTGAAGGCTGAAGGGGACGAGCTGACCGGCGTCAACCTGGTCAAGAAAGCCCTGGAAGAACCGGTCCGCCAGATTGCCAACAACGCCGGCAAAGAGGGTTCTGTGGTGGTCGAAAAGGTGCGCAACTCCGAGGTTGGGGTTGGTTACAACGCCCTGACCGATCAATATGAAAACATGATCAAGGCCGGTATCATTGACCCTGCCAAGGTAACTCGCTCAGCTTTGCAGAACGCAGCCAGCATTGCCTCCATGGTCTTGACTACTGAAGCAGTCATCACCGAGAAGCCCGTGGAAGACAAGGGTATGGGTGCCGGCGCCGGAATGCCTCCCATGATGTAAAAAACAACAGCTGGAACAATACAGCAGCCGGCTTAAATAAGCCGGCTGCTCAGTTTATACCGCTGGTTGAGCAAGGAGTTCGGTTGCGTAACAACCTTGCGGCTGGCGGCTTTTGTTTGCATAAGCCAATAATGTGCTGGTATTGCACTGCTTGTTTGCAGAGCCTTCTTTTAATACCCAACCAGCCATGCCACCTGATACAACGGTTCAATGGCTGAGTAGCAAAAACCGCTGGCAGCCTAAGCCCACAGGTGATGAGCTTATCCCATGCAGCGGTTCAATGGCCACATTAGGCAAACAGGCCGCTTAGCTGCCATGCCTGTAAAGCAAATCTATGGGCTCCTTGGTGCGATAGCTCCGGGTAAGTATAGTTCCCTGATCGATAAAGGCCACAGTAGGTTCCCCGCTGCCATGAAGTCGATTTAAGGTCAGGGTGAGATGTGCTATGCGAATCAGGCGGGCATCCATTTCCAGAGCGAATACTATTCCAGCGGCATTGCCAAAACAACCGGCATGGACCGTACCGGACAGTTTGCCCAGTACCACGATATCCTGCCCGGCGTAAATCTCCGCCCCTTCGTGCACATCTCCCCATACTACCACTGAGCCATCGGCATGCACAGCCTGACCGCTGCGTATGTGGCGGCGCAGGAATATATCGCGCGGCACCGGGTTGGCTGTGGAATGGTGCATGTTCTCCAATAACATGCCATGGTCAAGGCAGAGCTTCTGCAGCTCAATCACATGATTATAGGCCAGATTCCTCAATCCCGCGCCTTTAAAAACCACCGGCAAACCCTGAAACAGCTGGGGATTGGATGCCAGGCGCTGCTTAAGGCTGTGACGGTACTGCTCATAGTCATATCCCTGGTTGAATATCAGGATTAAGGTATTGTTTAACCCCTTTATGGTCAGCGGTTCCACTTGACTACCTCGCTTTGACGGTAATATTTATGTCTATCACGGTCTGGCGCCCCTGCCGGGACAGACGGATCTGTGGTTCGCCGGTGATATCCAGGTGTTGACGCACTACCCGGGCCACATCGTTGCTTATGGCCTGCAACATGTCTGCGGAAGCAGCGCAGCGATCCCTGGCCAGAACCACCTGCAGGCGCTGATTGGCCTGAGCGCGGCTGGATGTACTGGAACGGTTGAAAAGCCTATCGAATATCCCCACAACCCTACCTCCTTAATGGCCTGAAAATAGACCGCGGCCGAAATTCTTGATGCGGCCCCACAATGAGGGCTCCGGCGGGGGAAGCAGTGGGACCTCCTCACCTTTGATGCGGCGGGCTACATTTTCAAAAGCTGCCCCGGCCCGGGATTTGTCATTTAATACAATAGGTTCCCCTTTGTTGGTAGACACCACTACATGCTGGTCTTCGGGAATCACGCCGATAAGGTCCACATAGAGGTGTTCCGCCACATCCTCGATGCTCAGCATGTTTCCGCTTCTAATCATGTCCCATTGTACCCGGTTGACAATCAGCTTTATATCCTGAAAACCGTGGGATTCCAACATGCCGATGATGCGATCCGCATCACGCACTGCCGATACTTCCGGGTTAGTCACCACAATGGCCCGGTCAGCCGCAGCGATGGCATTGCGGAAGCCTTGCTCTATTCCTGCCGGGCAATCCACCAGTACGTATTCGAACTCCTCTTTTAGCTGTTCGCACACCCCTTTGACCTGCTGGGGAGAAATATCGTCTTTATTGCGGGTTTGTGCCGCCGGGAGCATATACAGGCCGGGAAAGCGCTTATCCTTTACCAGGGCCTGTTTGAGAGTACATTCCCCTTCGATGACCTGCACAATATCATAAATCACGCGGTTTTCCAAACCCATAATCAGATCCAATTTTTTTAAGCCGATATCCAGATCCACCACCGCTACCCGGTGCCCCATCCTGGCCAGGGCACAGCTGACATTGGCAACAGTAGTGGTTTTACCTACACCGCCTTTACCGGAGGCGACCACCAAAACCTGATGCTGTTGAGAAACTGCTGTCATACTCACTTGTCTCCTCTCCATGACTGCGTCTTACATACGGCATAATAAGACACCATTGCAATTATAATGGAAATAGTGACAATAATAAACACCACAGTTATAATTGAACCGATTTTACAAAGGTCATTCTATAGTGGATGTGGCAGGGCTGTACAGGCTCATGGCGGGAGGTGCCTGGCAGGCTTGTTTGCCGGAAAATATCAAAACAGTCCCGGCTGATACAGGGCTGCATCCTGTCCCGGCGCCTTACCAGAGGGGAGCAGTCTGTTAGAAGGCTTATGCTCGTCGTGGTGTGGGGTAGCCTTTACAGCGGTCATTTCGCTGTGCCAGGCCGCCAGGTTGCGCAGGGCCTGAAGCTGTTCTCTGTGCCCCTGCCTGGCCCTGCGCAGGGCCAGGCGCAGAGTGTTGCAGGAATGGGAGATGTCGTCCCGGTTGACCGGAAAGGGAAATCCGTCTTTGCCGCCGTGGGCAAAGGCATAGCGTACCGGATCAGAGTAGCTGGGCCTGGCCCCATAGGCAACCTCCGCCACCAGGCAAAGAGCCCTGAGCGTTGAAGCCCCAACCCCCGGCACCTGTAGAAGCTGTGCGAAACTGGCGGGCTGCTGTTCATAAGCCGCACGCAGAGCCTTGTTGAGGTAGGCTGTAGAGGGTATGTGATGTTGATAGGGCAAAGCCAAATGGCGGGACAGGCTTATGATGGAATTAAACTCATTAATGAGCCGTTCCGGTGCCTGGCAGCTAAGCTCAGTGCAAAAGCGGTTGAGTGCTTGGTTGTCACTGGAAACCAGATTGAGGGTTTCGACTATGGTGTCGCTGCATACCGCTGCCTGCGGTTCGCGGGTAAAACTCTTCATCTGTGTGCTGAGCCAGTGATAGCGGCGGGCTGCCCGGGCTGCCTGGTTCATGCCTTGCTGTATAACCGCCCAGTTTCCCTCCCGGTCGAATACAAAAAAATGATGGTATATTTGAAAGCCGTCCTGCACTGCCGCACTGTCCACTTTGGCCGCCATCTTGCTGGCATATACCAATTGTTCAGCATCCCGGGCAAGCGGGTGGCGGTCAGCAATGGTGCGAATCTCATCAGGGGTATGGCGTGCTACCCGCCCTTTGCCACCGGCGCAAAACAGCCCGAAATGAGGCCCGACCTCCTTTAAGCCTTCTTTTATGGCCCCGCATACTGTAGTGGTAATACCTGAAGAATGCCAATCAAATCCGACCACACACCCCAGGGCCTGAAACCAGTACGGATCGGACAAACGCCTTAAAACCTCGCTTAGACCGTGTTCTTCAATTATTACCTCGATGATAGCCTGGCACAGTTTCTTCATATGCGAAAACAGCCAGGCCGGGCATTGCCCACCATGCAGTGGAAGGTTGGCTGTACCGGTCCTCACCGCTTAATGTCTCCTTGCTCAAGCTTTCAAGTATAGCATAGCACAAAAACCAAATCGGGAACAAATGTTCTTGAAGAAGGGGTTAAAGGTCAGATGAGCGGATAGAATAAAGGATTTAAAATGAGCCCTAAAAATAGAAACAGTGGCACTGTCATGCCACCTTGAGGTTTGTGTTGGGTGTTGTATGGGGAAAGGCTTAAAATTTATCCCACCATTTGAAACCCTGGAACAGAAAAACTCCCACTATTGCGGCGACTATGCTCAAGCCAAGGCATACGGCTACGATGACTACTCCGACAGATGCAGCAGGACTCATGGTGATCACCCATCCTATTCTATCTATTTAATATGATACCACGATTCGACGAAGTGGTCGTGTTTTATTTGTTATTTATTTTATAAGAGACAATTCTAAGTATGAGAAATGATATCTCTTGAAAACATTCTCAACGTTCAATTTCGACCCCGCCGGGGGAAAGCCGTTGGAATAAAGACAGGCGCGCGGAGTTACGTGGTTGATAACAAAGCATGCTGTTTGGTTTAGGCCTGCTTTGCCCCGGCCAGCTCAGTCAGTGCCGCTATAAGGGAGATCTGCACTTTGCTCTGTACAGATGATCGCCGGGCAGCAAAAAAACGGTCAAGGCGATGATGTACTGTAAATTTGGTTTTAATAAATTTTGATCTTATAATCCAGAAATACCGAAACAAGAAAAAGGAGTTATTATAAGGACTATAGAATATGATTATATTAGAGGACTGAAACAAATCAGCATCAAAGGGGGCATTGTCATGATCAAACTTCACATTTTTGCCGTGTCCGACTCGGTCGGGGAGACTGCTGAAAAAATCGCAGTAGCTTCTATGCTCCAATTTGAAGTTGATCGCAGTATTACCCGTTTTTCCCGGGTAACCAAAAAGGAACAGGTTGATCACATTATCGACAGGGCTGTGGAAGAAGATGCCATAGTGATCTATACCATTGTCAAGCCTGATCTGTCTTGTTATCTTGACGAACAGGCCAAGCAGAGGGGCGTAACCGCGGTAAATGTAATGGCTCCATTATTCGAAGTGGTGGAAGCCAAAACCGGGTTGAAGCCTGCTTACATAACTGGCTTAACCCATAAGATGGATGACAACTATTTTAATCGCATGAAGGCCATCGAATATACCATTGAACATGACAACGGGCAGAATCTGGATACTATTGCTGAAGCTGATTTGATTATACTGGGCATGCCGAGGACTTCAAAAACCCCACTGGCAATGCATTTGGCCAATTTGGGCATCAAGGTGGCCAACTATCCAATTGTCAAAGACACCGAGATACCCAAAGAAATCATGGAATTAAGGGGCAAAAAGCCCATGGTCGGCCTGACTATCGATCTGGACACCTTGATCGAACTGCGCCGTGAAAGGATGCGCAGCTTTGAGGGGACAGCGGAGATGGAAAATATTGACGAATTGGTGGCTGAAGAACTTGACAACGCTTACCAGATCTATTCCAAACTGAAATGCATTGTCATTGACGTAACCCTGGCTGATATTGAACAAATCGCCAACACTATTACGCATAAATTCCAACTGCCCTTGAAGGTTACCCATCACCGGTTTTAAGCAGGTAAAAAATACAGGTTGCAGGGACAGCGGATGATCGGGTTCGCTGTCCCGCCGATGTCTTGAGGTAGAAAAATACACCGATAAATCCGGCCTGCTCAAGCCAGAGCAGGCGGTTTTATGCATAAAAGAGGCTTTACAAAACCACCCCATCCCCAAAAGTGACGGGGATTTGGCCATTACATATAAACAAAACCTCCTGGAGAAGATAAACAGAGACAATATTATCAAGGAGGTTTTTAAATGCAGGTCAATAAGGGCATGGTGATGAACCGCGAAGTCTTCCTGGAAAACGGGCGGTGGTCAAAGGAAGAATATGAAGGACTGATAGTCAGCGGTGATACCGATCCGGGCAAGTATAACATCGCTATTGAAATTGGAAACGACAAGGTTCTGGTGGTAGATCAGGTCAGAGATAGCGAGGTAGAAGAGAAGGTGCGCTCCTGGTCATCGGAAATTGTAAACATTCAGCGCCAGTTTGGGTATGAGCCCCCGCTGCACAATTATTCCCGGTCCAAACACTAGTTGCTTGACGGTTAACGGCATAACAGGTTGGTGTATTTGATCCCTCTCTGTCCGGGAGGGATTCGCGCGTCAAGCCTTTAAACCGTCTTGTAATTGCGGTGCGATAGGCCATATAATACCATTTAGGCATATAAAAGACCGCATAGTTGAGGCTGGCAAAGCAAGCCACAACTCACCCTGATGAAAATACTTTTCCTTGAATATCAGGGCTTTTTAAGGTAAAATATTGTTTGCGTCAGGATTTATTAATAAAATCCAGTACAACCACAGCTAATTATTCGGGATGTAGCGCAGTTTGGTAGCGCGTCTGGTTCGGGACCAGAAGGTCGCAGGTTCAAATCCTGTCATCCCGACCATTTTATTTTAAACAAATCCTGATAAATAGGGAGTTTGAGGAACACATATAAATTATGTGGAGGCTGGTAATAGTTCCGTAAGAATCCCAAAAAATCGGGATGGTTCTGTTTGAATCCAGACAAGTGACAGACCAAATGACAGACAAAAATAGCGGGTGAAAAGCCCGCTATTTCATATTTCTGAACTCCTTTTTTGCGTTTCGCCCTGGCCGTTTGGCCGGGGCTTTTTTATTGGCTTTTATACGCAAAAAAGGAGGGGTAGGTATGGCTGACAAGTTGATAATGAAGGAGAATGGGTGGTTCGCAGCTCCGAATTGGATATTCGACGTTGAGCACGATTTAAGTCCCGGCGAAATGATAACCTATCTATGGTACATTCGATGTGCCTCGATGAGCCAAGCAGTGGCTTTCCCATCATATACTACTACTGGAAAAAAATGCAATTGTTGCCGTACGTCTGCGATAAACTACACGGAGGGACTTGTCCAAAAGGGATATATAATAAAACACACGCGTCACAAAGGGAAAAAGAATGAAACCAATGTTTATGAAATCACAGTCCCTGAAAAGGTTCGTTTGCAGTTGCAAGATCAAATAGAGAAAAAGAGGAAGCGAGACTTGATGGAATTAGGTATAGCTGAAGATGTAGATGGGGTAGTTCAAAATTTGGACCAGGGGGTAGTACAAATTTTGAACCAAGGTGGTACAAAATCTGAACCCCAAATGATCAAGTCCAATATTATGTGTAAAATTCCTCTGGTCATGGCAGTGACTCTTTGAGCTAGAGATAAAAGATATTAGAACCTGGTTTTGGCCGGCATGAACGGTATTCATGGTATTCAGCCATATCTAAATACCTTCGGCCGCCAGCCCACTTGTTATCTATCTCAAGGAGCAAATCTCCAATTAACCTGTTTGCTGAGTCTCGACTCGG
>LSQX01122108.1_pt1 | contig 32711 bp, 26 predicted proteins | sample 654561 | NCBI WGS metagenome assembly LSQX01 (sample SAMN04489861, study PRJNA283612) | anaerobic digester metagenome | isolation source: 4 biogas reactors fed with cattle manure at either 37C or 55C with and... | place: Denmark: Kongens Lyngby | collected 2014 | reverse complement strand
CGCTTTGTAAACCGGGGGTTCTTGAACGGGCCGATTTGCCCGATTTACGGTGTTGGGCTGTCATTGATATTCATATTTTTGATTCCGGTGCGGGACAGGATTGAGAACATATTTGTCGAGGTTGTGGTAATCTTCCTTTGCGGCACCATGCTTGCAACCATTGTGGAATACCTCGTGTCGTGGTTGATGGAAAAGCTGTTTCACGCGCGGTGGTGGGATTACTCCGATTACAAATACAATATCAACGGGCGGGTTGCCCTTGTTATTTCAATGGCTTGGGGATTTCTCAGCGTCGGGGTTTTGTACTGGGCGCAGCCCCGGTTTGAAAAGCTGGTAGGAATGCTTTATTCGGCGGGCGAAAGGCTGCCGCGGATAACAGCGGCGGCGCTGCTCTGCCTGCTGGCGGTGGATTTTACCGTTTCGATGTTCGTCGCGCTGCGGATTGGGGAAAAGCTGAGGCAGCTTGAAAAACTCGGCGAGCTGATACACGGGTATGTGGAGAGCCTGTCCCTGCCGACCAGAGAGGAAATCCTAAAAAAGATTGAGGGGCTTTACATACGGGCGTTAGGCAAACGTTGGCAGGAGGCCGGGTCGGACCCCGAACTTCACAAACTGGCGTTTGACGCGCTCAAAAGCCGGATTAGCGGTATAATCGCGGATTTAAAGCAAAAGCGCGAGTCCCTGATAGAGGGGACCCGCTGGCTGCAGCGGCGCATGCTCCGGGCGTTCCCGCGTATGAAAATTATCGGCGGCTCGCAGTCCCAGCACGACTGGTTGGAGCGCATAAGAAAAGGCGTGAAGGACAAATCGGACCAAAATTAATTTTTTTTGGGGGTCGGGGGGTTTTTACAAATTTCTTCCGGTATCTGCGGCTATAATATGGCATTAAAATTTACCGGAGGGATTGTGGTTGAGACTGGACAAAAACTTTGTAATCAAAAGGTTTGGCAGGAACATCATCGCGTTTACGGTGTCTTCAAGGAGGGTGGAAAAGATAATTCGGCTTAACCCGACTGCCGAGTTTATCTGCAGAATGCTTAAGAACGACTGTTCAAAGCAGGATATAGTTGAAAGGCTGAGCAGAGAGTACAGCATTGACGCCGACAGGGCGGCGGAGGATGTGAGCGTGTTTATCGAGTCGCTCAGGCGCCATGATTTGCTGGTGGTGTAGCCAAAAAAGATAAGGGCAGCCGGACGGCTGCCCTTATCAATATACCGGACAAAAATCCTGCTGCCGGCGACGCGGATTTCAGCGCAGGAACGCCGCGCCGATTACTCCGGCGTCGTTGCCGAGCTGCGCGACGCAGAGTCTGGTCTGGTGGGAGCTGAATTTGCTGTAACGCTCTTTTTTTATGTGTTCTTCAAGCGGTATCAGCAGAGTGTCCCCCTCTTTGCAAATCCCGCCGCCGATACAAAGGATTTCAGGCTGGAATATGTTGACCACGTTGGTAAGGCCGCATGCGACATACTTAATGTAATTGTCCACCACTTCTTTGGCTGCGGGGTCCCCTTTGCGCATTGCGTCGAATGCGGTGCGCCCGTCCACGTTGTCAAGGCTTCCCGCGACCTCCCACATAGCGCTGCCGGGATTATTCCGCATGGCTTCGCGGGTCTGGCGGATTAGCCCGGTCGCGGAGGCGTAGGATTCCCAGCAGCCGTTCCGCCCACAGGTGCAGGGATAGCCGTCAACCACAATTACGGTATGTCCGAGTTCGGCGCCCGCGAAATTGAACCCGCCGTAAATCCTGCCGTCAATGATTATTCCGCCGCCGACCCCGGTGCCGAGGGTAATGCAGACGCAGCTTTGCGCGCCTTTGGCGGCGCCGGCCAGCGCCTCGCCCAAAGCCGCGGCGTTTGCGTCGTTTTCGATGTAAACGTCTTTTTTCAGAATGGCGCCGAGATTGTCGCGCATGGGAAGGTTTTCAAATCCCATATTGTTGGCGTATTCGATAATGCCGGTGTCGGGGTTGCAGGTACCGGGGCTGCCCACTCCGACAAGCTCAATGTCATCGATTGAAAGGCCGGCCGACTCCACCGCTTCCAGCGACGCCTGGGCCATGTCGCGGATTATTTCGTCGGCGGGGCGGGGGACGCGGGTTTTGCGTTTGGCTTTTGCGATAATATTGTAATTTCTGTCTACCACGCCCGCTACAATATTGGTTCCGCCGAGGTCTATCCCAATCCTGTACATGGTTAAAATCCTTTCTTTTGATTTAATCTATATAAGTGTAGAGTATTTGGGCGGGGTTTTCGGGACTGCCGTTAAGACTTGCGCTTAAGCCGGCGGGAAGAAAGACGCTGCCGCCCTTTGCCAGTGTCAGCCTGTCCCCGTTCTGGTCGGTAAGCTCGCAGTTTCCCTTAAGGCAGAGAAGGGAGCAAAAGCTGTCGGCCCTGCCCAAAGTCATCCTGCCCGAAACCGCGAGTATGCTTGATGTGAAAAACCCGCAGCTTGCAAGCCGGCGTACCGTGCCGCCCGGCACCGCACTTGTTTCGCCCACCCTGCCGTAAGGACGGGTCGGCGGAACGGTTTTTACCACTTCCACCGCCTTGTCGATGTGAAGCTCGCGGTGTTTTCCGTCGGCGCCCAGCCGCCCATAGTCAAAGACGCGGTACGTCAGGTTGGAGTTCTGCTGCACTTCGGCAATCAAAATCCCCGCGCCGATGGCGTGCAGGGTGCCCGCCTCGATGAAAAAGACGTCCCCTTTGCTGACCGGGACAAAATTGCAGACTTCGGTTACGGTGCCGTCCAAAACCCTGCGGTGAAACTCCTCCTTTGAGATTTCGCGGGTGAGACCGTATATCAGCTGCGCGCCGGGCACGCAGTCCACCACGTACCACATTTCGGTCTTGCCGTACACGCCTTCGAAACGCAAAGCGTATTGGTCGTCGGGGTGTACCTGAATTGACAGCCGGTCGCGCGCGTCAATCAGCTTTATCAGTACCGGAAAATAGGGGAAAACGGCGGCTTTTTCCCCGATTGACTGCTTACCCCAGAGCGAAATCGCCTGATTTAGGGTCTTGCCCGCCATTTCGCCGTTTTTTATCACCGACTGGCCGTCGCCATGGCAGGACAGCACCCATGCCTCGGCGGCGGTTTTGCCGCCTTTGTAGCCGAATTCGCTGATTAAGCGGGTCCCGCCCCAGATATAATCCTTGACGCTTGGCTCCAATAACAGCGGATAGTACATATTCCGCCCCTCCAGCGCCGCAGGTTTCTTAGCCTGCGGTTATCTTTCACCTTATTTTAACTGTTCAGCTGCGGTTAGTCAACATTATCTAGACGTTAGATTTTAGGCGCTAGGCGTTAGACAGTGGTAATATCTGGTTCATTAACTTTGCCTGATTTTTTTGTCTTGACAACCGAGCCACTATACTTTTCAAATCAATTAATGATTGATAGAAAGTTTGTAATACAAACCGAACATCTAATTTCCTTTATCGAAGCTTTTACTTTTTTGTTGTTAGAATATTTTGTTGGAACAGCCCCAATTTTGAAGTGGCAAAAAAACAAACACCGCAGAAATGTAGTGTTTCTGCGGTGTTTTTATGGTCCGAGTGACAGGAGTTGAACCTGCGGCCTCTTGAACCCCATTCAAGCGCGCTACCAATCTGCGCCACACCCGGATAAATATTAAACACTGGATTGCAGAGGAATTATAGCATATAAAGACTATAAAATCAAGAAGTAAGCAGATTTTTTGTTTCGTAAGGTGCCGAGTGGGATTGCGCCCATACGCAGAACTGCGCGGCCACGGGGGAATACGCCGGTGTGGCGCGGGTGGGCGGCTTTTGGTTGAGGTTTTTGCCGCGAAAATGCAATAAGTAAAAGAAGCGGGAGGCGGCATAAATACAAGGCGGCTGGCGGTAGCTGCGGTGCGGTGCAGGGGAGCGGGTTATTTCCCGCTTGCCTCGACAGGCGCGGACATCAAGCCGGCAGCGGCATACTATGGTGAGGCGGGCATGTTGCCGGCGGGGGTCCTGGGTTGGAATGGTTTAACAGGCCGGTTTGCTTATTTATACTTGTTTGCTGCATTTGCTGCTGCATGTCCGCATAAATATAAACGGGGTTTTGCTCAAAATGTTTGACGCGGGAACTGTTGAGGCTGATGGAATTTTTTGTATTTTCGTCAGATTGTGTTGACCATTACAGGCAAAACGCTTAAAATAAAAGTATATTTCTTATTTGTACGGCCGATATATTGATTGGAAACAAGAATGTGATAATGGAGAGGCTATATATGGTATATAAAAGAGAGAAAAAGCTCTTGCTGGCGATTGCAATCTCAATACTGGCGTTAATTCTGTCCGCGGCGGCATGCACTGCCGACCAGCTTTTGTCAAGCGAGACTGAACCGGGCATGACCGATACGACCGCGTATTCTTCAACGACTGATAGTACCGCAACCGAAACACAGACAGGTACCGAGCCGTCCGACACGACGACCACCGAAGGCAGCGCCACCACTAAAAAAGTCGTGACCACCACGACCAAAAAGAAATACTCAAAACCCGATACAGGCGAGGAACTGCGTGGGGTTTGGGTTGCGTATATGGAGTTGGACGCGATTTTTAAGGGCAAGACCATGGCGCAGGTGGAACAGGTAAAGTCGGAGATAGATACGATTATGATTAAAGCCAAAGGATACGGGCTTAATGCGGTGTTTTTCCATGTCCGCTCGCACAGCAACGCGTATTATATATCCGATATATTTGAACCGGCGGCAAAAGCTAAGGCGCTGATTGAAGGCGGTTTTGACCCGCTTGAATATGCGGTGGATGCGGCTCACAGCCGCGGGCTGGAAATCCACGCGTGGGTCAACCCTTACAGGATTGGGGCGAGCTCTAATTTCCCGAAAAGCGCGCACTTTAAAGGGTTTAAGGAAAACGAGGATTATTTTAAATCAGATGGCAATTATTTCTACAACCCGGCTTCGGACAAGGCTATCAATCTAATAGTGTCGGGCATTGAGGAGATTGTTCAGAATTATGACGTGGACGGCGTCCACTTTGACGATTATTTTTATCGTGCTGTTCCTGGGTCTTCGCCGGCGGCATACGAACAGGCGCTGTATAATAAATACAAATCCGGCGGCGGCAAGCTGCATATCGGGGGCTGGCGACGGGAGAGGGTCAGCGAGCTTATAAAGAAAGCATATACCGCGTCGCACAAGCGCTCCGGCTGCGTTTTCGGGGTGAGTCCCAGCGCGAATGTGGCTAAAAACCGAGATGAATACTATGCCGACGTTGAAAAATGGATGAGGAACAAGGGTTATCTTGACTATATCTGTCCGCAGGTTTATTTTGGATTTAAGCATAAAACATGGGCGTTTGATAAAACAGTCGACAGCTGGGCGGAAATGGAGCGCCACGACAGCGTCAGGCTGTATATCGGGCTTGCCCTTCACAAAATCGGGACGGTAAACGACCAGCATGCGAGAAGCGAAGAGGGCAAAAGCGAATGGAAAACCTATGACGATATTATGAAGCGTTCACTGCTTTATGTCCGTTCAAAACCCGAATGCGGCGGTGTAATCTTCTTCAGATACGAGTTTTTCATGGCGTCGCAGATGAAGGAGAGTAGCAGTTGGGTTAAAGAAATTGCGGTTCGAGAGGTAGAAAACCTGCTGTCAGTGTTGAGACCGTAACTAATGGACTTGTAAAGGAATGGATTAAAAATGCGGAAGCGGCCAAAAACCAGACATAAGCATCCCGGTATTGTTGCGGGTTCAATATTGACAATATCGCTTTCGCTGCTGTCAGTTGCCGCGCTGCTTACGGTAAACAGCGGCGTGTTGGCGACCATGTCTTCTTTTATTACAGGCGGCGAAAGCCCTGTGCCTGAAATTTCGGATATTCCCGATATTTCGGATACAGACCCCGCTGAGCCGCAGACCGGCGAGAGCGAGCCGAGCGCTGACGAGCCGCCAGTTGATATTGTTTTTGCGAAGCCCAGCCAGCTCAAAGGGGTCTGGCTTAAAGCGGGGGCGGATTATTATTTGAAAGAAAGCGACAGCGGCGAGGCTGTCAGGGCACAGATTGACGCGGCTTTCGAAAAAATTGCCGAATGGGGTTTTAACACCGTTATTGTCCCCGTGTCTGTCGGCGGAAAAATGCTGTTTCCGTATAATGACGGGCAGGAGATTGTTATTAAAGACCATGACGGCAGCCGGTTCGACCCGCTTTACTACATACTTGAACGCGCGAGGGACAGAGGGGTTTTTACATACGGCGTGATTGATTTGATGGTCAATTCCGAAGGCGGCCCCGACCCCAGCACCCCCGACGGCGCAGACGCAATCCGGGATATGGCGTCCCGGGCGGTTGAACACTGCCCTTTTGACGGCTGGCTTATCGAAAATCCGGGTTATGCTTTTGGCACGGCCGGCAGTTTTGCCGAGTACATGAAGACCATGCCCGGCGGCGGGTTTGAAAGGTTTTTAAAAGACAGCGTTACGTCTGTGGTTATTGATGTAATAAAGATAATCAAAAAACAAAGCGTTAATCTTTATGTCGGCCTGCTTGCCGACGGGGTGTGGGCGCATTCCACATCCGATGAAAGGGGCTCGCAGACCAGTTCGGTTTACGAGTCGCTGACAGACGGGTTTGCCGATACGCGGGGATGGCTGATTGACGGACTGTTTGATTTTGTGATGGTCAAGAACCCCTATTCTACCGAGGATAAAACGGCGCCGTTTGGCAAGGTGGTCGAATGGTGGGCAAAGCTGTGCAATGAAATCTCAATTCCGATGTATGTCGCGCACGATTCCGCCAAAGTCGGCAGCGGCGAAGCGGGATGGAAGTCGCCTGACCAGTTGGCGAAGCAGGTGCTGGCGTGCAAAAATCGTCAGGAATGGTCGGGAAGCGCGTTCACATCCTTTACCGCGCTTAAAAACGACACTTCCGGCAGCACCTCGGCTGTGGTCAGAGCTTTCAAGGGCACGCTGAATGAAAAGTATATCAGCGATAAACTGATTATAAATACACCTGCGAAAACGACTATTACGACCTATGAGTCAAAAATCAATATACGCGGCAGCGCGGACCCGAATTTTGACCTTTTGATGAACGGCAAAAAGGTAGAGCTTTCCGAGCACGGGTTTTTCTCGCTGGATTTTAATCTGCAGATTGGGTTGAACACCTTTACCTTTAAGCATAAAGGGGAAACGGTTACATATAAAATCACATACAGGGTGGTTATCCTGCAGAGCATTCAGCCCGCGTCCTCTTTAAGCCTGGACGGCGGCACTGTCCTTATAATAAGCGCGGTTGCCCGCAAAGGCTCCACTGTTTATGCGACAATCGGCAGCAAAAAAATTGAGATGAAACAGGTGGCAAGGCAGTCGGACGAGGAAGAAGGCAGACAGGAATCCGACTACGCCGACTATGCGGGCGAATACAAGCTGCCCGCGGGAATAATCAATAAAGCGCAGAACCTTGGAAAAATCACGGTGTACGGCAGCTACAAGGGCCTTAGCGAGACCAAAACCGGCGGACAGATTACAATCAAGGCGCTACCGCTGCCTTCCCCCGACGACGACAAGCCGATGATTACCGGGGACGACAGCCCGATTGACCCCGGAAAAGGGGACAAGGTGCTTAAAACCGGCGAGATTATCACTGTAACAAAGAACTATGCCGAGACTTTTGACGGAAACACAGCAGACGACTGGTCCCGGCCAAATAATGCCTATCTGCCGAAAGGCACAACAGATGTAGTTGTGGGACAGGTTTTCGGTGTAAGTACCTATTACCTTTTGGGTTGCGGCAGACGGGTATATCAGAAGGATGTTGCCACATTTATCAAAAATGGCAAGATTACCGCCAACAAAATGTCCGGCGCCTCGGTCAGCGTTAATACCAAAGCCACCACCATTACATTGAATTCAATATGGCATGTGCCCTATAACTTAAAGCTGCTGCCGCAGAAATACCGAAACGAAAACACGCAGGCATACGATATCAGCTCATTTACAGCGGATTATGTCGATATCATTTTCTCGTATACCACCGAGGTGAAAGACGCTCCCAATGTCTCTTCAAGTCCGCTGTTTAAATCAGCCGAATGGATAAAGGGCAGCAATAATACATATACACTGCGGCTGCATTTGAGGAACAAAGGGGTTTTCTACGGTTATTCGGTGGGCTGGGACAAGGAAAAACTGGTATTCTCCTTTAAAAACCCGACAGTAATCCAATCCGAGAACAAGCCGCTTACCGGCAAAAGAATTGTGATTGACCCCGGGCACGGCGGCACCTCCCCCGGCGCTGTTGCCGGTAAAGTCGAGGAAAAGGAGCTGGCGCTGAGGTTTTCGCTGTTGCTTAGGGACAAGCTGGCGGCAAAGGGCGCTACGGTGATTATGACAAGAACCGGCGATACCCTGCCGGACAAGCTGCTCAATCCTCCAAGCCTTTACGCGAGGACCAATTTCGCGCGCAACAATTACACCGATTTGTTTATCAGCATACACATGAATAGTGCCACAAACAGCGGCGCAAGAGGTTATACTATACATTATTTCAATGAATATTCGTATGTATTGGCCAAACAAATTGATGTGTATGCCAAACGCGCGTATGAAAGTTCAGGCGGAATGAGCAACCGAAGCGAAACCGTCTGCTGGGACCCGTTCGCGGTTACAAGGCTGCACGACTGCCCGGCGGTGCTGCTTGAATGCGGGTTTATGTCCAACACGAAGGAGCGGGAAATGCTGATATCCGATACGTACCAGCAAAACCTGACCACAGAACTGGCGAACGCGTTTGCAGCCTACTTTAAGTCAATATCACAGATTGCCGAAAAGACCGCGGTGTCGCCGGCAACAACAGCCGCGCCGACCGAGGCGACCACAGTCGCGACAGTTTTGCCGGCGGGATTGATTGCGCTGGTAAGGCGGAGAAAACGCGCAGGTAAAACAGCCCGTGTCGCGTAACGGCGGCGTTTCCATAATAAACGGGTGAATACGTTGGTTTTAACCTTAAACTGCGACGAATGCTGCAACAGATACGAAAAAACGCTCGGCAGGGGGCGTTTTTTCGTATCTGTGTCTATTTTATCTAGTATACCAATATGGTATACTAGATAAAGGAACAGGAAAAATGCGATTTAAGGGGTAGTAAGAATGAAGACGACAAAAAAACTGCTTGCACTATTATTCGCCGGCATTTTGTCATTTGCCTTGCTGGCCGGCTGTGCCGATGATAAGGCTTCTTCAAAGGCCGATGAGATTTCATCGGATGTTAAGACCAAAATCAATGTCGCGGTTATCAAGGGGCCGTCGGGGATTGGAATGGTAAATCTGATGGAGGAAAACTCCGAGGGCTTTGCCGCCAACGATTATAGTTTCAGCATTGTTTCCTCTCCGGAGGAGATTGTGAATAAAATCAGCAGCGGGCAGGCGGATTTGGCTACTCCGCCCACAAACCTTGCGGCCGCGTTATACAAAAATACAAGCGGCAAGGTGCAGATGCTTGCCGCAAGCACCACGGGCGTGCTTTATATCATGGAAAACGGGGAGACCATTAAATCGGTCGCCGACCTTAAGGGCAAGACCATTTATTCCACCGGACAGGGCGCAAATCCCGAATATATACTGAATTATATCCTGAGCCAAAACGGGATTGACCCCAAAAAGGACGTAACAATCGAGTTCAGAACAGAAAACGACGAGCTTGCGACCCTGCTGGCGACCGGAACCGCCAGGATTGCGCTTGTCCCTGAGCCGTTTGTAACCACAGTAATGACTAAAAACCCGGATATAAGGGTCGCGCTTGATATCACCGAGGAGTGGGAGAACGCCTCGGGCGGGGAAAGCCGGCTTTTGATGGGCTGCGTAATCGGGCGCAGGGAATTTGTGGATAATAATCAGGAGGCGGTGCTTGAGTTCCTGAACGAGTATAAGGCCTCAATTGAAAAGGCGATATCCGATGTCGAAGGCACCGCCGCGCTGTGCGAGAAGTACGGGATTATCCCGAAGGCGGCGGTAGCAAAGGCGGCTTTGCCGAGGTGCGGCTTGACATATATTGATGGACAGGATATGATGGAGCAGATAAAGGGGTATTTTGACGTTTTGTTCAACGCCAATCCCAAGTCGGTCGGAGGGGCGCTGCCTGATGAGGCGTTTTACTATAACCCTAAAAAGTAATAAACTGTTCAAAGGTTTAGTTGCTGCCGTGTTCTGGGTCGGGGTATGGCAGCTTATCAGCATGGCTGTGGCGCAGGAGCTTCTTGTTCCTGCGCCTTTGGCGGTTTTAAGCGCTTTGTCCGGACTGATTAAGACTATGGAGTTTTGGAGGATTACCGGCATATCGCTGGCAAGGATTATGTTGGGCTTTTTGTCGGGGATTGCGGCCGGTTGTATTGCCGCCGCACTTACCACCAGATTTAAGGCGGCCGACTGCATTATATCTCCGTTTTTGCGGATTGTGCGGGCTACTCCGGTGGCTTCCTTTACCATTCTGGCGCTGGTGTGGATTAACAACGACTGGCTGCCGGTTTTCATCTCTTTTCTGATGGTGGTGCCGATTGTCTGGAGCAATCTTGAGAGCGGGATTAAGCAGATTGACGTCCAACTGCTTGAAATGGCGAAGGTTTACAGACTGGGTTTTTTAAAGACCCTGATTTTTGTCAGGATACCGTCGGTAATGCCGTATTTTATGGCCGCCTGCGCCACCGCTATGGGGTTTTCGTGGAAATCGGGGATTGCGGCCGAGGTTATCAGCCGTCCCGGGCTGTCAGTCGGCAGGCAGCTTTACAACGCAAAAATCTATCTTGAAACCCCCGGCGTTTTTGCATGGACAATAACGGTTGTTTTGATAAGCCTCTGCCTTGAAAAGCTGCTGGCTGCGGCCGCCAAAAAATTCGGCAGCCGCTTTAACGCGTAGGGGGGATTGGGTTGGCGATAACTTTACGCGATGTATCGTTCTCGTATGACGGCAACAAAAAAATCCTGGACGGGTTTTCGATAGAGTTTCCTGAAAAGGGCGCGGTCTGCCTGATGGGGCCTTCCGGCTGCGGGAAAACCACCCTGCTTCGCCTGATTGCCGGACTTGAACATCCGCAAAGCGGCACTGTTACGGGACTTGAAGGTTTGAGGGCGGCCTATGTCTTTCAGGAAAACCGGCTTTTGCCGTGGATGACCGCTTTTGACAATGTCGCGATTGCCTCAGGCGGCTTTGGCAGGCAGCCCGACGCCGCTGTCTGGCTTGAAAAGATGGGGCTTGGCGGCAACCAGCTCAAACGCCCGAAAGAGCTAAGCGGCGGGATGAAACAGCGGGTGGCGATTGCAAGGGCGCTTGCGGCCAAAGCAAATTTCATTATTCTGGACGAGCCTTTCGCCGGGCTGGACATCTCACTTTGGCAGCAGATATCGGATATGATTTTGACCGAGTATTCCGATAAATTGATTATACTTGTAACCCATATCCCCGAACAGGCTGTGGCGCTGAAGGCCGATGTTATAAAGCTTGACGGGCCGCCCCTCCGTTTTGCATGACCGCCTGAAAGCCGCGCCAAAAACAAAAAAACTAAAGCGCCGGCTATTGACTTTTCGGCGCTTTTCGTCTAATATATATCAGGTGCACGGGCCCGTAGCTCAGATGGGAGAGCGTACGGTTCGCATCCGTAAGGTCGAGAGTTCGATTCTCTTCGGGTCCACCAGAACAAAAATCCTGCCAGTTTTATTCGGCAGGATTTTTGCAATGAATGCTGATTAAAAGATAAAATCTAAAGGCCGCTTTGCCGTAAAACCCGGCAAGCGGCCTTTTAAAAATCTTATTGCGCTTTCAGGTGATTGCGTATGAACGGCACCACGTCTTCAGGCTCGATGTTTAAGACCAGCGCAAACTCGTTGTTGATAAGCCTTTCCGCGGTATTTAGGATGTTTTCGTCGGCGGCGTACAGTTTCCGCCCGCTTTCAAGCCGTTCCTCCCTGTGCTGGTAAAGCGCCTTGATGAGTTTTAGTATTTCCTTCCTGTTGCCGGACTTGATAATCTGGCTGAACTTTTCCCTGCGCTGTGTGTCGTTGCTTATCCACGTGGTTTCCTCGTCCGTAATTGAATCGATTAATTCGTAAACTTCCTCAACTGTGAGTACCGGCTGCATTTTTCTTATGACGTCCTGATTGTCGGCAGGGACATATATCGACGAATTCTTTGCATGAACGGGTTCCAGTATATAGTATTCCTTTTCTTCAATGCTCCCAAAACTTTCTTTCCTGTAATCCACTACTCTGCATACGCCAACTGTGCCGTAAACAACATATTCGTTAATATCAAACATCTCAATCCTCCGAATTACCTAACCATGGCATTTTCCCACCGTAATACAATTTTGCAATCCGTTCCTGCTTTTCTTCGTCCAGACTGGCGAGGCGTTCCTCCCAGTACCGCGTCGTGTTAACCATCTCTTCGTACGATTTCATGAAAGAACAGCCAAGACCCTGACACGTTTTCATGTTCAAAAGTGTGCAGCCGCCGTTTTCGGATAAGGAAACACAGTTGGGAAGGTCAAGCATGTGCAGGCCTTCCTGTTTGTTTGCGCTGTTGCTCGGTTTTTTGTCCATAAGTATTGTTCGCCCCTACTCAAAAACGTGTGGTATTCGATAACAGCCTGTTATCAAAACAACACGCCGTATAATCATTATAGCATAGTTTTTATCTTTTTGTAATAGGTAAATTCCATAAAAGCCCGCCGGTAAAGGCCTGTGAATTTAACCCCAATGATAGCATTGGCAATTATTTGAAATTTTAACCCGCAATTTTTTATTATTAACGATTGACTTTGGCTGAATTGACTGTATAATAATAATTGATTTCCAAAAATGAATATTCTTCGGTACAGGTGCCCGGCTCGCCGGGAGAATAGGGAAGCGGGTGAGATTCCCGCGCGGTCCCGCCGCTGTGATTAGCAGAGCTGTTTCCATACCGCCACTGGAGTTTTCCGGGAAGGCGGAAACAGCGAAACCTTCGGTTGCTGCTATAAGCCAGAAGACCTGCCTGTGCTGACGATGTCCCCTCTACGGAAGATAGAGTCGGCATAATTTTTCTAAAAAACCGTTTTTTCGGCGATTGTGCTGCCCGCTCTATCGAGCGGGCGGTTTTCTTTTCCAAAAAAGAGGGTTGGAAATCAAAAAATCGGGAGGCTTCCCTCCGAAAAAGGAAAGGAAAGTGTAAGGATGAAGGCAAAAGCAAGAAAAACTGCGGCATTGCTGCTGGCCGCAGCTTTCCTGATTGCAGCCGTTTCGGGCTGCGCGGGAAAGGAAAAAGCGGAGTCGGCCGCGTCAAAATCGGAAGGTTCTGTCGTAACGGTCAAAAACGCCAACGGGGAAGATGTGAAAATCAATGGGTCCCCCCGGCGGATAGTGGTTCTGCCGATTTGGGGCGCGGAAATAATCATCGATTTAATCGGCACCGAGCGGGTTGCCGCCGTATCCCCATGGATTGACAATCCGGTTACCTCGGCTTGCGCGGAAGAGGCGGCAAAAATCGAGGGCAGGGTTACAAGCAGCGAGGCAGAAAAGATTGTGGCGCTGCAGCCGGATTTGGTAGTGCTCGACACCTTCAACGATTTTGACGGCTCGCTGACCGCGACCCTGAAAGAGGCCGGGATAACGGTGCTGACCCTTGCTTCCCCGACTTCGTTTGAACAGATTGGCGACAGGATTGACACCATCGGGAAGGCGCTGTTTGTGCCCGAAAAAGGGCAGCAGCTGATTGAAGAAATGAACCAGCGGCTGTCAGAGGTAAAGCAAAAGGTGAGCGGCGTTTCAAAAAAGGTTAAGGTTATGTTTTACGAGGACTACTACGGCACCGACGGCAAAAGCACCGGAATGCTCAGCGCATACGGCAAAGGCTCCCCGTTCGACGCCATAGCCGAGGCCGCGGGCGCCGTCAACGTGTGCACGGCCGAGAATTATTCGCCTGTGAGCAAGGAAACCGTGATTAATGACTGGAAGCCTGAGCTTTTGGTTGTCCCCGGCATTAGGTATGACGAAAACTTCAATCCGGTCGACGACGGGGGCGAGAGCATAATCGCGGCGATTAAAAAGGATAATTTGTTAAAGACCCTGCCCGCCGTAAAAGACGGCAGGATTGTGGCATTGACTGAAAAATACCGCGGGTCCACTTCCCACTACATGTCCTACGCGGTTGAGGAGCTGGCAAAAGCCTGCTATCCCGATTTGTTCGGCGAATGATTGCTCAAAGGCGCTGTGATGTGCTTTTTATAAGATGGGGAGTGCTTTAATGGAAAATTCGGCAAAAAAAAGGGCGCCGCTGCCGGCGGCCGCAGTAACGGTAACGGGGGTTATTGCCCTGCTTGTTACCGCCGTGGTTTCGATATATGTCGGTAGCACATCAATCGCCATAAGCGACGTGGTGCGCTCGCTGCTGGTCTTTTGCGGGCTGGCGCCGCGCGACTCGGTGAACCCTGCGGTGTACCTCGCGGTAACCTCAATCAGGCTGCCGCGGGTAATCTGCGGCGTTTTGGCCGGCGGAGGGTTGGCGATTTCGGGAGCGGTAATGCAGGGTGTGTTCCGAAACCCGCTGGCCGACCCCGGTCTGCTGGGGGTTTCGGCCGGCGCGGGGTTTGGGGCTTTGCTGGCGTTTAAAACGGGGCTGGCCTCGTTATTTCTGCTCCCCGCCTTTTCTTTTGCCGGCTCGCTTGCCGCGGTGGCGTCCATCATCGGGATTGCTTTTGCGGTGAGGGGCGGCAGGACGTCCTCGATTACGCTGGTTATGAGCGGGATGGCGGTAAGCGCGCTGTTCAGCGCTTTTACCTCGGTTTTGCTCACCCTTTCAAACGAATATCAGGTGAACAATTATATATTCTGGACTTTGGGAGGTCTGTCCAACAGGCGGTGGGAGCATGCGGGCACCATGGCTTTGCCGGTGCTGCTGTCCGCCGCCTTGCTGCTACTGCTTTTGGGCAGGCTTGACGTCATGATGTTGGGGGACGAACAGGCAAAGGCGCTGGGGGTCAACAGCGGTCAGAACCGGGTCGTGATGATAATGCTGTCATCCCTGTGTACCGCGTCCATAGTATGCGTTACCGGCCCAATCGGGTTTGTGGGACTGATGGTGCCGCATATCATGCGCCTGATTGTAGGCCCGTCCCACCGGTTGCTGTGCGCCGCTTCGTTTTTTGCGGGGGGAGTTTTTCTGACTCTGTGCGATTCGTTAATCCGGTGGTTTTCAAGGTTTAATGCACGCGAGTTTTCGGTCGGGATAATAACCGCTTTGCTCGGCGCGCCGTTCTTTTTGTTCCTGCTGGTCAAAAAAAGCGGCTCGGCGCCGGAATAAGGTTTTTGGAGGGCGAGATGTCGGACGTATTTGTAAAAGCCGACCGGATAAGATTTTCGGTAAAACGCGGCGGCAGTGAATATGAAATACTGAACTGCGGCGGGTTTTCTGCCGCCGCGGGAGAGTTTGTGGGGATAGTAGGGCCGAACGGCGCGGGCAAAACGACCATGCTGAAGGCGCTTGCCGGTCTGATTAAGCCCGAGGGCGAAATCAGGATAAGGGACCGGGGCGGCAGATTAAGGCCGGTTGGCGAGCTTTCCTTTCGGGAGAGGGCAAGGGCGGTCTGTTACATGCACCAGGATACCTACGTCCCGTTCGCGTTTACGGCGCGGGAAGTGGTCGCGATGGGCAGGTATCCGTGGCAGGGGAGGTTTTCAAATCCATGCTCGGCAGATGATGAGATTGTAAACGAGACGATGGGGAAGGCTGATTGCGAGGGGCTGTCCGACCGCTTTATCCAGAGCCTGTCGGGCGGGGAGCGGCAAATGGTTATGCTGGCGAGGGCGTTAGCGCAGGATACCCATATCATCCTGCTCGATGAGCCGACATCCAGTCTTGATATCGGGAACGCGCAGAAAGTGCTTAAAATCTGCCGCGAGCTTGCAAAAACGGGACGCTGTGTGGTCGCCGTACTGCACGATTTGCGGCAGGCGGCCTTCGCCTGTTCGAGGGTCTGCCTTTTAAGCCACGGCAGGATTTTGGACAGCGGAGACGCTTATCAGGTTTTGAACGCCGGGAATATAGAGCGCGCCTACGGGGTAAAAGCGCAGGTGTTCAAAAATCCGGCCGGGCAGTGGGACTACTTTATAAATTAATAATTAATAATGGATAATTGCGGTGTGGTTACAATAAAACATTTTTATGACATTTTAAAGTCTGCGGGTTTTGCGGTGTTATATCGCCCTGACTGACGTCCGGCGCTTTAAAACTCGCTTGACAAAAAGGCGTGACTGTAATATCATACTTTATGTGAGTGGGCTGAACAGCCGCGTGGGGCGTCCAGCGCCCCATGAGGAAAGTCCGAGCACCACAGGGCGGGATAACGGCTAACAGCCGCCGGGGGCGACCCTAGGGAGAGTGCAACAGAAATATACCGCCGCTTTTTGCGGTAAGGGTGGAAAGGTGAGGTAAGAGCTCACCGGCACATAGGCGACTATGTGGCCCTGCAAACCCTATCCGGTGCAACGCCGACCGAAGCGATACATCGGCCCGATGTGCTTCAACAGGCGGCTTGAGCTGCATGGCAACATGCAGCCTAGATAGATGGCTGTTCATGACGTTTTGTCAAGACAGAACTCGGCTTACAGGCCCTCTCAAACACTTTCAATCACAGGCGCTTCCGGCATGGGAAGTGCCTTTATTGTTGAAACTTCTGGCACAAGTACCGCCGGCAGGCTTTGACTGGGAAATCGCCAAGGCAACACCAATCAAAAGGGCTGAGTTGATTTGGATGACTCTGTAAAAAAAATTATTCCTGCGTCGGTGCGCGGCGCCCTTAAAAGCAGGGGGATTGACTGCGCCAAAATCCGCTGTGCGGCAAAAGCCGACATCACAAGCCAGGGCGAGCTTCGGAACACATATCTGCTGCTGACCGACACAAGCCTTGTTTTTGCGGTTTCGGATTATTCCGGCGAGATGGTGTTTTCGGGGATTGCCTCCGCAAAACACAGGGTTGCTGAAGGGATAAGCGAGCTGTACGAGTATCCGTTTTGCAGGCTTTCGCGGCCCAAGATATTAAATCAGGTTGTCGGTGGCCTGTTTGTTGTCGACATTGACGGGGTGGAAAGGTGGCTCTGCCGCTTTACGGGCACAAGAATGAGGGAAATGCACCGTTTCCGCGAGGCGCTTGCGGCAAAGCTCGCGGACAGGGAGATACCGGAGCAGAAGCCGGATGAGCCGGAGGTCTGCCCGAAATGCGGGATGCCGTATCCCGAACGCGGCAGGTTCGTATGCCCAAAATGCATGGAAAAGCGGGCGGTGTTTTTCAGGATACTCGCCTACTTTAAGCCCTACAAATTCAGGATTTTCGCCCTGTTTTTGTGCATGGTCGCGACCGGCGTTTTGAACACCCTGACTCCCTACCTTACCGGTACCGTTCTGTACGACAGGGTTTTGAGGCGCGACCAGTCGTTTTTGGATACAATCGGCATAGCCGGGGATTTTTTTGCCGCGCTGCTGGCTTTAGTCATATCGCTGGCAATCCTTCAGCTTGTTCAGCAGCTTGTCGGGGTGGTTCAGGGCCGGATTAACGCCTTTATGGTGCCGGAAGTGGTATCAAAAATCAAGAAGACGGTATTCGCGGCGTTGCAGAAGCTCTCAATCAGCTTTTTTACAAGCCGGCAGACCGGCAGCCTGATGCAGAGGGTGAACGGGGACGCGAACGAAGTCATGGCTTTGTTCATTGACGGCCTGCCCTATCTTGTATACAACGTCTTCACCTTCGGGTTTGCGGCAGTGGTGATGTTCAGCATGGACTGGCGGCTCGCGCTGGTGTCGTTTATTTTGCTGCCCCCGCTGTTTTTTATAAGCTACCGGCTGATGCCCCGCCTGTGGCACGCTAACGGCAAGCGCTCAAAGACAGTTCGCTCGATGTATTCCCTGCTTAACGACGGTATCGGCGGAGCGCGGGTGGTCAGGTCGTTCGGGCAGGAGGATTACGAAAACCTGAGGTTTTCAAGGGTCAACGAGGATGTACGGGAAGCGGAAATGAAGGTGGTGCAGTACGGCAACAAGTTCGACATCGCTTTCAGCCTCGCGCGCGAGGTGCCCGCAATTCTTGTCGGGAGCCTCGGCGCGGTGTTCATAATCAATTCTCCGGGCGTTTTTACATACGGAATGCTGATAACCTTTGTCAACTACCTCAGCATGCTGCAGGGGCCGATGCAGTTTATCTCCTCGATACTCAGATGGTGGTCAAGCAGCATGAACGCGGCCCAGCGGATATTTGAAATCATAGACTCAAAGCCGGATGTGGTTGAGCGCGCCGACCCGGTGGATTTGGATATAAAAGGTGAAATCACCTTTAACGATGTCAGTTTTGGATATGAGCCCAACAAAATGGTCTTAAAAAACATCAGCTTTACCGTAAAACCGGGGCAGGTGCTGGGGATTGTAGGCAAGTCGGGCGCGGGAAAGTCAACGCTGGTTAATCTCATTTCCCGCCTTTATGACGCCGACAGCGGCGAAATATTGATTGACGGCGTCAACATAAAGGACATATCCTTTAAATCCCTGCACGGAGCGGTTGCGATGGTAAGTCAGGAGACATATATTTTCATGGGCACGATAGCCGAAAACATAGCCTATGCCCGGCCGGACGCTAGTCGGGAGGAGATTATAAGGGCGGCGCAGATTGCGAGCGCGCATCCGTTTATCAGCGCCCTTCCCGACGGGTACGACACCATAATCGGAGCCGGTGGGCGTGAATTGTCCGGCGGAGAGAGGCAGAGGATTTCGATAGCAAGGGCGGTTTTGGCCGACCCCAGAATACTTGTACTTGACGAGGCGACCGCTTCGGTGGATACCGAAACAGAGCGCGCAATTCAGGAGGCTTTGGAAAAACTGGTGCAGGGCAGAACCACGATTTCAATCGCGCACCGGCTGTCCACCCTGCGGAACGCCGATTATCTGATAGTTTTAAAAGACGGAGAGATTGTAGAGAGCGGAACCCATCAAGAGCTTGCTGCCGCCAAAGGGGAGTATTACAAGCTCCTCCAGCTTCAAGCAAAGGCGCTTGCGATGAGAGGTATCGGAGACTGACGAAGGGAGCTGACCATGGAATGCTGAATGAACACGCGGTCAAAGAGGACGACATAATTGCCCAGCAGAAAAAAGTGGTTGAGGATATCATCTCGGTGCGGCTGATTACCGAAGAAAACTCGGTTTTTGAGCGTACCGAAGGCGGATTTGTCAGCCTTGAGTTTACGGACGGGAACGGAGAGAAAAAGTTTTACAGCAGGGTTTCGGTTCACCAGTGTTTCCCGTATTCCGACCCCGACCGGTACATATCGGTGCGCGAACCGGACAGGGACGGGCGGGAAATCGGCCTGATAGAGGATTTGAACAAGATGTCAAAGAAGACTAAAGAGATGATACTCGAACAGCTTGAACTGCGCTATTTTGCGCCCGTGATAATAAAAATACGCAGTATCCGCGACGAATACGGCTATTCATACTGGGACGTGATTACCGACAAGGGGCCGTGCAGGTTTACTGTCCGCATGGGCGGCAGCAACGTCTATTCAATCGGGAAAAACAGGTACCTTGTCAACGACATTGACGGGAACAGGTTTGAAATCCCGGATTTATACAAGCTGACCGCAAGAGAGATAAAATTGCTGGATTTGTATATATGATATAAAGGCGGTGTCGGGTTGAATTTATGCTACACATTGCCGGACGAGCTTTTTGAAAAGGTCAGACCCGTGCTGAAAGGCGAAAAAATAATCTACTGCCTGCCTTTGGATTTAAACCTCAACGGGGAATTCACAAAATTCGGCTGGACGGTGGTTACCCGCCGCAGGCTGGTCGTTATCAGCGACGACCAGATTGGCGAAATCATAGAGCTTTCTGAAGCCGATGAGATTATCTGCTCCCACGAGGTAAACGGCGGTATCCTGATAGCAAGGCAGGACGGCAGCGACAGGCTGCTCGCAAGGTTCAGCATGAGGTATTTGACGCAATATTCCTATGTCGCACGGGGGGCGACATTGTTCTGCCGGGGGGACAGTCGGGTGCTCGAAAATCAGGAGCGCGAAAAGTACTGTCCAAAATGCGGCAAGGTGCTTCCCGGTACGCAGGGATGCCCAAGGTGTGCCAAGTCGGGCAGGATGTTCAGACGGTTTTTGGAGTTGTGCGGCTCGTACGCGATAAGGCTGTCGGCGATTACAATTCTGATGGCCGCGACATCGGCGATTACCGTCAGCCAGCAGTATGTCAACCGCAGGTTTATAGATAACGTGCTGGTCCCGGCGACCGGTACTTTGGGCGAGATTTCGGCATTTTTCTTTACAAGGCTGCTGCTGACAGGCGCGGCTTTGGCGCTGACCGCGTTCAATACAATATGGAGCAACAGCCTCGGCACCAGAATAAGCCGGGATTTGCGCGCGCGGGTCTATGCCAAAATCAACCAGCTTTCACTTGAGTTCATCAGTTCAAGGCAGGCCGGCGAGCTTATGAACCGGGTTGTGCACGACACCTCGCATATCAGGGCGTTTATGGAGCATGCGTTTGCCCAGATGTTCACAAGGATATTCATAATGGCGGGCGCGCTTATTGCGATGGTTACCATGAACTTTAAGCTCGCGCTGCTGACTTTGGCTTTTGCACCGGCCGCGTTTGCGCTTATCCGGGCTTTCAGAAGGATGGAAAGAAGATTATGGCGCCAGCAGTGGCGGTTTGACGACAAGGTGAACAACAGGCTGCAGGACGTCATCTCCGGAATCAGGGTGGTCAAATCCTTCGGGCAGGAAAAGCGCGAGACCGAGCGCTTTGAATCCTATGTCGACAGGATGACCCATATTCAAAAGCGCAACGAGCTGTTCTGGGCGACGCTGTACCCGTTTATTACCCTGATTATAACGTCCGGGACATTCCTTATTTATTACCTCGGCGGCAGGGACGTGCTGAACGACAGGATGACGCCCGGACAGCTGATACAATTCATCGCTTACGCCAACATGCTGTATATGCCGCTGCAGTTTGTCAGCCGCCTTCCGCGCATGATTATGCGCCTTAAGACGTCGATAGAGCGCATTAACGACATATTGGACGAAGAGCCGAAAATCGCCGATTCCCCAGACGCTGTGGACATCGAGATAAAAGGGGATGTAGAGTTTAAAAATATCACTTTCGGCTACAAGTCATACCAGCCGGTGCTTGAAAACATCAATTTGTCGGTCAGAAAAGGCGAGATGATTGGGCTGGTCGGCTCGTCGGGCACTGGGAAATCCACCATGATTAATCTTTTGATGAGGCTGTACGACCCCGACGAGGGCAGTATCCTGATTGACGGGGTGCCGATAACCGCGATATCCAAAAACAGCCTTCACAGACAAATCGGGGTGGTGCTGCAGGAGACCTACCTGTTTTCGGGAACCCTGCTTGAGAATATCCGCTACGCAAACCCGGACGCCTCCCGGATTGAGGTGATAAGGGCGGCAAAAATAGCCAATGCCCACGATTTTATCACCCATTTCCCGAACGGGTACGACACCTATGTGGGCGAGCACGGGTATACCCTGTCCGGCGGAGAGCGCCAGCGTATCGCAATCGCGAGAGCCATTCTGCATAACCCGCGGATTATAATTCTGGACGAGGCCACCAGCAGCCTTGACACCGAGACCGAGTATCAGATACAGGAGGCGCTGGAACGGCTTATTGCGGGGCGCACCACCTTTGCGATAGCCCATCGTCTTTCCACCCTGCGCAAGGTGGACAGGATAGTGGTGCTGGACAATCACAGAATAGCCGAGGTCGGCAGCCACAATGAGCTGATGCGCAAAAAGGGGATTTACTACAAGATGGTGATGGCGCAGCTTGAAATGCACAGCGTCAGAAAATAGCTAAAAACCCGCCGGACACCGGCGGGTTTTTAAATATTCTTGACGGTTGTTGAGTGGGAGGCTAGACTGCCAAAAACGCTATTTGTTCCCTAGCCCCTGAAATAGTTTACCCCGTTTTCAAATATCGGCTGGTACTTGTTGCCCGGCACGTTTTTATACAGGTTGGGGCCGCGGCGTTCGCTGTGCGCCATTTTGCCTAACACCCTGCCGTCCGGGGAGGTGATGCCCTCGACAGCGCAGAGCGAGCCGTTGGGGTTCCATTCGATGTCGGTGGAAGGCCGGCCGTCCGGCGTTACGTACTGGGTTGCGATTTGCCCGTTTTCGGATAATTTCCGTATAATCTCGGCAGAAGCGTAAAACCTGCCTTCGCCGTGGGATACCGGCAGGCAGTGAATTTCCCCGACTTTACAGCCCGCAAGCCACGGGGATTTGACCGAGGTTACCCTTGTGTAAACCATACGGCTTACATGCCTGCCTAATGTGTTAAAGGTCAGGGTGGGGTCGTGTTCGGACAAATCCGTAATCCTGCCGTATGGGACAAGGCCGAGCTTTATCAGCGCCTGAAATCCGTTGCATATTCCGAGTATCAGCCCGTCGCGCTGCTGCAAAAGCTGGTCTATCGCGTCTTTAATCCGTGGGTTTCTGAAGGTTGTAGCGATGAATTTGCCCGACCCCGCGGGCTCGTCCCCGCCGGAGAAGCCGCCGGGCAGCATTATTATCTGACAGTTGCGGATTGCCTTCTCAATCCTGTCAATCGATTCCTCTATCGCGGCGGGGGTCAGGTTCCTGACCACCAGCACCTCGGTTACAGCCCCCGCGCTTTCAAAGGCGCGCACCGTGTCGTATTCGCAGTTGGTGCCTGGGAATACCGGAATAAACACGCGGGGCTTGGCGTACCTGACCGCAGGTAAGGCGGCGCCGCGTTTGTCATAAAGCGGGACGTCGGGGGACATCTCTGGTTTTACCTTAGGCTGAATAGGGAATACCGGCTCAAGCGGCTCAAGCCATTTTGCGATTAAGCTTTCAAGCGGCAGTTCGGCGCCGTTTATAATCACCGCCGGCTTGTCGATGGTCGAGCCGATTACGGTGTAGTCCAGCCCTTCAAGGCAGAGGTCCCCCTCTTTAAGCTCTACCACAAAGGAGCCGGCGAGCGGCGCGAACAACATCGTGCGGTCGGGGCTGCCGTGGAAGGCAAAGCCCAGCTTGTTCCCAAAGCACATCCGCGCGACCGCGGCCGCCATTCCGCCTTCCTGCACCACCGAAGCGGACAGGATTACTCCGTTTTGCACCAGTATTGATACCCTTTCAAAAAGTTCCATGGTTTTTCCCCAGTCGGGGAGCCGGGTCTGCGGGTCGGTGGGCAGCGGCAAAAACGCCACCAGCGAGCCGGGGCTCTGAAACGCCGCGGTGCCCGCCTGCGAAGCCTTCATCACCCCGACGGCAAAACTGATAAGGGTCGGCGGCACGTCGAGCTCGTTAAAGCTGCCGGACATCGAATCCTTGCCGCCGATTGACGGCACGCCCAGTTCTTTCTGGGCCAGAAATGCGCCGAGCAGGGCGGCGGCGGGTTTTCCCCAGCGCTCCGGCACGTCGCGCAGTCGTTCGAAGTATTCCTGAAAAGACAGCCTTGCTTTGAAGGTGTCCGCGCCGAGCGCGGCCAGCCTTGCAAGCGAGGTTGTTACCGCGTAAGCCGCGCCGTGGAACGGGCTCCATCTGGATATCCCTGGCATAAAGCCGTAAGTCATGGCTGTGGCTGTGTCGGTTTCCCCGTTAAGCACGGGGATTTTCGCTACCATCCCTTCTTCGGGGGTGAGCTGGTATTTCCCCGCGAGCGGCATAAGCACGGTGGCGGCGCCGATGGTCGAGTCGAAACGTTCCACCAAGCCCTTTTGCCCGGCCACTTCAAGCCGTCCGAGGTTTTGAACAAACGCCTCCTCAACCGGGATTACCGACAGCTCACCGGGGATGGAAGTCCTGTAATCGGCGCCGGGATTGGGCGGTACGATTTTAACGCTGGCCGTCGCGGTAACGCCGTTGGTATTCAAAAACTCTCTGGATAAATCCACTATCAAATCCCCGCGCCATTTCATGCGCAGACGTTTTTCTTTGGTAACCGTGGCGACCGGGGTGGCTTCGAGGTTTTCTTCATCAGCCGCCGCTATAAAGGCGTCCACGTTTTCGGGGTGCACCACCACCGCCATCCGCTCCTGCGATTCGGAAATCGCGAGCTCGGTGCCGTCAAGCCCCTCGTATTTTTTCGGTATTTTGTCCAAATCTATGTCAAGCCCGTCCGCAAGCTCGCCGATTGCGACGCTGACGCCGCCGGCGCCGAAATCGTTGCAGCGGATAATCATTCTTGAGACTTCGGGGTTGCGGAACAGCCGCTGGATACTGCGCTCGGTCGGCGGGCTGCCCTTTTGCACCTCGGCGCCGCAGGTGTGGATGGATTCCAAGGTATGGGGTTTGGAAGAACCGGTCGCCCCGCCGCACCCGTCGCGGCCGGTGCGGCCGCCGAGCAGGATTACGACATCCCCGTCCTTCGGGATTTTACGCACTACGTTCTCTTTCGGGGAGGCGCCGATGACCGCGCCTGTTTCAAGCCGTTTCGCGACATATCCAGGGTCATAGAGTTCGGCGACATGCCCAGTCGCGACCCCCACCTGATTGCCGTACGAGGAGTAGCCGGCGGCGGCTGTGGTTGTAATCTTTCTGGTGGGCAGCTTGCCGGGCAGGGTGTCGGACACCGGTACCCGCGGGTTCCCGCTTCCGGTAACCCTCATCGCCTGATATACGTAAGCCCGCCCGGCGAGCGGGTCGCGGATTGCGCCGCCGAGGCAGGTCGCGGCGCCACCGAACGGCTCTATTTCGGTCGGGTGGTTGTGGGTCTCGTTTTTAAACTGCACCAGCCATTTTTCGACCCGCCCGTCCACTTCAACCGGCACTTCGATTGAGCACGCGTTGATTTCGGCGGATTCGTCAAGGTCCGGGATAAGACCCCGCTTTTTGAGCAGCCGCATTCCCATGGTCGCCATATCCATCAGGGTAACGTTCCTTTTGCTTTCGCCATCGCCGTAGACTTCCCGGCGCGCCTCATAGTACGCGGCCAGAGCAGCTTCCAAAACGGAAGAAAGGCTTCCTTTATCAATCTCGATTTTGTCAAGCCGGGTCAGAAAGGTTGTATGCCGGCAGTGGTCTGACCAGTAGGTGTCCAGAACCTTGAGCTCGGTGATGGTGGGGTCCCGCTTTTCAATATCCCTGAAATAGCTTTGGCAAAAGGCGATATCGGCGTTTGACATCGCAAAGCCCATGGATTTCCAGTAATCCGTGAGTTCCTGTGAAGACATGCCGATAAACCCGGATACCCGCTGGACGTTTTCCGGCGGGGTTACCGGAGAATCGAGGGTGTCGGGCTTCTGGTCCGAGGCTATTCTGGATTCGACCGGGTTTACAAGGTAGGTTTTTACCCTCTCAAGCTCCTCGCCGCTGACGTTGCCGTAAAGGCAGATTACTTTTGCCGAGGCGACCCGCGGACGCTCCCCCTGTGTCAAAAGCTGTATGCACTGCGCGGCAGAGTCGGCGCGCTGGTCATACTGCCCCGGCAGGTATTCCATCGCGAACATCTTCCACCCGTCGCCGGGGTTAAAGTTTTCATAATATACGTTGTCCACGTTGGGCTCCGAAAACACAATGCCGCAGGCGCGCTCAAACTCGTCGGGGGTAACCCCCTCGACGTCATACCTGTTCAGCAGCCGCAAATCCTTAATCGAATTCAGCCCAAGGTTGTCGCGCAGGTCAGCCAGAAGCTGCCTTGCCTCGATATCAAAACCTGCCTTTTTTTCAACAAAAACACGAATTACCTTCTGCATTATTCAACCCATGCCCCTTCTTTAAGAAATCTCGCCGCAGCATTAAAGGCGGCAATCCGGAAGCCGGTGCAACATAAGATGTGTAATAAAAACATAATTATATTATCACAAAATCCTTCTGATAAAAAGAGGAAAAAATCACGATTATCCATAAAACGGTGGAAAAACTATTGTATAAAAATCAGGCAATGTGTTTTTGCTCAGGCGTTTTAGCCGGCCTCAAATCAAAAAAGCGTTGAAACCGCTTTGAAATCAGTTATAATATCAGTTATAATAAAGTTAATGGCCAGCGGAAAGGTCGTAAAACGATGATAGATTTTTTAAAACGGACATGGGCGGATATTAATCTTGACGCCATCAGGCATAATTACGCCGAGATTACAAAAAAACTCTCCCCCGGCTGCAGCGTGATGGCGATAGTCAAAGCCGACGCCTACGGGCACGGGGCCGGTATAGTGTCCCGCACCCTCAAAGATGCGGGGGTTTCGTGGTTCGGGGTGTCCAACCTTGACGAGGCAATGCAGATACGAAACGAGGGTTTGGACGACCCAATCCTGATACTCTCATATACCCAGCCGGACAAGGCTGCGCAGCTGGCAAAATACAATATCGCGCAGTCGGTGTTCGACCGCAGGTATGCCGAGCGGCTTGGGGCCGAAGCCGTTAAAGCCGGAGTTACGGTGCGGGTGCATGTAAAACTCGACACCGGAATGTCCCGGCTCGGCTTTTTCTGCCCCGGCGAGAACGGGCTGCAAAAAACCATTGAGGATATCGCGGCGGTCTGCAGCCTGCCGGGGCTTTGTGCCGAGGGGGTTTTCACCCATTTTGCGTCGGCGGACGAAAGGGAGGACGGCGACTATACTCAAATGCAGTTCGAGCTGTTCTGCAAGGTAATCGGCGAGCTTGAAAAGCGCGGGATTAAATTCCCGCTGCGCCACTGCTGCAACAGCGCCGCCGCCATAAGGTTCCCGAAGATGCACCTTGATTTGGCGCGTATCGGGATTGCGCTGTACGGGCTGTACCCCGCCCCGTGGATGAAGGAAATAATCCGGCTTTCTCCGGCGATGGAGCTTAAGACAACCGTCTCAATGCTGAAGACAATCCCCGAAGGTACCGCGGTCAGCTACGGCAGGACGTACAAATCCAAAGGCGTCGCCGCGGTTGCCACCGTGCCGATTGGTTATGCCGACGGATATCCGCGGAGCATGTCCAACCGCGCCGAAATGATTGTCTGCGGCAAACGGGCAAAAGTGATAGGCAGGGTCTGCATGGACCAGTCGCTGCTGGACGTAACCGGGATTGACGGAGTGGACGAAAACTCGGTTGTTACCGTTATCGGCAGGGACGGCGGCGAGATGGTTTCGGTGGACGAGATATCAGAGCTGTCCGGCACCATAAATTACGAGATTGTATGCCTTATCGGCAAGCGGGTGCCGCGCATTTACCACAGCGGCGGAAAACTAATCGGGCAGTTGAATTATATCAGAATGCAGGAGGAATTGCTGTGAAAAGACAGTTCGCGTTTGTTCTGGCGCTGCTGGCGGCTTTGGCAGTATTAGGGGGCTGCAAGGCCGAAAAACGGGAGGAAACCAGCGATGAAACCCCCAGCACCATCGGCACCGCCCCGCCGCTTTTGGATATTGAAGTGGACAAGCTGATTACGGTGGAGCAGGTCAGCGAAGTTTTGGGGTTTGTGGTCAGGCCGCCGCATTTGGCGGATGAAAACACCACTGCCCGCTATTATTCCGAGGATTCGCTTTCCTACCTTGAAATCAGCGTGCAGGAAGCCACCCGCGGAATGTTTGACGAAACCGTAAGCCTGTACGAGGACGCGGCCGACGTCGATGATATCGGCCTTGCCGCGATATGGAGCGCCGAGCAGATGCAGCTTTTGATATTTAACGGCGAGTATATGATTAGCATTACCGTTTTCATCGAGGATAAAAACAACGAGGATTTGCTTGAGAACGCGCGCGCAGTCGCCGGGATAGTTCTGGATAAGCTGGGAGTGTCGGATGAGTAACGTCTTTGACCGGATATACAGGATAGTTTCGCGTATCCCGAAAGGATATGTAACCACATACGGGCAGGTCGCCTGCCTTGCGGGCAACCCGCGGTGGGCGAGGGTGGTCGGTTTCGCGTTGCACGTCAACCCCGACCCCGAAAGAATACCCTGCCACAGGGTGGTGAACCGTTTCGGGGAGATGAGCGAGGCGTTCGCTTTCGGCGGGCGGAACCGGCAGCGCGAGCTGCTGCTTAATGAAGGGGTGCCTTTTCTGAATGACGGCAGGGTGGATTTGAAACGGTGCATGTGGTGGGGGGATTAGCCCAAAGCATAAAACATTTTTCCCCGGCATATTTTAAAAGGAAAGAATATGCGGGGGAGAGGATGGTATGCACTGCCGTATTACGGATATGCATAACAAAGAGGTAATCAATTTAAGCGACGGTACCAGACTCGGATGTGTGGACGACGTGGAGATTGACACCTGCACCGCCCAGCTTGTCGCGATTGTGGTCCACGGCAGGCCGAAGTGTTTCGGGCTGTTCGGCAGGGAGGAGGATATCGTCATCGGGTGGCGCAATATCAGCGTCATCGGCGAGGATACCATACTGGTCAATTTCGAATGCCCCTATAAACCGCACCACAAGCGCAAAGGGCGCGGGATTTTGACTGACATATTCTGCTGCCGATAAGCAAAGATTTTGGGCACTTGATTTTTTTTGACGGTTGTGTTAAGTTATTTCCAACGCTAAACGCTTTGATGGAGAGAGTACCGCTGAAATTCCCGCGAAAGAGAGGGCTGCCGCCGGCTGAAAGCGGCCCGCGGGCAATTTGGCAGGGAAGTTCACTCCGGAGCGGCGGTGCTGAACGGCCGGTTTTCGGTTAAGTAGGCGACGACGTCAGGCCGCGTTACAGGCCGCAGAAGTGTTTGCCTTTGGCAAAAACAAGGGTGGTACCGCGGAGGAACAGCCTTCGTCCCTTTTTGGGGCGAAGGCTTTTTGTATGGCGGCGTTGGCACCCTTGCCGCAGACATAAAAGGAGGAATAATCTTGAAGGAGAAACTGGAGCAGCTGCGCGCACAGGCGCTGGACAGCCTTAAAGGGATAAAAGACAAAAAGGGTTTGGACGAGCTGCGAATCAAAATCATGGGCAAAAAGGGACAGCTCACCGAGATTTTGCGCGGTATGGGCGCTCTGCCGGCGGAGGAGAGGCCGAAAATCGGGCAGCTTGTAAACCGGATAAGGCAGGAGCTTGAGGAAAGGTTCGGCGAGGTGGAGGCCGAGATTGAAGAACGCCTAAAAAAAGAGCGGCTTGCCTTTGAAACAGTGGATATAACCATGCCCGGCAAAAAGCGCAGAACAGGCGGGCTGCACCCCTTAAGCTCGGTTTTGGAGGTTCTTATAGATATTTTTGTCTCGATGGGATTTGATGTTGTGGACGGGCCGGAGGTGGAGACGGATTACTATAATTTCGAGGCGCTGAACGTGCCAAAAGACCATCCGGCGCGGGATACGCAGGACACCTTCTACCTGACCGATAAATTCCTGTTGCGTACCCAGACGTCCTCCGCCCAAATCAGGGTGATGGAAAATCGCAAGCCCCCGATAAGGATTATCAGCCCCGGCAGGGTGTACCGCGCCGACGAGGTTGACGCCACCCATTCCCCGGTCTTTCATCAGGTGGAAGGACTTGTGGTGGACAGGGGGATTACCATGTGCGACCTCAAAGGGGTGCTTGAGCAGTTTGCACGCGAAATCTACGGGCCGGAGACCAAAGTGCGCTTCAGGCCGTCATTTTTCCCGTTCACCGAGCCTAGTGTTGAGGTGGACGTAAGCTGCGGCGAATGCGGCGGGCAGGGCTGCCGTGTTTGCAAGGACGCAGGATGGATAGAAATACTGGGCGCCGGAATGGTACACCCCAACGTCCTTGCGGGCTGCGGGATAGACCCTGAAATTTACAGCGGGTTTGCCTTTGGTATCGGCCTTGACCGCCTGACCACCACAAGGCATAAAATCAGCGATATCCGTCTGCTGTTCGAGAACGATTTGCGTTTCCTTGAGCAGTTTAGCTGATTGCCGGGAAAAGAATACAACCGAAAGGAAAGGGCGCATAAAATGAAAGTGTCGTTAAACTGGCTTCGCAGGTATGTGGATATTCCGGTTTCGGTGGAAGAACTGTGCGATAAAATGCTTCAGGCCGGTTTTGAAGTCGAAAGCGTTGAGGATTTGTCAAAAAGCATGGAGAATGTGGTAGTCGGCAGGATTGAAAGGATGGAAAAGCACCCGAACGCCGACAGGCTGCAGGTATGCCGGGTGGACGTCGGCGCGGGTGAACCGGTGCAGGTGGTAACAGGCGCCGGCAATGTGTTCGAGGGCGCGCTTGTGCCGGTCGCGCTGCACGGCTCCCGCCTGCCGAACGGCATGCAGATTAAGAAGGGAGAACTCCGCGGAGTGGAGTCTCTTGGCATGCTCTGCTCCGGACAGGAGCTCTGCCTTAAAGAGAGCGACTACAGGGGCGCCGAGGCGGACGGCATATTAATCCTTTTGGACGATTACCCGCCTGGGACCGACATGCGCGCCGTGCTTGGGCTTGACGATGTTATTATAGACTTTTCGGTTACCGCCAACCGTCCGGACTGTCAGAGCATACTGGGGATAGCCCGCGAGGTGTCGGTTGTTTTAAAGACGGAGTTTAAAAAGCCCGCTCCTTTATATAAGACAAAAGGCGGGGATATAAACAGCTATATTTCGGTCGAGGTCAGGGATTACGAGCTCTGCCCGAGGTATTTCGGGCGGGTGGTTACCAATGTCCGTATCGGGCCCTCGCCGGATGGGATGCAGAAATTCCTCAAGGCCTGCGGAATGAGGCCGATAAACAATATCGTGGACATCACCAATTTTGTTTTGCTGGAAACCGGCCAGCCCATGCACGCGTTTGACCTTCGCGACGTCCGCGGCCACAGGATAATTGTCCGGCGCGCTGAGAACGGCGAAAAAATAACCACTTTGGACGGCAAGGAACATACCCTGAGCCCCGAAATGCTGGTGATTGCGGACGCCGAACGCCCCTCCTGCCTTGCGGGGATTATGGGCGGGCTGGACAGCGAAATCAAGGACGATACCACCGAAATCTTCTTTGAATCAGCGAAATTCCGCCGCGACAGCGTCCGCCATACCGCGCGCACTCTCGGCGTTCGCACCGAATCCAGCGCGCGTTTTGAAAAAGGCACCGACATCTATAATGTTGAATACGCGATGGAGCGCGCGTTAAGCCTTATATACGAGCTCGGCGTCGGGGATATTGTGGAGGGTGTTATTGACTGCAACGACGGGCTTCCGCAGGAGCGGGTACTCAAGGTAACCGTGTCGGGCGTCAATTCCCTGCTGGGCCTTGAAATTCCCGGCGAGACAATGGTTGAAATCCTGAACAGGCTGTCAATCAAAACCAGCCTGTCGGGGAATACCCTTACCTGCGTTATCCCGTCCTTCCGCGACGATATTGAAGGGCGCGCTGATATCGCGGAGGAAGTGATGAGGATATACGGATACCATCATATTGTCGGCACGCCGATGAAGGGCCTGGTTGTCAGGGGAAGAAAGTCGCATGAAAGGCTTTGCGGCGACCGGATTAAAAACTGCCTTGTCGCGCAGGGGCTGCATGAAATCGCGACCTATTCGTTTATCAGCGAAAAGGCGCTGGATATTCTGGGCATAGAGCAGGACGACCCGCGCCGCAGGGCAATCAGGATTTTGAACCCGCTGGGCGAGGAATACTCGGTAATGCGCACCCAGTTGGTTTACAGCATGCTGAACGTCATGTCCATAAATTACAGCCGCAAAATCCCGGCTGTCCGCTTTTTTGAATTGAGCAAGGTGTTTGTACCGGATTCGGTACCGATAACAAAACAGCCCGAAGAACGCCCCGCCCTGTCAATTGGGCTGTACGGCGAGCAGGAAGACTTTTTCACCCTCAAAGGCATAGTCGAGGCGGTACTGGCCGAGTTCAACATTGTGCCGGAATATCAAAGGAGCGGCGAGCCGCACCTTCATCCCGGCAGGCAGGCCGCCGCGGTTGCGGACGGCAGGGCAATTGCGGTATTCGGCGAAGTACATCCCGATACCTCCGAGAAATTCGGATTTAACAACCGGGTTTATGTGGCTGAAATCCGCGCCGATATCCTGATGGCGGCTAAAAAACCGCTTGCGGTTTACAAGCCCCTGCCGAGGTTCCCGGCAATCGAGCGCGACCTTGCGCTGGTCTGCGACGTGGGCATGCCGGTGGCTGAAATTGAAAAGGTAATCAGGGAGCACTCCGGGGAGTACCTCGAAAGCGTCCAGCTGTTCGATGTGTATCAGGGCACCCAGATAGAAAAGGGCAAGAAAAGCGTCGCTTACCGGCTGGTGTTCAGGTCCCCCGAATTCACCCTCAAAGATGAGGATGTCGAGCCGGCAATGAACAGGGTGATTGAAGAATTAAGCGGGAAAGGCTGTTATCTCAGGTCGTAAGCCCTTGCAAAAAACACCCTAATAAAGTATAATCAATTCGTACGGTTTTTTAGGGTTACCGCCGGCTGTGGACGGATATAACGGCATTAGAGCGGAGGGATGATATGCTGGACAGGACCATGACCTTTTCCATCGGTAAGGAAAAAGAGCAGGAGATGAAACAAATTCTTACTGCTGTTTACGATGCTCTGCGCGAAAAAGGATACAACCCCATTAACCAGATTGTGGGATACCTGCTTTCTGAAGACCCGACATATATCACCACCCACAACAACGCCCGCAGCCTGATACGGAAAATAGACCGCGACGAACTTCTGCGGGCAATCGTCCAGAGTTATCTCAACGACTGAGAACAACCCCCTTGCGGGGTTGTTCAGACTGTCGATAAACAGGCATTTTCATGCGGGTGAAAATGCCTGTTTTCTTTGAAATATTGAAAATATAGCGAGAATTTGCTGAAAACAAGGGGATACAT
>LSQX01181654.1_pt1 | contig 32717 bp, 21 predicted proteins | sample 654561 | NCBI WGS metagenome assembly LSQX01 (sample SAMN04489861, study PRJNA283612) | anaerobic digester metagenome | isolation source: 4 biogas reactors fed with cattle manure at either 37C or 55C with and... | place: Denmark: Kongens Lyngby | collected 2014 | reverse complement strand
AAGCTGCACCAATGCGGCCTGCCGAGAGAGATGGCGCTTGAACTCTTCAAGCCTTTCGTGATGAAAACGCTTGTCGAGAAGAAATACACTACCAACATCAAGACTGCGAAGAAGATGATCGACAGGATGCGGCCGGAGGTGTGGGACGCCCTCGAAGAGGTCATCAGTGAGCACCCGGTTATGCTTAACCGCGCTCCGACTCTTCATAGACTGGGTATCCAGGCATTCGAGCCGGTGTTGGTAGATGGAAAGGCCATTCAACTGCATCCGCTGGTATGTCATGCGTTCAATGCGGACTTCGATGGCGACCAGATGGCGGTACACGTGCCGTTGTCGGCTTCAGCGCAGGCAGAAGCCCGGATATTGATGCTCTCAACGCACAATCTGTTCTCGCCGGCGGATGGTCGGCCTATTGTGGCGCCCATACAAGATATCGTTCTGGGATCGTTCTATATGACGATGAAGCGCGATGTCTTGCCTGAGGACTTTGTGCCTAGAGTGTTCTCCAATGAAGAGGATGCGCTGTTGGCCTATCGAAGTGGAGCTTTGGATTTACATGAGCCGGTGCGGGTCAGGCTTCCGAAGTCGCATGATAACGGTGAGCTTGAGATGCGCGAAATTACGGTCGGGCGCTTGTTGTTCAACAACGTTTTGCCGCCGAATATGCGCTACATTGACAAGCCGATAGACAAGAAAGAGATGTCCCGGCTGGTGACGGATTGCTATGAGTCTAACGGGCATGAACGCACTGTCCAGTTGCTCGATGACCTTAAGGATATCGGGTTCCGATATTCGACGTTTGCAGGTATGACCTTGTCGATGACGGACATGGATATTCCGTCACAACGTGACGAGATTATCGAAAAGACGCAAGAAGAGGTCGTGAGGACAAACCGGGCTTACGGCAGGGGGCTGATCACGCAGTCCGAAAGAAACCAGCAGGTTCTGGATTTGTGGACACGCGCTGCCGATGACGTCGCAAAGTCCCTGTTGGACGGCTTGGAGGCGTTTAACCCCATCTCGATTATTACGACGTCTGGAGCGAGGGGTAGCACCAGGCAGATCACACAGCTTTCGGGGATGCGCGGACTGATGAGCGATCCATTCGGTAACCTTATCGAGGATCTTCCCATCAAATCCAACTTCCACGAGGGGCTTAGCGTTCTGGAATACTTTATCTCGACCCACGGCGCGAGAAAGGGTCTCGCTGACACTGCGCTGCGAACTGCGGATGCGGGATATTTGACGCGAAGACTTGTCGACGTCGCCCAGGATGTGATTGTCCGAGGATTGGACTGCGAGACCGTCAATGGAGTCTATGTATCTCCGATAGAAGAAGGTGGAGAAGTCATCGAGAAGGTCGGTGATCGAATAAGAGGCCGCACTGCCTTGGAAGACATTTTCTTGCCGGGGGAAGATACTCCGTTTGTGGCGGCTGGAGAGATGATTGACGAGCAGGCCGCTGAGGCAATTGACGCGGCCGGACTTACTCGAGTCGGCATTCGTTCCCCTTTGACCTGCGAGCTTCGCCAGGGTATATGCAGCAAGTGCTACGGAAAGGACATGGCTTTGGGGGGATTGGCCGAATCAGGGACTGCGGTCGGCATTATTGCCGCACAGTCGATTGGCGAGCCTGGAACCCAGCTTACCATGAGAACCTTCCACACTGGAGGAGTGGCCGGCAAGTATCTGACTGGTGTAGCCGAAGTCAAAAAGAAGAAGCAGGAATCCCTGCGTGACTTGCACGAAGACATCAGGCGCGGCTTCGTTTCAATCGAAGACGGCGTCGAGGGTATGGAGCGCGAACGCAACAGAGCTGTCCAGGCGGTGCTTAAGGTGCTTGAGGATCAGGTACGCGGCTTGCTGCGTGTTGTGGAACTCTTTGAGGCAAGAAAACCCAAGGGACAGGCGATTATTACCGAGGCCGCTGGAGAAGTCTTTGACATCGAGACGACCGGCCTCAAGAAGGTTGTAATCCATACCGAGATGCCCACTTACGATACTGCGGCGCTCGCCGGGGAGATCACCGTTGGCGACATCATTAACCCTAAGAATGGCGAAGTGTTGTTTGAAGACGGCACTGAGCTGACGAACAAACTGGCTCAGAAGATAAAGGACGCGGGTGTTCAGGTTGTCAAACTGCGCAAGACCCACTTGGTGCCTTATCGAGGTAATCTCGAGGTAGAGGTCGGTCAGACGGTGCAGGCGGGAGATCGGTTGACTGAAGGTCCGCTTGATCCGCATAAGGTCTTGGAACTACAGGGCGTGCGCGGGGTTATGGAGTATCTGGTTCGAGAAATCCAGAGCGTCTACAAGTCGCAGGGTGTCGATATTAACGACAAGCACGTTGAAGTCATCGTCCGGCAGATGCTCAAGAAGCGCAAGGTGCTCGAAGCTGGTGACTCGCGGTTCTTGCCCGGAATGATTGTGGACAAATTCGACTTTGATGACGAAAACGCACGCGTCAGGGGTCTGGGTGGAACAGAGGCAACCGCCGAGTGGGTGCTGCTTGGTATCACCGAAGCATCATTGGCTACGGACAGCTTCCTCAGCGCGGCGTCGTTCCAGAAGACAACCAGGGTGCTCACCGATGCAGCGGTGAAGGGCAAGCGAGACAATCTGGTCGGGCTGAAAGAGAACGTTATCATCGGGCGCCTGATCCCGGCGGGGACAGGTCTCCCGAGGTATAGGCAGCTTGAAGTAACCGACGTGGAGGGTGACATCATCACTACGGCTCGCGAATTGTTCAAGCCGACCTATGATGAGGACGAGGAGGATCTTGTCGGACTATTGCCGGAGGCGCTGGGAGTCGAAGATCTCGAACCGGGGGAACCGGAGGAGCCGGAGGATGACGAATTGGAAACGACGTTTGCCGGCGATGATGAGAACGAGATCGAAGAGGCAGTACTCGACAATGACGAAGAGGATTCGGATTAACCAGCCTTAGTAGACAAAAAACACCAACGCCCCGAGTTGAATAATCTCGGGGCGTTTTTTGTCGGTATAATGCTTGGCCGAATTCGGCGTGTTGACTTTTGCCTGGAGCGGCAATAGAATTCTTTTGGTAACTCCAACGAGGTGTCGCAAACGTGACTAGATACCCACATATCCCCTTGATTGTTTTAATCATGCTTTCGGGCATTGTTCCTGTGCAGGGCCAGTCCACAAAGCAGGTGCAAAAGCCGCTGGCTCAAGCTAAAAGTACCCAAGCTACAGCCAGAGAAGCCCAGAAACGATTCGATAAGGCCGTGCAACTTGCGCAGCAGGGCAAATACGATGCGGCGATAGCCGAGATGCAGGCTGTAAAGAAAATGGCGCCTAATGAGCCTGCTGTGTATATCAATCTTGGTCAATTCCATCTGCATAAACAGGATTACGGCAATGCGGAGCATGCTTTCCGGGGAGCGTTGGCAGTTGGCTCCAAAGAACCGTTTGTGTATGCGCAGCTCGCCCGCATTCTGATGGCTAAAGATAAGGACGCCGAAGCGTTGGATATGGCCAAAAAGGCGGCGAAGGGCAGCCCGAAAGACTACGACACCCGCTATTTGCTGGGTGTATTATATCTCAAGGGCAATAAATACGCGGATGCCGAGACGGAGTTCAAGGCTGCGCTGGCGATTAAGCCGGGCGAAAACGGGGCGTTGTATAATCTGGGCTTTTGTCAGGTAAACCTGAAGAAATATATTGATGCCAGGAAAACACTTGCGGGGTTCTTGAAGAACAATCCAGACGATGCTCAGGCGCGAGTGCTGGCCGGGGTGGCTCACGAGCAGACCGGGGACAATATCGGTGCGGCTGGTCATTATGAAAGGGCGGCTTGGACGGGTGCGCCTTCGTCGAAGAGCGCGATACTGAACCTTGTCCGTGTTTACGATAAACTCGATAAACCCGATAAAACCCTCGACACCTTGAAAAAAGCTGCGGGCTTGATGAAAGATGATTACGACATCAATTTGGCTTTGGGCCAGGCGCTGTTTGCACAGGGCAAATATGCGGATGCCGAACCGGCGCTGCTGGCGGCGAAAAAAACGAAATCAGACACGTTTGTGAATCTTAACCTGGCGCTGAATTATTTGAACCTGAATAAAAACAGCGATGCGGAAAACAGCGCTCAAGCCGCGATCAAACAAGATCCCAAGGGCAAGCAATCTCTGGAAGTGTATGGCTATGTTCTCGATATGTCCGGTAAAAAGGATGAGGCTGTCGCTCAATATCGTAAGTGGGAGGAGTATTACCCCAAAGACACTACTCCCAATGTGAAAATAGCCAACATATATCAGGCTCAGAACAAAAACGACCTGGCGGTAAAAGAATATCAAACAGCGATGTCCAAGGAGCCGGGCAATACCGAGCTGATGATAAGCGCTTCGACGGCTATGCGTACGGCGGGCAAACCCGACGATGCCATCGCACTTCTCGACAAAGTTGTTGCCGCCCAGCCTCAAAACGAGACCGCATATATGGCGATGGCAGGCATCTACGAACAACAGGACAAGACCGATCTGGCGATCGAACAGTATAATAGAATTTTGGCGTTCAACCCTAAATCAACCGGCACGATGCAGCGCCTGGCTGCTGCTTATGACACAAAAAAAGACTATGAATCCGAGATAGGTGTCTACAAAAAGATGGTCGAGCAAAACCCGGCCGACACCCGATCTGCGATGATGATCCCCAGGCTGTATGAAAAAGCCGATAAACTTGACGCTGCTATCGCTGAAAGTAAGAAGATGGTAGACACACACCCCGACGATACCAATATGCGGATACAGTATGCCGATTTGCTGGGCAAAAAGGACAACTGGCTGGGGGCAATCGAGCAATACGACAAGCTCATCGCAAGCGACCAGGTCGCAATAAGCAGCCAGGGCTGCTATCTCAAAGGCGTCGCGCTTGAAAAACTCGGCAAAACTGACGATGCAATAGCATCATATAAAAAGTGTCTGGAAGGCGCTCCCGCCGCGGCGAACGCTTTAGATGCACTCGGTAAAATATATGATTCAGCCGCAAAAAAAGACGAGTATTATTCGTATCTTGCCAGCCTCATAGAGCCTGGCGCCGACGATGCGCCATACGCCTATTTCGCCGATGTCTATAAAAATGCCGGCAAAGCCGAAGAAGCGATAAAGACCCTCGAGCAATTGCACGACAAACACCCGGAGAATACCTCCCTGGCGTCGGCTTTGGCGGGATGCTATAAAGATGCCGGTGATAACAACAAAGCAATAATTGTCTACAACAAACTCCTCGAAAAAAACTCAAACGATGCCTCCACTCTGCGCAGCCTTGGGGACATATATGCAGCGATGGATCGCAATGAGGAAGCAGCCGAAAAATATTCCTCCGCTCTAAAAGCCTGGCCGTTTGACCCGGCTTTGCAGGTTAAACTAGGGGATATCTATGTTAAGCTGGGCAAAAAAGATGAGGCGCTGGCAGCCTATAAACAGGCGCAGGGGATGAACCCAGGGGACAATTCGATCTCAGATAAAGTCAAATCGCTCGAGAACCCACAGCCGGCAGACAATGCAGGAGGGATCAGCGACAAATGAGCAAAGCAGTCATATCAAATGATGCTGCCCCCGTTCTTGAGATGCGAGGTATCGCCAAAGCATATCCGGGGGTTGTCGCCCTCCACAGCGTCGATTTCAGCGTGCGTCCGGGGGAGGTTCACGCCCTGATCGGAGAGAATGGGGCGGGCAAGTCCACACTGATGAAGATCCTAGCGGGCGCTGATATCAAAGACTCCGGGCAGATATTTATCGACGGCAAAGAATCCCATATTGACACTCCACAAGAAGCGATGCGCCTCGGCGTGTCGATTATTTATCAGGAATTCAATCTCGTTCCATATATGAACGCCGCGGAGAATATTTTCCTGGGCCGCGAACCTGCCTCTGTTGTCCCAGGTTTGATCGACTTCGGGCGAATGTATTCTGACGCCGAGAAAATCATCGATGAGCTTGGGGTGGCGCTGGACGTTCGTACTCCTATGAACCATCTCTCCGTTGCCCAGCAGCAAATGGTCGAAATCGCCAAAGCCACTTCTCGCCAGTCACGCATAATCGCGATGGATGAGCCGTCGGCTACCCTTACGGACCACGAGCTCGAGAATCTGTTCGGCCTCATCCGTCGACTAAAAGCCGAAGGGGTCAGCATAATATACATATCTCATCGACTCGAGGAAATATTCGAGATAGCCGATCGGGTGACTGTGCTTCGTGATGGTGAGCTTGTGGCGACCAAGGATATAGCGGAGACCAACCGTGCGGATATTATTCGCATGATGGTAGGCAGGGAACTATCCGACAGCATTCCAAAAATTGCGGCTGAAGCGCGCGATGTCGCCCTTGAAGTCAGAAACTTAAACCGAGCCGGAGTGCTGCACGACATCAACTTTCAGGTCAGAAGCGGCGAGATACTCGGAATTGCTGGTCTGGTTGGGGCAGGGCGCACCGAAGTGGCTCGAGCGATCTTTGGGGCAGACCCGATCGATTCCGGCCAGATCATTATGAACGGCAAGCCCGTCACGATTCATTCGCCACGCCGTGCCATCTCCTTGGGGATCGGCCTCGTGTCTGAAGACCGCAAGGCCCTTGGCCTAGTGCTCGGAATGGCGGTGCGGGAAAATATCTCACTTGCCAATCTTGGTGTACTTTCCAGACTCGGCTTCATCAAACGACGCAAAGAACGAGAGATAGCCGAAAGTTACGTTAAAGATGTCTTGATAAAGACCCCATCAATCGAGCAAGCCGTCCAAAATCTGTCCGGTGGCAATCAGCAAAAGGTTGTCCTGGCAAAGTGGCTTTTCACCAAATCCAAGGTCCTAATCTTCGACGAGCCTACCCGTGGGATCGACGTCGGGGCAAAAACTGAGATATATCAGCTCATGAACCGGCTTGCCGCACAAGGCGTCGCGATAATCATGATCTCATCCGAGCTGCCCGAGGTGCTCGGGATGAGCGATCGGACATTGGTTATGCACGAGGGCAGAATCGCCGGCGAACTCTCCGGCAAGGATGCCACGCAGGAGCGAATAATGGGACTCGCGACAGGGGAGCAATAGTCAAAAAAGCAGGCCCACATTAGCAGGCCTGCTGATATTAGCTCTTTTGAACTGATGACTTATTCCAGATAATCTCTCAACTTGCGGCTTCTGCTCGGATGCCTCAGCTTTTTGAGCGCCTTGGCTTCGATCTGCCGTATTCTCTCTCTGGTTACCTTGAAGTGCCTGCCGACTTCTTCAAGGGTTCTGGAATATCCGTCATCAAGTCCGAAGCGCATCTTGAGCACATCCCGCTCCCTAGGGGTCAGATTATTCAAGGACTCCTCGATTTTCTCTCGTAATATGAGGTTGGAAGCCGCTTCTGACGGAGAAATCGCCTCCTGATCCTCGATAAAATCAGCCAAGCGGCTGTCCTCCTCTTCGCCGATAGGCGTCTCCAAGGACAACGGCTCAGGAGCCACGCGCATAATCTCGCTCACCCGATCCGGAGCCAAACCCATCTCCATGGCCACTTCATCAAGCGTCGGCTCTCTTCCCAAGTCCTGTAAAAGCTGTCCCTGAGTCTTGATCAGCCTGTTGATAGTCTCGACCATATGCACCGGTATTCGGATCGTTCGGCCCTGGTCTGCTATGGCTCTCGTTATAGCCTGCCTGATCCACCAGGTCGCGTATGTGCTGAATTTGTAACCCTTGCGATAGTCGAATTTCTCCACCGCACGAATCAGCCCGATATTACCTTCCTGAATGAGGTCAGGAAAGCTCATCCCGCGGCCGGAATAACGTTTAGCTATGCTCACGACCAGTCTGAGGTTCGCCTCCGTAAGCACGGCTTTGGCCTCTTCATCGCCAGCCTCTATTCTCTTAGCCAACGACACCTCTTCGACGATCGTCAACAACGGCGTCTTGCCTATTTCCCGCAGCCACATCCTCACCGAGTCGTCAAGAGGCATGCCCTCCAACTGTGCAACATCCTCATCAGCCGGCTCGGATTCTTTAGAGCTATCCTCATCTTCATCGCCGCGTGTGAGCGCATCCGCCGCGTCTTTGACCTTTTCAACGACTCGTATACCCTCATCGGCTAGCGTTTGCAGTATATCATCTACCTGCTCCGCGTCGATATCTTCGTGGCTGATAGTGTCATTGATCTGGTCATAGGTTAGAACGCCGCTTCGCTTGCCTTCTTCAATGAGCCTTTGCAGACGATCATTTCTCTTCAATTCAACAGCCACCGCACTCATCTCCCTTCAACTGCCGGAGCCAGCTTGCTATGTTTCCAACTATCAATCTATTCTCTATCCTACTCGGCTTCATCGCCGCCAGGGGCCAGAGGTATCACGGACCAATCGTAAGAACTCTTCATAGTCTGTGTCCGCTATCTCCGCCTCGCCCGAAGCGACGCGATCACGCATCCGCGCCAGCCGCTCGTTTTTTTTATGATTTTCTATTACCCGAATCAGGTCATCAACAGAATACTCCGTCGTTGATCCGCTCGCGTCGACCAGAAGATCCAACAGCAGATTCTCCGCCTCACAGCCTGCTACACGATCTCTCAGATCCTCCTGATCTATTTTTCCCAACTCAGTGTCCTGTTTACTCAGCGCCTCGGCCAAAGCTCTAGTATCACTGCCTGTAAATTCATTCGGTGCGAGCTTCGCAAATACCTTGCTCGCCAAGCAATCTGAGAAAAGAATTATTTGCAGCAACAGGCGCTCAGAGCGTTCCAACAAATTAAGCGCTGGTTTGCCCGCTGGTCGCTCGGCAGCAACTTGACTCCCCGGTGAAGCGGGAGCTTTTGCTACTCGACTCCGACGGCGAGCAACCTCATTGCGTATATGATCTTCTGCAAGAGTAGTGCCTGTACTGAAGTTCGGGTGATATTTCGCAAGAAACCTTATCAATCTCTCCCGTTCAACAGCGCTCTCGACTTCTGCCAGAACACCAACAGCTTCAATTAACGCGGCGGTTTTACCTTCGTCTAATTGTAAGTCATACCCGGAAATCGCAACTTTAATTCGATAGTCCGGAATTGGCAGCGCCGAATCGACCAATCGCGAGAATTGCGACACATCTCCGCCTCTCACGATGCTGTCGGGGTCTTGCCCTTTCGGCAGCCCCAATATACGAACCCGAAAACCAGCCCGCTCAAAGATCGGCGCACTGCGCAGCGCAGCATTCATTCCCGCCGAATCCGAATCGAATCCCAATATCACATTCTTTGTGAATCGGCTTAATATATTTACGTGTTCTTCGGTCAGTGCCGTTCCTAATGTGGCGACAGTGTTCTCAAAACCCGCACACTGTGTGGAGATGACATCCATATATCCTTCCACCACAATAGCTCTGTCTTCACGAGAAATACCCTTGCGCCCGATATTCAGGCCATACAGGGTCTTGTTTTTCGAAAATAGGATTGTTTCCGGCGAATTCAGATACTTCGGCTGTTCATCACCAAACGACCTGCCGCCGAAACCGATGATCCTGTCGGTGGTGTCGAGGATCGGAAATATCAGTCTGTCTCGAAATCGGTCATAAAAACCCGACGAATTCTCACGTGCGATCACCAGCCCCGCCTTCTCAGCATCCGCAATCTCAACTCTTTGCTGGCGCAAATGGTTCAGCAGGCCGTCCCAGGAATCCGGCGCATATCCCAGCTTATAGACGTCCAACGCGTCAGGTGATAGCCCCCGGCTTGCAAGATACTCTTTAGCTTTCTCCGAACGCGCCAGTTCCTGTCTGAAAAAACTACAGGCGATATTGTTCGCTCGCAGCATCCTGTCACGCTCGCTATATCGCTTGGCCGCCTGTTCCGAACGTTCGATCTCGATTCCGGCTTTCTTAGCCAATTGCTCGATCGCCTGAATAAAAGTCAAACCATCGATCTTCTGCACAAAAGAGATCACGTCCCCGCCTTCGCCGCAGCCAAAGCACTTCCAAACCCCGCGCTCCGCATTTACGTTAAAAGACGGCGTCTTTTCATTATGAAAGGGGCACAAACCAAGAAAAGAGTTGGCGCCGCTTTTCTTTAGTGCAACGTGGGCCGAGATTGTCTCGACCAGATCGCACCTTTCTTTTATTTCTTCGACAGGGTATCGGGATCTATCGTGCGCAGCCATACCAGTCCTATACGAATTCGCCTCCGCAATAACCATCGCGGAGGCACAAATAAGATATTATTCCTGCGACCGAAACCGCATCTATAAATCGTTCGGTCGACTTCCTACATAAGCTCCGAGGGCACCAGCGCAATAGTGATTCCCACGAGTTTCTTGTTCAAGAATGTGTAAAGGACCCGCTGCTTATCCACATAGCTGGCCCTCAAGAACCGGCCTGCATACTTTTGGTTCTCAGGATATCCACACACCCAAATCACCAGCTTATAGGTGTCTCCGAGCTGCAGTCCTGTCCGCGTTTTGGACAATCCCCACGGTCCCTGTCCTCCGACGGTGATCTGGGTTACCAGGCCATCGGTGATGATGAACTCCAGAGTGATGCCGTTTTGCAGATCATATGTCCACGTGATTTCCTCGGATGTGATTGCAGGCCCGGCTTCAGGCTTCGGAGCCTCTCCGGCAGGCTGCGCACCCGGCAGCTCTGGTAATCCGCCCATAGCCGGGTTTTGTAATCCCCCCAGCAGTGCAGCCGCCTGGCTGATACCGGCGGTCAATCCCGCCCCGAACGGGTTGCTCTGGGGTGGGGTGTAAGGAATCCCCGGCACGACCGGAGACACATTTTGCTCCGGGCCTTCCGACCTGACCGTTCCTACGGTAATCCTGCTGGGGTTGCCCCACTTGCTCAGGACTTCCTTTGCCTGCCGCCCCAATCGAATTCCGGCCAGCACATCCTCCGGCAGCCGCGGAGCATAAAACGCTCGCCCACCGGCAACCAGTGATCCCTCTCGTATATGGGCAGGAACGCTGACCGTTCCTGGGCTGGGTTTAGCGGCCTTTTTTGTGGCCGCCGCGCACGTTGTAAGCAACGCAAGCGACAACGCCGCAACCAGTCCAATCTTTACGGTACAATTCCTGTATATATTTGTCATCAAACTCAACTCCTCCGCACGTGTCACATCCTGCAATCCAATAATCCTTAGGCTCGCAAGCATCTTTCTCCTCCCAAAATGCTATCCTATTTTTGTCAATCTAAAAATACAATACGATTATCAACATTCAACAGCCGCTCGGCCCATCAGCGCATCTCAGACAGCCCCACGAAACCATAGCCTTTGCCGCGCAGGGTGTCGATAATATCCGGCAGCGCCTGCACAGTCACTAACTCAAGATTATGCAGCAGTATGATTCCTCCGGGCGCGACGGATTTGATCACATGGTCGTATAGCTTCTTTTTCGTCGTCCCCTCATATTTCGAGCAATTCACCGACCAATATGCTGTGGTCAATCCGAATCTGCCCATCACATTCGGCAGGTTCTTTCCTGTGTGGCCGCCGGGAGGTCTGACGAACTCCACTTCCCGCCCGGTCAATGCGCGTATGGTAGCCGTCGTCTGGAATATTTCCTTGGTAATCTCGGTTTCGCTGAGGTATTCGCAGTTTCTGTGATTATAAGTATGATTACCTAGCTCATGCCCCTCGTCGGCAATTCGCCTGACCATCTCCGGAAACGCATCCGCCTGCTTGCCGACCAGCATAAACGTAGCTTTCACATTTTTTTGTTTTAGGACATCGAGTATTCTGCCGGTATCAGCCTTTGGCCCATCGTCGAACGTTAACGCCACAACCTTTCGGTTTCCAGTCCCTTTGTATAGATTCTTTGCCACGCCGCCCCGCATTGAAGCTAATCTATGCGCTGCGTCTTTGTAGGACGGATTGGCTGCCAACACCCGTTCCAAGGCGATCTTTTCAGCTTTTTCATCCCCCAACTGCCGCGCGCAAAGAGCCACATTATAATTGATGGCGCTCGCCGACGGTTTCATTAGCATAATCGCCCACAATCTCCCCCACATCCCGTCGGCACGCTCTCCGGTCACTCTCGCCGACGGCAGATTTGCTCCCTCGTTTTGCACCATCACTTCCATCGACTTCGAACTGACGACATCCCCTCGAATATCGGTTCCCTCGATTTTGACGGCGTGTACTCCGTTGGAGGTCGTTGTGGTGTCCCAGATATAATTAAAAGGCTGGGTGTTGGTCATTCCAACAAATCGTCCATCAACAAAAAACGACACGATATGCACATTAGCCGCTCGGGTAAGGTCAGCTTTCAAACTGACATTGCCGGAAAGCTTAGGCAAATTGCTCTGAGTGGACGCCGGTTTATATGCCTCATTCAGCGGCCAGCCGGTCATCACCACCGGTTCGGCTTTCATAAAAGTCATAGCGCACCCAATCCGCTCACCGAAGCTCGGGCGCACAGCCTTTTGTTGCAGCGACCGCCATATAGCCAGCGCATCAGCCAGCTTGCCTTGAGACGACAAATTCATAGCCTGCAGAGCCTGCGCACACTCATCTGCGGCGTCCTCAGACGGCGAAAAACTGCCCCCTGCGAGATATTTTACATAACCTATGCTGCCTTCAATGTCTATCTGTGGATCAATCTGTTGCGCCTGGCAGAAATAACTCGCCGCTTCGGGTAAGTTCGCCTTACCCAGAGCCACCAATCCAAGACCATACACAGCAGATCCGCAATTGGCATCCATACGCTGCGCTGCGCGATACTCTTTCTCCGCGTCCGCCGTCCGACCGCCGAACAAAAGAGCTGTCCCCATACTCACCCGCGCAAGCGTGTCATTGGCATTAGCCTCCAAGGCAACCAGCAAATGCGACACGGCTTCCGGATTTTGCCCGGACTCCATTGCCCTGAGCGCATCATCTATACAGTCTAAATAATTCCTCGGAGCCGCATGCAGGGCGGTCGCAAACGCTGACACAAGCAGCCAGCAACTAAGTATTTTCAATAGCAAATGGCGAGCAGACAATTGGTGGTGTTTTTATTTCCCTTCTGGATCTGGCTTCTCAATGGTATGACGACACCAGACACGGAATAGTTTCTAAGAGAATGCTCAGGAACACAGAGATTCCAAGCACAGTCTAACAGCATGATACCGATCAACAGAATACCACGCAAATATTCCATCGCCGCTTGCGTTGACTCAGTCGCGGGGATGTAGTACTATTTGATAACCTTAGCCCTGGTGGGAGAGTGAAAATGGCTCGTTTTCTAGGCAGATACGTCACCTTCGCGACCGCAATCATCTTACTTAGCGCAGTTTGGTGCGGTGCGTTTCAACTGATTGCACCGACCGATGGACAAGCGGTGCGAGAAAGAACGAAGATACAGCTTCCCTTGGATGACGTGCCCGATGGTGGGTTCATATCGCTGTTGGTCGGGGAGGCGGATGCTGAGCAGTTTGTGGTGGCTATATCCCGGGATGCGGCTATATCGGAAAACAACGTTCTCACTTTCTTTTGGAACACCAAGGCGCCGTATTTTGACAGCGCCCAGCCTATGAAACCGCAGTATTTCAAAGACGGGCGCTATGCGCTGACGGTGCAGGCGCACGACTCGCAGGGTAAAGCTGTTGACAGCGCTAAACTGACGGTGGTGCTCAAAAATCGAGTCGACAGACCCAGCCCCGCGCCCGGAATTGCGCTGGTGAACAAGCTGGAATTTGGCCAAAATCATCAATATCGAGTCCATTGCGACACTTCGGTTTTCGAGATCATCAATCAAATGGGGCTGCCGATTATGGGTGGGATGGCGCTGTCGGGTGATCTACTTATCACTCAAAGCGTTGAGGACGCGCGCCCGAACGGAGAGTTTCTGATCAGGCTCAAAACAGATGATAAGGCCTATGTGTCCTCGTATGGAGTGAAAAATTATCTGTATGCGGGCCACGAACTCAAGCCTCAACTCTACAGATTGACTAACAAATATGGGGAAGTCATAAAAGCGAATATGTTCGCCAAACAGGCGAAATATCGAATAATGGATATTCTGCCGGTGCTGTCCCCCGGCCTCAAAAAAGAAGGGGATTCGTGGACGGACACTGTAACGCTCAGAATCGATGGATTGACCCCGTTTATTACATTCAAAGGCAGCGCAATGCTCGATTCCTTCGAGTGGGAGCAGGGCCGCGAGTGCGCCAAGATCACGTCTTTGTTGCGAAGTGAGACCCCTATAAAGCTGGCAAATGGCAAGATCGAAAGCACGGGCAGCATAAACGCCGAGGTGACGACTTATTTTGCCTATAAATCGGGCATAATGATGCGGCGTGATATTAGGCTCACATTCGATGCCACTGTCAAACCGGACTCCAGGGACACGACAGGAGCTGAAGGCCAGCAACCGGACCAAATGTATTCACCGCCGGAGATGTCGCCTTACGACTATGAAGATGAGTCTCCGGATTATTCGTCGGGACCGGGGTCGCGGCGCAGAGCTTCCACACCTGCTGCCGCACAAAGTCCGGATGCGGCAGTCAAAAAGGGGAAGGTCGAACTCGCCATTACGGTTAGACTGGAGAAGTAGCAAAACTTGGCTGCAAACCCTGAAAAGAGAGCGGAACTTTTCGATCACCTCGCCGAGCTAAGAACACGACTCATCCGATGTGCACTGTATGTTGCGGCTGGGATGGTCGTCGCGTGGTTCGCTTATGCCCCTATCTACGCACTGTTGACGCGACAGTTGGGCAGCACGCTCAAAGGCGGACAACTTGTTTTTACCACGATGGCTGAGCCGTTTATGCTCAGACTGCAGGTGTCGCTTGCCGGCGGGTTACTGGTGGCGCTGCCTATGCTGATGTTTGAGATATGGGGATTCGTCGCCCCCGGACTCACTCCTCGTGAGAAACGCCCGCTGCGCTGGACGGTCCCTTTGGCGGTGTTTTTGTTCGCTTGCGGCGCAGCGCTCGGATATTGGGTCTTGCCTGCGGCGTTTACGTGGTTTGCATCATTTAAGACGGCCGATGCGCAATACATGGTCACCTTGCCGAACTTGATTCGATTTGAACTGCTGATGGTGTTGGCGTTCGGGTGTGCGTTTGAGCTGCCGATAATACTGATGCTGTTAGCGCAAGTTGGTGTGGTCAATGCACAAATGCTAAAAACCAACTGGCGTTATGCTATGGTAATTATTGCTATTGCAGCGGCCAGCCTGACACCGGGCAATGACGTTTTCTCAATGGTTGCGCTGACTGTGCCTCTGATGATTCTATATGTCCTGAGCATATATCTCGTCAGGTTCACAGAGAAAAAACCCAAGTCGGACTAGGCAGCAAATGGACGCCTCAGCATTCCTGGAATCGACCGAGGCCTCATCTGAGTATCGTCATCAGATTGCCTGTGTGAGGCGCATACCGGCCAGGTCCGCAACTTACGGAGAACTCATACCCCCCGTTACAGGTCAAACCGGCGATGCGCTTCAAGGGCTAGGCATCAACCGCCTGTATTCCCATCAAGCAAGAGCTATCCAATCGGTTCGCGATGGAGAAAATATCGTCGTAGTGACGGGCACGGCGAGTGGTAAGACGCTGTGCTACAACATCCCCGTTATTGAGGCTCTTGAGCTTGACTCCAAAGCCAGAGCGCTATATATTTTTCCGACGAAGGCCCTCGCGCAAGATCAGCTCGGTAAAATCAACTTGTACGGTTTGCCCAACATTCGGGCGGCTACATATGACGGCGATACCCCTCGCAAAGAGAGGCCGTTTATCAAGGCGATGTGCAATATTGTGCTCACCAACCCCGACATGCTCCACTTGGGAATCCTGCCCTACCATACCACTTGGGCCGATCTGTTTCGCAACCTCAAATATATCGTGATAGACGAGGTTCACACCTACCGAGGTGTTTTTGGGGCGCATGTGGCGAATGTAATCCGACGCCTGCGGAGAATCGCGCAGCAATACGGCTCGTCTCCACAGTTTGTATGCGCTTCGGCCACTGTCAGCGAACCCGGCAAGCTGATTGAAGATCTAACCGGTTGTGAGGCCAGGGTGATCGACCACGATGGCTCCCCTGTTGGGGAGAAGCTGTTCGTTTTCTGGAACCCGCCGCTCATTGCCGATAAAAACGAAAGAAGAAGCGCCAATTCTGAGGCGGTCTCGCTTCTGACGCGTTTGGTGGAATCGGGGATACGGAGCATTGTCTTTACGAAAGCTCGCAAAACCGCGGAATTGATTTTGCGTTATGCGCGCACTGCTCTGCGCGATAGAAAATCGGTCTATGCCGAAAGGATAATGGCCTATCGCGCCGGCTATACACCGGCCGAGCGTCGCGAAATCGAACGGCGGCTGTTCAGTGGAGAGCTTATAGCCGTCACCTCCACGTCGGCTCTCGAGGTCGGGGTCGATATCGGCGGTTTAGATGCGGTTGTGATGACCGGGTATCCCGGCAGCATAGCCAGCGCGTGGCAGCAGGCTGGTCGAGCGGGTAGGGGAATGCGGCAGTCAATGGCTGCTTTAGTTGCTCGCAACGACCCTATCGATCAGTATCTGATGAGAAATCCGGACTATTTTTTCGACGCTGCTCATGAGCGCGCAATAGTGGACTACCAAAACCCATATGTGCTTGCGGATCATCTCCAATGCGCGGTGTATGAACTGCCGCTCAGCAATGGCGAAGTTGAGTCTCTATTCGGCGAGAGGGCGTGGGATGTGCTGGGAACGCTTGAAGAGTTGGGGCGTCTGGGTTACAACGGCAAATGGTATTGGCCTGGTAGCCACAACCCTGCTGGGGATGTCAACATACGTTCTTCGTCGGCTGAGACCTACAGCATTGTCTCGGTCGAAAAAGGCGGGAGGGTGCTTGGAACTGTTGATGGAGCTACTGCTTTTGAGGTGGTTCATCCTGGCGCGGTCTATCTGCACGCGGGTGAATCCTACGTGGTGACCTACCTCGACTTGTCCGGCAAGACCGCCTACGTTGAGCACAGCGAGGTCAACTATTATACGACTCCCGGGAGCCGGACCTACGCCACGGTGGAATCGCAGCTCGACAACCGAGCGATTGGCTCGACTGAGGTTTGTTTTGGTGATGTGAGCGTGAGCCATCAAGTGACCCACTTTTGGAAAAAGAAGCTCTTCAGCGAGGAGACCACCGACAAAACCGAGCTTGATTTGCCTGAGGTCAGCCTGGCGACTGAGGCTGTCTGGATCGTCTTGCCGAGGGCGCTGGCCGACAAATTGATCGGTAGGGGCTTTGATCTGCTCGGGACAATTCACGCGATAGAACACGCGGCCATTGGGATTTTGCCTTTAATCGCGCTGTGTGATCGCAGCGATATCGGCGGTGTTTCTCATTCTTCCCATCCGGACACTGATGGCTTGCCTGTGATCTATATATACGACGGTCATGCAGGTGGGGTGGGGATATCTCGTGCCGCATACGATCACATCGAGGAGTTGCTGGAGGCTGCGCTGCGGGCGATCGATGACTGCGCTTGTGACGATGGCTGTCCCGGCTGCATTCAATCGCCCAAATGCGGAAATAACAACGAACCGCTCGATAAAGCCGGAGCGATATTCCTGTTACAAGATATATTAAGTAAACAACACGCCTCGAACAATTGACGCACGGGCGCTGATTTTGGTACACTTAACCTTGCTGGACAACGTGGGCGAGTGGCGGAAAGGCAGACGCAGCGGACTTAAAATCCGCCGGGGAAACCCATGAGGGTTCGACTCCCTCCTTGCCCACCAAGTTCAATATAGCCTGTTTTTGTCCCAGCGCCACAGAATATGACCCCAATTCAGGTTATCAATAGTCTTCGTTGGTGTATTGCACTATTGTTTTGTTGAGCTATAATGTGACTGTCGTTCATCTATCGTTATGAGCCAAAACAAAGGCCGCTCTCGTTTTGAGAAGGTGTTTTGGATAGTGTTTGGTGTAATTGTAATTTCTCTTGCTATTTATGGCATAATTTATCAAATGAGCTACTAGAAAGGAAAATAATGGCCATAGATGAAACAGTGGTAGAACAAACTCCCGAACCCAAGACGGCGCCGAAAAGCCGCGGCATCCCGCGGTGGGAGACATTGGCGCGCGAGCGCGTGAAACATGCCATCAAGTTTTTTCACAAGCCTTTGTGCGATCTCGTTGAGCGGGACGCTAACGAGGCCGACACACGATTGCTCGTAACCGATTTCCTTTGCGAGGGACTCGGATTCGGTAAGTATGCCGACCTGAGCACAGAATACCGTGTAAGGGGCGACTATGCGGATTACGCCATCCGAATCGATAATGACGTGCTCGCATTCGTCGAGGTTAAAAGGGTCAATACAAAGCTCGGCATAAAGCACCTTCGCCAGGTCCAGTCCTACGCTGTCAACGAAGGCGTTGAGTGGATCATTCTGACCAATGGCGCTCAGTGGCAGGTTTATCATCTAACTGGCGGCTTGCCGCTGTTGACCGAAAAGGCGCTGGAAATAGACCTCTTGGCCGACAACAGCGCGAGTGAGAACATCAATGGTCTGTTCCACATTAGTCGGGAGGCGCTGAAACGTGGTCGTCTTTCCGACTTGTGGCAGGCCAAGCATGCAACATCGCCAAAGTCGCTAGCTGGTGCGATGTTATCGGACCCAGTGATCGCGTCGATTCGCAAGGAGTTGCGCCGCGTGACGGGCTACAATGTCGACGCCGAGCAGGTGGCAGACCTGCTGAGGTCAACCTGCCTGCGCGAGGACTGCTTCGAGACAGTCAAGAAACGCAACCAATAATTTGAGGGTGAACACCGGAAGGAGAGGGCAACATCGGTTTGGTGTGCCCTCAATCCGGCCTTGCTGCCGAAGGTAGCAATGTCGGCTTGATAGCGTTTTAACAGTAGACTTCGCCGCTAACTGTGACGCGCTGTGGCTCTCCGTGTTCCTCAAACGGCTTCCGCACGGCATAGCAAGGACACTCTGCTGGACCGCGACTCTTCTGGCATTCGTTACTGATATCCCGAAGCAGAACTTCATTTTGGCGCCCGAGGTCTCGCAACTCCCTTGACGTTGCTGCTTGATTGACATATCCTTATCAGTGGAAACCCCGACCGTAAGGGCGTTTGTGTCTCCGACCTCCTCTTCCATATCGCGAATGGGAGCTTGATCGCGAGGATTGCGCATGATTGAACAGTTGAGAAAAGCGTTAAACGACCCTAAGCTCGTGCAGTCATTTTCTGGTGTGCGAACGGGGTTCGGGCACGGCCCAGGCATATCGCAGGAACATGCCGCACTCGCTTGCGCCTATGGCTGCGTATACGCAGATTTGCTGCCCGACGGCAAGTCGACACTGATCCTCGGCAGAGACCCTCGGCCAACGGGTTTGGCGCTAACCAGGGCGCTTGTGCGCGGGTTTCTTGCAGGCGCGTCGTTATCTGGTGCAAGATTGAGAATCATCGATCTGGGAATCATAACGACACCCCTCGCAGAAACCGCGGTTAGGTCACTGGAATCGGACGGCGGCGTGATAATCACCGCCAGCCACAATCCCATAGAATTTAACGGATTCAAGTTCTTGACAGGATGCCGCCGGACGGATCCCGCCTCCGCTCCCCCCGGCGCATTGCTCTCTGCGCCGGTAATGGAACAGGTTATAAACCGTGTCGCCGCGCTGTCGAATGGCGCTGGAGATTGCCTTGACGCCATATCCGAAGTATCCGAGGAGATGGTTGTAAAGGCGCTTACCGGGCACGACAACGAGTCCCCTCGAATAAAAGCCGAACGCGCATATCTGGATGTGATTGGGCGTGATTGGGGTATTGCCCCGCATTGCCTGAAGCCGCTCACGCTCGGCCCCGCGCTGCTTGATCCAAACGGAGGGGCGGGGTGCGGAATTGACGCCAGGGTGCTCGAGCATTTTGGCGTCAGGGTTATCGAGATCAACGCCGAGGTGGGCTATCCGGAGCACGGCATCGACACCGACGGCATCGATCCTGCGAGTGGACGGCATATGCTGTTGCGGGTCGCAAGAGCCGCAGCCCGTGAGCGCGCTCATTTCGGGGTTGCCTTTGATTATGATGCGGACCGCGGCAATCTCGTTCTGCCGGGCCACGATGAAACAACCATCATCCCTCCCCAGCAAGTTGCTACATTCAATATAGCCCTTGCTCTGGCTCGCCGCCGACTGCAGGGCGTGCGCAACGGCAATCTGGCCGTCGTGATATCGGACGCTACCTCACTGGCGAGCGAGCGCGTCGCTGCGGCATTCGGAGCAAAGGTGTTTCACGTTGAAACAGGCGAGATAAATGTGGTTACAAAAATGCATGCGCTGAGGCGTGAAGGGTATGATGTGCCCGTTGGTGTCGAAGGCGCGAATGGCGGCACGATCTTTGAGACAAGCACTTGTCGAGACGGGCTTCAGGCTGCGCTGTCCGCGGCTCTCGCCGAAGCCCAGCCCCAGGTGGTCGGGGAGTGGGTTAAGGTGCGTTCGCAGATGCGTGGCAACTGCGTCGATCCGTCAAAGACGTTATCTCTATCGGAACTTGTATCATCAGTGCCGGTGAACCCGAATGTGTTTCTTAGATTGTCTTCTCCGCCTCTCTCTCACGGAGAGCTAAAGAGGCGTATGGAGAGTTACTTTGCTGAAATCGCGTGGCCTGCTTTGGGTTCACGCTTTGATTCTTATGAGTTCCAGAATTTCGAAGGCACCGAGCAAGTGAATGAGCGCACAGGGGATGAGAGTGGGGCGTGGCGGGTCCATTTATCGGCTGATGGCAGGCGAGCATTCGTTTTTGTAAGAGGCTCCCGCACAGAAGCGGGGGTTTGGCGAATGATTGTAGATGCTGATGATGAATCAGATTTCTCTGTCCTAGAACCAATCGCGCTGTCTATGTTTACCAGCGCATCATCTGTTTAGTTGAAAGTGAACCTTGAGCGAGTAGTAATCCCCTCTCCTGGGGGAGAGGGTTAGGGTGAGGGCGAGTAGTAATCCCCTCTCCTGGGGGAGAGGGTTAGGGTGAGGGCGAAACGCCCTTTCTCGCACAATCTTTGATTTTTCAACGGCCCGCCCGGTTTATCAGGCTGGCCCCCTCACCCCGGCCGAGTAACCGGTTCCCGCACTGCGGGGGTTAGGGTGAGGATTATAAAAGGAGTAGCGCAATGAACAGCTTTTCAATCGTTTTAGCTCTGCAAATCTGTCTGATTGGATTACTATCGATGGCCGCATCAGCCCAGCAGGACGGCCCCGTCACTATCGGCGGAATAGTGTATGACAGCGTCGACCCGGGCCCTGCTTTTGCGCATAAACCGGAAGCGCCTATGACCTGGCCAAAGCCTGAGCCTACCGCAGATGAGGCCAAAGCTGGGCTTATGTCGTATGTCACGTCCGATCCTGGTTATTACAGCCCGGAGAGGTATCCCAAAGCCCACGAGCACGTTCAGAGTCTCTCGACGTTTCTGACTCCCGGAGAAGATCGCGCCGTATGGTTTGCGGTATACACGCTGTCGGACACGAGCAGCTTGGCGGTAAGCGTCGATAAATCCGACCTGCCTGCCGCGGTAGATATCAGACACATTCACTTCTGGCCACAACGAACACAATGGAAATCGCGGGAGTGGTATATTACCCCCGAACTGCTTTTGCCGTGCGGCAAAGGCACGCGATGGGTGCCTGCGAAGCGAGGCATTCTGCAGGAAGAGCCTTTCGATATCAAGGCCGGCCAAACTGCGGGGTTCTGGTTGACGCTTAGCGCACCTGCGGATGCCAAATCCGGCAGGTATACGACAGTAATCACCATCAAGGCTAAAGGGAAATCCGCCCTTAAACTGCCTTTGCAGGTCGAGATCCTTCCATTCAAACTCAAAGAACCAAAAGACAACAGATGGATGCTGTATGCAGATTCCGTCAGATGGAAGACAATGAGCGATGCGCAGATTCTGAGAGAACTTCGCGACTTCAGACGCCACGGCTTCACGAGTCTTATAGAAATCTCCCCCGGAACAGTAGACCTGGCTCCGCTCAAAACCGGCGGAAAACCGGTCTTTGACGCATCGTCATACAAGAAAATCACCAGGCTGTCTCGTAAAGCAGGGGTTAACGGACCTCACGTGATAAGTATTGGCAAAATACCGGAACGAGTCGCCGAAGCGCTCGGCATCGAAGTCGATTTGCATAGCGGAGATTGGCCGGCGGAAGTGAAGAAAGGCGTGGAGGCAGTCGCTCGAGCTGCGATGCAGGCCACGGAGAACGAAGCTGAATGGCAATATTATGGGGTGGACGAACCTTCAGGAGACAACACCTATGCTGTGCAGGACTATGAATGCTGGCGTAAAGCAGGAGCCAAAACCTATGCGACGGTTCTTTCGAGCGAATTCCTGAGCAAATCCACCGATTACGTCACTGCGCCGTGTTTTGTGGCCCCTATGGTTGCATCTCAAGCGGAATCCACCCGCCTGCGCACACTGTGCGAAAAAGCCAACGCTGAATTCACCTGGTATGGGACCGGATGCTATGTAAACCCGTTCCCGCAAGAGCGATATATGTATCACAATCGTTACGGCGCGGGGTTCTATTTTTGGAAAACCCGGGCGGTTGGCGCGGTTGCCTGGACTTTTTGCAGGCCACACGAAGATGTATTCAACGACTTTGATGGGTCCGCGCAAAACTCATTTGAGCCTAAAGAGCAGGCATTCGCCTATCCGCACTTGCTAAAGGAGAGCGATTGGAGCACATATCAAGGCGCTATCCCAACCATAGCCTGGGAGGCGCACAGAGAGGGCTACAACGATTATCTCTATCTTTATACTTTGACCACCCTGATACAGGAACGCCAGCGCAAAGGAACGTCATCAGTCAAAGTGGAAGCGAACGATGCGCAAGACAGACTGACTCGAATAATCGAAGAGATTCCCTGGGCCAATATATTGGCGGATGTCGCTTTCGATCCGGCCAAAATCGAGGAATCTCGACGCGCGATCGCAAACCTGATCTTGAAACTGCGCTAGTGTGAGGTGGATTTTTTGAGGGCATTAATTATTGCGGCTTTTGTTTGTCTGAGCGTGTCGGCTTTCGCAAACGATTTTCACTTGAGCAATGGTTATATTTCTCTGAAGGGTTCCGGTGGGATGCTCTGCGATCTCAGAGTTGATCCCGCCGGAAAAGGGGGGTATGGCCCGGTAGTCATCAAGCAGATGCAAGCCGGAGATGCGATCGAGAACGCAGCCGATTCGTCTTTTCGTGTGGATGGCAACTCTGTAACAATTGACGCTATGCGAATATATTCATCCCCCCGGCTTGTCGAACTCGATAGATTCGATACACATGTGCAACTCGACGTAGGCAATACACTCGGGCAATCCATTATTGCAGATGCCGACGGTCTTTCGTCAATCTCGGTTCGAGTGCCCACATACACTAACTCCAATTCCGCGATGACTTTGTCTTTGTATGCTGGAGGGCCTGGCGGGCGCTTGATCGCCAGCAAACGTTTTGAGGATATAGATGACAACTCGTGGCCCGTTTTGAAGTTTCCAGCACAGGCCAAAGGGATCTATTATCTGGAAATGTCCGACCCGACTGGGCCGGTGGGGTGGTGGAGCACAATTGAGGGCGAAACTTGCGTCGGGGCTTGGGAGAATGGAAAGCCCGTAGACGGCATGGCACGATGCTTTAGAGCGAAAATATATGATGTGTTTTCGGCGGATGTCAAGCTATCTTTGGTGGGGCCGAAGCTCTTTGCGAGGGTTGTGCCGGATAAGAAATCTCGAAAATATAGATGGAGCGTTATCACGCCTTTCGTGCGGGATGGCTACGAGACTACCGACGCCGCAACCATTCCGTTTTCAAGGTTCTACTCGGACGCAGGTCAGTATCTGCCGATCGCACAGCTCAAGCGAAAACCACATCTGGAGTTCCCGCTGACTGCGGATAAGTTATTCTATGCGACGGGCAACGGCATGTCCGATTTGGCATTCACGATGGACGGCTGCCCCGTGAACTTTGTGGTTGAGCCGGATTCTATGACGATCGAATTGGGTCAAGTGATGCAGATTGCAGTCAAGTCTCACACCGACGCAGTTCCGGATTTCTTCCCTGTGTTTTATACATCGGATGCGGCGTTCGACGAATCGTTGAATTCATTTTACTATGACAGGGCCTTTTCTTGGCCGATGGGCGGCGTGGTGGCTGCCGATTGGTTCGAGTGGTTCGCTTTGATATTCTTCTGGAACCACAGGCCTGGGGTTTCGGAATGGTGGCGCACTCATCTGCTCAATTATAAAATGGACGACGAGGGCTATGTGTATGCCTGGGGCGATCGGAGAGGGTGGCCGTTCCCGGACAACGATATCTACGATGCACGGCACTTCACCACGAACCCGAATTTCGTATTGGGTGTATATCGCTATTACGCGTGGACTAAGGATTTGAGCTTTTTGAAGTCAAACGCCGCCAGGGTGCGCAAGGCGATGAGCTTTATGTTAAATGAACTCGGCGGTGATAGCGGCATTATTACGCTTCCCGATAAAGATCACGGAGGCACAAAGTATGATCTTCCGTCCAACTATTGGGACGATATCCCGTTCGGCGGGAAGTCCGCATATGAAAACGCCTATTTCTACGCATCACTCGGAGCTATGGCCTCGATAGAAGCCGCTTTGGGCGAGATCGGCAAGGCCAAATACTATAACAGCCTGCGAGTTGCCTGCCGCAAGCAGTATAACGAAATGTTTTGGAACGATAAGGCTGGGCGGTATATTGGCTGCATCGACAAGACCGGCGCGGTTCATGATTATGGCTTCACTTATGTGAATATGGAGGCGGCGACCTACGGCTTGGCGGATAAGTCTCAGGTCGAGCGAATCTACAAATGGATGGAGGGTGAGCCGACCTCAAGCGGCAAAGTCGACACCTATTCGCGTTTCAAGTTTGCTCCGCGATGCAACACGATAGATTGCAAAGGCTGGTGGTATCACGACGGCAAGGGAGAAATTCCCGCTCAGGAGTTTGACGTGCACCTTGAAAACGGCGGCGCGATTCTGTATACCTCGGGCTATGATTTAATGGCGCGGGCGAAGTATTTGGGCGCGGACAACGCTTTCAAGAGACTCAAGGAGATTCTCGAACGATACGAGGAGCCGGACAGGCTTGCGGGCGGCGCCCCACTGTTCCACGGCGAAAACAACGGATGGCAGGTTGGGACGGATTACCCGTTCCCGGAAAGCGGCTTGGTTCCTGCCGCCTTTTTGCATGCGTTTTTGGGGATTGCAGCGACCAGTGACGGGCTTTTAATCACTCCAAATTTGCCCGCGTCGCTCAAACACGCTGGGATCAAAAACCTCAAATACAAGGGAATGATGTTAAACATCAAGGTGACGCCGAACTCTGTGAGCATAACCGGTGATGGGCCGACACATAAAATCCGCTTTAATAAAGCGATTGCCCCCGGAGAAAGCGTGCTGTTTAATGGCTAAGCATACGCATTCCGTCTCCTGGGGTAGAGGGTTAGGGTGGGGCCTATGCTTTATATTCGATGACCTAAGGTCTCAGGGCCTACGCACGAGTATTTGTTTGCTGACAGATGCATGCGTGGTGTGACAAATATTACAAAAAGGTACTTCTGAGACAGCTGTCGAAGCAGTTAGTAACCTAAGGTCTTTTTTTATATTGACACCTCGGCGATCAAGGTGTAGAATATATTGCGTTCGGGGATGTGGCGGAATGGCAGACGCGCTTGGTTGAGGGCCAAGTCCAGGTTACTGGGTGGAGGTTCAACTCCTCTCATCCCCACCAACGATGCCCTCACGTTTCGCTTCCCGTTTTTATGAACCGGTGTTGACACATCTACCTCATCCGCGTATTATACTCATGGGTCATAAAGTCGATCCATTGGGATAATCATTATTATGTCTGACGACGACCAACATCACGCAATCATACCGCTGCGGCTAAAACCGACTGCCCGGCCTGCTTTTAGTGCGTCGAAAAAACGCCGCCATACCAGACGTCTGATACGCCTGCCCGATACCACTGTGTCGCGGTGGGCTTTTTTGTTGGGGTGCACCAGATGACAAGCGACGTCCTCGTGCTTAACAGCGACTATGCACCTCTCAATATCTGCAGCGTCCGCCGGGCGATCAATCTTGTGTTTCTGGGCAAAGTGGATGTATTGCACGAAAACCACCACGACATACATTCGGCCTCGATGATATTTCGTTCGCCGTCGGTAGTTCGGTTGAGAAACCACGTCAAACGGCCAGTTCCGCGGCTTAAGCTCTCGAGACGAAGTATTTTCGCTCGCGACAATTATACTTGCCAATATTGCGGCCATCGCGGCAGCGACCTCACAATCGACCACATCGTCCCGCGCCGATTGGGTGGGCCGACGAGTTGGGAGAACCTTGTATGTTGCTGTAATGACTGTAACAACCGCAAAGGGGACAAAACGCTGTCCCAGGTATCGTTCAAACTAAGATCTACCCCGAAACGGCCGAAATACGTTCCTTTTATAAGCCTGACAAAGTTCATCAGCGGGGCACAAAACGAAACATGGCGTGACTACCTTCCTGTTTTTAGCGAACCGGCGCCTGTTTCCTAACCCTCTCTTTGAAGAGCCAGGCGCGCTCAAGTGGGTCCTGGAGTTGGTCGGCGATTTGGGTTATGAAATTTCTCTGAAGGGTAATTTCGAGCAGCGACTAAGCATACAAGGGGACTGTTGTCCCGCATATCGACCAGGAGCAGAAAATGAAACCAATATCCATACAACTATACACAGTTCGCGAGCTTGCCGCTCAGGATTTTCCGGCCACATTGCGCGCAATCGCCGACATCGGCTACAAAGGGGTGGAATTCGCCGGACTTCATGGTCATGACCCCAAAGAAATTGCCAAGATGATCGCTGATCTGGGGATGAAGTGCTCCAGCAGCCACGTCGGGCTTCCGACCGAGGACAACGCCGAGTCGATGGCAGAAATCGAGGCTGCGCTTGGCAATACGCGGCTCATCAGCGGCTTCGGACCGAACGATTTCAAGGACATCGACGCCGCCAAGCATTCCGCTGCCAGATTCGCCAAGGCGGCCGAATCGCTTAAGCCATACGGCATGACTTTTGGGTTCCACAATCACGAATTTGAGTTCGCCTCAATAGAAGGACGCTACGTCTACGATATTCTATTGGCGGAGGCTCCCGAAGCTTTCAGCGAGCTAGACGTCTATTGGTGCAAATATGGTAAGGCCGACCCCGTGCAGATGGTCGCCAAGTATAAATCCCGCCTGCCTCTGCTGCACATTAAAGACGGAATGCTGGAGGAAGGCAACCGTACTCATACGGCGGTGGGCAGCGGCAAAATGGACATCCCAGCCATAGTGCAAGCTGCGGATCCCAACGTGCTTGAGTGGCTGATAGTGGAACTCGACGAGTGTGAGACCGACATGATGGAAGCTGTTCGCAAGAGCTATGAATATCTGACTGCGTCCGGCCTGGCTGTGGGCAACAAGTAGGCGATACCCGGGCGTGGTCTTTATCGCACCCCACTTATGGCGGGCAGCCGTCAATTTATCTCGAAATCCGCCACCACAAAGGTGTGATCCGATGGTTTTTCGAGAAGTCTGGGTTCCAGGTCTATCCAGCAATCCAGCGATTTGTCGGCAAGCGGGCGGGTTGCCCATATATGGTCGATCCGCCAGCCCAGCTTTCGTTTCACCGCGTTAGGTATGCGGTAGTCAAAAAACGAATATAACTTTTCTTCGCCCGGATGATGCTGCCGGAACACATCAACAAACCCCCAATCCATCAGCCTCTCCAGCGCTTTCTGTTCATCGGGGTGAAAACATACGCTGCCTGCCAGTCGCTGTGGATCATAGACGTCAATCGGCTGGGTAGCCACATTGAAATCTCCCACCCAAACCAGCGGAGTGTCGGGAGTAAAGTCCCGTTCGAAATAATCTTTGAGCGCCGCCAGCCAGTTCAGCTTATATTCAAACCGAGGGGAGTCGACGGCAGTTCCCTGGGGGACATACGTATTTACCACCTCGATTCCGCGAATGCGAGTGCGGACGATGCGCGCCTCCTCGTCCATCCCCTCGATTCCCAACCCGATTACTACGTCCTCGGGCTCTTCTCGCGATAGTATCGCCACTCCATTGAACGATTTTTGTCCGACAAAAGAGGAATAATACCCTAGCTCGTCAAAGGCGGAGTGCGGAAACGCCGCATCCATAACGCGTGTCTCCTGAACGCAAAGCGCATCAGGTTCGTGGTGGCGCAGCCAGCCGACTACAATCTCGAGCCGGCTGCGCAGCGAATTCGCATTGAACGTAGCTACCCTGAATCTGTTCTTCATCACAGATCTGCCTTGCCCATCACCTTTCGAGGCTTGTTATCCTTTTACCATCTCCCCGACCTTTCGACCAAACTCAACGCAAGTGTCCAGGTTCTCCGGGGTGGGGACGTAGTTGACGCGCAGGCATTCACCCACGCTTTCGTATTTCATCTCGGAAATAAAAGTATCCAACAGCCGAGGCGCCTCTCCCCCCCAGCCATAGGATCCGAACGCCGCAGCAATCTTGCCTGCGGGGCGCAAACCCTTGAGATACGTGAGCATATCCGCCATTCGGGGCATCAAGCCATTATTAAGGGTTGCCGAGCCAAACACTATCGCCTTACTATCAAGCACCTCGGTCATCACATCGCTGCGATGGTATTGTGAAAGCGGCATCAGTTTCACCTCAACGCCGGCCTCCGAAATGCCTTTAGCGATGGCATTCGCCATCAACTCAGTCGAGCGCCACATCGTGTCATAAACAACCACCGCTTTATCGACAGCCACTTGCCGGCTCCACTCGTCCCAGGCGTTTACAATCTTATCCGGCCTGGAACGCCATATCACACCGTGGTCGGGCGCGATCATGTCGATCTTGATCTCCATCTGATTGATTTTTTGCAACGCTTTTTGAATTAGTGGAGAGTAGAGCAGTAGTATGTTGGCATAGTATTTCGCAGCCTCTCGCATAAGCTGACCCTGGTCGACTTCATCATCGAAACGCTCGTCGGTCGCCCAGTGCAGCCCGAACCCGTCCTGCGAGATCAAAAGGGCATCCTCTTCCACATAAGAGAACATACTGTCCGGCCAGTGGATCATCTTGGTTTCGATGAATTTGATGTTCTTCGTCCCGGTGCTGATAGTCTGTCCCGTCGCCACCACTTCATAAGGCCAGTCCTCACAATGAAAGTGAGCCAGCAGCGCCTTCTTGCCGGCGTTCGAGCAGATGATCTTTTCCGGGTTCACCGCCTCGATGATCTCCGGCAGCGATCCCGTGTGGTCGAGTTCCACGTGATTCACCACGATATAGTCGATCTTGCCGGGATCGATGATCTCGCTTATCCGCGCCAGCAGCTCAGGTGCGAAGCCTTTCGCCACCGTATCGAACAAGACGACCTTCTCATCGACCAGTAGATACGCGTTATACGTAGTCCCAAGGGGGGTCGAATACCCGTGGAAGTCGCGAACGCCCCTGTCCAGAGCGCCGACCCAGTATATGCCCTTCTTAAGTTCTGTAGCCTGCATTTATCTACCAGTTCTCGCCAAGCAGTTCAAAGTGAGCCTGTGGGTGGGCGCACGCCGGGCAGGCTTTGAGAGCCGATTTGCTTGTATGGATGTAGCCACAGTTTCTGCAGCGCCACGTCACTTCGGTGTCCCGGTCGAAGACTTTGCCGGTCTCGATATTCTTGGCAAAGGCGAGGAATCGGGCCTCGTGTTGTTTCTCGGCAACGGCGATTGACTCGAAGACTGCCGCTATCCCGGTCAGCCCTTCTTCTCTTGCGATCTTCGCAAAGCCGGGATACATCGACGTATGCTCGTAGTTCTCTCCTCCGGCCGCAGCCTTCAGATTCTCAACCGTAGTTCCGATCACACCCGCGGGATAGGTGTCGGTAATCTCCACCTCTCCGCCTTCGAGGAACTTGAACAGCCGTTTGGCGTGCTCTTTCTCCTGATTCGCGGTCTCTTCAAACGCATCGGCAATCTGCACAAAGCCATCCTTTTTGGCCTGGCTTGCGTAGAATGTGTAGCGGTTTCGAGCCTGAGACTCCCCCGCAAACGCTTTGAGAATATTCTTCTCAGTCTGTGTTCCTTTGATGTTAGCCATAAAAGCTACCTCCAATCGAATCCTTCAGGATGTATTATATATACGGTTCCCCACGAACCTTTGGGTCCCAGCCAGGCGTCTTCAAGGTCCTGGCGGGGAAATATTTTACGCAGCTTCTCCCCGTTTTCCGTCCTTGCCCACGGATCGTTAAAGATCGGGTCGCCATAAGGCGTGAACCCGCGCATCACCATCAAATGTCCGGCTTCGTGCTCAGTGACAATCTTGCGCAGCCTGCTGTAGTGCAGACTGACTATTACCGGCACTTCTTTTTCTATCCACTTCTCGATTTGCGATATGCTGGAAAAGCGCGTGACATAAGCGCGAATCCCGGGGTATTCCCCCGCGTGGGCCGTGTTGAATGTCCAGTTGCCTGTTCCTCCCCAGGCTTCATCATGCACCGCCTGAGCCGTCTGGGTCACTCCGGACTTCAAATCAGGCCGATTAAGCTCATCCGCCCAGTAGTTCAGCAGCATCGCAGTCGACGTAGGACTGCACCAACCATCTCCGCCTTCCACTGATATTTGACACAACTCCGGCACAGCCAGTTCCATGCCCCAAGCCTCTTTATATGGTGGCATATCCACCAACCACGCCGCGGAATCTATCACGTTGACCGCCAAAAACCGCAGAGTAGGATAACTCTTTCCGTCACAACTGACAAGTTCGATCTTAACTTTGAAAGCAGACGCCATGCTGTTGAGTTTAAGGATGTCGCAGTCGACAGTGCCATAATCGTCGGATTGATCCTTGAAACTTGTTCGATGCTGCGGGCATCCGCCACGATTCCAGATACCCATCCGATACCAGTTCGTCCAATATCCGTTCACAAGCGCCTGGGCATAGAATCTAACAGAGCTGCCCACCGGAGTCGTCGCGTTCCATGATAAGACCAAATGATCGAATCCGCTAGTCACGCCGACTTCCGGGGTCTCGACAACTCCTGTTGCGTCGGTCCCGTTCGATTCGAACGTGATCCCACCGGCGTCGATGTCCCACGCAGCCGATTTCAGAGAAAAATCGTCGTAATCATCTTTGGATTCGAACCTGACAAGAGCTCCATCCATGTTTCCCGCCCCATTGCGAGTAAAACAAACCTCCATACCTACCTCCGAAAGCCAAAAGCTCATAGTCTGGTTCGATAAACATCTCTTCCCTTCCTTCACTGATGACAAATGATTATCTTTTGGGGTAATATGCAGGCGGAGGCGAATATGCAGTTGGAAGATGAGTTTGGAGACATCATATCAAAGGCCGCGATTGGTTGCGGTTTGACCGCGCCTGACCTCGCCCGGCGAGTGTCATTGTCCGAGGCTGACTTGCGCGAGATGATGGCTTATAGGTCGATACCGGATCGGCACACAATCGACAAATTGGCATGTGCGCTTGGGCTGGATGCGCAAAAATTGGATGCCATTGCTAACAACGCGTGGCTGCCGAATCAGCCGGATTTTTCGGACCATCCATTTATTATCCAAACGATACGTGTGCCGATCGGTGAATACTCAGAAAATTGCTACATCATCGCGTGCCGCAGCGCCGGATGCGCGGCTGTGGTCGATCCCGGAGGAGCCGCAGATGAAATAGCGGGCTTCATAAAAGACCACGGCCTGGATCTTAGTTATATTTTTCTCACGCACTTCCACTTCGATCACATAGGCGGGCTTGTTCCATTGCTGGCTTACTTTCCGGACGCGCTTATCGTATCATCCTCAATCGGCAAAGACTCTGCCGTTTTACCGGGCTTCCTTTGGCAGGCGGCGGAGGATAATCAGACATTTAATTTGGGAAAAATGCGGTTTACGTCCCTGGCTACCCCTGGCCACACGCCGGAGTCGACGTGTTATGCGACAAATAGTATATGTTTTGTGGGAGACACCATTTTTGCCGGCTCTATCGGTCGGCCGGCAGGCTCAAGTGTCTATCGAGAAATGCTCAGGTGTATACAAGATAAAGTGTTGATCCTGGACTCTGGCAGTGCGATTCTCTCGGGTCACGGCCCAATAACTTCAATCGCAGAGGAACGCTCTCACAACCCATTCTTCTGATATCGAGCGATTCACACCTGCCTTATCAAATTCAACTCTGCACAAGAAACGCTATAAAACTTATACTGATGAACGGCAGGGCGTAGTTACAACAACATTATTAAATTTGACTATGTATCTGGCATGCTGGCTAAATATATTGCTAATACAAATGTTTGCAAACCTGAAACAGTATTGACACCAACCTAAGCAAAGGCTATTATGTAGCCGATAGACGTATAGAAGTCCGGTGATTTGCCGGAGGGAGGAGCGATGAATGAGATGCGCCCACGCCGGGAGATTGTCTATAATCTTTGTAGCGATGGTCTGCTTTACGATCGTCTTTGCCGGGGCGGTTGGCGGGCAAACGGCTAAGCCGCCTGAGGCAGCGCCGGCGGGATCTCCTCCTGCGTCGACCAAGCCTGCTCCTCCCGCTCAAACTACGCCTCCATCTGTGAATGTGGTAACTCAGGCCGCGGTTCAGGCGGGAGTGCTCAGAACTGCCAGTCGGATCAATCAGGTTATCACTTTTTTGGTTGGAAAAAACAAAAGTTCTGCTTATCTGTTCAAGCCAGCCAGCCAGCCGGATCTGAGTCTTTTCTCTGTTTCACTTGGCATCCAGGAAGTGACAGGTCAACAGAGATATGCTAGCGCTAGCTTTGTTCCACTCGCAAAC
>LSQX01306281.1_pt2 | contig 32720 bp, 37 predicted proteins | sample 654561 | NCBI WGS metagenome assembly LSQX01 (sample SAMN04489861, study PRJNA283612) | anaerobic digester metagenome | isolation source: 4 biogas reactors fed with cattle manure at either 37C or 55C with and... | place: Denmark: Kongens Lyngby | collected 2014 | reverse complement strand
ACCAGCAAGTCCATATCCCCATCGCCTGCGACCATCCCTGGTCGGAGTTCTTTGAGTAATTGGTGCCCTTTACTAATACATTTTGTACAATAGCACAAGGAAAGACGACGATGACGTCTAGTTTTGGACTTTAGGACAAAGGAAAATAATTTGTCAGTAACGAATACCACTGTGATATTACTCAGTGTCTTCCCCGAGGCGGTCTTGTTCCTGCCAAATATGATTTTCGGGTCTTAATGGGAGATGAACCTTGTATGAAAATACCGTTCGAGCTGGCACAAAGCATTGTGGATCGGGCTATGCGGATCTTGGGAAAAAACGTGAACATCATGGATGATGCGGCCCAGGTGATCGGGAGCGGGGACCCGTCTCGGATCGGCGAGTATCATTATGCTGCGGCGGTGGCCATCGCCGAAAATCGAACGGTAGAAGTGGACAAGGACAACATGGAGGAACTAAGATGCAAGCATACCGGGATTAACGTGCCCGTGGCTCTTGGTCCCGACATAGTAGGTGTTGTGGGGATAACAGGCGAACCCGATGAAGTGAGGGGCTACGGAGAACTCTTGAAGGAGTTTGTTGAACTCATGCTTCAGCAGACTCTGCTGACCGAGGAATCCCAGCTGAAACGGGAGGCCTGCGCCCACTTCGTGGCGGACCTCATTTCCGAAAACCAAGAGGAAGAAAGCATCCTAGCGGTTAGGGCCGCTCTCCTTGGTTTTCGCTTCGGCATTCCACGGGTGGCGGTGGTGATCAGTCTCCATCGAGGGAGCGGCAAGGGTTATCCCTTCATCGGCGAACTTGGCACAGGTCGGGAGGAGCTGGAAACCCAAAAGCTGCGCAATAACATCATGGAGTTGGTGCGCACCAATTTTGCCACCTGCGAGCAGGATATGCTGACTTTCAGCAGTGGGGATCACGTGGTTGTGCTGAAGTCGATTGTCGATGGTCCCGGCGATGAGAATTGGGCCAGTCAACTCCGAGAGTCTTGCGCGAAGCTACAAGAGAGACTATCGCCCATCGTTGGCGGCATTACGATTGGGATTGGCCGGCCGGTTGCTTCGCCGAGCGGTATTAGGGCATCTTATGCGGAGGCTTTTTCCGCTTGTCACGCTGGTAAGCGGCTGTGGGGGCCAGGTCGGATCTATTTTGTGGACGATTTGGGGGTTGCCGAACTAATCAGGGAGATACCTGCCGCAACGAGGAGAAGGTTTGTGGAGCGAATCATCGGCAGGCTCCTAGAGAACGACACCGAAAAACTGCTTACGACCCTTGATACCTACTTCAAGTGTGACTGCGACCTGCAGCGTACATCGGCGAACTTATTCATTCACCGCAATACCCTTGTGTACCGCCTGAGGAAAATCCGTGAACTCACCGGGCTCGAGCCTCGCTTATTCTCCGATGCCATGCAGTTGCAGATGGCCTTGATGCTAAACGAATACGACCGTTCATGCAGCCTGTTTGACAACTAATCCCCGCTAGACTTCGGTCCCCGTCCTTAAGGGCGGGGTTTTTTAGTGCCAGTCATAGTTTGTCCAATGGGCGCATATGATTTCCCAGGTGAGGAGATATGAGTTCTCGGCCATCGGTGAGGCAACTCTTGGAGCGGGACATTTTCCCTGTGCTGCCTCGTTCCTTGCGAGATTTGCTCATTGTCCTAGACGATGCGATTCTCCATCGGCTCGAAGAGATAAGGCTGCGGGTTGAAAGGCCGGTCATGATCGTTGTCGGCGGAGAAGATGCCTTCCTTGGGCCGGAGGGTCTCAGCTGCGACCCCCACAAGGTTTATCGTCTAACGAAAGAAGAGTTGGACCGGGTGGTGCAGCTGTTGACCAAGGGGTCTTTATATGCCCTTGAGGAAGAGCTTCGCAATGGATATATCACCCTGCCTGGTGGTCATCGGGTGGGACTAGTTGGTCAAGCGGTGATGGAGAACGGTCGGCTGAGAACCATCAAACACATTGCGGGCATTAATTTGCGCCTAAGTCGTCAGGTCATAGGAGCGGCCGACCGAGTGCTGCCTTTCCTCATTGAGGAAAAGGAGGTCTGCCAGACCTTGATCATCTCGCCCCCAGTCTGCGGGAAGACTACGCTGCTGCGTGACTTGGCGCGGCAGTTGAGCTGGGGGGTGCCTAGCCTGGGGCTGCCAGGGCGGCAAGTGGCCATCGCCGATGAGCGGTCCGAGATTGCCGGCTGTTACCGCGGAATCCCCCAACTGGATGTGGGACCCCGGACAGACGTTTTGGATGGGTGCCCCAAGGCTGAGGGGATGATGATTTTGTTGCGGTCCATGTCGCCGCAGGTTCTGATCACCGATGAAATCGGTCGACCAGAGGATGGAGCTGCCCTTGCTGAAGCTGCCAATTGCGGCGTCACCGTTATCGCCACGGCCCATGGACGAAACCTAGAAGAACTTCATCGTCGTCCGTTAATGGCCGCCCTATTGGCAGAAGGGCACTTTCGCCGGGTAGTTGTCCTCAGTCGAAGACAAGGCGTTGGCACCGTTGAGCAGATCATCTCGTTGTGAGGAAATCTTGTCAGTCAGGGCATATCCTACTTAGTTTGTCTATACATATGGACTAGGAAGTGAGGTGGGCAGATTGCTCCGGGTCGTCGGAGTCTTGGTGATCCTTGGCAGCTGTTGGCGTATTTCCACCATGGTCGCCGGCAATTTCATCGAACGGCCTAGGCAGCTGCGGCTCTTGCAGCTGGGACTCCAAATCTTAGAAACGGAAGTCAGCTACGCCAATGCCTCCTTGCCGGAAGCTCTTGAGACGGTTGCCCGTCGAGTGGACCCGCCCGTAAGTGGGATTTTCCAGGAGGCGGCCCGCAGCTTCCTTGCCGGTGAGGGTTGTTCCTTTAACGATGCTTGGAACTTTGCCTTGAGGAAACAGGCGCCACTTCTGGCCCTCCAAAGAAGGGATCTGGAAGTGCTGCGGGGACTAGGCCAGGTCATAGGGCTGTCAAGCAAAGAAGACCAAGGAAAACACCTGGCCTTGGCCCGCCATCAATTGCAGTTGGAAGAACAGGTTGCCATCGAGGAACGGGAGCGCAACGTTCGCCTCTGGAACTACTTAGGGCTAGCAGGCGGGGCCGCCCTGGTCCTCTTGTTCTACTAAGCAGGGGGGCAGCGAGTATGGACACATCGTTAATCATACGCATAGCTGGTTTAGGTCTGTTAGTAGCCATCTTGAACATCGTCCTGGTCCAAGCCAAGCGGGATGAATTGGCCTATGCCCTGGGACTTGCTGGCATCATTCTAGCTCTGTTATGGCTGTTTCCCTGGGTATCCCAGCTACTGGAGCGGGTGGAATCCACCTTTCGCCTCTGGTGAGGGGGTAGAAAGCTGTGTCGGATATCGCCCGCATCGCAGGGCTAGGGATCATCATCACGGTCATACTTGCCCATTTGCGGGAGCGCTACCCCGAATTGGCGCCGCAGCTGAGCCTCGCCTTCGTGGTTGGCGTGTTTCTCCTTCTTATCGGTCCCCTAGACCGGGTTCTCCAAGTTTTTTACGAGCTTGGTCAACGGGCCGACCTTAGTGGGTTCTATTTGGGTGTGATCTTGCGCAGCATTGGCATTGCCTACTTGACAGCCCTAGGAGCCCAAGTCAGCAAGGACGCGGGCGAGGAGGCGGTGGCCTTGGTCATTGAAATTGCAGGCAAGATCATGATCCTTGCGATTTCCATCCCGGTGGTTGTCGCCATTTTAGATACCTTGGTTGGTCTGCTGCCGTAGGGGGAGATGGGGTGTTTTGCCGACTGGCGATTTGCTTAAGTATAGGCATGGTCTTGCTCCTGCCTTGGCCCATGAAAGCTCAGGAGGATCCCTTACACCTCGTTATTGAGGAGCAGCTGTCGGAACTAGATCTAGCGGGGATTCGAGCTTTTTTGGCCGATTTGGAGCCAGAGGTGAGGGAGCTATTGCCTCCTTTTGACGTGCGCCGCATCGTCCGAGGAGAAGGTTTCGCCGACTTGGGGGAGATCATGTTGGCATTGCTCCGTTACCTATGGGGAGAAGTCTTCCTGCAAACACGACTGATGGGTCAATTGATAGTGCTCGTCGTCCTTTGCTCCTTGCTGCAGAATCTCCAGCGCGGCCTTCCAGCCGGAGCTAGTGAGCTTGCTTTCGCCGTCTGCATGGCTGTGTTGACGGTCCTGGCATTGCAGAGCTTCCATAGTGCCGCTCAAGTTGGCAGTCGGACAATCGACTCGATGGTATCCTTCATGCAGGCGCTGCTGCCGACAATGGCCACCTTGCTCGTGGCCGTAGGCGCGGTTAGTTCCGCCGCCATTTTCAGTCCCCTGCTTCTCGCAGTGACAACTACCGTCGGCACTTTGGTTGAGGGCATAATCTTTCCCTTGATTTTCGTCGCCGCCGTCCTAGGGGTAGCCGGCAACTTCTCGGCCGAGTTTCCCTTGTCTCGCTTAGCGGGCCTTGTTCGGACAGGGTGCATTGCCCTGTTGGGCGTTGTCTTCAGTCTGTTTCTTGGCGTCATGGTCGTCAGGGGAGCCATTGCCCCAGTAGCCGACGGTGCTGCCTTGCGGACGGCTAAGTTTTTGACTGGCACCTTTGTCCCGGTCATCGGCGGCATGTTCGCCGATGCTGTGGAGGTAGTCGTTGGTGGTTCCCTACTGATCAAGAATACCATTGGGGCCTTGGGCCTGGCGGCCGTAGGCTTGACTGCCGCTTTCCCGATGATGAAGATCGCCTCGGCCATTATCCTCTACCGGCTCGTTGCGGCGATGGTGCAGCCCATCAGTGAACCGAGGCTGACCCAAGCTCTAGGTTCAATGGCCGACTCCCTGACTTTGTTGTTCGTTGCGGTGGGAACGGTAGCTCTGATGTTTTTCGTGGCCATCACCATGATCATTGGCATCGGTAATTTGGCGGCTTTTGCGAGGTGAATGCCTTTGCGACAATGGCTGCAAAACCTGGTCATCCTAGTCTTTGTGGTCGTGTTTTTGGAAACCATGCTGCCGAAGAGCAGTATTCGCGGTTTCGTCCAACTCGTCATTGGTCTCGTCCTGATTGCCGCCATTCTTGAGCCCATGTTGGCCTTAACGGGGCTGAGCATCAATTGGGAGCTGCCGGCTAGTGGCCGGCTGGAGAGCGTATCTTTGGAAGCAGGTCTAAGCCTGCGCCAAAGGGCCCTTGCCCGGTTGAGGGGGGACTACGTCTCTCGCTTGAACGACCAAGCAGCGGCCTTCCTCGCCATGACCCCCGGGGTGGAGGATGCAACAGTGCAGGCGGAGCTATCGGAAGGTCGCATCGATAGGGTCATCGTCTGGCTGCAGCTAATGCCGGGGGAAAGGCAGGAGGCGTGGACTGAGAAAGTAGTCCCCTTTATTGCCCAATTCTACGGTCTCAGTCACGGGGCAGTCGATGTCCAATACAGGGAGGGTGGGAGCAATGGGGCTGCTCGATAATTGGCATAAATGGTGGCGGCAAGGGCACGAACAGGGGGATGATGAGGGCCTCCTCAACCTTAACCCCGCCCAGGCGCGTCGGGCTAAGCTGACAGTGATCCTCCTCTTAGTCGGCTTAGTGCTCCTGGTGAGTACCGCTCCGGAACGAAAACCAACGGTCCAGAGCCTGGCCGAACCAGTTATGCGCTCAACTTCGGAAGAAGATTGGTCTGATTTTCAAACCCGCCTGGAACGGTCCCTGGCCGGCACCTTGACGCAGATCGCCGGGGTGGGGGAGGTAAGGGTCCTGCTAACGATGGACGGCCCCCGAAGGGAGTATTTGGCCAATCAGACAAAGGAGGTGAGAACTACCGTTGAAAGTGACCGGGCCGGCGTTGAGCGACAAATCACCGAGGAGCGGACAACGACCCAGTACGTTCTCGTGGCCGCTGATGACCGTAAGGGAGAGCAGCCCATCGTTGTCCAGGAAGGTCGGCCTCCTATTCGCGGAGTACTGGTAATCGCCGATGGGGCCCGGGACCCGCGGGTGCGGCTCGACATCTTGCGGGCAGTGGAGACGGTCCTCGGGGTGCCGGCCCACAGGATAGAAGTTATGCCGAGAAAGTAGGTGAGGGAAGTGTTTTACGTGGTCAGTAAACGCACCAGCCGCTTAGTCTTGTTGGCCCTAGTTTTGCTTGTTCTCGGGCTTTGCTATCTGTATGTCTTTCCCCAGGCAGAAACGCAGAATCAGGATTTGGTCGATGGGCAATTGACGGAGATCAGCGAGGAGGCTCTGTCGGTAACGGCTCCCCTCCAACGATCGGAGACTACTACCGTTGCCGAGTTGGTGGAGGTTGCACCCCTGCGGACGGACTTTTTCAATGAATATCGCTGGGAAAGGGAGCGTTCTCGCAGCCGACAGGCTTCCTATCTGGAAGAGATTTTGCTGGACCCCACCATTCAACCTGCTCGCCGGGCGGAGACGGAGGCAAGGCTTTGGCACCTAACCCAATTAAGCCATAAGGAGACGGAATTGGAAAACCTAATCAAAGCCAAGGGACATCGGGATGTGGTCGTGGTGTTGACTGCCGACAGTGCGAATATAGTAGTGGATGGTCAGGTGGATGCGGCGCAGGCGGCTCAAATCGGCGAGGTAGTCAACCGGCTGGCTGGGGTAACCCTGGAGAGAATCACGATCATTGACGGAATCGAGCAGTGACTTTGCTGAGGAAAGCAGGATTTTAGTGCGCCGAGAAGAAAAAGACACCCATGACTCAACCATGTGGCCCCGGGGAATAATGCCTCCGGGGCTGGCTTTCCTCAGAATTGGTAAAGATATGCTTGAGCTTGGGATTGACCTTGGGACTAAAGGGGGATATGGATGAATCTCGATGAGATAAAAGAACTCATACAAGCGTTGAGCGCAAGCGATGTGGCCGAACTCGAACTAGAAACGGACAAGGTGCGATTGTATCTGAAGAAGGCAATCGTCTCCGGAGCTCCATACGAGCAACGAACGGAAGAAGCATTTCCCCGGCAGCCGGTGACTGGCCAGGTCGTGTCGGTGGAGGCACCTGAGGTGAAAGAAGAGACGGTGATCATCGCTGCACCTATGGTCGGGGTCTTTTACAGGGCTCCGGCACCTGATGCTGCGCCGTATGTGGAAGTCGGCGACAGGATCGAAGAGGGGCAGCCTCTTTGCATCATCGAGGCCATGAAGATGATGAACGAAATTGAGGCTGATGTGGCCGGAGTGATCAAGGAGATCTTGGTGGACAACGCGCAGCCCGTCGAATACGGCCAACCTTTGTTTGTCGTTGAGAAACTTGGCTAGGGGGAGAAGAGTTGTTCCGAAAGGTATTAATCGCTAACAGGGGGGAGATCGCCCTCCGGATTATCCGTGCTTGTCAAGAACTGGACATCAGGACGGTTGCCATCTATTCAGAGGCCGATGCCGATTCCCTTCATGTCGCCTATGCCGACGAAGCCTATTGTGTAGGTCCGGCCCCATCATCTCAAAGCTACCTCAACATTCCCAACATCATCAGCGCTGCCCTTATCTCCGGCGCCGATGCCATCCATCCAGGCTATGGATATCTCGCCGAACGGGCCCATTTCGCCGAAATCTGCCGGGCTAATGGACTGGCCTTCATTGGCCCTTCCCCGGAGACGATCGAGCGGATGGGGGATAAGGCGGCCGCGAAGAGAACCATGGAGGAGGCGGGCGTGCCGGTTATTCCTGGAAGCCCGGGCGGTGTGGAAAGCGACCGGGAGGCAGCCGGGATCGCGCGGGAAATTGGTTATCCGGTTATCGTCAAGGCTGCCGCCGGAGGCGGTGGCAAAGGGATGCGGGTGGCGTATGATGAGAAGGAGCTGCTTCGTGTTCTAGCCCCAGCGCGGGCGGAGTCGGAAGCTGCCTTCGGCAGCGGCGTCGTCTATCTAGAAAAGTTCGTCACCAAACCGCGTCATGTTGAAATCCAGATTCTCGTTGATTCTCATGGCAAGGCCATCCATCTGGGCGAACGGGAGTGTTCGTTGCAGCGCCGCCATCAAAAACTCCTGGAAGAAGCTCCCTGCCCCATCATGACCGATGAGCTCCGGCAGGCCATGGGTGAAGCTGCCCTCAAAGGGGCCTTGGCGGTCGATTACGTTAATGCGGGGACAGTGGAATTTCTCCTTGACAGTGAAGGCCGCTATTATTTCATGGAGATGAATACCCGCATCCAGGTGGAGCACCCGGTAACGGAGATGGTCACCGGCGTTGACCTTGTCCGGGAACAGCTGCTCGTTGCCGCGGGCGAGCCTCTGAGCTACAACCAGGACGACATCACCATTAGGGGACATGCCATCGAGTGTCGCATTGCCGCTGAAGATCCCTATCGCAACTTCCTGCCGTCTCCCGGGAGAATTAAGACCTATCGTCCGCCGGGAGGACCGGGGATCCGCATCGATAGCGCGGCCTATGAAGGGTGGAATGTGCCCTCCTATTACGACTCCATGTTTGCCAAGGTGATCGCGTGGGCGCCTACTCGAGACCGGGCCATTGACCGCATGAAGGTTGCTTTGCGGGAGTTTACCATCGACGGCATTGCCCATACGATCCCCTTCCATCTAGAGATCCTCGACGATCCCTTCTTTCGCCGGGGAGAATTGTCAACGGACTTCATCGAGACCCGGTTTCTCGCTAAGAATGCTCTCTGATTGTTCTTGGCCCCATCCTTTGATATACTAGGGGTGCATCCAGCAAATGGAGGTGGACAGAGGTGGCTGATACGAAGGATAAGACCGAACTGGGCGAGCTGAGAATTGCTAATGAAGTGGTGGGCATCATCGCTGGACTTGCCGCTACCGAGATTGAAGGTGTTGCCGGGATGAGCGGCGGCATCGCTGGCGGCATCGCTGAGATGCTTGGCCGCAAGAATCTGTCCAAGGGGGTTAAAGTGGAAGTAGGGGAGGAGCAGGCTGCGGTAGACCTGTTCATCATCGTCAACTACGGAGTCCGGATCCCGGATGTGGCCACGAAAATTCAGGAAAATGTGAAGCGGGCCATCGAAGGGATGACGGGACTGCAGGTGGTTGAGGTCAATGTCAATATCCAGGGCGTCCACTTCCCCCAGGAGGAAAAGCATGAGGAGGTTCGGGTTAGGTAACCCGCACAATAAGAGGAGGAGATATTGGTGCGGGCATATGACCGCGTGATCCTGGTGGTTCTCTCCCTGGTTTTCCTGACGTTGTCCTTGCTGGCCTTCGCCTTAGCTTGGGGGTGGAATCCGGCCGAGCAAGTCTTCCACTGGTTGGATTACATCGCCCGGTTTGACGGCGCAAGACCATTGGCAGCCGGCATTATTCTGTTGTTGCTCAGCCTTTACATATTGCGACTAGCTGTTCGTGATATGGGGACCGCTCCTCCTTTGGCTTGGGAGAGTCAGCTCGGCCAAGTACACATCAGTATGTCGGTCCTGGAAAGCCTGATTCGGCGATCAGCCCAGGACGTGGTTGGCGTACAGGATGTGGAGGCTAGAGTTCGGGCCCGCTCGGAAGGAGTGGGCATCCTTTTAAGTTTAAAGGTGCTGCCCGATGTGAATATTCCCGCAGTAGTCGAGGCGGTTCAGGCAGGGGTAAAGGACTATCTGAAACAGACAACGGGACTGGAGATCGCGGATGTTCAGGTAAAAGTAAGGAGCCTGGTCCGGGACAGGAAGCCAAGGGTAGAGTAGGGAAGCGAGGTGCTCCGAGGATGCAGGAGCTGTGGGATCAGATACGGAGGGCTATCCATCGCCATAAAGGCCGCTTCTGGGGGAGCGTCATCGGGCTGGTTGTGGCACTACTCGTCCTGCGGTTTGGGTTTTGGCGAGCGCTCTTCATTTGTTTTTGTCTGCTGGTCGGATATTTTATCGGCAGCCTGGTGGAAAGGGAGGAGCTGCCGGAACTGCTAAGGCGTCTGTGGCCGCGTTGATGGGGGGATCATCAGTTGAGTAGAAGGGTGGGCCGAGAATCGGCTCTGAAGGCGCTTTTCCAGATTGACGTCGGCAAGTGCGATTGGGACCTTAGTGTGGAAAACACCGTTGTTGCCGACGGTTTGTCGTCCGCGGATGCTGCTTATTGTCGTGAGCTCGTGCGAGGGGTCCTGGCGAATCGCAAGGCTATTGACGAGCTAATCAGCTCCTATGCCATTGACTGGACATTGGACCGGATGGCTAATGTGGATAGAAATATCCTGCGTATTGCTGTCTTTGAGAGCATCTACCAGCACCTTGTCCCTGTTGGGGTGGCTATTAACGAGGCAGTGGAGCTGGCCAAGGTTTACGGCGATGAGGAATCGAGCAAGTTTGTCAACGGGGTCTTGGGTGCCATTGCCCGGTCCGAGGTCGGAGAGAAGCACTGATGTGGCCAGCTGAACCAAAGATTTGGACGGTGGCCGAGGCGACGCGGCGCATCGAAGATACGTTAACTGCCGACCCCGTTTTGCAAAGCATCCTAATCCGGGGCGAGATCTCCAACTACAAGCGCCACACCTCGGGCCACACCTATTTCACCCTCAAGGATGCCAAGGCCCGCCTGCGGTGCGTCCTCTTTCGCCGCTATGGACAAGCCCTCTCCTTTGCTCTCGGTGATGGGCTTGAAGTGGTGGCGGCAGGCAGGATTGGAGTTTATCCGCCGAACGGAGACTATCAACTGTATGTGGAGCAGGTCTTCCCGGCGGGAGAGGGACTTCTTCATTATGCTTTTCAGCAGCTGAAGGAGAAGCTGGCTGCGGAAGGCCTGTTCGATCCGGGGCGGAAACGTCCCTTGCCGGCTTTTCCCCATCGTCTGGGAGTGGTCACTTCTTTGCAAGGGGCTGCTCTGCGAGACATTGTCACCGTCGCTCGCCGCCGCAATCCCAAGATCGATATTATCGTCGCTCCGGCCATCGTCCAGGGAAGCGAAGGCCCGGCTAGCATCATTAAGGCTTTGGAACTATGCAATCGCTACGGCGATCTTGATATCATCATCCTGGGCAGAGGCGGGGGCTCCCTTGAGGACCTTTGGTCTTTTAACGATGAAGGAGTCGCCCGGGCCGTCTATTCCTCCTCCATTCCCGTGATCTCGGCGGTGGGCCATGAAACCGATGTGACCATTACGGATTTGGTCGCCGATCACCGGGCGCCTACCCCTTCGGCGGCGGCGGAAATGGCCGTTCCTGACGTTAGTGCGATCGCGGCACAGTTGATTAGTCTTTATGAACGTCTCCGCCGGATGGCGCAAAGGCGCGTTGACCAAGGGCGCCGGCAGGTTTCGAGCCTGGCCGAGCGAAGCGTTCTCCAACGACCTGAAGAGCGGTTGAATCGCCTTCGGCTCACGTTGGATGAGAGGGAGCGTTCTTTGCTGCTGGCGGTGCGTAATGGGTATAGGTTGAATAAAGATAGACTGATTGGTCTTGCTGGACGACTGGAGCTTCTCAGCCCCCTAGGGACTTTGGCCAGGGGCTACAGCATCTGTCAACTGTCCGATGGGCGGATTCTCCGCCGGGCACAGGATGGCCGCGTCGGCGACATGGTGCATATCATCCTTGGGGAAGGAGACTTGCAGGCCAAGATCCAGAAGATTTGCGGGGAGGGAAGTGGAGGCTCGTGAAGGAAATCAACTGGGAAGAACTAGATTTTGAAGAAGCTTGCAGGCTGCTCGAAGAGGTCGTTCGGCTGCTCGAAGGCGGTGAAACGACCCTCGAAGAATCCCTGGCCTTGTTTGAGCAAGGGATCAAATTGGTGCGTTTTTGTAACGAATGTCTGGACAAGGCCGAAGGAAGGATTAGGGTGCTGGTGGACGAAGGCTTTGGCCCGGAATTGCGGGACCTGGCCCAAGGAGGAGTCGGATGAAGGTGAAAGATCTGCAGCAATATGTACGCAGCCGGGCGCAATTGATCGAAAGGGCCTTGGAAGAGTATTTGCCTGGCGATGATGTTGTGCCGGAGATTCTGCACCGGTCGATGCGCTATTCCACCTTGGGAGGGGGCAAACGTCTGCGGGGCATTTTGGCCCTTACCGCGGCCGAGATTGCCCAGGGTTCGAGCGATGCGGCCCTGCCCTTAGCGGCAGCCTTGGAGATGATCCATTCTTTTTCTTTAATCCACGATGATTTGCCATGTATGGATGATGATGATTGGCGACGGGGCAAGCCTTCGAATCATAAAATGTTCGGTGAAGCCATCGCCCTCCTGGCCGGCGATGCTTTGCTCACCAGGGCCTTTTATTTGCTTACTCGTCTTTCCCTGGCGGATGATGCCGCGGTGGTAAACATCATTGCCGAGGTGGCCCAGGCCGTCGGCAGCGAAGGCTTGATCGGCGGCCAGGTGGTCGACCTGCAATCTGAGGGCAAGAAGGTCGACAGGGCCACTTTAGAGTACATTCACTGCCATAAGACAGGGGATCTGATTACCGTCGCTTTGCGAACGGGTGCTATGGTGGGGGGCGCAGGGGAGGAACTGCTGGCCTCGTTAACCACCTATGGCCGGGAGCTTGGTTTGTTGTTCCAGATCACCGATGACATCCTCGATGTGGAAGGGGATGTGGACAAGCTGGGCAAGCCAGTGGGCAGTGATGCGAGTCATGGGAAAGCGACTTACCCGGCACTATTCGGCCTGGAAAAGGCGAAAGAGGCTGCTCACGGTGCGGCCGCGAATGCTTTGGCGGCCCTGGCGGGCTTGGGTGAGGAAGCATGGCCCCTCAGAGAGCTTGTCGGCTACATCTTACATAGGGATAGATGAGCCTGTGAATGCTGTTGCTTGCGGGGTTTGGGGCGGTGTGTTATAATACAGCTACACCAAACAGTGGGCCGGCGCAGTATTCTAGTCGGCGCGGTTGCCTTTGAAGACGGGCCTAAAAATCCGTCGAGGGCACATCGATGAAGTCCCTGGTGGTGGCCGCCGACGCCCAGTCGGGGGCTGCTGCTGGGGGTTAAGGAAGCGGGGGCGATCTACAAAGGCATGTAGGCGTTGACCCCCTTTCCGCGGAGACCCAAGTTCGTGGCCATCGGTTACGGCTTGGGCTGAACCTGCACGCGATGCAGAAGCTGCTTTCGCAGTACTTAGTGTTGGGTGCAGTGTAGCCTGCCCTGAGTGGGGTGGTGGGATAGCATGGTACAAGAATGGTTCAGCGGCCGTGGAACCTATTCTTGGTTTGGACTGCTTGAAACCCATTCTGCAAAAGGGGCTAGAAGGCAATTAGCGTCGTTGAGGAAAACTCCTAGACTGTTTCCGGTGGATGGCACGTTGGGGATTGCGATGTGGGCTAAGTGGCGATCTAGCTCTGTTCTTGGCGACAGAACAGGCAGGCCGTAAAGGGGAAACCGCCAAGATGGCAACATCTTCGGAAGGCCTGTGGGAAAACCTGCTGGACCTGAAGCCACAATCTTTACTCAGCGTGCTGCCGGCCCATACATACCCTAAGGAGGCGGTGTTCCTTTCCTTGGGCGAGCCGAATTTTCGCTCTCAGATACGGCGGTTTGTGGCCGTCGGGGTAGCGACCTTTTTTTTATCAGTGTTCATTTCGCTGGGGAGTCAAACCCTTCTCACCTTCTTCACCCTCTTACCTGCTTTGGTCTTGCTCCTGGTCATCGTGGGACTAGGCATCATTTTTGACATCGTCGGGGTTGCTGTCACCGCCGCTCGGGAAGAGCCCTTCCATGCGATGGCTGTCGACCGGGTTGCCGGCGCACAGCAAGCTGTCCGCCTCATTCGCCATGCCGACAGAGTAGCCAACTTTGCCAACGATATGGTCGGTGATGTGGCCGGAACGCTGAGCGGCGCCGTGGCCACGGCGGTTGTGATGCGCGTGCTCCTGTTGCGGCCGGGATTCAAAGAACCGGTAGTGACGACCCTGATGGTGGCGGTGATTGCCGCCTTGACCGTTGCGGGCAAAGCTTGTGGGAAAGTGATTGCGTTAAAATACGCCGATGATATCGTCCTCGCCGTGGGCCGGCTGTTTTACTGGCTTGAGAAGGGCACCGGGATTGCCATCTTCGGAAAGGCTAATCGGCAGTCCAAGAAGGGACGGAAGCGGAAAGGGAAACGAGGAGAGTAACATGACTCGAGTATTAGACGCGGTTAACTCGCCCGCCGACTTGAAAGGTCTAACCTCTAGCGAGCTAAGCAAGCTGGCGGAAGAAATCCGGGAGGAGATCATCTCGACTGTCTCTAATTGCGGGGGACATTTGGCGGCCAACCTGGGTGTGGTGGAATTGACCATTGCCCTCCACAGCATTTTAGACAGTCCCCGGGACAAGATCATCTGGGATGTGGGGCATCAGACTTATGCCCACAAGCTCCTTACGGGACGGCGGGACCAGTTTGCCTCACTGCGACAATATGGGGGCCTTAGCGGGTTTCCCCGCCGCTCCGAAAGTCCCCATGACATTTTTGGTGCCGGCCACAGCAGTACTTCCATCTCGGCGGCTTTAGGCTTAGCTGAGGCGCGGGATCTGGCCGGGGAGGATTACCATGTGGTGGCTGTCATCGGCGATGGCGCCTTGGGGGCAGGACTTGCCTTTGAAGCCCTCAATCACGCCGGGCACCGGGGAACTGACCTGCTGGTGATCCTGAATGACAATGAAATGTCCATTGACAAAAACGTTGGGGCCCTCGCCCGCTATCTTACCCAGCTGCGGATGGACCCCACTTTATATAAAGCAAGGACCGAGTTGGAAAACTTGCTGAAACAAATCCCTGCTTTTGGCGGGATCGTCCACCGGGTCGTCGACAAGCTCAAAGATGGCCTGAAGCAGGTGCTCGTACCGGGGATGTTTTTTGAAGAGCTCGGGTTTTCTTATTACGGACCCTTGAACGGACATAACATCGGGCTTTTGAGGTGGGGCTTGCGGGATGCCCTGGCCATGAAGGGCCCGGTGCTCCTACATGTGGTGACTACCAAGGGCAAGGGACATCCTCTGGCCGAGCGCAATCCGAGACAGTACCATGGCATTGCGGCCGCATCATCCGGCGAAAATGGACCGTCTAATAGTCGACTCTTCGGCGAGACGCTCTGCCGGATGGCCAAGGAGGATGACCGAATTGTGGCCGTCACCGCGGCGATGGCCGAAGGGACGGGCCTCAGTGTATTCCAGCAGCAGTTTCCCGATCGATTCTTCGATGTGGGCATTGCCGAGCAGCATGCCCTGGTCTTGGCCGCGGGACTGGCCGTCGGGGGAAAGCGGCCGGTAGTAGCTATGTACTCAACCTTCCTGCAGCGGGGATACGATCAACTCATCCATGACATCTGTCTGCAGGGGCTGCCGGTGGTCTTGGCGATCGACCGCAGCGGTTTGGTCGGGGAAGATGGCCCAACCCACCACGGAGCCTTCGACCTGTCCTTCTTACGGATTATCCCTGGTCTGGTCATCTTGGCGCCGAAGGATGGCAAGGAATTAGAAGATATGTTAGCTTGGGCTCTCAACTATGAAGGTCCAGTTGCCCTTTGCTACCCACGCGGCAGTCTGACGCCCCTCGGATCTGAAGAACCAATCGCTCTGGGGCGGGGGCAGAGGCTATCGACGGGCCAGGACCTGAATTTCATTACCCTTGGCTCCATGGTAGGGACTTGCCAGGAGGCAGCCAAGCTTCTGGCCCGCCAGGGCATCGATGCCGGGGTGGTTAATGCTCGTTTCGTCAAGCCGTTGGATGTGGAATTGATTCGAAGCACACCGGGCTACCTGATTACCGTTGAAGAAAACGTATTGATGGGGGGATTTGGCAGCGCCGTCCTCGAAGCTTGTCCCAATGGCAGGCTCATAGGTCGGATTGGCCTGCCCGACGTCTTTATTGAGCATGGCCCTGTTTCGGTGCTCCATGAAAAGTATGGTTTGACGCCGGAGGCTATCAGCGCCTATGCCCAAGAGGCCCTGAGGAGGGAAGGGAGGAAATCCCTTGGCTAGGGTTCGGCTCGATCAGCTGCTCACCCAACGCTCCTTGGCCCCTAGTCGGCAACGGGCGCAAGGAATGATCATGGCGGGCATCGTCTACGTGAATGGTCAACAGGTCATCAAACCCGGCAGCAAGTTTCCCCCCGAGGTGGAGATAGAGGTGAAGGGTCAGGTTCTTCCCTACGTCAGCAGGGGCGGATTGAAACTGAAGAAGGCCCTAGACTTGTGGCAGGTCGATGTGACGGACAAGGTCGTTATCGATGTTGGCGCCTCTACCGGGGGGTTCACCGACTGTTTACTGCAACACGGTGCGCGCAAAGTCTACGCCGTTGATGTGGGATACGGACAGCTTGCTTGGTCGCTGCGGACCGATCCGCGGGTTGTCGTGATGGAGAGGACTAATATCCGCCATATGAATCCGGGGGATCTTGAAGAACCCCCGGATTTGGCAACTGTGGATGTCTCATTCATTTCGATCCGAAAATTCCTCGAAGTGCTCTGGAACCTGTTGACTCCCGCCGGTGAAGTTATCGCCCTGGTGAAGCCCCAGTTTGAAGCTGGTCGGGAACAAGTGGGGAAGAAGGGGGTCGTTCGGGATCCGGAGGTTCATCGACATGTCTTGCTGGAAATCGCCCAGGCGGCCTTAAGCTGGGGCTGGAAGACCGTTGGCCTTACGTATTCGCCCATCACCGGTCCGGAAGGGAACATCGAGTTTTTGATCTACTGGCGAAAGCAAACGGCCGAGACGGTTTTGCTGGAGGACGAAGTAGGGCGAGTGGTTGCCGACGCCCATCGATGGTTGCGCGGATAGGGAAGGGGAAATTATTGGTTTGGCGAAGAAATAATACGACATGGGAGGTGGCGATGAGGGGTGCAGCGGGTTGGCGTGCTTGCCCATCTTGACAAGGCGGAAGCTGTAAAAGCCTCGAACAAGGTCATAGAGACCCTCAAGGAACGGGGAATTGAGGTCTACGCGCCCCAAGAGGCCATTTCCTCCTTGTCTGGGGTGGACGGGCCATTATCGGAGGACCTAACCCGGGACCTGGATGTGATGATCGTCCTTGGCGGGGATGGCACCTTTTTGCGGGCCGCTAGATTGACCGCGGGGACAGGCGTGCCAATTCTGGGAGTCAATCTTGGGCATTTAGGTTTCTTGACGGAACTGGAGATTGGTGAGCTGGAGGAAGGTCTGCAGCTGCTTCTCCAGGGCAAGTACCAGGTGGAAGAGCGGATGATGCTCCGGGTTGAGCTGCGGCGGCAGAACCGTTGTCAAGGGGTGTTCCTGGCCTTGAACGATGCCGTTATCACCAGGGGGCCGGTTGCTCGCATCATCACCTTGGAGACGACTGTTGATGATCAGTTGGTCGGCAATTTTGCGGCGGACGGGATGATTATTGCCACCCCTACCGGTTCATCGGCTTACAATCTGTCGGCCGGCGGGCCGGTGGTCAACTCAAAGCTGGCTGCCCTGATCATCACTCCCATTTGTCCCCACACCTTGACCGCCACTCGTTCCGTCCTTGCCTTGCCGCAAGAGCGGGTGAGGGTAAAGGTTAAGGCAATGCACACCGATATTGTCCTGACCGTCGATGGACGTTGTGAAGCAACCTTGGAGCCTGATGATGAAATCTGGGTTTGTCGGGCGGAGGAGACTACGCGGGTAATAAAAATGATGGGACGGGGCTTTTATGAGGTGTTGCGCAATCGTTTAGCCCATCCCGAAGTGTAGAGGCTGATTTATGAAGAACGTTCGTCAAGCAGCCATGCTGAACATCATCCGATCGAAGGCCATCGCTACCCAGACGGAATTAGCGGAAGAATTGCGCAAGCGGGGCATTTCTGTGACCCAGGCCACCATTTCTCGCGACATCAAGGAGCTGGGACTGATCAAAGTAGCGGATGAAGGGGGCACCTATCGTTATGTGCGGCCCCAGAGGCTGGGAGCATCCGATGTCTTGCGCCGGGCCCAGCGGGCGTTTATCGATTATGTGATTGATGTTGATTATGCGGGGAACTTGATTGTCGTCAAGACCCTGCCCGGTACAGCCCAGGCAGTTGCCGCCGCGCTAGACGACCTGGCTTGGCCGGAAATTGTCGGTACCATCGGTGGAGATGATGCCATCTTGGTCATCGTTCGGCAGGAGGAAGCAGCCCCCCTCGATGGTTCGGTGAAGGAAGTTCTCGCTCGTTTGGGAGAGCTGCGCAAATAGTCGGAGGGACAAGGGATGCTGAGGGAGCTCCACATACGCAACTACGCCCTTATCGAGCGTCTAGAGTGCCAGTTCATGCCAGGATTGAACATCCTGACGGGGGAAACTGGAGCCGGCAAATCGATCATCATCGATGCAGTGTGTACCGTCCTCGGCGGGCGGGCAACCGTTGACAGCATCAAGGGCGGGGCAGACAGCGCATTGGTGGAAGCTTGCTTTGACGTCGAACCGGACTCGCCCGTTGGCAAGCTGTGTACCGATCTGGGTTATCCACCGGAGGATGGCCTGGTCATCCTCACCCGGGAAGTCAATCGCAGTGGCCGACACCGATGTCGGCTGAATGGCCGGGTGGTTCCCTTGCATATCCTGGCTGATGTGGGACAAGCTCTGGTCGACATCCATGGCCAACATGATCATCAATCCTTGTTGCGTTCGGAAACCCATGGCGACTTTCTCGATGCCTTCATCGGCGAGGAGGCCTTGTCTCTTCGCAGGCAGCTTGAGGCGAAGCTGGGAGAGTACCGGCAAGTCCTCGAGCGACTGACCAAGTGGAAGGACACGCTAGCTCGCCGGGCCAGCGATCGGGAGCTTCTCCTCCATCAGGTGGAGGAGATCGAGCAAGCCCGTCTGCGGCCTGGCGAGGATGAAGAACTGGAACAAGAAAGGCGCGTCTTGCAAAATGCCAGCGCCCTTTATGAAGGGGTGATGGGCACTTACGAGCTCCTTTATGGAAACCAGCTGTCCGCTGCCAGTCTGCTCGGCAGGGGAGCGGCAACACTGGGAAGCTTGGTCCGGCTGGACAAGTCTTTGGCCCCACTGTGGGAGAACCTCCAGTCGACCCAAATCCTCGTCCAGGAAATTGCCAGGGAGCTTAGAACCTATGGGGAAGGCATCGAAGCGCGGCCGGGGAGGCTGCAGGAGATCGAGGAGCGACTGGAGCTTATCAACCATTTGAAGCGGAAGTACGGTCGCACCATCGAGGAGATCATCGCCAAGGGGGAAGAGATGGCCGCGGCCCTGGAGTTGGTAGAAAAGCAGACCGAAGAGCACAAAGAACTCCAACAGCGTTGTGAGATTCTACAAAGGGAACTCCAGGAGCTGGCCGCGAAGCTGTCTCAGCTTAGGAGGTCCCATGCCGCGCGCCTGGAAGGGGCGGTAGGGCGGGAGCTTGAGGATCTTAATATGCCGCGGGCCAGGTTTCAGGTGGGATTCTTGCCCCATGAGGGCGGCACTTCCCTGGGAGATGGACTGCGAATCACGCCGCGAGGAGCTGAACGCATTGAATTTCTCATTGGTCCCAATCCGGGGGAAGAACCTAAGCCCCTGAATCGGATCGCTTCCGGCGGTGAGATGTCCCGCATCATGTTGGCGCTAAAGACGATTCTCGCTAAAGGGGATAATATCGCTACTTTGATCTTTGATGAAGTTGATACGGGCATCGGTGGTCAGACGGCGGACAAGGTCGCCATTAGGCTGGCCAGATTGGCTAGGAGCCGACAGGTCCTAGTGGTCACCCATCTAGCCCAGGTAGCCAGCATGGCCGACAGCCATTATCGGGTGCAGAAGGAAGAGTTTAATGGGACCACCAAAGTGAACTTGACCAGACTCCAGAAGGAGGAATCGCTGGAAGAGATAGCTCGGATGTTGGGGGGCAATGAGGTCACCGCCCGACAGCACGCGCAGGAGCTCTTGAATCGGGCAGGCCGGGTCAAACAACTGGCAGGGTAGCAGGGCAGCTGTAAGATGCCTCCTGACATAAAACCTACTCCCCATGGGCATGATAGCCCTAGGCGAATTCGCCTTTTTTTATGTCATGGGCTATGGGGAGTAGATAAACGGTGCAGCGAAACAGATTTCTTGGTTATCTGTGGTGGGGGTTTTTTATTTGTTTTCTCCTCGTCGGGATCCAGGTGCATTTGCTCAATGCCCTTCCCAGACATTTGCGTGTTCTTCCTGGAGACAGCCTCAGTCTCGGTCTATTCCCGCCTTACACCCTTGTTTCTCCCTTGGAGAAGGACTTCATTCAGATTTCGGAAGGGAACGTAGAAATCGGTCCGACTAGCCCCGACCAGGCGAGTCTAATGATCAGCCTTTGGGGGATGACGATTCGGGAGATGGTGGTCGAGGTCGTCCCGGAGCTGAAGGTCATGCCTGGCGGGCAGGCAATCGGCGTCTTGTTGGCCCCCGCCGGCTTAATTGTCGTCGATCACATACCTCTTTTCGGCAGGGATGGCAAGGAGTATTATCCCGCCCGGGAAGCAGGGATTGAGCCAGGCGACATTTTGCTCAAAGTAAATAATACGACCATTTACAATCCAGATCAGTTGAGGTTCATGGTGGAGCGATTCGGCGTCTTGGGCCAGGAACTAGATGTTGAACTCCTTCGCCGGGGGCAGGTGGTTCGAACCCGTATTCGGCCTGTTGAGGTCGAAGGTGGTGGAAGGGGCGGAGGGGGCAGTCCAACCTTCCTCCTAGGGCTGTGGTTGGAGGATCCGGCGGCGGGCGTGGGGACCTTGACCTTCTATGATGAGCGGACAGGTCGATATGGGGCTTTAGGCCACATGATCACCGACGCGGCTAATCGCCGGATTCAGGTTGACCGGGGTCATATAGTGCAAGCCCAGATTTCGGGGGTGCAAACGGGCCTGCGCGGGCGGCCGGGGGAGAAAATTGGGATCTTCCAAGACGAGCGAGATGTGGTGGGCACAATTGACAAAAACACCCGCTTCGGCATATTTGGCCAGCTCAAGGTTCTGCCCGGCAATCCCTACTATACAGAGCCCATACCGGTGGCTTTGGCCCACCAAGTCAAGAAAGGACCGGCAGAGATCCTGACAGTGTTGGAAGGTGAAAGGGTGGAGCGCTTCGACGTGGAGATCATCAAGGTCAACAGGCAAAGGCGCCCTGATGACAAGGGGCTGGTCATCCAGATAACCGACGGTCGTCTCTTGGAGCGGACGGGCGGCATCATTCAAGGGATGAGCGGCAGTCCCATCATTCAAGATGGCCGCTTGGTCGGGGCCGTGACCCATGTCTTCATCAGCGATCCAACCAGAGGATTTGGCATTTTAGCCGAATGGATGCTCTATGAATCCGGTATTGGCGAGGCGCAGGCGGGCGATCCTCCCATGGCCGCTTAGCTATTTCTTTTTTTCCTTGCCGACGGGCTGGCTGAGGCCAAGGACGTTATCCGCGGTCAAAGTAAAGATAATTCCTTTCCCTGGTTCGTTGAGCTGGCCGGCTTCGACCAATACATCGTAAATGGGACGATAAGCATCTCGGTGTGACACAATTAGGATGACTTCCTTTGAGGATTCAATATGTAGGTTGAGAAATTTCGGGGCTTCAAAGACACCTGTCCCCCGTCCATACAAGATAGTCCCCCCAAGCAAACCGACTTCCTTGGCCTTATCCACTAGTGCCTGGGCTTTGCCTCGCTCGACGATGGCGATAATTGCTAAGTAATCCATCGCTAGTCCTCCTAATCATTGCTCACGCAGCCGTTAGCATATGGGTTGGGAAGGGGCCGACCTTTGTGTGATGACCCTTCCCAAAGTCAAGCGGCCGCGTTGGCGTTTCGTTAGCGGCGGGCTCCATCAGACTGCCTCCACATCTACAGAAGCTTGCTCAACATCCCAAGAGACAACACGGACACGATCGTCCCCATGGATGTCAAGCCAACGATGCCGAATCCGGCGAGCAACGGGTCGGTAACCTCAAGTACATTTGCCAGTCCTATCGCGAGGGCCATGTTAATTGGGATATTGACCGGCCCGGTGGTGGCGCTGGCACAATCCATGGCTATGCCGACGAACTCTTCCGGCGCGAGGCGAATCAATACCAGTAATACGATCAAGATCGGCATGATGATGGTTCTGATTGGAATATTGTTCAATATCTTCAAGATCCCCAGAGCCATCCCCAAACCGAAACCAAAGGCTACCGCGTGGAGCAGTATGTTGTTGGGAATGGCACCCACTGAAATCTCTTCGACTTCTAAAGCTAGGACTCTTAGCGCCGGCTCCACTAAAGTGGCAAAGTAGCCCAGGACGAATGCGAACAAGACGATCGCCAGTTTATTATCGAGGACCACTAGTTCTCGGCCAAGGGAGTCGCTCAGGGGCAACAAGCTCATTGACACTCCCTTGATGAAAAAGTGCAGCCCCAAGATGCTCAGGATAATACCGCCGACGAAGGTCTTTGGGTTCTGGGGACTATGCTTGAGAAAGAATGTCTTGAAGCCGATCATGAAAAGCGTAATTGGAAGAACAGTCTTGGCTGTTCCCCACAATGGCTTTAGCTGCTCTAAGAATCCCATCACTTTCCTCCTTCTCGCTTCCTCGGGGACACCTATATATTCTCCTTTCGGAAGGGACATCCCTCCCCCCCGGTAGGTCAGCATCGTCGGCACTGCCCATTTCTTAACAGCAGGAATGGGAATTGGGGCCACGAAGGAAGTAATGCCCCAAAATGAACGCCAGTAACCTAATTTTGGACATGAAGGATGGGAACGAGGTGACTTGGAGTTGAAAAAGTCCTTGATCGGAGCCTTGGTAGGAGTGCTAGTCTTTGCGGGAGTAGCTGGAGCCAGCACCTTCAACGGGGGCGTAGGTTGGACAAAGGCTACAGTGGAGCATGCGGGCGAGTCAAGCTTGGAAGAACGGGCTTGGGTCTTCGATGGAGGCCTCAATTTGGGCCTGCTTAGGCTTGGCGGCAGCTATCTGATGCTGATGGATGAGAAAGAGGACGCCCAGGTCGACTACACCACGTACACCGGCAGTGTTGAATTGCGCCTCCCCTTGGGGCCCTTACCGTTGGCGGCCTATGTGGGCGGCGGATACACTGGTGAAGACCTGTCGGTTGGGTCGACCAAGATTGAAGGGAAGGGACCCTTCGTCGGTGCAAGGGCCGCGGTCGATCTCGATGGCGTCGTTCTAGAAGGCTATTACCAGCAGTCGCCCACCTTTTCGTGGGTGGAGACAAACGATGCCGGAGAGCTGGAGGGCAGTGCTCCTTTGGCCCGATACGGAGCCAGTTTGCGCTATCCCGTCGTTTGGCCCCTTGAGATCGTCGTTGGATACAAAGGCAGCTGCCTTGAACCGAGAGATGATTATCAAGGTGAGCTGAAGAAGATCCAGGCCAATGTCTTCACGGCGGGAGGAGCCCTTTCTTTCTAACACCTGTGTGTCCTTTTCTGGAAAAACATATCTCCGTGGTTGGGCGGGGAGGCTCAGACAGCTTTCCCGCCATTTTCGTGTGTTGAAACTTGACAATAGAGAGGGAACCGATAAGAACACTCTTGATACAAGTTGCCATAATTGATTAGCTTATCCACAACACACCGACACCATTGGAAGGAATTGTGCTGAAAAGTGCCGAATATAATCGCGGCGGGCCCATGGGAGAGAATTTTACCCAGAAGGTGATCAAATGTCGACAAGACTGCTGGTAGCCGACGATGATCGGGGATTTTGTGAGCAAGTAGCAGAGGCAGTCGCCTCCGATCCTACACTGGAGCTACTACATATTGTCCACGATGGCAAGAGCGTCTTGGAAGTGCTCCAAAGGGAAACGCCGGATGTCTTGCTACTAGACTTGGTTATGCCTGAGCTGGATGGAATCGGTGTCCTGGAGGAGATTCAAAAGGACCGAGGCGAATTGAGGATATTAGTCATGTCCGTGTTTGGCCAAGAAGAGATCCTGAGCCGGGTACTTTCCCTTGGAGCTGACTACTTCATCGTCAAGCCCTTTGATGTCAAGCTGTTGTTGCAGCGAGCCAAAGAGTTGGCGCAAGGGTCCAGATTGTATAATGACCAAGCTTATCACCGTAAGAGCAATCATTTGGAGGCGGAGATCGTCAGACAGCTGATCCAATGCGGTGTACCAGCCCACTACAAGGGCTATGCTTATCTTAAGGAAGGAATCATACGGGTGATTCAAGACGGGAGCCTAATCAACCGAGTGACCAAGGAGCTTTATCCGGCTATCGCACGGGAGTTCAATACGACTGCTGAAAAGGTGGAAAGGGCCATTCGCCACGCGATCGAGACGGCATATGTCCGGGGAAATATCGAGTTTCTCAACGAAGTCTTTGCCTACACAGTTGACTCCCAAAAGGGTAAACCGACCAATTCTTCATTTATTGCCACTCTGGCCGACAGAATTCGACTGGGAATCAAAGTTGCCGAATGACTGGCGAAGCATCGCGGCATACTACCGCTAGAAGGGGCCGACATGGCCCCTTTAGCGCGTTATGGAGGTGCTTCCATGGCCATCCGGGGCATTGCCAGGGTGGACAAGAAGACTAAGGGCCTGGTTAAACGTCTCCAGCCGGGGGAGATCGCGGTGATCGCCCATCGGGACATCGATGAAGTGGCCGCGGAAAGTCTAATCCGCTGTGGAGTCAGGGCAGTCGTCAATGGAGATGAGTCGATCACGGGCCGCTACCCAAACCCCGGTCCTCTGCAACTGGTGCGCGCAGGTATCCCGGTTCTCGATAAGGTTGGCAGTTGTGCCCTCGAGGCCATTAAGGATGGCGACAGCATCGAGATCCGGGACAATAGGCTGTGGGTGAACGGCCAGATGGTCGGGTGTGGGCAGATGCTCTCCCTGGACATGATAACTGAGAGGATGGCCATGGGCCGCAAGAATTTGCAAGAGGAGCTGCGGCGATTCACTGCGAACACCTTGGTTTATGCTTGGAAGGAAAAAGATGCCCTTCTCGGGCGGATTCCGCTGCCGCCCATCAAGACGCCTTTGCGGGGTAAACATGCTCTTGTTGTCGTCAGAGGGGCGAAAGTCAAAGAGGATCTGATGGCTATCCGTTCTTATATCGACGAGGTTGAGCCCGTCCTCATCGGAGTTGATGGCGGCTCCGACATCCTGGTGGAGCTAGGGTATCGACCCGATTTGATCGTCGGCGACATGGACAGCGTTAGTGATACGACCCTGAGAAAAGGAGCGGAGCTGGTGGTTCACGCATATCCCGATGGTCGGGCGCCTGGACTACGACGGATACAGGAACAGGGACTTAAGGCCCATGTACTGCCCCTTCCTGGCACTAGCGAGGATGTGGCGATGCTCCTTGCTTACGAAAAGGGGGCTGCTTTGATCGTAACTGTGGGGAGCCATTCGAACATGATTGACTTCCTCGAGAAGGGGCGGCGGGGAATGGCCAGCACTCTCTTAGTAAGACTAAAGGTGGGAGAAATCTTGGTGGATGCCAAAGGAGTCAGCAAGCTTTACAGGGGACGTCCCCGGGTCGGATATGTCCTCTCCCTTGGCTTGGCAGCCTGCGTCCCCGTGATGATACTTCTGCTGCTCTCTGATTCCCTGCGCCAAGTTGGCCGCTTCCTGCTGCTAGTGCTGAGGGTAATGCTTGCCCGGTAGAGGAGGGGAACCTTGCTGATCGATTTGCGATACCATCTGGGATCACTAGTGGCGGTCTTTTTGGCCTTAGGCATTGGAATCTTGATCGGCTATAGTCTTTTTGGCAAGGAAGGTCTACTGGAAAAGCAGCAGCAACAGCTTGTGGACGAGTTGGAGGTCCGCTTCATGCGGCTAAAGGACGAACGGGAACAGCTTGAGGCCAACCTAGCAAGGCTGGCCCAGGAACTAGAACAAGATCGAAATCTGATCCGTTCTATCCAGCCCCTCCTCATCGGGGAGCGGTTGTCGGGGAAAGACATACTCCTGGTGGTGACGGGAACAGCAGTGGAGGAAGACTGCATCACCGAGGTAACGGCTGGCCTCAGCGACGCGGGGGCCAGGATCGCCGGGGTCATCCACCCCCCGCAAGGGGAAGAAGCAAAGGCCATCGTGGCTTCGGCCCTCGATGAGCCGCAAGCTGGGGGGGAAGCTGACCAAAGGCCGATCGATGGGGTAGTCTTAATCGGCGGGGCCCTGGAGGGGGAGGCGGCCTTTCAGAAGATCGATCGGCCTATCATCGAAGGCCTCCTGCGGCGGCAGATATTCGTAGTTGGCGCTGAGCCTGTCGGTGTTCCCGTCTCCTATGCGCAGGAATACCGGCGGATGTCCATTCCGATGGTGGAGAACATCGACACCCCGGTAGGTCTCATTAGCCTCGTGTTCCTCTTGGCGGCGGGAAACGGTCAGCAGGCGTCGGCCGGGACGGAGGTGCGCTGAGGTTGGTTTCGGTGCTGATGCCGGCTTTTAATGAAGCGAGTAGAATCGAGGCTTCGGTGTCGGCGGCCCTGGCCATCCCCGGGGTCGACGAGGTGGTCGTGATCGATGACGGCTCAGCAGACCAAACAGGGGACTTGGCCGCCAAGGCAGGAGCCGTAGTCATTCGTCTCACCAAGAATGCGGGCAAGGGAGGGGCCCTGAACGTCGGGCTGACGAAGGCAAGGGGAGATGTTATCTTGACCTTGGATGCCGACTTGGGCGCAAGCGCCTTAGAAGGGGTTAAGCTCCTTGGACCAGTCCTTGAGGGCGAGGCCCATATGACCGTCGGGGTATTTCCGCGCCGGGGGAAAGGAGGCGGCTTTGGGCTCGCCAAGGGCCTGGCGAGACAGGGGATTTTGCTTTTGACCGGTCAGCAGCTGCGGGAGCCCTTATCGGGCCAACGGTGCCTACTGCGGGAGATACTGGTACGGTGCAATGGCTTCGCCGAGGGGTTTGGCGCGGAAGTGGGACTGACCATCGATGCCCTGCGGTTGGGATACCGGATCTTGGAGGTGGAAGTGGACATGGACCATGCTCGAACTGGTCGGAATCTGGCCGGCTTTCGCCACCGGGGACGTCAGTTTTGGCATATCTGCCTGGCTTTGGCCGCCCGCGTTGGTGGTAGGATGTGATCCTCGCGACCATGTTGCTCGGGGCGCTTGGGACGGTTTGGTCCCTGATGGGGCTTGCGGACCTGGCCCAGGAGGGACATTTGAGCCGGACCAACTTTCGCGGTGAACTCATCCCGACCGGGATGGGGGTGTCATTCTTGCTTGGTTCGTGTCTGGGTCTGTTGGCCGGCCTTTGGATGGGTCTGTATCAGATCCGGGACGTAGTGTTGTTAATTGCTGTCCTGTTTGGCTTTGGTTTCTTAGGTCTAATCGACGATCTATGGGGAGACGATGCCCACCGCGGCCTTCGGGGACACCTTCGCGTCGCCTTGCAGGGAAGGATCAGCACAGGCTTCCTTAAAGCCTTCTATGGCGGTCTGTTAGCCTTAGTCGTCGCGCTAAGCGTCAGGGGCAAAGAGGGTCTGTTGATGAACACCTTGATCATTGCTCTAGCGACCAATGCCCTCAATCTCCTAGATCTTAGACCGGGCCGTTGCGGCAAGTCGTTCTTGCTAGGCTCCTTTCTCCTTTTTACTATTGGTGAGGCGAGGGCCTTGAGACTGCTTCTGCCCGTCGTCGGAGGGGTGCTCGCATATCTTCCATGGGACTTGCGGCGAGTTGTGATGATGGGCGATGCTGGGGCTAATCCCCTTGGGGCTCTGCTTGGCATCGGCATCATCAGTCTTGAGGGGTCGGTGCGAATCTTCAGCCTGCTGCTGTTGATCGGGATTCACCTTTATAGCGAGAAGTATTCTCTCTCCCGCTTGATCGAAGACAATCCCGTATTACGTTTCCTGGACAAGTTGGGGTGCGATTAGGAGGAAAAAACCGCCAAAGGGCGAACACCCTCGTAAGGGGGTGAAAAGCCTTGCACCGGTTGGTCGCATGGTTGCTGTTCATAGGGCTCTTTGCCTTGCCGGCAGCGGCTGGCGTTGAGGTGTACACCGTCAAGCCGGGCGATACAATCTACGCGGTGGCCAGAGAGCTGAAGGTCCATCCCAGGGAAATAATAGCGTTAAACAGCCTCGATGATCCTGATCTAATCGGTGTCGGCATGCAACTGAAGGTGCCTCGTCCAGCGCCGGAGCGCCGTCAAAGGGAGGCAACCCCCGAGGAGTTGGAGTTGATGGCCAAGGTGATTTACGCTGAGGCCCGGGGCGAACCGGAGTTGGGTCAATTAGCGGTGGCGAGGGTCATCGTTAACCGGGTGCGCGACCCTGGTTTTCCGGACACAATCACTGAGGTGATCTACCAGCCAGGCCAATTCCTTCCGGTCGAATCAGGCCTGCCCGAGACAGTCCCGGCGAGATTCGTGGAACTGGCCAAGAGGGCCTTTGCCGAAGAAGATCCAACCTTTGGCGCCGTGTTTTTCTATAACCCCGACAAGACCACGCGGCCCGACTTTTGGGCCACCAGGACCAAGCTGGTCAAAATCGGCAATCACGTGTTTGCCCGCTAGCATACCATCATACCTCCTAGCATAGGAATGAGGAGAAGCCCTGTGCAGGGGGTGTTTTCATGGTCATCATCATCAAGACCCGATTGCAGCTGTTGGCTGTCTTCCTGACTCTGGCTGCCATGGTCAGCCTGCTGCAGTTCGTCGGCGGTCAGGCGGTGAAGACAGTCAGTGGACTCCTCGCCCGTCAAGTACCCATCTACCAGGTGGATGTGCCCGACAAAAAAGTCGCCATCTCTTTCGACGCGATGTGGGGGACGGAGCGAACTGACCGACTGCTGGAAGTGCTCCGTCGCCATGGTGTAAAGACTACTTTTTTCCTCGCCGGTCACTGGTTGCAGAAGAACCCCGACTATGTGCGGAAAATCGCGGCCGAAGGCCATGAGATAGGCAATCACAGCTTCACCCATCCCCATATGGCTAACCTCAACGCAAGTCAAATCCGCGAAGAACTAGAAAAGACCCATGCTCTAATTAAGCAGTTAACGAATCAGGATAGCTTCTTGTTTCGCCCCCCATTCGGCGAATACAACGACCGGGTGATCGAAGTGGCGGCGGAACTTGGGTATTACACCATCCAATGGTCCCTCGATTCCCTGGACTGGAAAAACGTGAGCAAAAACGATATCGTTCGTCGGATCATGGAAAGGGTCAAACCAGGGGACATCATCCTCTTCCACAATGATGGCCTCCATACGGCGGCTGCAGTCGATGAGATCCTCACCCGGCTTCTTAGCCAAGGGTATCAGGTGGTGCCCGTCTCACAGCTGATCTATAAAGAGGGATACTATATTGAAAAACACTCGGGCACGCAGCGGCGCAGCAAGTCCGGGCGCCCGCGGCAGTAGACTTGGGAGGTGAGGGGATGTTTGCCCTTGTCGTCACCCGACGGATGATCCGTTGGGGTGTGCTCGTCGTCGGCCTGATGCTTCTTTGGGCTTGGGGGCCCGGGCTTTGGCAGCTGGGCTACCGCTACGTGTGCGGTGTTCGACCCGGTGTCACCCTCGAGGGCCGGCCCATCGGAGGGCTGCTTGAACATGAGCTGTACCGCGAGGTGGCGATGATCGCTGAGGAGTATGTTACTGTTCCCCAAGATGCCTACTATGACGAAGCTACGGGGGAGCTTCATGGAGAAGTGGTGGGAACCTGGGTCGATGTGGCGGCCACCGTTGCCAACATCTTGGCCGCCGCCCCGGGGGAGCGGGTTCAGCTGGTCGTCCTGGATGTCCTCCCGACCATCAGACGCAGCCTGTTCGAACCTGTCTACCGCGGTAATCCCGAGCGCCCCTACGTCAGCTTGGCCATCAACGTGGACTGGGGGCAAGAGATCTTGCCGAAGATGCTCGATGTGCTCGACCAACACCAAGTGGCAGCAACCTTTTTCTTGACGGGTCGCTGGGCACAGGCGAACCCAGCCCTAGCTAAGATGATTGCTAGCCGGGGACATGAGATCGGCAATCATGGCTACTGGCATGCCCACCCTAACAGTCTGTCGGCCAAGGACCTAGAAAAGCTCATCGTGGACAACGAAAACCTCCTCGATGAATTGACGGGCCAATCCAACAAGCTCTTTGCCCCGCCCTACGGCGAATTCAATGAGCGGGTCTTAGCTACCGCGGCTTCCCTTGGCTATAGGACTATTCTCTGGTCCCTCGATACCCGCGACTGGCAGGACCCCTCACCCCAAGAGATCGTCAACCGCATCGTGCCCAAGGCGGAAAATGGCAGCATTATTCTTATGCACCCGAAGGCCAATACTGTTCAAGCTCTGCCCCAATTGATCAAGGGGCTGCGGGAAAAGAATCTCCGCTTGGTCCCCGTCGGGGAGCTCCTTTGGCATGACTAGGGCCGCAGACTGCGCCCGATGATGCTCCAAACCGCGGGGTCTTCGAAGCCAAGCCGCCAGAGGGCGATGCCGGCCAAGTCGTACTTGTTAACCAGGTACAATTTGTGGGAGAGGCTGTAGCGATCTTCGAAGTAAACTACGTGGCGGTTGCCTAGATCCGTATAGCTGAAATGGGGCACTTTATGGACAGCATCCCAGTTCACGGGCACGTTTTTCGTTTCAGCCAGTGTCTTGGCTTGTCGTTGAGTTATGGCCTGACCTGTCCACTCGCCGGGGGCAACCTCCTCCCAGTCATAACCATACAGGGCGATTCCCAAATAGAGCTTGTTCCTGGGAACATGTTTGAGGGCATAGGTGATGACTTCTTCGACCCAGCCGATGGACGCGATGGGACCTGGCGAGCCATCCCGGTAGTGCTCATCATAGGTCATCAGCTGAAGCCCGTCTACTATTCTCCCCAAGGTTCTGTAGTCATAGGCCCCTATCCAGTTGGCGTTCGCTGTCTTATCCGTCTTGGCCGGGATGGACATGGTCACCAGCAATCCTTCAGGTTGGAGGCGGTCAGCCAATTCTTGCATGAAGGCGTTTAAGTTGTCCTTTTGCTGGTGGGGGACGTTTTCGAAGTCGATGTTGACGCCACTGTATCCCCAACGCAGGAGCATCTGATAGATATTCTCCACCGCCTGCCCCCGGGCTTCAGGGTTTGACAGCAATGTCGTCGCCATGGCTCCGTCGAACTTGGTGTCTTGGTAGTTGTGGATGAGGGCTAGGGTTTGTTTCCCGCGGCTGCCTGCCAGATCCAGCACTTTGGCCGGTGTTTTCCCTTGAAGATTGCCTTCCCCATCAAGCATGTAGGCCCAGGGAGCAACGGCTGTCCACTGGTCATTGGCCGCCAGGGAATCATAGCCTGTTTGGCGCAGATCGTCTACATAGTAGCCCAGAACTTCACGGGGCCGGTGGGAAACGGAGCTCCCCATCAGAGTGCCGGTCAGCAGCCAACCTGCCACCCACCCACTCTCATGGGTCCTGGTTTGAACTTGGTACCAGCCGTTCTGCTCACCTATTACCTGGACCTCTTCGCCTTTGGCAAGGGTCTTCACTGGGGCGTAGGCGCCCCCAGGGCCTTCCCGCAAGACGACTTGTTCCCCTCCCACCAGGGCTCCTTGGCCTACCTCCACGGAGGGGAGTGGTTCAGTGGTGGATTGTCTGCTCCCGAAAAAGCCGGTTAACGAAAGGAAGATGGTGAGTAGATAGATCAATATGGCCTGCACAGGCTTCACCCTTTATAGTTGGCTAGTCGCTGATTTTTTCCCCGCCGGAGACCCCAGACCTTCCGGTAAGTTCGGGCAGGACAGGCATTCTTGGGTATTTCGTTTACATCCCGCAGGATCGAATTTATAATATAGAGGATGCGGTGAGGGAGGTAGGCTGCTTGTACCAGAAAACGATCTTGCCAAACGGAATCAGAGTCGTGACGGAGTCGATCCCATACGTAAGAACGGTGTCCTTAGGGTTTTGGTTCCGCACTGGCTCTCGAAACGAAACGGTGGAAAACAACGGCATTTCTCATCTAATCGAGCACTTGATGTTCAAAGGAACAACAAACCGCTCTGCCCGGGAAATAGCTGAAGTTATTGATGCTGCGGGGGGTCAGCTCAACGCCTTTACCGGCAAGGAGCGGACCTGTTATTATGCCCGGATCCTTGATGAACAGCTGCCTGTTGCCGCGGAGTTGTTAGCGGATATGTTCTTAAACTCGGTCTTCGACCTGGAAGAGATGGAGAAGGAAAAAAACGTTGTTATTGAAGAAATCCGCATGTGTGAAGACTCGCCGGATGAGCTGGTCCACGATCTGTTTGCCAGCGCCGTCCTCGGTAGTCATCCCTTAGGGTTGTCTGTCCTCGGCTCCGAGGACAACATCCGTGAGATGAAGCGAGAGGACGTAATGGAATTCATCGCCGATTATTACGTACCCGGCAATTTGGTGGTGGCCGCGGCAGGCAATGTCACCCATCAACAGGTAGTTGACCAAGTCAAGCAGTATTTTTCTTCCCTGCCTTCCCGTCCGTTGATAACTAACGTGATGCCGGTGGACAAGCCCGGTGAGGCTGCCTTGAGATACAAAGATATTGAGCAAGTGCATCTTTGCATCGGCGGGTTGGGAGTTCCTCGCCATGACGAAGACAAGTTTGCTGTTTACGTCCTTGATGTAATCCTCGGGGGAGGCATGAGCTCCCGATTGTTTCAGCGGCTGCGGGAGGAACGGGGCCTGGTTTATTCCACCTACTCCTACCATTCATGTTTCCAGGATGCGGGGGTTTTCGGCGTTTATGTCGGGACGGGACCGGAAAACGTCGGCCAGGTCACCCAAATCATCCAGGATGAATTCGACCGGCTGATGGAAGAGGGGGTAACGGCGGAGGAATTGCATCGGGGGCAGGAGCAGTTGAAGGGAAGCTTGATGCTGGGCCTGGAAAGCACCGCGGCCCGGATGGGGAGGATCGCTAAGTCGGAGTTGTTTTATGAAGCTATTTTGACTCCCGATGAACTTGCGGCGAAGATCGATGCCGTCACTGTGGACATGGTTCAGCGGGTTGCCCAGCGTTTACT
>LSQX01370443.1_pt3 | contig 32726 bp, 26 predicted proteins | sample 654561 | NCBI WGS metagenome assembly LSQX01 (sample SAMN04489861, study PRJNA283612) | anaerobic digester metagenome | isolation source: 4 biogas reactors fed with cattle manure at either 37C or 55C with and... | place: Denmark: Kongens Lyngby | collected 2014 | reverse complement strand
CGATGCTGGGCTCGTCCAGGATGTACATAGACCCCACCAAGGAACTACCCAATGCGGTGACGAGGTTGATCCGCTGGGTTTCCCCGCCGGAGAGGGTGTTGCAGGTCCGATCCAGGGTCAAGTAAGACAGACCCACATCTTGGATATACCGGAGCCGGGAAACCACCTCCTCGACAGCCTTCCGAACGATGGCGGCTTCATAGTCCGTGAGTTTCAGCTCCGAAAAAAATTTCAGGAGCTGATCTACGTTCATGCGAAGCAGCTCCGCGATGTTCCGCCCGCCTACCTTCACGTACAGGGCTTCCGGCCGGAGCCGGCTCCCGTGACAGGCGTGGCAGGTCGTGCGACCGGAGAAGCGACTGAGCATGAAGCGATACTGAACCTTGTACCGGTTCGATTCGACCCATTGGAAAAATTCGTTGATGCCCACGAGGGAGTCGTCGTCCCCTTCCACACTCCGGCTCTTCCAGATCAAATCCTTCTCCTGCTGCGACAGGTTGCAGTAGGGTTCGAAGATCCGGATGCCGTACCGGTCCGCCAACCTCACCAGACGGTCTTTGAACCATCCCATCTTGTCTCCCCTCCAGCAAGCGATCGCTCCGTCATAGATGCTCAAGGTCTTGTCCGGGACCACGAGATCCTCGCTCACCCCGATGATCTTCCCCAGTCCTCCGCAGACCGGGCAGGCGCCCAGGGGCGAATTGAAACTGAAAAGATATTCATCAGGCTCCCGGAAGGTCATCCCGTCCAACTCGAAGCGGTTGGAAAATTCCGTGGTTTCGACCCTTAGTTCTCCGTTTTCCGCATCTCCGGCATCCAGTTCCTTCCGGACAACCAGGCGGCCGTTCCCTTCGCGGAAAGCCGTGTCGATCGAAGCGCGCAAACGAGTCTGGAGATCCTCCCAGTCCGTTTGCGGCCACGGAGTTCCATCATCGTTCCAGGGCAGATTCCCCTTCATCACAGGGAGGCGGTTGCGGTCCACAAGCAGGAGGAGGTCTTCGGGATAGTCGCCGGAAGCGGCCCGTTTCATGACCTCCTCGATGCGGATGATCTGTCCGTCGCAGAAAAACCGGGAATATCCCTCCTCTTTCAACTGCAGCATCAGTTCCACCTTGTCGGTACGCTCCTTCCAGCCCAGCGGGGCCAGGATATAAGCCGTCCGCGCGTCCCCCTTCAGGATGCAGGCCATCACATCGTTGACGGAATGACACTTCACCTCCTCTCCGGTGACCGGGGAATACGTCCGCCCGATCCGCGCGAAAATGATACGCAGATAGTCGTAGATTTCGGTCGTGGTGGCCACTGTGGAACGGGGGTTCCTGACATTGACCTTCTGCTCGATGGCAATGGCGGGCGGGATCCCTTCGATGGCTTCTACATCCGGCTTGCTCATCCTGCCAAGGAATTGGCGGGCATAGGAAGAAAGACTTTCGGCGAAGCGGCGCTGGCCCTCTGCGAACAGGGTGTCGAAGGCGAGGGAAGACTTCCCCGACCCGGAAATACCGGTCACCACCACGAACTGGTTCCGCGGAATCTCAACCGAGATATCCTTCAGGTTGTTGACCTTCGCTCCTCTGATGATGACGTTTCCTTCCTCTGGCATCCCGACGATCGGATTAGACCGTAAAATTAATCATTTCGACCGAAACGTGCAATTACCTTCTACTTCTTGAAGGACAAGCCGTCGACGACGAAAGAGCCATTTTGACAATAGATAACGCCATTTCGGCAGCATCAGATGCCATTTTGTCGACTTTTTGAACATTTCCGGCAGCGGCATCCATTTTGTCCTATTTCAGTCGTCGGCCCGTAAGGGAAGACGACCGAGGTCCGTAGACCGGGTCAGTAGAATATGAACAATTAAAATTATAGGAGGATTCAATTATGTTACCTGTTTCAAGACGTTACAACCAGAGTTGGTTACCCAGCATTTTCAACGATTTCTTTGACACCGACTGGATGGAAAAAACAAAGGCGACGGCTCCCGCCATCAACGTGCTGGAGAGCGAGGAGTGCTATGACCTGGAGCTCGCCGCTCCCGGCATGACCAAAGAGGACTTCCAAGTGACCCTGGACCAGAACGGCGATCTGGTCATCAATATGGAGAAGAAGGAAGAAAAGAAGGAGGAAAAGAAGCATTGCCACTATCTCAGACGTGAATTTTCGTACACCAAATTCCAGCAGACCATGCTGCTCCCCGATGATGTCGACAAAGAAAAGATCGCCGCAACCGTCGAAAACGGTGTGCTGAAGGTGAACATCCCGAAGGTGAAGCGCGTCGAGAGCGTCCCTGCGAACAAAGTCATCGAAATCAAATAAAAAATTTGTAAGAAAGCCAATTTTGCTTATATTTGCATCCGCGTTCGAAAAAGCGCGGATGTTTTCCACCCGGTGCGGTAGTTCAGTTGGTTAGAATGCCGGCCTGTCACGCCGGAGGTCGAGGGTTCGAGCCCCTTCCGCACCGCCACCCGAAAGCCCTGGAGTTTCTCTCCGGGGCTTTTTTGTTTTTCCGGATCAAACGCAAAACCCTATGTGAATGTTGACCGCTTCACTGCTTGTCCCGGAAGCCGTCCCGCCTGTGAAGGTGTGCAGAATATTCATTCCTNNTGCAGAATATTCATTCCTTGGGCGGGCTGCGATTGATTGTCAAGCTCTTGCTGGGAAAGGAGTGACGGAATACTCATTCCTTGGGCAGCCAAGATGCCTCCTGGAGGCTTTCGGAGCGGGTTACGATCTCAGCGTGTGAAAAATCGGTCACACCTTGCGAACGTCTAGACTACAAATCAGCCCTTTTCGCTCGCAGGTGTGCAGAATATTCATTCCTTGGGCGGACGGCGAGCTGTGCTGAAAATAAGTACCGAAAAACAGTTCGCCTTATTTTGCGTAGTCCTGGCCGAGGTTTTGCCGGGGCCCGGGCCGCCGCCGCTCACAGCGCTCGGTGATTTTTCCAAACCACGGCCGCGGGGTTACGCTTTGTACGGCTGTGCAGTGGGGTTGAGGACGGCAAAATGGCACTTTAAACGGGCATATTCCCGCCGGAATATGCCCTACAACTGTCTGCAGACGAGATCGGTGCGGCCGTGGTTTGAAAGTTTCCCGCTACAGCCGACCGGAGATATCCCAAGACTTGAAGCCGTTCTTCGAAGCCAGGGCGCACCCAAGCCCAAATTCCCGGCATTCCCGTCCTGGCAGACCTCGGAAAGCACCCTGTCCGGCCAAGGGCCAGAGGGCCGATCTTAACATTTCTTTCCTATCTTCGTCTTGTTTATTGAAGACAGGCAAAAGCGCGCCGCCGGAACTTCGAAAAACCATGAATATGAAAAGAATCCTACTCGTACTGCTCTGCTGCACCCTCGCCCTCGCGGCGAGCGCCGGAAACGGCAAGAAATCCGTTCACGAGCAGCAACTGAACGCCTTGATCACGGAATACACGTTTCATGACGGCTTCGAAGTCATGCGGATCGGCGGTCTCGGAACCGCCCTGCTCAAGCCGCTTCTCAAGCTTGCAACAATAGACTCGCAGGACGAAGACGCGCAAAAGGCCCTGAAACTGATCGGCCAGATCCGCAGGATCGCTGTCGTGGACTATTCGGAATGTGACGAAAAGACCCGGGATCGGTTTTCCCGCCGCGCATCCAAGCTGCTCGACGATGTCGAGATGCTGATGGAAGTCAAAGACGGATCCGGCATCATGCAGATGTACGCTGTCTCCGATTCGGAAGGAAAGACCGTGAACGATTTCGTATTGTTCGCCCCGCGCGACTGCGCCCTGATCTGTCTGTACGGCACCCTTCCCCTGGAGATGCTTTCGGAACTCGCAAATTGACGACGGATGCGCTACCGCGAATTCTGTGACATATTCCTGCCGCTGAGCGACAGTCTGTACCGAATCGCATTCTTCATCCTTGAATCGGAAGCAGACGCCCGCGACGCGCTTCAGGATCTGTATCTCAAACTCTGGAACACGCGGGATCGGCTGAATGCCGTGACGAACCCGAAAGGCTACTGCGCGACCCTGCTCCGGAATCTCTGCATCGACCGCATCCGCGCCGCGCGAAGATTCGGAAATGCCGGACTGGACGACCGGGAAGATCCCGCCGCCGGCGTCGAGGAGCGGCTGGAAGCGCGGGAACGGCTGAACACCGTCCTGTCCGCCTTCGAGTCGCTTTCTGAAGGACAACGCGAGGTTGTGAATATGCGGATATTCGAAAACATGTCCTACGACGAGATGGCCGCCCGGACGGGCAAATCGAAATTGACCCTGCGGGTCCTGCTCAGCACGGCACGCAAAACTTTGAAAGAACGATCATGAAACAACTGGAAGACATTGAAAAACTCAGCGCGGAAGACCTTGAACGCATCTCCGCGGACGAAAGCATCCTGGTTCCGAAGGGTATCGGCCGGGATCTCCGGACCGCGCTCGCCGCAGCGGCATTCGCCGAAGAAGCCGCTGCGCAACGGCGCCGGAACCGAATACGCTACATCCTCCTCGCGGGAGCGGCTGCCGTCGTCACAGCCGTCCTGCTCCTTCCTTCCAACACGCCCCAAGACACCTTCGACGACCCGAAACTTGCTTACGCGGAACTGGAGAGGACCTTTTCATACATCTCCCGGAAGATGGACACCGGGATCGCCATGACGGGCAAATTCAATGAGTCCATCGAAACAGTCAACAACGCAATCAACAAAATAAAATGAAAAATATCATCACACTTGCAGCCCTTATGCTGCTCGCCTTCACCGGTTTCGCACAAGACGGGAAGAGCATCTACAACAAATATTCGGAAGCAGAAGGCGTGAGCGCCGTGTACATCTCTCCGGCGATGTTCCGTCTCATCGGAAAGATCCCGAACATCCAGGTGGAAAATTCCGACGTGAACCTCACCCCCGTTATCCAGGCGCTAAACGGGATGTATCTGATCAGCAGCGAGAACCCGCGGATCAACGCCGAGATCAAGGCGGATGCGAACCGCTTCCTGGAGAAGAACCAATACGAACTGCTTATGGAGGCAAAGGATGGAGGGGAAACCGTCCGGATCTGTACCCTGGGCAAAGATATCATCACCGGCTTCGTACTCCTCGCCTTCCAGCGGAACGAATTCACCTTCATCAGCCTGGACGGCAAAATGAAGCGGGAAGATCTCGAGCGCCTGATCGCGGAGAGCCGTTGATTATCCGGATAAAACTTCGCATATTTGCAGAAAACCCTTTGCGACATGAAGAGCCTGCTACGCATCAAGATCGTATTATGCTTAACCTTTCTATTCCTGGGCGGACTTGCTTCCGCGCAGGAATCTTTCGTCAACTTTCCGCTCCCGCAGCATCCCGACACCCTGCGGATCCTGTCCATCGGCAACAGCTTCTCCGACGACGGAACGCAATATCTACCTGATTTGCTGGAAAGCGCCGGTATCCGCAACGTCATCCTGGGCCGGCTCTATATCGGCGGCTGTTCCCTCGAGAGACATTGCCGGGAATATGAAACCGGCTCCACAGCGTACCGGTACGACAAATCCACCGCAAACGCCTGGCGCACGGTGTCGGCACAGGCAACCCTGCTGGACGGTCTGCAGGACGAGCCTTGGGACGTCATCACGATGCAGGAAAATTCCGGATATTCAGGAATCTATGACATCATGCACACCTGGCTTCCGAGATTGATCGGAATCGTCCGGAAAGAAGCGGTGAATCCGCAGGCAACTCTTGTCTGGCACGGGACCTGGGCCTATGCTGCGAATTCCGCGGACGAAAGGTTTTCGTTCTACGATCGGAGCCAGGAAAAGATGTACGAGAGCATTCTGGACTGTGTGTCGAAACTGCAGGATGACTTCAACATTCCGGTCGTCATTCCGTGCGGAACGGCCATTCAACTGGGACGAAACACCAGCTTGAACAATGCGGACGAAGTCCCCGCCGACAACCCTGTCTTCGATCTGACGCGAGACGGCTACCACCTCAGCCGCCAGTTCGGCCGGTATCTGGCCGCCTGCACCTGGTTCGAAGCCCTGATCCGGCCGACCTTGGGCATCGGCGTGGTCGGCAACTCCTGCAGGCTGCGGAAAACGGAGTACAGCCTCTCCGCGAAAGACGCCCGCCTCTGCCAGAAAATTGCATTCCGCGCCTGCGGAAATTCACGGTAAGCCACGATTAGCTCCGACTCGCCGAGGCGCTTCTGAGCCGCGCCCAGGGAATGACACCTGAGGGAGCCTGCCGCTCTTCGAGTAGTTTCTTCATGAAGTCCATGTAGGGAGCGACATGGGAGAAAAACTTCGTGTAACCGGCGCAGAGCGCGTTCAGTCCCGTTTCCCCACGATCTGTCACATTGAAGCGGTGCTTGGGACACTCTCCGTTGCAGGCAAACAGCCAGGGGCAGCGGAAACACTTGGATGGAAGCGTGTTGCGCTTGTCGATTCCGAATCGCGCCTGCCGCGGGGACTCCATCAGATCCCGCAGCGATTCGGAAACGATGTTCCCGAGCCTGTACTTGGAATATACGAAATGGTCGCAGGGATAGACATCTCCGTTGTGCTCGATGACCGAGTTGCCGCCGCAGGTCTTGGCATGGACGCAGATGCCGGGCTGTACCCCGCACCAGTTGGCAAGCGCCGCGTCGAACTGGTTCACGAAGTACCGGCCGACGTCGTTGCGAACCCAATAGTCAAAGATGTCGCATAAGAAGTTGCCGAACGCCAGGTCGCCAACCGACCAGGACGCGATCTGTGCCCCTTCTTCAGCGGGATCTACGATGTACGGCCGGAGTCCTTTCGAGGGCTTTCCGTTCTTTCCGAGGGGGTATTTGATGTGCTCCACGACCGGCATGAACTGCATGTACTGACTGCCGACCGATTTCAGGAACTGATATACTTCCAGCCCCCTCCCTTCGCTGGCCTTGTTGACCGTGGTCATCGTGTTGAACGCCACACCCTCGTCGCGCAGCAGGTTCAGCCCGCGCAGAACCCGGTCGAAGGTGGGGGCTCCCCCTTTGTCGCGACGATACTTGTTGTGGATGTCGGCAGGCCCGTCCAGCGAGATCCCGACCAGGAAGTCGTTTTCCCGGAAAAGGCGCGCCCACTCCCGGTCGAGAAGGGTCCCGTTGGTCTGGATGGTGTTGCGGATGATCTTTCCTTCCGCATACCGCTGTTCCAGTTCCAAGGCCTTTCGATAGAAATCGATACCCACGACCAAAGGCTCCCCGCCGTGCCAATTGAAGGTCACTTCCGGAACGTCGTTGGCCTCAATGTACGCGCGCACGACGGTCTCCAGCATTTCCAGGCTCATCCGGGGCTCGACGCCGCCGTAGATTTCAGCCTTGTCCAGATAGTAGCAATAATGACAGTCCAGATTGCACAGCGATCCCGCAGGTTTCAGCATCAGGTTAAACGCCGTCGGCCCCGAAAGACGCACGGCGTCTTCCAGGGTCAAGGTGCCTTGATGGGGATGCGCTCCTTTTCCGGTCATGCCTAATGAACTACTTCAGGCGGGCCCGGATGGCCTTGGACTGCTCTTCGTAGCCCGGCTTGCTCAGGAGAGCGAACATATTCTTTTTGTAGGCTTCGACCCCGGGCTGGTTGAACGGGTTCACCCCAAGCAAGTATGCGCTTACACCGCAGGCATATTCAAAGAAATAGAACAGGCAGCCCAAGTTGAAGGCGTCGATCTTTTCGATGGAAAGTACGATCTGGGGAACGCCTCCGTCGATGTGGGCGAGTTTCGTTCCGAGCTGCGCCATCGCGTTGCAGTGCTCGACAGGCTGGCCTGCCAGATAGTTCAACTGGTCCAGGTTCTGCGGATCGCTCCCGATGACCACGCTCCGGTTGCTCTTTTCGATGTTCACCACCGTCTCGAAGAGCATACGGTCGCCTTCCTGGATGAATTGGCCGACGGAATGGAGGTCCGTCGTAAAGTTCACGGATGCCGGGAAGATTCCCTTTTGATCCTTTCCCTCCGATTCCCCGAAGAGCTGCTTCCACCATTCACCCAGATACTGGAACTTCGGGTTGTAGGTAACCAGGACTTCGACCTTCTTGTTCAGTTCGGAATATAGCAGATTCCGCATGGCGGCATACTGCACGGCCGGATTTGCCTCGTTCCGATCGGCGAGCGCGACTTCCATTTCCTTCGCGCCGGCGAGCATCGCGCGGATGTCCAAACCGGCCAGCACGATCGGCAGGATTCCCACGGGAGTCAGCACGGAAAAGCGGCCTCCGACATTGTCGGGAACGACGAAGGTTCGGTAGCCTTCCTGTTTCGCAAGGGTCTTGAGCGCCCCTTTTTCCGCATCGGTAATCGCCACGATCCGTTCAGCGGCATCCTTGTAATGTTCTTCAATCCACGCTTTTACGATCCTGAAGGCGACGGCGGGCTCGGTGGTGGTGCCGGACTTGGAGATCACGACAGTAGCGACATTCCGTTCCGCCACGAAATCCATCAGTTCGGCAAGATATTCCTCCGAAAGATTGTTTCCGGCGAACACCACTTGCAGAGCATCGTTCCGGACGGAAAGCTGCGTCGAGAAAGTGTGCGAGAGGGCCTCGACCGCGCAGCGGGCTCCCAGATACGAACCGCCGATGCCGATCACGACCACGAGGTCCACCCCTTTGGCTTTCCAGTCGTCGCGGACAGCTTCGCAATCCCGGATCAGAGACTCCGGAGTCTTGGAGGGAAGATGTTTCCAGCCGAGAAAGTCGCTGCCGGCGCCCTTTTCACCGGCAAGCACATCGAATGCCGCGAGGGCTTTTTCCACATATTCCTTGTAATCCGCTTCTTGTACGAACGAACTGCAACCGTTCAGTTGAATCTTTACCATGATATGAGAATATTATTTCGTTTCGAGGTCCAAATTTAGCGATTTTTCAGAGATAATCCGCAGAAAAATGACTATCTTTGTTTAAATGAATTGAATATTGTCATTCCCAAACCATGTTGAACCAACCCAATTGCTACGCTATGAACAAGTTCTTGAAAACGATGGCATTCACTGCCCTTTCCTGTTTCATTCTCGCCTGCGCGCCCAAGCCGCACGAAATCCAGATCGCCGCCCACCGGGGTTTCTGGAACTGCGAAGAAGCGGGGTTCGCTGAAAACTCGATCGCCGCGCTGCGCCTGGCGCAGGAGCACGAATTCTGGGGAAGCGAATTCGATGTGCAGATGACCGCTGACAGCGTGCCGCTGGTCAATCACAACAACGAATTCCACGGTCTCTCCATTTGGGACAACCCCTACGAGGCCTTCAAAGACTCCACCCTTGTGAACGGCGAACCCATCCCTACGCTGGACGACTACCTGATTCAAGGGCTGAAGAGCGACAAGACCATCCTCGTGATGGAACTCAAAGCACAGAAGAACGAGGAGATGGAGAATGTGATGACCGACAAAGCGCTGGAGGCTTTGAAAACCCACGACCTGTACGATCCTGCCCGCGTCATGTTCATCTCCTTCAGTTTCAACATCTGCAAGCGCATCGCCGAAAAGGCACCGGAATTCACGAACCAGTACCTCGGCAGCGACAGGAGTCCGGAGGAACTTGCGAAGGACGGAATCAACGGGGTGGACTACCAGTTCAAGACCTTCGCGAAGAACCCGGACTGGATCGAGCAGGCCCGCGCCAATAAGATGAGCGTCAACTGCTGGACGGTGAACAAGGAAGAAGACATCCATACCATGATCGATCTCGAGGTCGACTGCATCACCACCGACGAGCCGTTGCTCGTCCGCGAGTTGCTGGGCAGCCGCGAAGGGAAGTTGTAGCCGTTCCGGACCTCGAAGCGGATTCAGCGGATTTCGAGGAGCTGGGTCCAGTCGGTGGTGAAGAGGCGGGAGCCAAAGTCGTGACGGATGCCGTCGGAATAATGGCCCGGACGCTGGGTCGCCAATCGCAACACATTCTTTCCCGCCACATTGACCCGGTCCATGACCTTGGAAATCTCATCCTCACGCCCCCGCTCCGACCAGTCGAAATCGAAGAGGCTGGGCTGGATCGCATCCGCCTCCACGATGTCGGTCACAATGACTCCTGCCCGCTTGTAGGCATATTCAGGCCGGTAGATCAGCCGCATCGCCTTGAGAGCGGCCCCGACAATCTCCGGCGTGCTGCTTGCAGGCACGTCCAGACGGACGCTTGCATTGGGATAATATTGCGCCAGATCTTCCCGAAAACGGTTCGTGTGCAGGAATACGCCCACGGAAGAAGCCGCCGTGCCTTCTTTCCGAAGTTTCTCCGCGCACTTTCCTGCGAAATCCGAAACCCTGAACGCCAATTCATCGAAGTCAGAAATCATATCGGCGAAGGAGCGGGACGTGCAGATGGACTTTCGCTTCTCATCCCGGTCCGACTCGATCGTGACCTGCCCCTGGAGTTCCGCCCAGGTCCGCACACCGACCACACCCATCCGGCTCCGCACCCAGGCCTCGGGCTTTTCTACGAAGCGCAGGGCGGTATCCACACCTTCAGAAGCCAGTTTCGGAGCCCCTCTCCAACCGATTCCCCACACTTCTCCGATCGGGGTGAGCGCCAACGCCTTCCGGATCTTTTCCGCGTTGTCGATCAAGCAGACGCCCCGATACCCCTTGTACCGTTTTGCAAAATGGTTCGCGACCTTCGCGAGGGTCTTGGTGGGGGCGATGCCGATGCTCACCGGAATACCCGTCCAGCGGCGCACCTTCACAATCAACTCCGAACAGAGACCCGGCAGAGCGGCCTCATCAACCCCGTCCATGATCATGAAGGCCTCGTCGATCGAATAGCGCTCCAGCCGGGGCGCGAACGCCGCGAGCACGGACATCACCCGTGCGGAAAGATCGCCGTAGAGCGTATAATTCGACGAGCGTACCGCCAATTTTCCCTGCTCCACCAAAGGCTTCACCTGAAAGAAGGGTGTTCCCATCTTGATGCCCATCGCCTTGCTCTCGTTGCTCCTTGCCACCACGCAACCATCATTGTTGGACAACACCACGACCGGTCTCCCCTCCAGCTCCGGTTGGAAGGCCCGTTCGCAGGACACGAAGAAATTGTTGCAATCAACCAAAGCGAACATAGGAGCGATTTTCAGAAAGGCACGTCCTAGCGGACTTTCTTGATGACATAGGTTACGATCCCCCAGACGGTGAAATCGTTCGCATCCGACACTTCAATCGCGGGAAGGCTGTCGTCCGCCGGCAGCAGCCACAGTCTCTGCTGCCTCAGGATGCGGTAGGATACGCCCGGCTTCCCGGCCTTCCTCGGTCCCTTGCCGCCCGGCGCGTGGAACGACAGGAAGCGCAACAAGAATTCCCCGTCGACGAAGCAGACAACCAGATCCCCTTCGGAAGGCTCCAACGACTTGTCGATCACGAGGACATCCCCCTCCCGCACCCCCGCCGCTTGCATGGAATTTCCGACCACGCGCCCGTAATACGTCGCGGCAGGATGGCGCACAAGTTCCTTGTCCAAACTGATAAAAGTGTCCAGATAGTCCTGGGCGGGAGAGGCGAACCCGTGCAGGGGCTTTCCTCCGACCACCGGAACGTCCCCTCTTTCTTCTTGATCCTTCATTTCGTACATCTCCATATTATTACAACGCAGGAATAAGATGTTTCCAAGTCAATTCCAGGAGCGCTTCGCTCTGGGTCGTCCCGACCAAACTTCCGAGCAGCTGGGAGAAGGAAAGCACGTCGCTGGTCAGAGCGATCACAGCCTGTTTCTTCGGCAGTACAATGATGTACTGGCCGAGAAGTCCGCTCGCCATGAACCCTTCCGGGAGGATCCAGGTCTGGAAGCCATACCCGATTGCCTGATAGCCGAACTCGACCGTACGCGGAAGCGTCTGCACTGCAACGGCGTTTTTGACAAAGTCCGCCGGAATCAACCGGACGCCGTCCCATTCCCCGCCTTTCAGCAACAATCTGCCGAAACGGATCATTTCGTCCGTGTTCAAGTGCAGTCCCCAGCCGCCTGCGGTTGTACCTTGCACCTCATCCCACACCGGCTTTTCGAGGCCAAGGGGTTCGAAAAGCCGCTTGTTCAGGTAGTCGCAAAGATTCTCGCCGGTCTTTTTCAGGATGATTTCCGCCAACATATGAGATCCCAGCGAATTGTAAGTAAAATTTGTGCCGGGTTCGTCGTTGAAGGGATGGGCGAAGAACAGGAGCGGAAGAGTAAGATCCAGGCTGTTCAGGGCGCCGGTCACGTCAATCCCGGACGAGCTGACATACGGCAACAAGGAGAGGGCGTATTGGATGGAATACTTCACGGTCGGATCGGTGGTGTGTCCGCAAGTCATGGTCAGCAGGTCCCGCACCGTCACCGCCTTGAGATGCGCGACCCGAGACTCGGAGAGATTCTTGTTCAAGCTGCTGGCCAGCGCGGCATCCGCCTCTTCCTTGAATAATTCATAGATGCGGTCGTCCAGGCGGAGTTTTCCTTCCCGCACCGCGATTCCGACGGCCATTCCGGTAAAGGTTTTGGTCACCGACAAGACTTGATGCCGGCTATCCGGCGTCGATCCGTTCAGCCAAGCCCCGGAAGGCGCATACCCTTCCTGCCAGACCTCGATCCCGTTCAGGGTATTCCAGACGGCCGGAGCTTCCGCGACCATGGCTTCAACGGCTGCCCGCAGCTTCGGATTCTCACCCAACGGCTCATCGATCGGCGCGGCATCATCCTTCCCGCAGCCCGCGACGAAAACCGCGAAAGCAGCGATCAGGAATATTCGGTAAAACGTCTTCATCATCCATATTACTCGAACAAAACCGGCATTCAGGCTTCGGAGAGCGCGGCAGCGGCGGCCACGGCGCAGTTGATGCCGTCGAAGGCTGAAGAAACGATGCCTCCGGAATAGCCCGCTCCTTCCCCGCAGGGCAGCAGGCCCAGAACCGAATCCGATTCACAGGTGTCCGGATTCCGGGGAATCCGGACAGGGGACGAGGTGCGGGATTCGATGCCGACCAGCAAGGCGTCGTTGGTGAAGTAGCCCCTGATGCTGCGCCTGGCGATTTCCGGGAAGGCTTTCTGGAGTCGGATCGTGATGTATGGAGGCAACAGCTCGTGGAGCGGAGCCGAGACAAGGCCGGGCTTGTAGGATGTGTCGGGAAGATCGCGCGAGATGACCCCGTTGCAGAAGTCGATCATGCGCTGGGCCGGAGCGGCCATGGGATTGGGGCCGCGGACATAGTCATACATCTTCTTCTCCAGATCATTCTGGAAATGCAGGCCGGCCAGGGCCCCGTCCTTCGCGTATTCCTCCGGCACATCCTCAGGATTGATCTGCACGACCACGCCGGCGTTGGCGAACTTGCCGCTGCGGGCGGAATTAGACATGCCGTTCATCACAATGGTCTCGGGCTCTGTCGCGGAGGGCACCATCACACCGCCGGGGCACATACAGAAAGAAAAGACCCCGCGGTCCTCCACCTGATGGACGAAGGAATATTCGGCGGCGGGCATTCCGGGTCGCCACTGTCCGCGATACAGGCTTCTATTGATCAGTTCCTGCGGGTGTTCCACGCGCACGCCCATCGCGAAGCCTTTCGGTTCCAGCGCCCAACCTTTGGTCTGGAAGAGGTCATAGACATCCCGGGCGGAATGACCCGCGGCGAGGATCACCTTCTTTGCGGAATATTTCACCGTCCGGGGCTTCCCGGTCTTGGTCGGATTCTCACTGTCGAGGGCCTTCACTTCAAGACTTCCGTCTGCTTTCCGGTTGATGTCCGTCATCCGGGTGCCGAAATGAATCTCTCCGCCGTGGTCCGTGATGCAACCGCGGATGTTCTCGATCACTTTCGGGAGCCGATCCGTGCCGATGTGCGGATGGGCGTCGACCAAAATTCGCGAATTGGCTCCGAAGTGGACGAACTGATGAAGCACTTCCCGAATGTCCCCGCGTTTCGAGGAGCGGGTATAGAGTTTCCCGTCGGAGAAGGTGCCGGCTCCCCCTTCGCCGAAGCAATAGTTGGAGTCGGGATCGAGCTGTCCTTCCCGCAACAGCCTGGCGGTGTCGTACTTCCGGTCACGGACACACTTGCCTCGCTCCAGAATGACCGGTTTGAGCCCGAGGGTCAGCAACTTCAGCGCTGCGAACAAGCCGGCAGGTCCCGAACCGATGATGATCACCGGCTCGGATTCCGAGACATTCCGGTATTCCGGAATCTTATAGGGCTCGTAGGATTCAAAGCGGTGGTCGTAAGCCTCGATCTTGTAACGGTAGATAACATCTTGCCGGGCATCGATGGAACGGCGCGCGATGACGCAGGTGACTCCGGCGTTGGGGAAGGTAGGCTGATAGGACTTCGTGGGATCAATCACGTTGATGATCACGTTGCCGCGGAGGTTCATCTCGCGCGCGGCAACGATCCGCACGTCATCCGGCCGCAGATCTTTGCCTACGCGTCCCGTCATTTCAAATTCGAACATAGTATCTGACTTTCTAAAGATTCAATGATTTAATAATCGGCGATGCGGGAAACGGGAACCACATCGAGTGGAGTCCGCTCGCCGTGCAGGTAATGGAACCAGCCGGCGATGGCGATCATCGCCGCGTTGTCCGTCGTAAACTTGCGTGCCGGTAAATAGGTGTTCCACCCGCGCCTGCGCCCTTCTTCCTCAATCCGGTCGCGGAGTTCGCTGTTGGCAGCAACGCCTCCGCCGATCGTCACTTCCGTGATCCCGGTCTGTTTCACCGCCTTGACCAATTTGTCCAGCAGGATGTCGATCAGGGTCTTTTGGAAACTTGCGCAAAGATCTTCCTTGTTTTTCTCGATGAAATCCGCATCTTTCGCCAGCTCGTCTCGGAGAAAGTACAACAACGACGTTTTGATCCCGCTAAAACTGTAGTCGAGTCCGGGAATATGCGGCTTCGCGAACTTGAACCGCTTCGGATCCCCTTCCTTGGCCAGCTTGTCAATCACCGGGCCTCCGGGATAACCGAGCCCCATCATCTTCGAACACTTGTCGAAGGCCTCCCCGACCGCATCGTCGATGGTCTGTCCGAGAATCACGAAATCCAACGGATTATTGACCTGCACGATCTGGGAATTCCCTCCGGAAACCAGCAGGCAAATGTAAGGAAAGGTAGGCTGGCGGTTTTCCTCTCCGCGTTCTTTGATAAAGTTCGCAAGAATATGTCCCTGCAGGTGATTGACCATCACGATCGGAATGTCGAGCGCCAGACCCAATGCCTTGGCGAAAGAAGTGCCGACCAGAAGCGAGCCGAGCAGGCCGGGGCCCCGGGTGAAAGCGATCGCTGTGAGATCCGTCGCTTGAATGCCTGCCTTGGCCAAGGCCTGGCTGACGACCGGGACGATGTTCTGCTCGTGCGCCCGCGAAGCCAGTTCGGGAACCACGCCGCCATAGTCCTTGTGCACCTGTTGACTCGCAATGACATTCGAGAGCAGGAATCCATCCTCGATGACGGCTGCCGATGTGTCGTCGCAACTAGACTCGATTCCCAAAATTCTATCAGGCATATTCAAAGACGCTTTGCGTCGGCAAAGATAATGATTATCCAAGATATTTGCTACATTTGTAGACTATGAGAAGGGTGCTCAAGATATTCTGGATCATCATTGTGGCAATCGCAATCCTGCTGTTTGCCGTCATGATTGTGATGCAGACGCCCGCCGTCCAAACCTTCGTCGCCAGAAAAGTGGAGCGGTTGATGGAAGAAAATATCAACGGGACGATTTCCTTCTCGAAGATCCACTTCAAGCCTTTCAACGCTTTGGTGATCAAGGATCTTTTCATCGTCGACAACCAACCCGTCCACTTCGGCGAGGTTGAGCTGGACACCCTGTTCCGCGCCGAGTCCGTCATCACGACCTTTTCGTTGAAAGGGTTGTGGAAGAGGGAAGGACTGCATTTCAACCGCGCAAGCGTGACGAACGCCTCTTTACTCTTGACCGGAAAGGGGAAAAGCAACAACCTGAAAAGAATCTTCAACCTCGGCGGCCGGCCGAAGAAAAAGCAAGAGGGGGACCTGTTCGACATCGGCCGGATCCAAATCGCCGATTTCCGCTTCCGCCTCGTCAACAGCCGAAGCGACAGTCTCACCGTCCCCTACGGCTTGAATTGGAGAGACCTGGACGTGCAGGTGGACCGGCTGGATGGACGCGATCTGAAATTCAGCGATGGCTGTCTTTCCGGCATCCTGCACAAGGCCGTCCTGCGCGAGAAAAGCGGATATTCCGTCTCGCATCTTTCGGGCAAGGCGAAAGTCGGCCGCGGAACCGCCCTGATTGAAGACATCCAACTGACGGATGCCTGGTCGCAGCTTGACCTGCCTTCCTTCACGATGTCCTATGACGACGCAACAGCGTTTAAAGACTTTCTCCACCGGGTCAGGATGAACGGAGTCGTGAACAGGAGCCGAATCGATTTCAGGACCTTAGCCTATTTCGCCCCCGCGCTTCGGGGAAAGTCAGTGGCGCTGGATGTAAAAAAGGCGGATGTGGAAGGAACGGTCAGTGATCTGGGAATCAATCGCTTGGAATTTTCCGAGGCCGCGAGCGGCATTTCCGGGGCGCTGGAAGGCCGCCTGTCCGGCCTCCCGGACGTGAGCGCGCTGAACCTGGACGTGCAGGCCGAGAATTTTGACTTCACCTCCGAAGGGGTCGGCAAGTTGCTGGCCGGCCTGTCCCTCACCTCGAAGATCGATCTTACCAAATTCGCCATAGGAAACCGCTTCCGCTTCGACGGCCACGCGAACGGTCCGATCAACCATATGAAGGTCTTGGGAGAAGTGGATTCCGATGCCGGGAATCTGACCGCCGACCTGGACGTCCGGAACCTGGTCGATCCCAGGCATCCCATTCATCTGGATGGAAGGCTGACGACCCGTGACTTGAACCTGGGCCAGATCGCCGGGGTGAAGCAAATCGGCCCCTGCACCCTGCGCAGCACCCTGCACGCCGACTTCGGTCCGGAAGGTCCGGAAGTCACGATCGACACCGTGTTCATCGACAAGCTGCATGCCCTCGACTATACCTATTCCAACATCGTTGCCGCGGGAACGTATTCGCAGAACGCCTTCGACGGAAGAATCATCTGCAACGATCCGAACCTCAATTTCATCTTCCAAGGCATTTTCACGCTTTCCGACAAGAGCCGGAACGGGCTGTACAAGTTCTACGCGAACATCGGATACGCCGACCTGCAGGCGCTGAATCTGGACAAGCGGGGGGTCTCGAAGGTGTCCGGCCAGGTCGACGCCAACTACATGAGCGTCGGGCGAGGCGACATACTCGGCGACCTGAACATTCTGAACTTGCAACTGGAGAACGAGCAGGGGAACCGTCAGATCGGAAACATCCACATCGCATCCCACTCCAACGAGGATATACACCGAATAAACCTGTCCTCCCGTTTCTTGGACGGCACCTATGTGGGGGGGAAATCTCTCCCGAACGCCATCCGCTCCGTCAAGGAACTCACGATCGGCCGCGAACTGACGGTGCTGACAAAAGATACGACCGCCAACTGGAAGGGAGAAAACTACGACTTGGATCTGAAGTTCCATGATTCACGGGATCTGCTCTCCTTTGTCATACCGGGACTCTACATCGCGGACGGCACGGCCGTCAAATTGAACGTGTCCGGCGCAGGCACCGTCCAGACGACCGTCAAATCCCCGCGGCTGGCTATGGGAAGGAATTATCTGAAAGATCTGAATCTGAATTTCAACAACAACGATGGGAGCTTGAACGGAGCCGTGTCCAGTTCGGAGATGCGCGTCGCCTCCATGGAGTTTCTGAACAACAGCTACATTCTGTACGCGGACGAGAACCGCATCGGCCTCGGCTATACCTACGACAATGAAAGCCTCCTGAGCGACAAAGGAGAAATCTACCTGACCGGAGAACTGGAGAGGGATCCGCTCGGCAAACTGATTCTCCGCGGAAGGACGCTCCCCTCCAGTATCTATTACAACGGGGAAGGCTGGAGAATCAGCCCCGCCTCCGTCAAATTGCACGGAAGCGACTTCTCTATCGACAACCTTCAGGCTGCGTGCAACGACCAATCCATCCGCATCCGCGGCGGATATTCAAAAGAGCGCGCCGACACGCTTTCCCTGGATCTGGTCCGCTTCGATCTGGGTATTCTGAACAGAATGCTCCAGCCCGGCTTCGACCTGGAAGGACTTGCGACCGGCCATGCCACGGTGCTGTCACCGGACGGACAGCGGGGACTGTTGATGAGCCTTACCTGTGACTCGGTCAAGGTGGCCGGCCACCCGCTCGGCACCCTGTCCCTCACCAGTTCCTGGGAAGACGGCGAAGACAAATTCCATTTCACCGCTTTCAACAACCTGCAAGGCTCAAACACCCTGGCGCTCACGGGGGACTTCTTCACCCGGACAAAGGCGATCGACGCGGTCGTCGACCTAAACGGGATGAATGTCGGCTACGTCAGCCCCGTCCTTTCGACGATCTTCAGCGAAATGGGCGGGGGCGCTTCCGGCAGGATCCGTATCCAGGGACCGTTCAAGAATCTGTCGCTTTCCAGCGAAAACGCCCGATTCGACAACGTCTTGCTGAAAGTCGGCTTCACCAACGTGCCGTACTACGTCACAGGACCCTTCCACGTCAACAACAACGGGCTGTACTTCGACAGCATGGCGATAAAGGACAACTACGACGGCACCGGAACGATTTCCGGCGGCGTGCTGTTCAACCGGTTGAAGGACTTCCGGATGGACACCCGGATCAGCATGAACCGGATGGAAGCCCTCGACACCCGCGCGGAAGACAGTCCTTCCTTCTACGGACATGTGTTCGCCAGCGGCAACGTGAGCCTTACCGGCCCGTTCAATGCCATCCTTCTCGACATCAACGCGAGAACTATGAAGCAGGGCACCCTCCATATTCCCCTGGACAACACCTCCGATGCCGGCACCAGCGATCTGCTCACTTTCAAGGAATACGAGCAAGAAGTGGAGATCGACCCTTATGACCTTCTGATGCAGAACATGGTGGCCACGGGAGCGCGGAAAAGCGATTTGGGAGTCCGGCTGCGTCTGAACTGCAGCCCGGATGTTGAAGCCTTCGTGGAAGTGGACCGGACATACGGAAACTACCTCAGCGGCCGCGGGCGGGGTATCATCGATCTCATGATCCGCCCGGGCAGCGACCTCTTCACGATCAACGGAGACTACACGCTGTCCGAGGGCAGCTTCCATTTCAATGCCATGAACATCGCGAAGCGGGATTTCACCCTTACGGACGGCAGTTCGATCCGGTTCAACGGAGACATCATGGACAGCGACCTGGACCTCCAGGGACAATACACCACCAAAGCCTCCGTGGCCACCCTGATCGCTGACACTTCGTCGTTTTCAAGCCGAAGGATCGTGAACTGCGGTATCGACATCTCCGGACGGCTGCGCGAACCGAGACTGGGCTTCTCGATCGAGGTTCCGGATCTGGATCCCACCACCCACTCGCGCGTGCAAACAGCTCTGAACACGGAAGACAAGATCCAGCGTCAGTTTTTCTCCTTGCTGATCACCAACAGTTTCCTTCCGGACGAACAATCCGGTGTCGTGAACAACACCAATATGCTCTACTCCAACGTGGCGGAAATCATGGCCGGGCAGTTGAACAACATCCTCCAGAAACTGGACATCCCCCTGGACCTCGGCCTCAACTATCAGGCCAGCGAAAGCGGCACGAACATCTTCGACGTCGCCCTGTCCACGCAATTGTTCAACAACCGGGTGATCGTGAACGGAACAGTGGGCAACCGGGAATACGGCAATTCGGGTGCGGAGGGAGACATGGTGGGTGACCTCGACATCGAAATCAAGCTTGACAGACCCGGGCAACTCCGCCTCAGCCTGTTCTCGCATTCCGCCGACGACTACACCAACTTCCTCGACAACACCCAGCGCAACGGCGTGGGCATCACGTACCAGCGGGAATTCAATACCTTCGGCGAATTCTTCCGGAACCTCTTTATAAGCCGGAAAAAGCGCGAGGAACTGCAGCTCCAAGCCGAAATCAAGAAAGACAAGAAGACGATCGCCATCCATGACTAACGGCAAACTATACCTGATCCCTGCACCGCTCGGCGACAACGACCCGCGCGAAGTCATACCTACCCCGGTCCTGACCCTCCTGCGGAGCATCTCGACTTACGTGGTCGAAGGGACCCGGGCCGCGCGCCGGTATCTTTCGGCCGCCGGTCTGAAGGGGAACATCGGATCGCTGGAATTCCACGAACTGAACGAGCACACCCGGCCGGAGGAGATCGACGCCTTGCTGACCTTGTTCGCGCCCCGCGGGGAAAGGGATCCGGACGGACACCCCATCGGGAATGATGTCGGGCTCATCACCGAAGCGGGACTCCCGGCGGTAGCGGACCCCGGCGCGCAGTTGGTCGAACGCTGCCACCGGCACGGCATCGAAGTCGTGCCCCTGGTCGGCCCCTCTTCCCTGATGCTTGCCTTGATGGGTTCCGGCCTGAACGGGCAGAACTTCGCTTTTTGCGGCTACTTGCCTGTCAAGCCCGAAGAACGGCGGAAGGCGATCCGGGAGGTCGAAAAGCGGTCTGCCCGACTAAACCAGACCCAACTTTTCATCGAGACCCCCTACCGCAACGACGCCCTCATGACGGACCTCCTCGCCGTCCTCTCCCCTGACACGCGGCTCTGCTATGCCGCGGACCTGACCCTTCCGACGCAGACGATCCGGACCCGGACGGTACGGGAATGGCGCGCCACGATTCCTGTCATCGGCAAACGGCCCTGCGTCTTCCTGCTGCTCGCTCAATCACAAGGAATATGAACGATTCCGGACTTCTTGAGTTGACCGGCATGGAATTCCATGCCTTCCACGGCTGTCAGGCAGAAGAGAAGGTCGTTGGAAACACCTTTCTGGTCGACTTCCGGGGAGAAACGGACTTGTCCAAGCCTGCCCGGACCGACCTGCTGGCAGACACGGTGGATCTCGCTGCCGTCTACTCGGTCATCCGCGCGGAAATGGAGAAACCCGCCGACTTGCTGGAGCATGTCTGCGGACGAATCGTGGATGCCCTGCACCGGCAGTTCCCCGAACTGGCGTCCTTTCAAGTGACCGTCTCCAAGAAAAACCCGCCGCTTGACGGCGTATGCGCCTGGTCCCGGGTAACGCTGACGTACGGACGCAACGAGCGCTTCGGCTTTTGATTCAAACGGCATGGCGGGAAAAATCGCATTTCTCACCCTCGGCTGCAAGCTGAACTACGCGGAAACCTCGACCTACGAACGGGGCTTCCTCGCGCAAGGTCTTGAAGTGGTCCCCTGGGAGGCATCCGCCGATGTCTACCTGGTGAACACCTGTTCCGTCACGGAACGCGCGGAAAAAAAATGCCGGAACGTCATCCGGAAGATGCACCGGATTGCCCCCGGAGCGAAACTCGTGGTAACGGGCTGCTATGCTGAACTCAGAAAGGAAGAACTGAAATCGATCGAAGGGGTTTCGCTGGTGTTCGGAGCGCGGGAGAAAAATCGCGTGGTTCCCGAAACGCTGGCCCTGCTTCGGCCCGAAGAAAAAACACCGGAAACGCAGGCGGATTCCGACGCGAATTTTCTGTCCGCCTACTCCACCGGCGAGCGGACGCGCTCCTTCCTGAAAATCCAGGACGGCTGCAACAACGGCTGCGCCTACTGCATAGTCCCCTTCGCGCGGGGCGTTTCCCGGAATATTCCCATCGCAGACGTGCTGGAGCAGGCAAGGCAGATCGCCGGCACCGGTATCCGGGAAATTGTGCTGACCGGCGTGAACACCGGGGATTTCGGCAGGACCACAGGAGAGTCCTTTCTAGATTTGTTGAAGCGGCTGGAAGAAGTGGAAGGCATCGCGCGCTACCGCATTTCCTCCATCGAACCCAATCTGCTCACCGAAGAAATCGTCGACTGGATGGCCTCCGGCACCAAGTTCCAGCCCCACTTCCACATTCCCTTGCAGTCCGGCAGCGATGATGTGTTGGAACGGGTGGGCCGCAGGTACACCACTGATTTTTTCGCCGAGCGGATCGCTTACGTCCGCAGCAAGATGGATCCGGTTCCCGGGGACCGTTTGAAGCCCTATGTGTTCTTCGGCATCGACGTGATCGCGGGACTCCCCGGGGAGACGGAAGCCGCTTTCGAGCAAACCTATTCGTTCCTGAAAGACCGGATCAAGCCGGCCTTCCTTCATGTGTTTCCGTATTCCAGAAGACCAGGCACCCGGGCCGCGGCCTGGAAGGACCAGGTGAAGGACGCAGCCAAGACGGAACGGGTCGCGCGCCTGGAAGCGCTGAGCGACGAACTGCACGCCGCCTTCGTGACAGCCAACCGAGGCCGTCGCGAACAAGTGCTGTGGGAGTCCGACTGTAAGGACGGCAGGATGGGAGGCTACACCGGGAACTACATCCGACTGGAACGTCCCTTCAATGCCTCCGTCATCAATACCATCGAAGACGTCATTCTCTGAAACCCTCCCTGCCGCTTTCTCTGAAACCCCTCCTGCCGCTTTCTCTGAAACCCCTCCTGCCGCATTCTCTGAAACCCTTGCTGCTGCCCGGTCAAGGCCAAGTCTCGATCCGGCATCAACACACACTCCTGCCCCAACCCCGGATCTTTCTACTCTTGATCCATCCCGCATCATCCCGGAGCCGGTTTTTCCGCGAACCCCGGCCGAGACAGGGATCAAGTCAACCAAGTGCGCTTTTGCAAACCCAGGCCGGGGAGCCGGAAAGACCTGCTGCCATACCTCCCATGTTTTTTCCCGGTAGCCTATTGTTTTGTTTCTGCGAACGTTGGCCGGAATCAAGCCGACTGCGTGCGCCTTTACAAACCACGGCCGGGGACAAGCAGGCGGGCAGGGGTGACGGACAGGGCGGGCAGCGACCGTTTTCCCGAGGACAAGCGGAGCAGGCGGGGAGCGACGGACAGCACGGGCAACGGCCGTTTTCCCGAACCACGGCCGGGGCAAAGCGGCGTACAGGGTCCTACAGTGCACATTCAGGCGGAAATATGCCCCAATTAAAGCCCACTTCCCCACCCCAAGTGGCCTTCCAGGGCCCTACAAGGCACTCTCACGCGGCCTTGGTTTGTAAAATATTCATGCGTATTTTTACGAAAACTTAAACAGATCAATTATGAAAACTTCAACCTTACAACCCTGGACAGATCCCCCTGTCGACGATTGTGTCCATATTTATTCCGACGGAACTTGTGTCGTCTGCCTGTTCGGTGAGCGGCAGGACTGCATTCGGATGATGAATCTCATCGCCGTGACAGCCCACGAAAATGATATTCGCATCTTGATGATCCAGATCATGTCCACCCACTTCCATTTGATTGCCTCGGGCAAGCGTACGGATTGCGCCAGATTCACCACCAGCCTGACGCGCAAACTTCAGATTATCATCCTCCGGAGCGGAAAGAAAGAACTCGTCCGGGAGGGACTGAAAGTCAGCATGGATCCGATCCGGACAGAGAATGAATTGAAAAACAAAATCATCTATGTGTACCGGAACGCCATCGCGGCTGGTTATCCTTTTGCCCCGTGGGAATATGAGTGGGGTCCGGGCAACATCCTATTCGTGGACCATGGAACAGCGGCGAAAATGGGAATGCCGCTCAGCGAACTCGGCGTGATGCAGCAACGAAGCCTGTTCCGGACGAAAGAGAAACTACCGCAGCACTGGCGTTGCAACGAAGAAGGGATGATCCTGCCGCACAGTTACCTGCACTGGGAACGCGTGGAGAAACTGTTCCGGTCCGTCAGGGCTTTTCTGGCCTTTCTACATCAGAAGCGGGATCAGGAAATGTTGCTGGATGCCGAGTGTGCACGGAACACGACAACCCGTTTATCGGAATCCAAACTCAGGAAGGAGGCGAAAGAGCGTTTGGCCTCCCTTTTCGGTAGACGGTCGTTTTGCAAAGCCAGTTTTGAAGAAAGGACCGCGCTTGCCCGGAAACTGTGGGCGGACCGTCGAACCTACTCGCTTTCCGTTCTCAGCCGGGTGGTGCTGATCGACAAAGGAACACTCGCACAGATCCTCGGAGTTCAATAACCTGACACTTTCCTTTCCAGGCACCACGGCCGGGGACAAGCGGAGCAGGCGGGGCAGCGGCCGTTTTCCCGGTGACAAGGGGAGCAGGCAGGGAGCGGCCGTTTCCCCGGTGACAAGGGGAGCAGGCAGGGAGCGGCCGTTTCCCCGGTGACAAGCGGAGTAGGCGGGGCAGCGACCGTTTTCCCGAACCACGGCCGCACCGAAACAGTCTACAGAGGCCTGCAGGGCATATTCAGGCGGGAATATGCCCCAATTAAAGCCCACTTCCCCGCCCCAAGTGCCCTTCCACGGCCCTGCAGGGAACTCTCACGCGGCCTTGGTTTGAAATTAATCCGGAAAAGTATTCCCCCCTACTCTAAAAGCCTCCTAAAGGCAGTTGGGCATCCCAAGGAATGAATATTCTACACACCTCTATCGGCAAAGGCCTGACAATCGGTCGCACTCCGCCCAAGGAATGAACATTCTGCATACCTTCAAACGTAAACGGCTGATTTCCAGTCCTGAAGCACCTAACGCACGAGAGATTGTTCACGCATCAGGATCGTAAGCTTCACAACAGAGGAACGAGCGAGATGGAGCCGCACGGCACAGAACGGGCGGAATAGAACAATGCAGGATGAGCGAGACGAGGCCGTGCCGCGCAGGGCGGAACAGAGATAGCGCGGCACAGGGGCGGAACAGGGATAGCGCGGCGCAGAGCGGAACAAGGATAGCGCGGCGCAGGATGCCGGGTGGATTCGAGCATATTCAAGAATATTTCAGAAAAATCAGGGGATCCGGAACAGTTTTTCAAAAATTAGCGCTATCTTTATAAGATGCATCAGAACGTAAAACTTACATTCCTGGGTACCGGCACCTCGCAAGGGGTGCCCATCATCGGCTGCGCTTGTCCTGTGTGCCGGTCCACCGACCCACGCGACAAGCGGCTTCGGGCTTCGGTGTTCGTGGAATACGACGGGCTGAGCATTCTGGTGGACGCCGGTCCGGATTTCCGTATGCAGATGCTGAATCTCGGGATCAGCCATCTGGACGCCATTCTCCTGACCCACAACCACAAGGATCACACGGGCGGACTGGACGACGTGCGCGCCCTCAACTACATCGACCGACGCGCCGCGGAAATCTACTGCGAGCGGAACGTGCTCGACGAGCTGATCCAGGAATACCCCTACGTCTTTGCGTTCCCAAGGTATCCCGGAGCGCCGGAATGGCACCTGCATGTCATCGACGAACGTTCTTTCCTGGTCTATCCCGATTCCGAAGAACGAACCCTCGTCTGGATGCATAATGTCGGCTATCACTACCGGATGCCGGACGGCCGTCTGATCCCGACCTGCCGGAGTCTGGAAGACATGATCGACCGGGCGGATCTCGCGGAGGAGGCGAAGGGCGACGGACGGAATGCCGTGCCCGTGCTCCCGATCCGCGGATTTCACGACCACCTTCCGGTACTGGGGTTCCGGTTCGGCGACATCGCCTACATCACCGATATGAACCGGCTTCCCGAATCCGAATTCGACAAACTCCGCGACCTGAAGCATATCACCATCAACACCGTGGCCTACAACAAGCATCACTCGTATTTCAGCCTGGACGAAGCTTTGGCGCTGGCGGACCGCATCGGAGCCCGGCACACCTGGCTTACCCACTTGTCGCACACCTTCCCCCGGCACGAACAATTCTGCGAAGACCTACGCGCCTTGTGCAGGGAACGCCGCATCCACTCCGACGTCCAGCCTGCGTACGATGGCCTGATTATCGAATAAAATATATTGCTATCTTCGCACATCCAAACCATTAAACATCAACGCAATCTTCAACATGAAAACAACAAGATTCACCATTCTCTGTCTCTGCGTCTTGCTGGGTATGTCCATCCTGGGATGCGGCCAGAAAGGCGTGACGACCATTAAGGGAACCGTCGCGAACGATTCCATCGCCGCGCTCCCGGGCGTCGTCGTCGAACTGATCGACGCCAACACGGATGAAGTCGTGGACTCTTCCGCGCTGAAAGGCGGAAAATTCACGCTCGAAGTCGCTTCTACCCTGGAAAAGCTCTACGTAGTTCAACTGGTCTATCCGGGCAGCAATCCGCGCGGCAATGCGTACCGGACAATTGTCATTCCCGACATCAGCAAAGTGCTCGTGACGCTTTCCGAGTCTTCGGTCGCCACCGGCAGCCCGGTCACCAGCAGCTACGTGGAGTTCACTGACAAGTTCAGAGAAATGCTCGCCGGCAACGACATTGCCCGGATAGCGGAACTCTGCCGCGAGACCTACGAAAGCAACCTCAACAACTTGCTGGGTGTGCAGGCGCTGGGACTTCTCACCCAGTTTGATGATAATCTGAAGCTGGAAGAACTGGAAGAACTCTTTAACAAGGGCGGTGACTGCGTCAAAAACAACGAGCAGCTGAAGTCGACCCTCGAAGATCTGCGCAACGCCGCGGAGACGGAAACCGGCAACCCCTACAAGGAGATCGAAGGCAATTTAGCCGACGGGACCCCCGCCAAACTCTCCGACTACGTGGGGAAGGGCTATGTCCTCGTCGATTTCTGGGCCTCTTGGTGCGGTCCCTGCATGGCATCCGTTCCGGAGTTGAAGGAACTGTACGCTGAACTCCACAAGAAAGGCTTCGAAATCGTCGGGGTCAATGTATGGGAGCAGGATGCTGAAGCCGGCCCCGCCTGCGCCAAGGAAAAGGGGATGAACTGGCCGATTCTGTACACCCGGGATCTTCAGGACAGCGTCTCCGGCAACCGGCACAATGTCGCGACCGACACCTACGGCGTACCCGGCATCCCGACCACGCTCCTGATCGGCCCCGACGGGGTGATCCGCGAGCGCTTTACCGGTATTCCGAGCAATTTCAAGGAAGTCGTGACGGGATACTTCAACCAATAGGACGGTTCCCTACGATTGATAAGAAGGGACGGTTCCTTCGTCGATGAGCAGACGGAGGATGTCCAGAAAGTCCGGTGAATAGCCGCGCGCAGGATTGCCGAATTCGAGCATGATGTCCTGCAAGGCATATTCCCCGGACTTTTCCGTATTCACGAAAGCGATCAGCCGTTGGCGGGTGACCTGCTTCAGGGTCGCATTGGGAACCCCGAGCTCGGAAGGCTTCGCGCGGCACACATCGCAGGTGCCGCAGTCAGCCGTGTTCTCCTGGCCGAAATAGCGCAGCAGGAAACGCGGACGGCATTCTTCGCTTTCTTCTATGTAGTTTTTCATTGCCTCGGTCCGTTCCCGGTAACGCCGACGCAGCATGGAATATTTCTCCGGCGAGAGCGCCAAGTCCCCCGGCCTGCGCCGGTCATGGTGTAGGAAGACCACATCAGAATGGTCGGCGGGAACATAGTTGATCACATGTTCGAGCGAAAGGCGGTACAACAGTTGGCGCAGGGCAGGAACCGTCACACCGAGATGGCGCGAGATCGATTCCTCGTCGATCGGCTGTACAAAGGAAAAAATACCCGTGTAGCGCCGCATCAGCGCATCCAGCAGGTCCGCCATCCGCTGCTCAGGGAGTTCGACGTCGTACAGGGCTTTCCGCTCCACGGCGATCCGCACCTTCGTGGCGATGTCCACCTCCTCGGAATAGGTCAGGTGGTCCTCCCGTTCCAGGTACCGCAGCGCATGGAAGGCCGGAGCACGCTGAAGTCGGAAGCGGCGGCAAAATTCTTCGATCTTGAATTTCAGCTGCCGGCCGATGCCGGCATCATAGGGAATTTCGAAGAAAACGTGCAGTTTCTGATAAATTTCTTCGATGAAGTCGAGCGAAGGAAAAGACACTTCCTCAAGCTGCTTCATTCTCCGGAGATCGATTCCGTTCCAGAGCAGCACCGCATAGGCCCGTTCTCCGTCCCGCCCCGCCCGACCGGCCTCCTGAAAATAGGCCTCAGGACTTTCCGGCACATCGAAATGTACCACGAAGCGGACATCCGGCTTGTCGATTCCCATCCCGAAAGCATTCGTGCAAACCATTACACGGATGGCTCCCCGCTTCCAGGCAGTCTGCCTTTCGGAGCGGGTCTCCCCGCCCAACCCTGCATGATAGAACGATGCGGATACCCCGTTCGCGGACAGGAAGGTTGCGAGTTCTTCACACTTCCGCCGATTGCGCACATAGACAATCCCCGAACCGGGGACACCGTTACATATATTAAGCAATTGCCCGTTCTTATCTTCGCGTTTCCGCACGATATAGGTCAGGTTGGGGCGTTCGAATCCGGATTTCAGGCAGCATTTTTCACGAAAGCCCAATCGCTCCATGATGTCGTCGGCGACCGGCGGGGTGGCCGTCGCGGTCAAAGCGATCACCGGAGCATCCACCCGCTTCCGGAGTTCCCCGATGCGCAGGTAGTCCGGACGGAAATCGTAACCCCATTGGGAGATGCAGTGCGCCTCGTCAACCACGATGCACCGGATCGGGAGCACATCGATGTAGGATTTGAACAGTTGGGTGCCGAGCCGTTCGGGAGACAGGTACAGAAAAGCATAGTCTCCGTAAGCGGCGTTGTTCAGGGCCAGGTCTACCTCGTGGCGGGACATCCTGGCATGCACGGCCAGCGACCGGATCCCTCGGTTTTCCAGATTCTGAACTTGGTCTTTCATCAGGGCGATGAGCGGGGTGACCACCAGGGTCAGCCCCCCGCGAATCAGTCCCGGCACCTGGAAGCAGACGGATTTTCCGCCCCCTGTGGGAAGAATGGCGAGCACGTCCCTGCCCGCCAGAGTCGTCCCGATGATCTCCTCCTGCATGGGGCGGAAACTCTCGTAGCCCCAATAATCCTTCAGCACGTCCAACGGTGTACCATGTCCCTCATAATCCGTCATTTTCTTCCCTCCATGAGATTAGTAAATCGTTTTAAATCAATTCATTGCAAATTTTGTTGGCAAATATTTTGCAGTAATCCACGATTGTAACAAAATTACGAAATTATTCGCCACCAAATATGAGTAATGTGTAAAAAATTCCTTACATTTGCCGCGTTTTATGAAATTGCATCTACAAACATTTAAAATACATTCGCTATGCCAAAGATGGATTTAAGAAAGTATGGGATCACCAGGGTGAAGGAAGTCATTTACAACCCCACCTATGAAGTTCTGTTCAACGAGGAGACCAGACCTGAACTCACCGGCTTCGACAGAGGGCAGGAGACTGAGCTTGGAGCGGTCAACGTCATGACAGGCGTCTACACCGGACGCTCCCCAAAAGACAAGTTCATCGTCATGGATGAGAACTCCAAGGACACCGTTTGGTGGACCACCCCCGAATTTCCCAACGACAACCGTCCTTTGAGCAAAAAGTCATGGAGAATCTGCAAGAAAATTGCACAGAAACAACTTTCCGGCAAGCGTCTGTTCGTGGTCGACGGCTTCTGCGGCACGAACAAGGACAGCCGCATGAAGGTGCGTTTCATCATGGAAGTTGCCTGGCAGGCTCATTTCGTGACGAACATGTTCATCCGTCCGAAAAGCCAGGAAGACTTTGAGCAAGAACCCGACTTCGTGGTTTACAACGCTTCCAAGGCCAAGGTTGATAATTACAAGGAACTCGGCCTCCGCTCCGAGACTGCCGTCCTTTTCAACGTTACATCCAAAGAGCAGGTCATCCTGAACACCTGGTACGGCGGCGAGATGAAAAAGGGTATCTTCTCCATGATGAACTACTTCCTCCCGCTCCGCGGCATCGCTTCGATGCACTGCTCCGCCAACACGGACATGAACGGCGAGAACACCGCTATCTTCTTCGGTCTTTCCGGAACAGGCAAGACCACCCTTTCCACCGACCCGAAGCGGAAGCTCATCGGTGACGACGAACACGGCTGGGACAACAACGGCGTGTTCAACTTCGAAGGCGGCTGCTACGCGAAGGTCATCAAGCTCGACAAAGAATCCGAGCCGGACATCTACAACGCCATCCGTCGTGACGCCCTCCTCGAAAACGTGACTGTGGACGAGAACGGGGTGATCGACTTCAACGACAAGAGCGTGACCGAGAACACCCGCGTTTCCTACCCGATCTATCACATCAAAAACATCGTGCGTCCCGACTCCCTGGGTCCTGCCGCCAAGCAGGTCATCTTCCTGTCCGCGGACGCATTCGGTGTTCTGCCTCCGGTTTCCATCCTGACGGACGAGCAGACGAAGTACTACTTCCTCTCCGGCTTCACGGCCAAGTTGGCGGGTACCGAGCTCGGAATCACGGAGCCCGTCCCGACCTTCTCCGCCTGCTTCGGACAGGCCTTCCTGGAGCTCCACCCGACCAAGTATGCCGAGGAACTCGTGAAGAGGATGAAGAAGAGCGGCGCCAAGGCATACCTCGTGAACACGGGCTGGAACGGTTCCGGAAAGCGCATTTCGATCCGCGACACCCGCGGCATCATCGATGCCATCCTCAATCACAGTATCGACGAGGCCCCCACCAAGAAGATTCCTTACTTCAACTTCGAAGTACCGACCAAGCTTGAAGGCGTGGACCCGGCCATCCTCGATCCCCGCGACACCTACAAGGACGCGAAGGAGTGGGATGTCAAGGCCCGCGATCTCGCCGGCCGGTTCATCGAGAACTTCACCAAGTACGAGTCCCACCGCGTGGGCAAGGCGCTTGTAAAAGCAGGCCCTCAGCTCTAACAGATCGACTTTTTAAAACAATGAGGGGGCTGGCCAAGTTGGCCAGCCCTTTTTAGTTGTTTTTGTCCGAGGAGGGGGCTGCGGAGGCCTGCCAGGACGGGAATCTCGGGGAGTTGGTCCTGGCTAACATCGGCTGTCGCAAGAACAATTTAGGATTTACAAAATGCGGGCACACCGATCCAGCTCCCAGGGCTGTACAGGGCATATGAGCGTGAAAGATCTGTCAAAATATTCGCCCTCTTTTCACGCCGATCGGCCTTCTAGGCCCTTCCAAGAGCGATTGCTGTGCCCGTGTTTTGTAAATCCGACTCCAGAAACAAGGCCTTGATCGGTTATGGGTCTGTATCCAAGACCGGAAACACGGGGAATCGGGCTTCGCCGCCGTCCCGAAGGGCATTCTGGGACGGGAATTCCGGGAAATCCGGCCGGGGCCAAGCGATCAATCCGCCGACTGGTCGTCAGCCTGCCAGGCAAGAAAGCCGTCTCCCAGATTGTAGACGACAAAACCGGCAGCGACCAGTTTCCCGGCGGCTGAGGCACTCTTTATCCCGCTCCGGCAGTAGATAGCCAACGGCTTCTCCGGGTCGAAGGTCGCCAGAACTGAGTCAAGGAAGTCACGCGAACGGAAATCCACATTCGCGGCTTCGGGAATATGTCCGGCTGCATATTCCTTCGCCGTCCGGACATCTAGCAACTGGACGCCGTCGCGGGAGATGAGTTCACGGAATTCCGGAACCTCGAGCGTGGGGAATTCCTGTCCGCGGACACTGTAACTGACAAAGGCGAGATGCCGGCTGTCGGGAGCCCAAGAATTGACGTTGAAACTCCCCTGTCCACCGAAAAGCCGGATCAAGCGGACGGGCTCACCCCCTTCTGCAGGCAGCATCCACAGTTCGACGTTCCGGTTCGAAAGGTGCTGTCCGGGTTCGAGATCACCCTTGTGGTAAGTGATGTACGCAACCCGATTCCCGTCGGGAGAGACATGTCCGAACCAGGCGTTCCGGTCAGGATGGTCCGTCATCATACGGGGATCGCTGCCGTCCGCCCCCATCCGCCAAAGCTGCATCAGGCCGCTCCGCACCGAATTGAACCAGATGTACCGGCCGTCAGGGGAATATTCAGGACCGTCGTCCAGGCCTGGTTCCGTGGTGAGCCGCTTTTCAACAGCTCCGGATGACGGATCAGCGTCGATCGTGTAGACATCGAACTCCCCGTTCCGCTCAGCGCAGTACGCGAGCGTCTTCCCGTCGGGACTCCAGCCGTGCAGGTAGCTCGGAGCCTCAGGTGTGACCAGCCGCGCCTCCCCGCCCTCCAGCGGAAGGATGAATATTCTTGAACGACGGTCAGTCGAGGTACCGCTGCTTACCGCCAGCATACGTCCGTCCGGCGAAATCACATGGTCGTTGTTACAGCTCACAGCCACCCCCGTTTCAATGTGTTCCGGTTCCCCGCTCCCGTCGACGGCGAGGCGATAGATTTTTCCCTTGCTGTTGTAGATCAGCCATTTTCCGTCTTGCGTCCAATTGGGCGCTTCGATGAGATACGGGAATTCCTTCACGATCGTACGTTCGCAGGTCTCCACGTCCAGTACTTCCAGACGGCTTGTCAAGTCCGCCGGAGCCTGGGTGCAGGTCGTCACTAAAGCACATATTCCGATTGCCAGGCTAATCATGTTTATTGGTTTCATTTTGTATGGTTTTTCGTAAAAATAGCAAAATCTGCGGATTTGTCGTACCTTTTCGCCCTAAATATAATACTACGTATATACCCCTGGATTATCAAGGGCTGAATCCGCCGGAAAATCGCCACTTTTGCGCGGCAACATGGCGACTCGTTAGAAGGACAAATTGCCGGGCATAATCCGGAGCGGGATAGAGATGTCCTTCCGCCAGCAGGTGCAGCTGACCCTCACCCTGAGCACCTCTACCATCCTGGCGCAGCTCGCCAGCGTCCAAGAGGTAGTTGACCCGGGTTCCAGAATGCTTCGGAACGTTGCCTTCGCAGAAACGGTGTTCGTCACCCCCATCTCGCAGGCAGGGATAGCGGATCGGACAACCCCCTGGAAAGCCCTGCAGGC
>LSQX01402970.1_pt1 | contig 32732 bp, 24 predicted proteins | sample 654561 | NCBI WGS metagenome assembly LSQX01 (sample SAMN04489861, study PRJNA283612) | anaerobic digester metagenome | isolation source: 4 biogas reactors fed with cattle manure at either 37C or 55C with and... | place: Denmark: Kongens Lyngby | collected 2014 | reverse complement strand
GCAGGAAACTGGAAAATGAACATGAATTATGAAGAGGGGATAGAATTAGCAGTCTCCCTTGATAAGTATTTCACTGACAAGGCGCCTTCAGGCACTGAAGTGATAATTTGTCCGCCTTTTATCCACCTGGCAGCTGTTTCACAGGCCCTGAAGAGCGGCAACATAGCCCTGGGAGCCCAGAATTGCGCCTCGGAAGCATCAGGAGCATTTACCGGAGAGGTATCTGCAAGTATGATAAGCAGCACCGGCGCCGAATATGTGATAATCGGCCATTCGGAAAGAAGGACCTTTTATAATGAAGATGACAGCCTGCTGAACAAAAAAACCATACTGGCCCTTGAAAGCGGCCTGAAGGTTATTTTTTGCTGTGGTGAAATAAAAGAACAGAGAGAGAATGGTTCCCATTTTGAAGTTGTAAAAAGGCAGATTGAAAAAGGATTGTTTCCGCTCGGAAAAGAAGCAATGGAAAATATAATAATCGCCTATGAGCCTGTCTGGGCTATCGGAACCGGTCTGACTGCCACACCGGACCAGGCACAGGAAATGCATTTGCATATCCGGGGTCTGGTCAGGGAAAAATACGGTACGGAAATTGCGGATAAACTTACTATTCTGTACGGAGGAAGCTGCAATCCATCAAATGCCGCAGATATTTTTTCCAGACCTGATGTCGACGGCGGACTGATAGGTGGCGCATCACTCAGAAAAGACGACTTTGTTGCAATAGTTGAAGCAAGGGAACAGACATAATTCCATTGTGCAGATTGTTGCATGAGATAACAGGAAAGAGGATTCTGCAATCATGTCAAGACTACTGGTCATTACAAGCCTGGTACTCCTTATAATCTTACCCGGAGAGTTGCCTGCACAGCTCATTTCACCGTTTTCAGGTGACCCTTCAAACTACAGTGAGCAGCTCATATCATTCATGGGACCCAACCTGAAGGAGAATCACAAGGCTGAACTGAGCCTCTTTCTGCAAAACTGGGAAAGCCGGAAATTTGATTCAGGGGATATGACCAGGATAATTGATGTTTCCAGCCAGTTTTACGGAAGATCAATGAGACCGGTCCCGCATATGTATAATTTTCTTGTCACGCTCAATACCTATATCAAAGTGGGCAACGACAGAGAGTTCCTGAGCAACTGGCTGAAAGGCCTCAGTGAAATAGTATTTGACCCGAGAATATCCGTTGACAAAATCAACAGGTACATCAGGGACACTGAACTGATGCTGACGGTAAATGTGCTTTCCGAAAGCACCACAATAAGATGGAAGGTCAAGAACAATCCACTGCAGTTCCGGCATGATACCGTGTTCAAGGCAGTTGTGGACAATGCCACCCTTACCTGTTATTACCAGAAGGACAGTACCGAGATCTATAATGTGTACGGCTCATATTACCCGGAAATACAGGAGTTTCACGGGAAAAGGGGAATAATAACATGGGAGAAGGCAGGTTATTCGCGCGAAGAAATGCATGCCGAGATAAACGATTTCGTGATCAGCACGGCAAGGGATAATTTTACCATTGACTCAGCCAGGCTCCATCATAAAACCTATTTCAGGGAACCCATTTACGGATCACTTTATGACAAGGCCATAGTGTTCAGCGATAAGGAAAAAGCTGATTTCCCAAGGTTTGAGACATATACAAAGGAGTTTTTTCTTGAAGACCTGTACAGGGGACTTAACTATCAGGGGGGACTGGCTTTTGAAGGTGCAACAGTAAAGGGCCGGGGAGGGAATAATATGCCGGCACGGATAAGCGTATATAAAAATGATACTCTCAGGATCACCGTAAAAACACCTGAATTCATATTTACAAAAGCCGGCCTGTCAGGCCCGGAAACCTCAATGGCCATTTATCTCGACAAGGATTCCATCTTCCATTCCAACCTGTCATTCTCATATAACGCCGGTCAGCATCAGGTTAACTTTTTCAGGGGCAACAATCCCATCTCCAAAAGTCCATGTTTCAATTCATACCACATGCTTGACATGTATTTTGAATACCTCTCCTGGAATCTGGATGATTCAAAAATCGTTTTCTCACGCTCCAGGGGATCCTCGATAGGAAAGGCTCAGTTTGAATCAGCTTCATTCTTCAATTCGGGCCTGTTCATGGAACTTGCCGGAATAGATGAATATCATCCGCTGATGCAGTTAAAAAAATTCTCGGAATGGTATTACTCCGAAACCTTCCCTGTCGGGGAATTTGCCGCATGGCAGAACAGACCTGCCGAAGCGGTTACAGGTTTGTGCATCGACCTGGCAAACAGGGGATTTTTATTCTACGACCGTACATACAACGAAATAACCCTCAAGAAGAAAGTAAATGATTTCCTTACCGCATTTTCAAAGAAAAAGGACTATGACATTCTTCGCTTCAGCAGTGAGACAAAAGCACCGGTCGATAATGCCGTTCTGGACATTGACAACTTAATAATGACCGTCAACGGAGTATCAAATGTTCATCTCAGCGATTCGCAAAAGGTTGCAATATTCCCATACAACCAGCAAATCAGGCTCGGCAGGAACAGAGACATGGATTTTGACGGTGTGGTCGAAGCAGGCCTCTTTACAATATTCGGCCATAATTTCAGATTCAGCTATGATACCTTTAAAATAAACCTGGCAAATATTGACTCAATAAGAATTGCAGTGGAGATCGATGAACTGGATGCTTACGGAAATCCACTGGTCAGGGCAATGGATAATCTCCTGGAACTGACAAATGCAGATCTTTTCATAGATGAGCCGGACAATAAATCAGGACTGAAAAATCTTACACAGTATCCGATGGTCGGTGTTAAAAAAGATTCCTATATATTTTATGACAATATACCCGGACTGGAAAATGTGTATCCAAGGGAAGATTTTTATTTCAGGATATTTCCCTTTGTCTACGAAAATATTGATCACTTCAAAATTGAAACCATCAATCTTCCGGGTGAGTTTATAGGAGGAAATATTCTCGAGCCCATGAGACAGAACCTGGTTGTAAAAGACAGCAGTCTTTTGGGCTTTGATATGATCATACCTCCTGAAGGCATCAGTTTATATGGCGGCAAAGCAATGCTTTACGACAGTATAAGCATGGGCAGTAAGGGTCTGCGGGGCAAAGGAACCATAAAACATCTTGCATCCACCATTGTTTCGGAACAATTTTACCTCTACCCCGATTCAACTGTCACACGGGCCAGCGCATTCAGCATGGACGGGGATACCGGGGGACAGTTTCCAAGCCTCGAAAGCAACGATGTAGAAATAAAATGGCTTGTAAGGGAAAATGAAATGCAGGCAGTCAACAGCAGGGGTAACAGTTTTAAAATGTTTGACAACAGCAGTGAGTTTGACGGAAATCTTGCCTATACTCCGAAATCAATGACAGGTTCCGGAATATTCAACACAAGCGATTCAAGAATAACATCAGACAATTTCAGCTTCACATCCGGAAGTATAAAAACGGACACATCAGATTTCTTTCTTAAATCTCCTTCCTCAGGGGCTTATGCTTTCATAGCTGAAAATGCGGCGGTAAATGTTGACTTCACGCTTAAAACCCTGACCTTTCATCTTAACACAGATGATTCATTTATAAAATTTCCTGAAATCCAGTATATAAGCAAACTGAGTAATTTTGAGTATGACATGCAGGACAGAATACTGAGAATGCATGACAAGAGCAGGGCGGAAAGGGAACTGATATCACCTGACAGGCTGTTGAGAACGGATTTGAACAAACCGGAAAAACCTAATTTTTTTGCTACCAGCACCATAAGGGACACTATCATGTTCAATGCTCAACAGGGGAGCTATCACCTTGATGGAGAGTATATTGAAGCTGAAAACATAAATTACATACGGATTGCGGATGCTCTTATCCAGCCTGAAAACGGCAGGATAAAAATCGGCCGCAGGGCAATGATTGATCCGCTGCAGAATGCCACAGTGGCCATCAACAACCGGCATCTCCTCCATTCTGCAAAAATAAATATAGAATCAGCAAAAAAATTCTCCGGCGGGGGAATATATGATTATATTGACGACAGCGGGGAGATCAGAAATATTAATTTTTCCGGACTTACTGTCGATACCATGGCTACAAGTGCAAGGGGCTTCATCACTGCCGGGGAGAACTTCATGCTGAGTCCTGCATTTACCTTCACGGGCGATGTAAACCTGTATTCAGACCAGAATTTTTTATTGTTCACGGGGGCAGCAGGTATCATCAACACATGTCCGCCGATGGAATCAAGTCCTGTTCAGTTCAAATCCTATATCGACCCGGCAAACGTAATGATTCCGGCAAGCGACAAGCCGCGTAACATGAACGGCAATCCTGTCATGAGCGGTTCCTTTATAAATATTGACGCAATGCAGATATATCCGGCTTTTCTGTCGGAACAGAGATCCTGGATCGACGTGGGACTGGTCAGTTCAAGAGGATATCTTTACTATGACAAGGCAGGAAGCAGTTACCTTCTTACTTCCCTGGAAAAAATTGCCGACCGGACACTTCACGGGGATCTGATAGCACTCGACAGAAACAACTGCTTATTGTCAGGTGAAGGAAAGTTAAACTTCGGGACCAGGCTTGATCCTGTAAAAATGACTGCAGCCGGACAGATGGTGCATAATATAGACACGGGATTTCTTGAAATACAGGCACTCCTGGGATTCGATTTTCACTTTTCACAGGAAGCCCTCAAAATTATGAGCCAGGAATTGAAATTTCTTCCCACATTAAAACCAGTCAACCTTAATTCCGCGTTTTACACAAAAGGGATGAGGGATCTGTTCGGAGAGGAAACAGCAAACCGGCTGAAAGAAGATCTTGATCTTTTCGGAATTTCAGGTGACCTGCCACCCGAATTCACTTTCAGACTCTTTTTAAATGATGTAAACCTCTACTGGCATGAGGCATCTGCATCTTTCAGGTCTAAAGGCAGGATAGGACTGGGATTCATCGGTACGGAGCCGGTAAATGTGTATGTAGACGGGATTCTGGAAATTCAGCGCCGCAGAGCTGGCGACATGTTTGATATCTACCTCAAAGCCAATGAATCAACCTGGTATTACTTTTCCTATATAAAAGGAAACATGATGACTCTTTCGTCCAATTCAGCCTATAATTCGGTGATAGAGAACACCAGGCAGAGACTGCGCAGGATCCCCAGAAAAATATCGAGGGAACCTTATTCATACATGATTGCAGTAAGGGACAGGATGATCAGATTTCTGCGAAGAATGGAAACTGACGAGGAAGCTGATCTCTCCCCTGTTCAGGATGATCCACTCAGAAATCTTGTCAGATAATATTCAGCAAAACATTTTCCGGATAAACAGTTAGCAGAAAAATGCATATTTTTTACGCAACTCAGATCAGGGGAGATATCCTAATACTCGATGAAAAGGAATCAAGGCATTCCGTCAGGGTTCTCAGAATGAAAAAAGGTGATCCGCTAAGAATCATTGACGGAAAAGGCAGCCTTTTTGAAGGAATAATCATTGACCCGGATGCAAAAGGATGCTCAGTAAGAATACTGAGCAGAAAGGAGAATTATGAAAAAAGGAATTATTCGCTTCATATCGCCATATCACCTCTCAGAAATCCCGGCCGCCTGGAATGGTTCACAGAAAAATGTGTTGAAATAGGAACTGATGAGATCACTCTCCTTATTTGCAAAAACACCGAAAAGCATAATATCAGGATCGACAGACTGAATAAGCTGATTGTATCAGCCATGAAACAGTCTGTCAAGGCAAACCTGACAAAGCTTAATGATCCGGCCGTATTTAATGATTTCATCAGCACGCAGAGGCAGGGAAAGCTTATAATAGCTCACTGCAACCACAGCTTCAGCCGTAATTCCATAAAAGATATTTACAGAAAGGGTGAAAATGCTGTTATTCTGATCGGTCCCGAGGGTGACTTTTCTGAAGAAGAAATCCTTGCGGCAACAGAAAAAAACTATTGCCCTGCACACCTGGGAGCCTCCAGGCTGCGGACGGAAACGGCAGGTATAGCAGCCTGTCATTCCGTATATCTTATCAACCAGTGAAAAAAGCCCGCAGATATTCCATCTGACCGTTTATACTGCGGAATCCTCCGGCATCCCGTTTTCAACAGTCTTCGGTATTTCCTGATCCTTAGTCTTCAGTATTTCCTGATCCGTGCTATCAGACGGCGTGTAAGCCCTTTGGAGGGTTCAGGTTTTAACATTTTCAGATATCCAATCACATCATCAAACTGCTGATACAGATCAAATGCATCTTCATACAGATCGACATCCCGTGTTTTGATTTCCTGATATTTAAGAAATTGAGTAGAGATTAAATCCATAGGCTTCATGTTTTCCGTTTTTTAGAAAACGCCATGTGGATTACAATATTGCCGGAAAAGAAAAATATATTTTAAAAGCCCCTAAGACCCTAGTATAAAGTAAGGCTGATCTTTTTTTCCTCCATTATTTTACGCATATTGATCAGGGCATATCTCATCCTGCCGAGTGCCGTATTAATGCTCACATTTGTTATATCGGCAATCTCCTTAAAGCTCAGCCCGGCATAATGCCGCAATATCACCACCTCCCTCTGGTCGTCGGGCAGGTAACTTATCATTTTTCTTACATCTTTCTGAATCTGCCGTTTGATAAGATTATCCTCAATGGTTGAATCGGACAGCTTTCTGGAATTAAAGAGGTCTGACTCATATTCATTGTTTGATATGGTATTCATCTGCTTCACCCTTCTGAAATGATCAATTATCAGATTATGGGCAATCCGCATTACCCAGGAAACGAATTTACCGTTATCCTGATATCTGCCCCTTTTAACCGATTGTATTACTTTTACGAAAGTATCCTGAAAAATATCTTCGGCAAGCGCCTGGTCGCGTATATAAAGACTTATATATGCAAAGACCTTGTTTTTATGACGATGGATTATCTGATCAAAACAGGACTGCTCACCATTTACGAATCTCTGGATGAGTTCGTAATCGGAAATCATTTTACTCATAGCTCACTCTTTTAAAATCAAGAGTAGAGTTGTTTTATAGGCAGTCCTCCTTTAATTATTTATTGAATACAACATCAAAGAAAACAAAATTTTTTTAATCTTAAAATAGTACTTTTGATTTTTTATCAATTTTTTAACAATAGCAGGTTAAGAGACAGATGAACGGTAGTATAGAAATCCGTGGTGCCAGGGTACATAACTTAAAGGATATCAGCCTTAAGATACCAAGAAACAAGTTGATAGTGATAACCGGAGTATCGGGTTCGGGGAAATCATCTCTGGCATTCGATACCATATATGCTGAAGGCCAGAGACGATATATTGAAAGTCTTTCTTCCTATGCAAGACAATTTCTTGGCAGGATGAACAAACCTGATGTGGATTTTATTACCGGTATTCCTCCGGCTATTGCAATAGAACAGAAGGTTAGCTCTCGTAATCCCCGATCCACGGTAGGTACTTCAACTGAAATATATGATTATCTGAGGCTTCTTTATTCCAGGACAGGCAGGACTTATTCACCGATATCGGGCAAAGAAGTCAGGAAGCATACTACTGACGACATTGTTGATTATCTGGCATCCTTACCGGAAGGCACCAAGGTTGTTATCTCATCATGTGGTGAGATACCTGCAAAGATGTCCGTTAATGAGTATTTCATCTTTCTTGAAAAACAAGGGTTTAACAGAATAGAGTTAAAGGGTAGTATTATAAGAACTGATGAGATAGAAGATTATGGGATCTTTCAGGCCGGACAGAAGATAAACATAGTTGTTGACAGGCTTATTATCAGTCATTCATCAGATAATTTCAGCCGGGCAGCAGATTCAGCTCAGACAGCATTTCAGACGGGTAAGGGATACTGTCAGGTATTGGTATACAATAATGATAAAATTAGAAGGGAGAGTTTCTCCAATAAATTTGAGGAAGACGGGATTTTATTCGAGGAACCTTCAGAATACCTTTTTAGTTTTAATAATCCACTGGGGGCCTGCCCCTTATGTGAAGGTTATGGCAAAATACTTGGCATAGATCCCAATCTGGTCATTCCCGACCAGAATCTTTCTGTCTATGAAGATGCAATTGTTTGCTGGAAAGGCGAAACGATGAAAAAATGGAAAGAGAGGCTTATTTCGAACGCCGAACATTTTGGTTTTCCTGTACATAAGCCATACTATCAGCTTACTGAAGAGCAGAAGGCTCTTCTCTGGAAAGGAAACCGCTATTTCTATGGTCTCAATCGTTTTTTTGACCATCTGGAAGAAAAGAAATATAAGATACAATACCGGGTATTACTGAGCCGTTACCGGGGTAAAACGATCTGCCCCGAATGTGGTGGGTCGAGACTGAGAAAAGAAGCCGGCTATGTAAAAGTGGCCGGAAAGACTATACAGGAACTGGTAAGTCTTCCCATAGATAAGCTCTATGAACATTTTCAAAATATTTCTCTTAACCTTTCAGATATAAAAATTGCTGAAAGAATACTCAGGGAGATAGATGTAAGGCTTCAGTTAATAATTGATGTAGGCCTCTCCTACCTGACACTTGACAGGTTATCTTCAAGTCTTTCCGGTGGAGAATCACAGAGGATAAATCTTGCTACAGCACTGGGAAGTAATCTTGTTGGTTCGATGTATATACTAGATGAACCCAGTATTGGTCTTCATCCCAGGGATACAAACCTTTTGGTAAAGGTTTTGAAAGATCTACGTGACATGGGCAATACGGTCATTGTTGTTGAGCATGAAGAAGAGATAATGCGTGCAGCCGACTTAATCATTGATATGGGACCGGAGGCTGGCAGGCTTGGGGGAGAAATTGTATTCCAGGGCAGTCTTGACAGCAGTGTTGAAAATAAATCGCTTACTGCATCATACCTTAATGGCAGACTCAAAGTTGCTATACCTCCTATCAGAAGAAAATGGAATAGTTTTATAAAGATAACTGGTGCCCGGGAAAATAATCTTAAGAATATTGATATTAAATTTCCCCTGCATGTCATCACTGCCGTTACCGGGGTCAGCGGATCGGGCAAATCAAGTCTTGTATCAGATATTCTATATCCCTGTCTGGACAAAAAGATCAACGGCAGTAATACAAAACCCGGGCAATTCAGGGAAATAATTGGTGATATAAACACTCTTACAGGTGTTGAGATGGTTGATCAGAATCCTATCGGAAAATCAAGCCGTTCAAATCCTGTCACCTATTTAAAGGCATATGACGAAATAAGAAAACTCTTTGCAGAGCAACAGGCTTCTGTACAGAATAACTATAAAGCTTCACATTTTTCTTTCAATGTAGATGGTGGTCGTTGTGAAGAATGTCAGGGTGAAGGTATCATAAGAGTGGAAATGCAGTTCATGGCTGATGTTGAACTGACTTGTGAAGCTTGTAAGGGAATGAGATTCCGGAAAGAAATACTGGAAGTAAAATATCGTGGGAAGAATATTTATGATATTCTTGAAATGACTATTGATGATGCTATCAGTTTTTTCGGCAGTCAAAATGGCAAAACAGAAAGCAGGATCATTGACAAACTGAAGCCTCTTTCTGATGTAGGACTGGGATACATCAAACTGGGTCAGTCATCAAGTACTCTTTCGGGCGGTGAAAGCCAGAGAGTAAAGCTTGCTTATTTCCTGAGTCAGGAAAGAGAGAAGGGTCATATACTTTTTATTTTTGATGAGCCAACGACAGGGCTTCATTTTCACGACATCAACAAATTATTAAAGTCGTTAAATGCATTAGTTGATCACGGTCATTCAGTTATTCTTATAGAACATAATCAGGAAGTGATAAAAAGTTGTGACTGGATCATTGATCTTGGTCCGGAGGGCGGAGAGGCTGGCGGAAATATTGTTTTTCAAGGTATACCTGAAGCATTGGTTAAATGCAAAGAATCATATACAGGCTCTTTCATGAAAAACAAGCTGAAATAAGAAAGGGTTACTTTTGAATTAACCCTTCTATACAACAACTATCTATCTGATTATTAATATAATCAATTATTCAGTTTAAAACCGAACATTATTGCCACGCATCCGTTTGCTGGTGAACTGCCGGCCGACTGACCTGAAGATGTTACTTTTATAACTAATTTAAGCTGCTGGCTGGATTCCAGTTTAAAATCCCAGGTATTGGCATAATTTTTATCTTTATTGGTATAGAGAACATTCTTGTTAGCGTCAAGGACTCTGAATTCGACCGGTGGCAGATTTTCATCTCCCACTATTGCAACCCTGTAATCCATATCTGAATAGAATGTCTTGTAAAGTTCTGCTTCTTCTCCTTCCACAAGTACAGCTGCATGATAATTCCCGTCATGGGTATAACCACTGAGTTTTGGCAGGCAATCTCTTTTAGCAAAAGCTTTACATTGTGCACTGGAAGACTCCCAGGAGACAAATAACAGAAATACAATTACAGGTATTATTTTCAATGCTCTCATAGCTATATCATTTAACAAATGAATTTCTTATTTCAGCAGCCGTCTCAGAAAGCTCTCTGAATACTTCGGGAGTCATATCTGTTTTAACCTCTGATTTCAGTACAGTTGTTTCGGATACCTGATCAAATTCAGGTCTGACAGGACTAGTATCGAGTTTAATCTTATCAAACACGTTCTTCAGTTTAACAACCTGTACCATCAGCTCATCAACTGCAGGATTACCCTTGCTGCTGCTCAACAGGTTAAGGAGGATGTCTATGGAAAGTTTCTGGTCGATTATTCTGCTTACAAGTTTATTACTGTTGAAATTATCCATATCTACCAGTTGGGTTGAGATATAAAGACCTTCAATCCATCCTCCTGCAAGTACCATAGCAGCAGTAGCCGGCTGATCATTTTCTTCAAGATACGAATTTGAGTTCATAAATGTTTCAGAAACGATCCTCATAATTACATCACTGTTATTAATATTTTCCTCCAGTTCATCAATATCTTCCTGTTCAATAGCTTCAAGGATTCCCAGACCGTCAGCCATCTTTTTTGCAGCTTCCATGTAATCAATAAGCAACTGGGTTTGTTCATGCAAACTGGCAAAACTCAGGTCACAGGTATATATACCCAGATTAAGAGCCATTGATTTGCTTGTAACATAATTATTTACATTTGATACAGGATTAAGCAGTTTCTGATCAAATCCTGCTCCGGCAGATTTGATGAGCATAGCCGACTCCAGAGGTGAAGGTAATGCCTGAAAAATTTTTTCTGCCTGCCTTATATCTTCCAGTATTGCATCTCTGTCATCAATATCAACAGTAAATTCTTCCTGTCCGCTCTTCTTCCCTCCCCTGCAAGCACTGAAAAGAATCATGACAAACATGAATAACAACAAAATACCTGAACCAATACCGTACTTCCTATTCATGATAAAAATATTTAAGTGTAGAGTGTAAATCTACGACTAAATTAGTATAATAATTTAATTTTTCAAAAAGAGTAAAAGGTTATTGAGTCTATTTCTAACTTTGTGAAAATTTAAGCGGCATGATAAAATCAGATAAAAAACTAAAAGAACTGGATACTGTCCTCTCAAAGGGGAATAATATTGATATCGATCAGGCGATAAGAAAGCTAAGGGATGAGGAGCCTTTTTCCGGTGCTATTTCCCTGCTTGTAAAACTTTATGACTCAAATATTGACAAGTCTCTTTCAAAACTTATTCAGGAATTTTTTAATGATATAAAACACCAGGCGGTGTGCCCGGAGATAATTGAAGAAATATGTAAGCCATGGAAGCAGGACACAATCAGCATGCTGGTCTCATCATGCTGGCAATCAGGTCTTGATTACAGTGATTACCTTTCTGATATTACAGCCATATTCCTTAATGGTGACTATTGCACTGCCATTGAATGTCTTACACTGATAGAAGAATCAGTTAATAAGAGCTCCAGAGAACAAAAAGATAAAATCATCAGTATTATTCAGAACAGTGCTTTGGCTTTCACACATGAAAAAAACAGTCTTACCCAGGAGCTTATTTCGATACTGGAAAAATAAGCAAGGTTCGGAACAAGTGCCTGTTAAACGATCCTGACAAGTCACAGGTGTGTATAAAACCATTGCATGAACTTGTATTCTTCAAATCCTTGACAATTGGCTGGTAAAGGATATAAAAGATCTATTCGTGAGAAGCAAAATGCTTCATAAACTGAGTCCTCTCAAAGAGAAAAGGTTTAGAATAATTTTTATAATTCAACCGTCCTTTAAACTCATTAATACTTTCGAATTTATTTCTATCCATCCAGTTTATGATCTGCCCGTTCATTTGTTTCAGAAAAGCTATTCCCTTATCATACAGTACTGAGCAGACCTGAACAGAATCAGCTCCGGCAAGAAGGTATCTGATGGCATCGGAACCACTATGAACCCCTGTGGATGCCGAGATATCTATCTTAATATCCTGGGCACTGGCCATCCCTATACAGCGAAGCACCAGTCTTCTCTCACTATCAGTACTGAATACTGATGCAGGGACAACATCTATTTGGTTAATGTCGATATCCGGCTCAAAAAATCTGTTGAACATTACCACACCTTCTACTCTTCTCAGATAGAACTGATCAATCATATAAAGGATATTGGAAAAACGGTAGCCAATCTTTATGGCAATCGGGATTTTTATTGTCTTTTTAAGCTTTTCTATAAGGTTGAAATACACTTTTTCAGAATCGCCAGATGATTTCTTCCTGTCGGAAGGAAGAAAAAATACATTTATCTCAAGAGCATCTGCACCGGCTTCTGAAATATCTTTTGCAAAACCAATCCATCCTTCCGATGAAAAACAGTTAATGCTCGGTATCACAGGTATTTTTAATATTTCTTTTGCTTTTCTTATAAGATTAAGATACTCATCAACAGAATGTGATTTAATATAGCCGGCCAGATAATCATCGGCCTCGGGATATCCGGTTGCAGATGACATGAAGCCAACATGTCTGTTAATCTGCTCTTCGAACAATGACTTAAGTACCACAGCTCCGGCCCCGCTATCTTCAGCTTCTTTCAGGTTACCGAGACTTGATGTCAGTCCGCTGCTGCTTACAATAAGAGGGCTTTTCAGACCCAGGCCAAGATATTTTACAGAAAGTCTTTCCATATAAATAGGTTTAGGTGTTTTATCTTTTCAAATATAATCTATTGAGGAGTAAATAAAAAACGTTGTAAATTCTTATTCTCTTTGCGGAGATGAATGGCAAACGTTTTATATACCATAATAAACCATGTTATGGCAAATACTATTACTCCCAAATGTAATTTTCCCAAAATAAGAGATGAAATAAATGGCGGACAAATAATATCTACAGGCATTATGCCAAGCAGCACGAAATTAGTCCATAAAAGAATCTTGTCAAGCTTAACTGCTTGAATATTCAGATACCATATAGCATAGCCAACCAATGCAATTACATAAGTATGACGTTCCGAACTAAGACCGAACAGGATAATCCAACTCATTATTATTCCAAGATACTGTGCCCGTAGGCGGAATGATTCGCGGAAAGCTTTTATTTTAAGCAGTGTATAAGAAAAAATAAGCATGAATATCCCAAGTGAAATAAACCCCATATATGGTTCGATAGATTTAAAATAAATACAAAGCGGACGGTAAATACTGTAGAATCTTGAGGCATCGGAATGGTTTGTTACTGTCATTATCCATGAAAGATAATAGTCATAAAGCTCTGGAAAGGACATATTAACAAGGGGAAGGAAGAGCATAACCATACCTATAGCCAATGCATACAGTATGTTTTTCCGGAATTCAGGATAGAATAAAAGCATTGAAAGCTGAAAAATACCATATACTTTGGTAAAAGCAGACAGAAGGATCAGTAATACAGCCCAGAAACCTTTATTTTTCTCAAGGAGAGTAAATGAAAAAAGAAACAAAGCTGCAATAACCGGGTTATATTGAACCGACAAGAGAGTACATGCCAGAGTCAGTGCTGAGAAAAAGAATATAAATTTTTTATCTGAAAAATCGAATTTATAGGGGAGAGTGAAGACAGAAAGAAAAAAGAGAGAATAAGTAAATAAATTCCATAGGAAAGGTCCGAGCATTTCAGGGAGAAGGGCGAAAGGAGTAAATAAAATAGAAAAGAGCGGGCCATAAAGAAATAGGTCAAGAGGTTCTCGCAGGAGGGATAAATGGTCCCAGTTAATGTAGGGGTTGATTCCGGCCCAAAAATCCAGGGAACCATAAGAAAATATCTGGAAATTATTATGCGTCAACCGCGAGACTTCCTTTAAAACTATCAGAAAGGAAATGAAATATCCGAATAAATAAATTCTGTATTTGTTTTCTGTAAGTTTCTCCCACAACGATAGAACAGCAGACATTTAATAATGTTGTTTTTAAACTCTTTGTATCATACTTTGACAAAAGGAATAAGCTTCCAAATTAACTCATTTTTGTAAAGATCATTGTTCCCAGCCGTATTATGGTGCTGCCTTCTTCAACAGCTATCTTGTAATCACCGGACATTCCCATAGATATTTCTTTGAATTCCTTATTACCGGAAAAATATTCATCTTTCAATATTTGAAAGATATTTCTCAGATTAATAAATTCATTTCTTACCTGTTCCTGATCATCAACAAAGGATGCCATACCCATGACACCGCAAATTCTTACATTCATTAGTTCCCGGAATTCATCTGACTGCAGCATCTCTGCTGCTTCTTCAGGACTGAAACCATATTTCGTTTCTTCCTTTGCTATGTAAAACTGCAGAAGGCAATCAATTACTCTGCTATTTTTATATGCTTCTTTATTGATTACTTTCAGAAGTTTAAAGGAATCAACGGATTGTATCATGTGTACAAAAGGGACAATGAATTTCACCTTATTGCTTTGCAGATGACCAATAAAATGCCATTCAACATCATCGGGAAGAATGACAGCTTTTCCGGTCAGTTCATGAACTCTGTTTTCTCCAAATATCTTATGACCAAAATTATAAGCTTCACGTATATCTTCAGGCGGTTTCAGTTTCGAAACAGCTACCAATTTAACATGTGAGGGTATCTGTTTTTTTACAGCAATTATATTTCCGGCAATATCCGACATAGATTACCTGTTAATAAAGGCAAAAATAACTTAACCCGGCCTCAGACAAAATTTCTCCCGGATATTTTAGTCCAGTTTATGTATCACCAGTCCACTCCGCAGTTTCGGTTCGAACCAGGTTGTCTTGGGTGGCATTATATTTCCTGAGTCAGCTATAGTAATAAGTTGTTCCATTGAAACAGGATACAGGGCAAAAGCGACTCTCATATCTCCACTATCTACCCTTTTTTTCAATTCTTTCAGTCCGCGAATACCCCCAATAAAATCAATACGTTTTGATCTTCTCAGATCCTGTATATCGAGAACAGGTGCGAGTATTTCATTGGTAAGTATTGTAACATCGAGAACTCCAATAGGGTCATTATCATCGTAAGTTTCTTTCTTAGCTGTAAGGCTGTACCATTTTCCGTCAAGATACATTGAGAAGTTATGCAGCCTTGTGGGTTTATATGTTTTAGTTCCTTTTTCCTTAACTGAAAAACTTTTTTCAAGTCTAGATATGAACTCAGACGAAGTCAACCCGTTCAGGTCTTTTATTGTCCTGTTATAGTCAATTATTCTAAGCTGATTTGCCGGAAAATGAACTGCCATAAAGAAATTATACTCTTCACTACCTGTATTACCGGGGTTATTTTCTCTCTTTTCTTTTCCTACAAGGGCGGCAGCAGCAGTTCTATGATGGCCATCAGCTACGTAAGTACAAGGCACTTTTTCAGCAAAAAGTTTTTCAATTTTCCTAACTGTGGCAAGGTCATTGACAACCCAGAAATGATGACCGAACCCATCATCTGCCACAAAATCATATTCAGGTTTTTCTTCACTAATTATTTTATTTACTATCAGATCTAGTTCTTCCACAGGCTGATAGGCGAAAAAGACTGGTTCCATATTGGCATTGTTGGTACGTATATGGATCATTCTGTCCTGTTCTTTATCGGGTCTGGTGAGTTCATGTTTTTTAATAACACCATTAAGATAATCATCGACAGCCGCACAGCCAACGATACCATATTGGGTTTTGCCCTTCATTGTTTGTCCGTAGATATAATAAGAAGGTTTCCTGTCCTGGATGAGCCAGCCCTTTTTCTGCCACAGCAGAAAGTTAGCAAAGGATTTTTTATATACCTCTTCGGAATGAATATCTGTTTCCTGGGGCAGATCTATTTCAGCTCTGGTGATATGTAGTAAAGAGCAATCTTTTCCCAGGGCCATAGCTGTAGCCTCTTCAGTATTCATAACGTCATATGGCAGGCAGGCCAATGAGCTTACTACTTCATGGGGAGGTCTCAATCCCCTGAAAGGTTTAACGATAGCCATATAATATGTTTTATGTTTTACTTATTAAGCCGGAACGTTTCGTTTCCTGTCTTAAAGTAATCAGCAATTTGCCTTGCAGCTGCTACTCCGGCATTTATATTCGCTTCTTTGGTCTGTGCTCCCATCTTTTTTGCAGTAAAGATGAATCTGTCTTTATATTTTTCTTCGAATTCATTTTTACAATCGGGGGCGACATCGGAGAGATAGCTGATATCACCTCGTTCGGCAAAGATTTTAAGTAGTCCGTCTTCATCTATGACTTCTTTTCTTGCAGTATTAATCAATACAGCATTTTTAGGCATTTTCTTAAGAAGTTCAAAGCCTATTGATTTTTTTGTTTCATCATTAGCAGGTATATGAAGAGATACGTACTGACATTTTGAAAAGAGATCATCAACTGTCTTACATACTTTTACTCCGGCTTTTTCAATGGCTTCTCCGCTAAGGAAAGGATCGAAGGCGTAGACATCCATCCCGAATCCTTTTGCAATATTTGCCATATATTTCCCAACATTTCCGAATGCCATCAATCCGAGGGTTTTTCCTCTCAGTTCTGTACCAGCTTTTCCTGCAAATCCGCCTCTGGCCTGATATAGCATCATTTCAAATGCCAGTTCAGCTACTGCATTTGAGTTTTGGCCCGGGGTATTCATTGCTACTACATTATTAGCTGAACAGGCTGTAAGGTCAAGATTATCATAACCGGCACCGGCTCTGACGACAATCTTCAGATTTTTGGCAGCATCCAATACCTGGGCTGTAACCTTGTCGCTTCTGACAATAAGAGCATCTGCATCAGCTACTTCAGAAAGGAGATCTGCAACATCTGTATAGTTTTCCAGTAATGCCAGCTCATGTCCTGCTGCTTCAGTTACTTCACGAATCATATTTACTGCGAGGGGTGCAAATGGTTTTTCTGTTGCTACAAGTATTTTCATCCTGATAAATTTTTTTAATTATTATTCTCAAATTCTTTCATAACCTGAACCAAAGCCTGAACGCTCTCTTTCGGAAGGGCATTGTATGTTGAGGCTCTGAAGCCACCAACAGATCTGTGCCCTGTTATTCCTATCATACCTTTTGATTTTGCAAATTCGTTAAAAGGTTTTTCCAGTTCTTTATACTCATCAGCCATAATAAAACAGATATTCATTACGGAACGGTCTTCAGGATCGGTTACTGTAGGCACGAACAATTTATTGCGGTCGATCTCATCATAAAGAATAGCAGCTTTCTCTGCATTTTTTTTCTGCATTACTCTAACACCTCCGAGGTCCTTTAACCATTGCAGTGTCTGTTGGGCTGCATAAACAGCAAAACAAGGAGGAGTATTGAACATTGATTCTGCTTTTATATGAGTTCTGTAGTCAAACATTGAAGGTATCGGACGATCAACTTTTCCGAGAAGATCTTCTTTTAATATTATCATAGTTACACCTGCCGGGGCAAGGTTCTTCTGGGCACCGGCATAAATAGCGGCATATTTCGATACATCAACCGGGCGACTGAATATATCGGAAGACATATCTGCCACCAGGGGAACAGCTACATCCGGTTCTTTTTTCAACTCAGTTCCAAATATTGTATTATTTGTTGTTATATGAAAATAATCGGCATCAGAAGGAACACTATAGTTTTTGGGGATATAATTAAAATTCTTGTCTTTAGAAGAAGCAACCTCAACAGCTTCACCGAAGAAACCAGCTTCCTTGAAAGCTTTACTGGCCCATGAACCGGTAATTAAATATGCTGATTTTTTAACCATAAGATTCATAGGGACCATAGCAAACTGGGTACTGGCGCCACCACCAAGGAAAACCACCTGGTAACCGGAAGGAATATCCAACAATTCCCTGCATAAAGATATAGTATCGTTCATACAAGCTATGAATTCTTTACTCCGGTGTGAAATCTCAAGAATAGATAATCCGGTACCTGCAAAGTCCTTGATTCCCTCAATTGATTTATCAAGTGTATACTGTGGTAAAATTGAAGGTCCTGCATAAAAATTGTGCTTTTTCATAATATGGTTTGATTTATTTAAGGTAAAAAATCTGTTTTAAGCTTCGCAAAAATAATTAAAAAATGAACTTAATTGTTAAAGAAATAACAGTAAAATTATATAATTATAAAATATTATCAACAAGAATATCATTTTGGATTACAGGGATCTTTTCTGTATAATCCATTGTAAGGCAAAAGTCTATACAATCATCCAGACCTTTATCGCGCAATCTTGATCTCTGGGCTGCCTTATCAATATAAGATTTAGGATCAGGCTTTGCCACAGACCATAAATCAAGAGCTGCGAGTGTTGAATCGCAGTCTGTTACGAATCTGGAGCTCTGCATTAATCTCTCTGCAAAAGCCCCGGCACATATTGTATCCTCAAGATTGAACCTGTCTTTCCATCCTGCACAAAAAAGGACAACATCACTATCTCTATTCAGTATCCATCTTATAAGAGAAGAGAAATTAAGAAAAGACCCTATTACTACAGATCCTGATCCTGAAGCCTGTTTAATAATACCTGTCCCATTGGTTGTACTGTAAACGATTGTTTTGCCTTCTACCCTATCACGAGTGAAATTGAAAGGTGAATTACCAAAATCTGCAAAATCGAGGACATAACCATCTCTTTCTGCTGCAACAAGATAACCTTGTTTTTTATATTCTTTTGCTTCTTCTGTCGTTTTGACCGGAATGATTGATTTTGCTCCGTGCCCGAATGCAGTACATATAGCTGATGTTGCCCTTAAGATATCAATAATAACCACTATTGCACCCTTATGGTTTTCAGGCTCAAAGAGTAATGGAGAAAAACAGGTTTCAAGTTTTCTGTAATTCATTTGTTATATAATATTAAGAAGAATCACTATTCAGTTTTCAGGGAACAAATATAACATGGAAGTAAGAATTTTCAGAAATAATCTTTTTTAATGATCAAAAGTGATCATTAAACTTTGAAAGGAAAAAAAGTTTCTGATATTATACTGATTTATAAAAAGGAGGAATAACAACTTTTGCTCTGAGATCCTTATTTCTGATGCGAATAAATATTTCTGTATCAGCCTTCCAGTGACTATCCGACAAATAGGCCATACCTATTCCCTGTCTGAGCATGGGCGACATAGTGCCCGATGTCACTTCTCCTATCACATTACCTTTAGAATCGACTACTTCATAATGTTGTCTCGGGATACCTCTGTCAATCATTACAAATCCCTTAAGTTTTTTCGATACTCCCTCTTTCTTTTGTTTCAGCAGAAAGTCTTTATCAATAAAATCCTTTTCATCTGCAAATTTTGTGATCCAACCTAGTCCTGCTTCTAAGGGAGAAGTATTGTCGTTTATATCATTTCCATAGAGGCAATATCCCATTTCAAGTCTCAGGGTATCACGAGCTCCAAGTCCGGCTGGCTTTATTTCAAATTCCTTTCCGGCATCAAAAACCGCTTTCCAAAGTTTCTCTCCGTCCTCATTCTTTACATATATTTCACATCCTCCTGCACCGGTATAACCTGTAGTTGAAAATATTGCATCGGTGATGCCGGCAAGACTCACTTCTTTGAATGTGTAATAATCCATTTTATCAACAGGAGTATCAGTAAGCTTCTGTATTGTTTTCATAGCAAGTGGTCCCTGAATGGCGAGTTGAGCTATGCTGTCAGAAGCATTTAGAAGGTCACTGCCTTCTTTCAATCCAAACTTCCCGGCATGTTGTACGCACCAGTCCCAATCTTTTGCGATATTGGCAGCATTAACAACAAGTAAATATTTCTCTTCATTAAACCTGTATATCAGAAGATCATCCACAATACCTCCTCTGCCGTTGGGGAAACAGCTATATTGTACTTTTCCGTCATAAAGCTGAGCCACATCATTGGAAGTAATATACTGAAGAAAATCCAGGGCATTTGATCCTTTTACCCAAAATTCTCCCATATGTGATACATCAAAAACTCCAACTCCTTTTCTCACATTAATATGTTCATCATTTATTCCTGAGTATTCTACAGGCATATTATATCCGGCAAAAGCTACCATTTTTGCTCCGGCCATTTTATGAAATTCAGTAAAAGGAGTGCTTTTCATTGGTTAATTATTATTAGTATGAATATGTTTTTTATAAATCCTTTTTTCAAAAAAAAACTATTGCTCAGAATTCAAGAATTTTAAATTCCACTCTTCTGTTACGTGATCGTCCTTCGGCTGTTGTGTTATCCGCTATTGGCTGCTGTGGTCCGTATCCTCTGTATTCAAGTCTGGCAATATCGATACCGTTTTTTACAAGAAAATCAACCACAGCTTTAGCCCGGCTTTCCGACAGGCGGAAGTTAAGTGATTCACTGCCAGTATTATCAGTATGACCTGATATTTCAATCCTCATATGTTCGTTTTCTTCCAGAATATCTGTCAACCGGTCAAGTTCAGCTGAAGAACCAGGAGTAAGCACAGATTTTCCTGTTTCGAATAGTATATTATTAAGAACCACCTTTTTTCCTACTTTCACTTTAATTACGGGCACATCGAGGCGTATAAAATCTTCTGTGAGATTATCGGGTATGATAACCCTTTTCATTTCAGAAAGGTACCCCCCGGCGCGTATATCTATCATCCAGGGTTTGGTTTCTGGTAATCTGATCCTGTAAGACCCGTCTATATCAGAGCTTGCAGTAGTTGTAACCACAATATCTGTCATTATATCTATAAGATCAATTTTAGCCATTATGGGATCGCCGGATTCTGAATCAGTTATCCGGCCTGTAAGATAAACAAAAATGTTTTCTTCAGGTTCAGGAGCAGGCTCAGGTACCGGGACTGTCTGGGTTATTTCTTTAATTACTACCACAGTATCTCTTACAATCACTGTATCCGGCAACACAGGCTCCGGAGGCTCCTGTACTACTTCAAGAAAAGAGGTATCCGGTTCAGGAGGAAGGATCCGTCCTGTGAAGATATCCATTCCGCCAAGGCTGCCTGGTCGGTTTGAGCTGAAATAAAAATGATCGTATTGTTTTTCAGGTGGGAAAAAGAACAGTTCATCCCATGGAGTATTAACCGGTATTCCATAATTCACAGCTTCTCCCCATATACCGGCCGAATCTCTTACACTATAAAATATGTCGTAAGCTCCAACACTATTATGACCTTTTGAACTGAACCAGAGAGTATCGCCACCTGAAGAGAACCTGAGAGATTCCTCATCTAATGCGGTATTTATTTTAGGGCCTGCATTTTGAGGTTCAGACCATTTATTTTCACCTGTTTGTCTGACAAAATAAATATCTTTCCCTCCAAACGAATCTTTTCCTTTGTCAGTGACAAACCATATTTCATTACCTGAAGGAGAAAAAGTGAAGGAAGTCTCAGAATCTCTTGTATTTATTTTGAATGGTACTTTCCCCGGTTTACTCCATTTTCCATTTTTCATCCTTGAAACCATGATATTTCCTCTGCGCTGATAACCGGCATATATATACAGCTCATCGCCCGGGGCATTAATATATAGAGGTGCTTCGCAATATTGAGTATTCAGTTCATCGCCTGCAGTGGTTGCATGTTCCCATTCATCTGACAGTAATTTTGAAAAGAATATATTCTCATCATATTTCGAATCCTTATATATTGTGGGTGATTTTGAATTTTTCCGGCGAGAGGCAAAAAACATTGAATCACGGCCAGCAGTAAGTACCTGAGCATAATCATCTGCAACAGAGTTGATCTTTTCACCCATATTTTCTATCATAACCTCAAGGCTATCATTCATAAGAGAAAGAGCATTATTACATTCTGACAGATATTTGGTGGCCTTATCTGTTGCTTCTTTTGTTTTTTCACTTTCAGACAGCAGATAGGAATTAATTTTTTCCGCTGCTTCTCTGTAATTACCCGTATACTGTAAGGCACGTCCAGTCATCAGAAGGTAATCCTCCGGCAAATCATCTGTGAGTTCTGAGGCTTTAATAAAATATTGGAGGGCTTTATCCTTTTCATCTGATAACAAGGCCGCCACTCCTGTTTTGTAGTTCAGGTCAGGATTAAGATCATTGTATAGAGCTGCCTGTTTATATTCTTCAAAGGCATAAGCATACCATATACCTCCCAGCCTGAAAAAAGAGTCACCATCGGTAATGTGTTTCCAGGCCTGGTTGAAACCATCTTTTTCTTTTCTGAATTCACTTTTCTTTATCCGGACATCTGTCTGTGCCACTGAGGGTGAAGAACAGAATACTATAAACAAAACAAAAATGCATAAATTATACTTCATATATCTTACTTTTTTCGAATCATAAAATTAACACTAATTTACTTCTTTAAAAAAAACCGGGTCATCATACAGGAAAATAGAGCATTTTGGCCAAAAAATATTTTATATTTGTTCAACTATGCAGGCTGTAAACCGTAATATTATCTTCCTAATAATATGGAATATAAATATATCAACACTGAATATCTGGATTCGGTATCCGGGGATGATGATACTGTAATATCGGAATTGATAGATATTTTCAGGGAACAGGTTATTGAGATAAAGAATGAGATGCAACAACTCCTGTCGGAAAAGGATTATTACTCTCTTGGTCTTCTTGCCCATAAAGCAAAGTCGTCAGTAGCCATAATGGGCATGGACGAACTTGCTTCTATCCTCAAAACATTTGAGCTTGAAGCAAAGGAAGGGCTTAATCCTGAAAAGTACGGAAACTATATCAACAAGTTTGGCAACGACACTGCAGGGGCTGTAAAAGAACTTGATCATTTACTTATTTGCCGGTTAAATAAAACCTGATGATTAGCATTGAGAGTAAGGACAGGATTGTTATTATAACATTCAACACTGACAACATCAATGCTCTGAACGTTGATGAAATAAAAAACCAGATAATTAAGACCCTTGAAGCCGGCAATTCAAGGGTGGTTATTGATCTGGCTAATATAAAATACATTGACAGTACCGGATATGGTTGTTTACTTCAGATAAACAGGGCAGCAAGAGATAATCTTGGTATAATAAAGTTCACCGGTATTACTCCTGAGGTAATGGAAGTATTCAGGACTCTTCATCTGAATACCATACTGGAAATACACGATGATCGTGAGACCTGCATCAGGTTAATGCAATAACTATTCTTTAACTGAAGACAAGTTTATTGTTTTTCACAGACACCTTAACACTGGAGTCTCTGTGGATGTTTCCGGCAATAATCTCTCTGGATAATTCACTAATTATTTCTTTCTGAATGATCCTTTTCACAGGCCTAGCACCTGACTGAGGGTCGTAGCCTTTTTCAGCCAGCCATAACATAGCTTCGTCAGTGATTTCCAGATCAATATTATTATTCTGCAGCAAATTTTTCACATTTTTAAGTTGTATTCCCACTATTTCTATTATTTGTTCGAATATAAGAGGTTTGAACATGACTATTTCATCGACGCGATTAAGAAATTCAGGACGTAAAGAATGTCTCAGAAGTGAGAATATCTCTTTGCGCAATTTTTCTTCTTCCTCTTCAGGCATTTGATTATTCCATTTTTCCATTCTGTCTCTGATTATTTCAGATCCCAGATTGGAAGTCATTATTATAATGACATTTCTGAAGTTCACTGTACGACCCTTATTATCAGTCAGTCTTCCTTCATCGAGAACCTGAAGGAGAAGGTTAAACAAGTCGGGGTGAGCTTTTTCTATTTCGTCGAGAAGTACTACAGAATAAGGTTTATGTCTTACAGCTTCGGTTAGTTGACCTCCCTCTTCATAACCGACATATCCGGGAGGTGCTCCGATCAGTCTCGATACTGAATGTCGTTCCTGATATTCCGACATATCGATCCTTGTCATAAGGTTTTCGTCATTAAAGAGGAATTCCGCGAGAGCTCTTGCCAGTTCGGTTTTTCCCACACCTGTGGTTCCAATAAATATAAATGATCCTACGGGTCTTTTCTGGTCCTGCAAGCCGGCTCTTGATCGTCTGACAGCATCTGCCACGACGTTTATTGCTTCATCCTGTCCCACTACTCTTTTATGTAATTCGCTCTCCAGACGCAATAGTTTTTCTTTTTCACTTTCCAGCATACGCGAGACAGGTATGCCTGTCCATTTTGAGACTATCTCTGCTATATCTTCCGACTTAACTTCTTCACGGATGAGAGAGCCGCCGGATCTTTTCTTTTCAATTTTTTCCTTGAGATCATTTATTTCATTTTCAAGTTGTATTATCTTACCGTAGCGAATTTCCGCCACTTTTCCGTAATCACCTGATCGTTCGGCCTGTTCGGCTTCGAAGCGAAGAGAATCAACTTCTTCCTTCTTTATCTGTACGTTTTCTATCATTTCCTTTTCGGAAGCCCAGGCTGCTTTAAGTTCACTTCTTTTAGACTGTAATTCACTCAATTCACGGGCTATACATTCCTCTTTCTCGTTATCTCCATCACGTCTGACAGCTTCTTTTTCTATTTCAAGCCGGGTGATAATCCTCTCTGTCTCATCTATTTCTTCCGGAACGGAATTCATTTCCAGTCTTAGTCGTGCAGCTGCTTCATCAATGAGATCAATGGCCTTATCAGGCAAGAACCTGTCGGTGATATATCTGGTTGACAGGTCAACAGCTGCAATAATAGCTTCATCTCTTATAATCACTTTATGATGGGCCTCATATTTTTCACGGATACCTCTCAGTATTGATACTGTATCATCACGATCTGGTTCATCGACCATCACCACCTGGAATCTTCTTTCAAGAGCTTTGTCTTTCTCGAAATATTTCTGGTATTCATTGAGAGTTGTAGCGCCTATTGCCCTTAATTCTCCCCGGGCCAGCGGGGGTTTCAGTATATTGGCCGCATCCATTGCCCCGTCTGTTTTCCCTGAACCAACCAAAGTGTGTATCTCGTCAATAAAAAGCACTATATTGCCATTTGCACTGATAACCTCGTTGACTACCGATTTAAGTCTCTCTTCATATTCTCCACGGTATTTTGCTCCTGCTATAAGAGCTCCCATGTCGAGAGAATATATAATTTTTGATTTTAGATCCTCAGGCACGTCTCCTCTCACTATCCTGTGTGCAATACCTTCAGCTATAGCTGTTTTTCCCACGCCTGGTTCACCAATCATCAAAGGATTATTTTTTGTACGGCGTTCCAGTATCTGAAGTATTCTTCTGATTTCTTCATCTCTTCCCACAACGGGATCCAGTTTTCCGGAATGTGCTCTTTCATTAAGGTTTATAGCATATCTGTTAAGTGAATTGAAAGTATCATCTGCCGTCTGACTATCGACAGTTGCGCCTTTACGCAACTCTTCTATGGCAGCCTTCAGGGCCTTAAGCGTAACGCCATGATCTTTAAGTACATGAGACACATCATTAGTGGTGTCAAATATTCCCAGAATAAGATGTTCTGTTGTAATGAATTTATCTTTCATTTCTGAAGCATACTTATTTGCTTTTCTTACTGCCTCAGAGACTGAGGGTGAGATATAGGTTTCTGCCCCGGTGACTTTCGGATAAGAAGATATTAGTTTTTCCAGATCGCGTATCAGTGGTTGTATTGAAACCCCCATTTTCCCAAAAATAAATTCGCATATACCTTCTGCCTCGCTGATAATTCCTCTCAGCAAATGAGCACATTCCAAAGCCTGTTGTCCTTTTGATTCTGCTATATTCGATGCCTGTTGGAATGATTCCTGGGCTTTAAGTGTGAAATTATTCAGATTCATAGTATTACATATTTTTGTTTAGTGATATCAAAATATCTGCCAACAGGCTGATAAAGACGAATTGGCATATTACCGGGTATTGATCATGCCAAACTGACAAGTAATGAAACCGCAGATGAGTGCAGTTGCTGCAATAAATTTGCATCAAAGTATTTATTTTATACCTTCATATCGAAATAAATTCAGACGACAAATGAGTGAAAAGATACTTGAGACTCTGATACAACTCTTTGCCATAATAGCAAAGCCTCATGCGAATGATCTGGAGAGAAGAGGTATTGTTGAGGCATTTCTGAAGAGGCTTCTGAATCAGGAGTTGACGAACAAGTATCTTTCAAAATATGACATGGCCTACAATGAAGCCAGGAAGAAGCTTGAAAAGAGCAGTACAGAACGCCGTGAAGGAGCTATAGCCATCAGGATAAGGAAACTGTGTAATGAGATCAATGAACAGGGACAACTTGATCAGGAACAAAGAATAGTTGCTGTGATACAAGCTCTTGAGTTTTGCAAATCGGGAGATGATGAGATAAGTAAGCTGGAACTTGGTTTTATCAGTACACTTGCAGAAGGCCTTAATATCACAGAAGAAGAATTCCATTCAATCGAAAAGTTTGTTTTAAGTCCTTTCAGAGATTTTCCAGATCATCATAACTTCCTGCTTATCAACGGAGAGAAGAATTCATATCTAAAGGAAGCCAGGCACATATACAAAGAAAACCTCAAAGGACAAATATGGATCCTTTTTTTACCGTCAGTAAGGCTCTATTATCTCCGTTATGCCGGGTCGGGGGAGCTATCGATGAAAGGTCAGCTTCTTCAGGAAGATAAGGTATACCCTTTCAGTCCGGGATCGTCAATAAAAGGTTATAAGATCAAGCCTGTCTATTTCTGGGATGTAACGATGCAGTTCCTCAAAGAAGTCTTTAAATCTTCAAGAGTTGTTTATGAGGTAAACAATATTGAATACAGATTTAAATCGGGACAAGTAGGTATTCATCACATGAGTTTCAAGGCAGAATCGGGCAGAATGGTTGGTATTATGGGGGCAAGCGGTGCAGGGAAATCAACACTTTTAAGTGTTCTGAACGGGACCAACCCACCAAACGACGGAGAGGTACTGATCAATGGTGTTAGTATTCACAACAAGAAAGATGAACTAAAGGGTCTGATAGGTTATGTGTCGCAGGATGACCTCTTAATAGAAGAATTGACTGTATTTGAAAACCTCTATTATAATTCCAAGCTCTGTTTTGATGACCTCTCTGATAATGAAATCAAAGAAAAAGTAGACATTATCCTGAAGAATCTCGGTTTATATGAAATACGTGATATGAAAGTCGGCAGTCCATTGAATAAGAATATTAGCGGTGGACAGAGAAAGAGACTGAATATATCTCTTGAATTGATACGTGAGCCGGCAATTATGTTTCTTGACGAACCAACTTCCGGATTATCATCGCGTGATTCTGAGAATATACTCGACCTTCTTAAGGAACTTACACGTAAAGGCAAGCTTCTTTTCATTGTCATCCATCAACCATCTTCTGATATATTTAAGATGTTCGATAAGCTTATTTTCCTGGACACCGGAGGGTACCTTATTTATAACGGTAATCCGATCGAATCTATTGAATACTTTAAAAAGAAGATTGGGCAGGCCAATTACAACGAAAGTGAATGTTACGTTTGTGGCAATGTCAATCCCGAACAGATTTTCAATATTGTAGAGGCCCGTGTTTTTACTGAGAGCGGGCATCCTACCGACACCAGGCGATTGTCTCCTTCTGACTGGAGTAGTCTCTACAAATCAGAGAAAAAGGAAGATATTATAGAACCTGAAAAAACGCTGCCGGATATAAATTTCAAGACTCCGGGTCCACTTAAGCAGATCAGCGTCTTTATCAAAAGGGATATTCTGTCCAAGATATCAGATATTCAATATCTTATGATAACACTACTGGAAGCTCCAGTTCTGGCGGCAGCTTTATCATTTCTGATAAGATATTTCGATGAAAGTTCTGTTAATCCCACTTACACACTGTATGAAAACAGCAATCTTCCCATATATATCTTCATGTCGGTGATAATAGCAATATTTATGGGCTTAACAGTAAGTGCAGAAGAAATCATTAAAGACAGGAAGATACTGAAAAGAGAGGCCTTTCTGAATCTCAGCTGGAACAGTTATCTCATATCCAAAATATTTGTCCAACTTGGTATTTCTGCAATCCAGGCTTTTACTTTTGTTCTGATTGGTAATGCCATCACAGGAATAAAAGGTATGTTTTTTGAGTACTGGCTTGTTCTGTTTTCTTGCTGGGCAGGAGCCAATCTTATGGGATTGCTGATTTCGGACAGTTTCAAAGCTGTAGTGACAATATATATACTCATCCCTTTTCTGGTTATACCGCAAATAATCCTCAGTGGGGTGATGGTTAAATTTGAAAAACTCAATCCCAAACTGTCTTCACCTGCATCCATACCATTATATGGTGAATTTATTTCAGCCAGATGGGGTTACGAGGCTCTTGCTGTTAAACAGTTTAAAGATAATCAGTATGAAAAGCAATTATACATTTATGATGAGGCAATGAGCAAGGCAAAATACCGGAAAGACTACTGGTATATTGAGGTTAAGGGAAATCTGGAGAATGTTAAGAATGATCTGGCAGATAACACAAGAAGCGAAAATTTTAATAACAATCTGTTAGTTGCATATAATGAATTCCGGAAACTGGCTAAGGTTAATCCTGCACTCCTGTTCGAAAATACTGAGGGGCTGACGCCTGAATATGTAACAGATGAAACGGTGGAAGAAGCTCTCGATTGGCTGGAGTACATAAGAAAATATTATGTTGCTTATTCGAACAACGCAAAGAACAAAAAAGATGCGCTTATAACATCTCTGCAAAATATTGACAATAAGGCATTTTTAAAATTAAGGGATGACCACTCCAATGAATCTCTGGAGGAGTTTGTAACAAATAAAAATGAAACGGTCAAAATTCTTGAATTCAGAGGAGAATTGATACAAAAGCTTGATCCGGTATTTATGGATCCCGCATATCCATTTATAAAGGCACATTTTTATTCTCCTGTAAAAATGTTCTTTGGCTATAAAGCAGACACCTTCTATGTTAACATCATAGTATTATGGCTTATGTCCTTTGTGCTATATATAGCATTGTATTTCAGACTTCTTAAAAAATTACTTGATTCGGGAGAACGCTTATTCAGAAAAAAGAACCGCCAGGCTGAAATAGATTATAAAACAGATAATGGTTGAATTCCTTATCTGACTGTCATGTTTTAAACACCATTGATGAGGCAGAGGGCTTACCGGATCATCAGCAATTATGTTACAATGTTTAGCAGATAAGAAAAAGGTGCCTTCAAAGACACCCTTTTTCTTATCCTGATAACCGATCTGTAAAAATCTGAAAACAGTTATTCTACTATCTCTACCATTTTAAAAGGCACTCTGATAATGGATTCATAATCTTCTCCTGCTTCAAGCATATCTTCATCATCTTCCTCATAATACCAGTTAACCTCGACATCATTTTTAGCTTTATGTATTGCTTCAAGTTTTTTGAAGACATCAAGGATACATTTTGATGAACTGGTATTAAAATACTCCAGTCTGATATTTACAACCGTCTTTTGAAGAGGAGATTCTTTGTAATTATCTAGCCAGTCAACAATAGGTTTATAAAACTCTACTGAATTTTCGGGGATTGACCGTCCTCTGATCTCAAATACACCTTCTCTGGCATCAAATCTTACGGTAGGTGTTTTGGGTGTTCCTTCAATATTGATCGGTTCCATTTTATATAAAATTTAAGGTTATCTGATTTCCGGGGGTTAATTATCCTTATTTACTAAAACATCCAGGAAAAAAAAGGAATAACGGTCATCATATTCTTTGAAAGAATAATGAAGTTTATTTCCTGTTTTTCTGGCTATATCAACAAGGCCAAGACCACCGCCACCTTTTGCGGATATCCTCTGATGATTCAATATAAATTTGTAAAGTTCTTTAATTTCTTCGTGACTGGATTTATTTATTTTATTAATCTTCTCCTTGAGCTTATCGACATTAATTGATTTGACAAAATTTCCTGTAGTTATTTTGTATCCGTTATCAATTTTTGTTACAAGCAGGATACCAAACTTATCAGACATCTGGTCTTCATAATCTTCCGGCACCTTATCAACGTGATGATACAGATTCTGGAGGGTTTCGACAAGTACGTTATAAACTTTTTTACGGAGTTTTGACTGATCATTTACCATTATCATCTTATCTTCAACTTTATCAAGTATCTGATTAATGACATCCGAATCCACGTTACCCTTATAAAAAAGAATAACATTATTATTCGACTGGTCTGGTAAATAACTCTCTATATTAAAGCCCATTTAAGCTTTTTTTTGGGTATGGATTCTATTACAAAACAAATATAATAAAAATGTGAAGTTACCAAATTATAACTTTTCTGCATATAGGTTTATCCTAAAAGGGTGGTTTTTTTGATGAATCAGCAGTATTATTATGACAAACACCAAAAATGCTATGACCGCCTGTCAGACAGGTTTTTCTTAGTTCCTTCATATAATTCGAATCCTGCCAGAATACATTGCAAAGAACCGTTAAAGAGTACATATTTTGCGCAGGGTTTAAGACCGATATTATTGATGAATTCTTTACCGTAGGTAATGATCCATGCCTTATAACCGGAGAAATTATGTTTCAGTGTAGAACCGATCATATTGTAAAGGCTGTGTATTTCCGGGGGGCTTATCCTCTTTCCGTACGGAGGGTTAGAAACAAGACACCCCTGAATGCCCGGAGGTCTAACATCCTTAAAATCTGCAACATTAAGAGACACAATATCACTCAGACCTGCACTTTTAAGGTTGGCTGCTGCTATTCTGACTGCAGTTTTCGATATATCGCTTCCATAGATATGTATAGATGATGGTTTTATTTTGTTATCCGATTCATCCTTAACCTTTATAAAAATATCCTTATCAAAATCTTTCCATCTTGTAAAACCGAAAGAACTCCGGAAAAAACCCGGAGGTATTTTCTTTGCTATTAATCCGGCTTCAGTGATCAGTGTACCTGAACCACACATTGGATCAATAAGATCGACGGAAGCATTCCATTCTGCGAGCATAAGTATTCCTGCTGCCAGGACTTCATTCATGGGTGCCTTCCCCTGCTCCACTCTGTAACCGCGCTGAAATAACGGGGTTGCAGAAGAATCTAGTGAGATATTTACTTTTGAATTGCTGATATGAAGATTAATCAGAACATCAGGGTTGTGAGTATCCACATCCGGTCTTTTTCCTGTTTTTTTCCTGAAATAATCTGCTATTGCATCTTTCAGGACAAGGGCGGGAAATGCGGTATGTCCGAAAAGTTTTGAATTGACAACCGGTACAATGGAAAAAGTCATACCGGAGTCTAAAAAATCTGACCAGCGTACACGTAAAGCACCGTGATAGAGGTCATCTTTTGATCCGATAGAGAAAGTAGCTACAGGAAGTAAAACAGATACAGCTGTTCTGGCACAATAATTTACCCTGTACATCACCTCTCTGTTCCCGGCAAAATATACCGCCCTGTTCGAAGGTCGTACGTCAGAAGCTCCTAACTCCCTCAATTCCAGAGCAAGGACATTTTCAAGCCCGTATAAGGTCTTTGCTACGAATGTTTCCATAAATGGGTAAAAGTAGTTATTTGACCTGACATTTATATTTTGCTATTTTGCAAAAGTTAATTATAACAATGGCAATCAACTATAATAATAATGAAAAAACTTAATATTATACCTGTTACCCTGTCATTAATTATACTAATGACAATAACATCCTGTGAAAAAGACAGTCCCCTGATCAATGCCTTAACAGGAGAATGGGAAATACAGGAATTAACTGTAGATATATACAAGGAAGGGGTCAGGAAAGAATCTCACACGGAATATCTGGAGAAGAATAAAATCATTTTTCGCTTTGAAGATGGAGGCTCAGGTTCATATTACAAAGACAGTGAATCACATAGCTTCACATGGACATTAAATGATTCCATCCTTGTAATCAGCAATCTAACGGAATTTGAATCTGATCTGCAATGTGAAGTTACTATAAACGGCAGCACCCTGATAATATCTTATGAAGAAGCTGATGATAAAGATATGGCTATAATGTATGAATATATCCTCACCGGAAACAAGATTGGCTGATACCGGTCAGTCAATTGCGACCATTGCCTTCTGCCTGTTTCCAAGTGTATTATTGTATGTTTGAGTATCATTCAGTATTTCAAGTGCTTTTTCCTGTTTTGTGCGGTTTTTAGGCCTCCAAAAGTATCCGTCCTACGAACTCCATCTTTTTTGATGGCAGCTTAGTTCGTAGCTTTGGATCATGAGAAAAATCCAACGACACACCCAGGCTGAGATGTTCGCTCACGTGGAGGCCTGCAGGAAGAGTAACCAACCACAAAAAGTCTATTGTCAACAGAAGGGGCTTGCCTATTCAACCTTCCATTACTGGGCAAAAAAATACCGGGAGGAACTTT
>LSQX01341434.1_pt1 | contig 32736 bp, 26 predicted proteins | sample 654561 | NCBI WGS metagenome assembly LSQX01 (sample SAMN04489861, study PRJNA283612) | anaerobic digester metagenome | isolation source: 4 biogas reactors fed with cattle manure at either 37C or 55C with and... | place: Denmark: Kongens Lyngby | collected 2014 | reverse complement strand
CGAGTATGCGGGTAGATGGCATGAGTTTATCAGCAATGATAAGCCTAGATGAATGATTGCCGGCGATTTATCGCTTACAGAATCCGGCCTATAAACTTGCCCCAATACTTTCTCTATAGGCAGCAAATGCTTCTTTGCTGCTATTCCCACTGAATAGCTCTTGTAGTCTTAAAACTCTCCTGCTTTTGCTTTAAATCTGTTCTGGTTTACCACTTTTGTGTATTAAGTGCGGCGTTTTGTCGGGCCTAATCCCACATGAGTATCTTCATGTGTCTAAATACTTGAGTTTTAAATAGAAAAAGCTGTTAAATCAGTCTGTTATTTACTCATAAAAGCATGATTTTGCTTGAAATTTAATGAAAAATGTCATAAAGTGGTATGAAAGGGTAAAGAAGTGGTATAAAGTGGGAATTAAAGTTTAAAAGTGGGATAAGTTAGTGATTTTTCAAGGCAACCATCCATTGACGATCGATGTGAAGGGCAGGATGATGATTCCGGCTCGGTATCGTGACGTCTTGTTGGAGGAAGTCGGTGGTCAGCTAACCTTTACTTGTAACTTTGATGGCGGTTTATTGGTCTACCCCAGACCTCAATGGGAATTGAAACTGGAAGAAATTATGAACCTCCCCGCTAATCGTGCTTCTGTAAAAAGAACCCTTCTGGGTAACGCTTTTGACGTGGATATTGATAAGGCAGGGCGTGTCTTAATTCCATCTCAGCTCCGTGATAGAGCTAATTTGGAAAAAGATGTGGTGTTGGTAGGTATGGGTCGTCATTTTGATCTATGGGATTCTCAGAAGTATGAGGAGTTAGTATCTGTAGATTTAGAGGCCGGTCTACCCGACGATCTCGGTGATTTCTCTCTATAAGAGCTAGAGATGAATCAGGATTTCAGCCACACCACCGTTTTGCTTCATGCCACAGTCAACGCTTTAGTAGACCCGCACTTTAATGCGAAGTCCAAAGCTGTGCACTCTCCACTGCCCGCACAGCAAAAAGACGGCGTATTTATTGACGGGACTTTTGGGAGAGGTGGTCATAGCCGTTATTTGCTAAACCACTTAAGCCCTAAGGCGCAGTTATTCGTGTTTGATAAGGATCCGGAGGCGATGAAAGTAGCTTATGAGCTACAGGCTGAAGATTCTAGGGTGATTCCTGTACATCAGGCGTTTTCTTCTATGCCGGAGGTTTTGGCAGAGTATGGAATATCCAAGGTACAGGGCATCATGATGGATTTAGGTGTGTCTTCACCGCAATTAGATGACGCCGCTCGCGGCTTTTCATTTATGCGCGATGGTCCCCTGGATATGAGGATGGATACTAGTCGCGGTATTACTGCCGCCGAATGGTTAAACACCGCCTCATTCGATGAAATTAGAGGAGTGATAAAAGACTATGGCGAAGAACGGTATGCTTTCCAGATTGCAAAGAAGATTGTTGATCGCAGGCAATCCAACCCATTTCGTAGCACGCTCGAACTCGCTCAGCTCGTCGCTGGCGTCGTCAAGTCGCGCGAAAAGGGTCACCACCCGGCAACTCGCACCTTTCAAGCTGTACGGGTTTACATCAACCAGGAGCATGAGGAACTCTCACGCAGCCTCGCGTCAGTTTTAGATTTGTTAGCGACTGGGGGGCGTTTAGCAGTAATCAGCTTTCATTCGCTGGAAGATAGACCGGTGAAACAAGCAATTGCTAAGGCATCCAGTCTCGATCCGGATTTAGCAAAACTGCCTTTGCGTGATAGTGAGTTACCACAGGCGAGGTTAATCAATCTAGGCAAGGTGCAGGCCAGTCTTGAGGAGGTTCAGCGCAATCCTCGTTCACGCTCAGCGATGTTGAGAGTTGCCGAGCGTACGGCTGCTGAATGACTTTATAGAGACTTGGTATGTATAAAGTATTGATTTTTGGGTTAATTGCTTTTTTTATTTATAGCGCGGTTGAATTAGTCAGCGCGCGTTACGAGCAACGTCAGCAATTTACTCAAATTGAGCGAGCCAACAGAGTTGAGCGTGAGTTAGCTACTCAATGGAGTTTCTTGGAGTTGGAACGAGCGAAGTTAACGAGTTCCATGAATATAAGAAGCGAAATTGAGGGTAAATTAGATATGCATTCACCTGAGGTCAATGAAATTATTTATATCCGAGAGTCAGAGCTAAGTCCATCAATCGAAGCGGGTTCGAATAGGTAAAAAAATGAGATTCAAGCAAGTCTTACAACATATTCAGCGGTCTAAGTCTCGCAATAAGCGTGGTTATCGGGCCCAACCTCGTTTTTTTAATGAACCTGTTTTAGAAAATAAATTTCCCAAAAGACGCAGTCTACTCGTTCTTGGCTTGTTTGTGGGCGGTTTTAGCGTTGTTTTAATTCAAGCTTTTTATCATCAAGTTTACAATAATGACTTTCTACGCGCAGAAGGTGATAAACGTTTTGAGGTGAACCAAACCTTACCAGCTAATCGTGGTCGTATTGAAGATCGTAACGGAGTGTTTTTAGCGACCAGCGTACCGGTAAGAGCTGTTTGGATCATCCCTGAAGAATTAAAAAAAGCAAACGCCGAACAGTTTGAGTTTTTATCACAATCGGTTGATCTTTCTGTGGCTAGTATTAAGGAGCGCATGGAAAATCATATGGGTAAGAGCTTTGTCTATTTAAAGCGCCAAGTAGAGATGGATAAAGCAGATGCCCTAAGAGAGCAAAAACTGCCGGGTGTTTACTTTTTACCTGAGGTTAAGCGTTCGTACCCGCAAGGTCCTATTACAGCGCATATCGTCGGTTTTACCAACATTGAAAATAACGGTATTGAGGGTGTGGAAAAACACTATGAAGACCGTTTGAGTGGTCTTGACGGTAACCGTACGGTCTTGCGTGACCGTTTGGGTCGTGTGATTCAAGACGTCTACACACAGCAGCCGGCTCAAGACGGTGAAAATGTCCGCTTGACCATTGACAGTCAAATTCAATATTTAAGTTATCAGGCTTTAGAAAAAGCAGTTGAGCACCACGCGGCGGATTCGGGTGGTGCGGTAGTTATTGACACGCAGACCGGTGAAATTCTAAGCATGGTCAGCTACCCGAGCTACGATCCCAATGATCGTTCAGCACGTAAGGGTGGGTTACTACGAAATCGTGCAGTAACGGATGTGTTTGAACCGGGCTCTATTATTAAACCTTTTGTTGCGGCCTTGGCTCTTGATTCCAAAGCCATTTCATTAAATACCATGTTTGCTACAGGTAATGGGAGCTATAGATACCAAGGTCATACCATTACTGACGTGAGTCGCCATAATGGTACCTTGAACGTCTCGGGTATTATTCGCCGCTCCAGTAATATTGGCATGACCATGATTGCCGAGCGCTTACGTGCCGAGCAAATGTGGACTGTATTCAAAGCCTTAGGATTCGGCTCAGCGCCAGAAATTGGTTTTCCCGGTATAGCCACAGGTACGTTAAGGCCGTGGGAGCGCTGGCGTTTAATTGAAAAAGCCACCATGTCTTACGGTTATGGTGTGTCGACTTCTCTATTACAGATCGCTCATGCTTATACTTCTTTGGCGCGTGATGGTGAAATGATTAACTTGTCATTGATCCAGAATAATCAGCCTAAAAAGACCTTACAAGTATTTAGCAAGGAAACGGCTCGTAATGTGCGTCATATGTTAGAGGAAACGGCCGGGCCTAATGGTTCAAAAATTCAATCGATGGTTGAAGGTTATCGCATTGGTGGCAAGTCAGGGACTGCGCGTAAAATTGTTAATGGAAAATATAGTCGTAGTGACTATCGTGGTTCTTTTGTCGCCCTTGCGCCAGTATCAAATCCACGTATTGTGGTTGCGGTGACAGTAGATAATCCACGTAAGGCCGGTTATTTCGGTACCTTGATTGCAGGTCCAGCAGCGGGTGAGATTATTAGTGGAACCTTAAAATACATGAGTGTACCGCCTGATATTAATAGCGGGCCAACCTTGGAAGCAAAAAACACGAAAACTCAAGGCGGCTCTAATCGCAACCCACGTGGATAATCACTATGCCAACTAAGGTCTAGGAAGTTGTATGCAAGAACATAATAAAGAAGTGTTAGCCATTGTGCAGTGGCTCCGACAACAAACTGAGAGCGGAGCCGATCTGAAACTTGATTCCAGAGACATCCAGGCAGGGGATGTCTTTGTTGCGTCTAAGGGTCAACAAAGTGATGGTGCCCAGTATATTCCTGCGGCTATAGAAAATGGGGCAGTGGCCATCTTGCTTGATGAAAACTCCAAGAGTGAGTTAGCTACCAATGTGCCTGTATTAGTAGTAAAAAACTTGAGAGCTTTGCTGGGTGAGCTTGCTGACGAATGGTACGATAGACCCTCAGAAACAGTTAAAGTCATTGCCATTACCGGCACAAACGGTAAAACATCATGCGCCAGCTGGGTTGCACAGGCCCTAAATATCAATAATACTCCTTGTGCAACTATCGGTACCTTGGGCATTGTATTGCCGGACGGCACCAACTTGGGTGGTTCTCTGACGACTCCAGATGTGTTGAGTTTGCATCGTATGCTGGCGTATTTGCGTGAACAAAAAATTTATACTGTGGCAATGGAGGCCTCTTCTATCGGTCTTGAGCAAGGCCGTATGGATGGTCTGCGTATCGCGATTGCCGGTTTCACTAATCTGAGCTTGGACCATTTGGATTACCACCGCAGCATGGAAGAGTATGAGGCTGCTAAAGCCTTGTTATTTGCTTGGCCCAATTTAAATCTGGCTGTATTAAATGGTGATGATCCTGCAGGTCTGCGCTTAGCTAAAAAGGCCATGTCTGCCAAGACCCTGACTTATTCCCTGGATATGGGGTCTACGGCCGATATACGTGCTTTGCACTACACCTTCCATGATTACGGTCTTTCCTTTATGCTACGCACGCCTAATGGTGAGACACAGGTCATCAGTCGTTTAGTAGGTGAACACAATATCTCCAACTTATTATTGACGGTAGGGATTTTAGAGGGCTTAGGCTGGAGCTTAACGCGAATTAGCCGTACCTTGAGTAATTTAGATGCTGTTGCAGGACGTTTGGAAACAGTTGAGCCCATTGCTAACCCACAAAACAAACCGTTGGTGGTAGTTGATTATGCACATACTCCGGATGCTCTAAAGCGTGCACTGCAGGCTGTTAGGCCTAATGCTGACGCTCGCGGTGGGCGTTTGATTTGCGTCTTTGGTTGCGGTGGTGATCGTGATCGTACAAAACGACCGGTGATGGCGCAAATCGCTGAAGAATTGGCCGATCTTATCTATATCACCAGCGATAACCCGCGTACGGAAAAGCCGGAAGTTGTTTTAGAAGAAATTGTGGCTGGGATCTCAACGCCTGAAGCTGAGAAACTGGCCTTAGTTGAGAGAGAGCGTGACTACACCATCCTCTATGCAATTTTACAAGCGGCGCCTGAAGACGTCATTATAATTGCCGGTAAAGGTCATGAGGACTATCAGGAAATTAACGATAAGCGTCATTTTTTCGATGATAGGCAGTGGGCAGCTCTTGCTTTATTGATGCGTGATGGCTTAGATATCAGCTCTGATACGCGTGAGTTAGAAGCAGGTCAGTTTTTTGTCGCCTTAAAGGGCGAAAACTTTGATGCGCATAGCTTATTGCATCAAGCGCAAGAGAATAAAGCTTTGGCAGCCTTGGTTTCTGAGCCCAACAAAGAGTTGAGTCTGCCTCAGGTTCAAGTGCATGATACACTCGATGCTCTTATGACAATGGCTAAGGCTTGGCGGGCACAGTTTGATTTGCCAATTGTTGCAGTTACCGGCAGTAATGGCAAAACCACCACTAAAGAGATGATTGCTTCTGTGATGGAGAGCGCTTTTGATGATGATTATATTGCCACGTTAGGTAATCTCAACAACCATATTGGTGTGCCATTAAGCCTGTTGAGATTACGTAAAAATCACCACGTGGCCGTGTTTGAATTAGGTATGAACCATCCTGGTGAAATAGCGGTCTTATCTGATTTATGTCGACCTACCGTAGCTGTCGTGACTAACGCTCAGCGTGAGCATCAAGAGTTTATGCTCACCGTTGAGGCAGTGGCCAAAGAAAATGCCTCTGTCTTTGCCTATTTGCGTGATAACGGTGTAGCGGTTTTCCCCGCAGCAACTGAGTACACAGCACTTTGGGATACATTAAGTGCTACCAAAAAGTCACTGCATTTTGCTATCGAGGAGCCATCTGCTGAACTTAGTGCCACAGCAATAGAGCATAGCGCTGAAGGTGTGAGCTTTGTTCTTAATATCAATAACACACAGACAGCTATTACTCTACAAGTAGCTGGCGAACACAATGTCAGCAACGCGCTTGCTGCTGCGGGAGCATGTTTGGCAGCAGGACTTAAGCTGCAGCACATCAAGCAAGGTTTAGAGGGTTTTTCAGCTGTATCAGGACGCTTACAAAGCTATGTCCTCGAAAACGGTACGCGAGTGATTGATGATAGTTATAATGCTAATCCAGATTCTGTGCGTGCAGCGATTGATGTATTAGGTGCTTTGCCTGGGCCAACTCTCTTGGTCTTGGGTGATATGGGTGAAGTGGGTCCTGAGGGGCCGCAAATGCACCGCGAAGTAGGTCAATATGCTAAGCAAAAGGGTATCAGTTATTTATTAACCTTTGGTGCAGCAAGTCAAGAAACAAGCCAAGCCTTTGGGGATGGCGCTCAGCATTTCAAACTAATAGAACAGCTCTTCGAAGCAGTCAGCGCCTTAGCGCCTGCCGCTATATTGGTCAAAGGTTCTCGTTCTATGCGGATGGAGCGTGTAGTTCAGAATCTGTTATCAAAACAGAAAAGTAAATAGTAAGCAACGAGGAAGCTACTCATGTTATATGAGCTGTTTAAATACTTAAGTAAAGAGTATAGTTTTTTTGCAGTATTTGATTATTTGACCATGCGTGCGCTGATGGCTAGCGCTACGGCATTAATTATTGGTTTAATTGCCGGCCCTAAGGTGATACGTAAACTGTTGGAATTGAAACTAGGTCAAGCTGTGCGCCAGTACGGCCTTGAAAGCCATTTGGTTAAAGACGGGACACCAACGATGGGAGGTGTCTTGGTTCTTATATCTATCGCCTTATCAACCTTATTGTGGGCTGATTTAAGTAATCGATTTGTCTGGGTAGTGCTCTTTGTTACCGTGGGTTTCGGTGCTATTGGTTGGTTTGATGACTATCGCAAGGTGGTTTATAGAAACCCTGAGGGTATGTCTTCGAGAGAAAAGTTCTTTTGGCAGTCAACGATCGGTGCTGTTGCAGCGCTGTATCTGACTTTTGCTGTTTCAGTACCAGAAAATGCAGATTTGTGGCCCTTGTTTAAAGAGTGGGTCATGAGCGGCTTTACTATGCCCTTGCCAGGGCAGGCTGACTTAATCGTGCCATTCTTTAAGAGTGTGAGTTATCCACTTGGGGTATTCGGTTTTGCTGTATTGACTTGGCTAGTGATTGTTGGCTCTAGTAATGCCGTTAACCTGACCGATGGTCTTGATGGTTTAGCGATTATGCCGACTGTGATGGTTGGCGGTGCTTTAGGTGTTTTTGCCTATGTGGTCGGTCGCGTCGATTATTCCAGTTATTTACTTTTTCCGTATATTCCGGGTGCCGGTGAGATGTTGATCTTGTGTGCGGCCTTGGGTGGCGCCGGTTTGGCATTCTTATGGTTTAACGCCTATCCTGCGCAGGTTTTCATGGGTGATGTGGGTGCTTTGGCGCTTGGCGGTATGCTTGGATGTATTGCCGTGATTGTGCGCCAAGAAATTGTGTTCTTTATTATGGGTGGGGTTTTTGTTGTAGAAACTCTATCAGTCATGCTTCAAGTCACTTGGTTTAAATACACCAAGAAGCGCTATGGTGAAGGCCGTCGTATCTTATTGATGGCACCATTACATCACCATTATGAGAAAAAAGGTTGGAAAGAAACGCAGGTAGTTATTCGTTTTTGGATTATCACTATTATGTTGGTATTGATCGGTCTTTCAACCTTAAAGTTACGTTAATTCTTTTTTAAAAGGTCTTTTAAAGCGCGGCGATGATGCAATCAAAAAGTTTGTCTCAATCACATGTATTAGTCTTGGGCTTAGGTGAGACTGGGCTAGCCAGTGCTTTGTGGTGCCTGCGTGAGGGCGCTAAGCTGCGAGTCGCTGATACACGCCAAGAGCCGCCAGGCTTAAGAGAGATTCAAGAAGCAGCTAGAATAAAGCCCACAGTCGAGGTGTCTTACGCTTTAGGTGACGATTGCTTGGACGTGCGAACTTTAGAGGGAGTTGATTCTCTTGTCCTCAGCCCCGGTCTTTCGCCAAATGAATCACCAATCAAAGAGTTTTTGCAACAGGCAGTAGAGCAGGGAATTGAAGTGATTGGTGAGGTGGAGTTATTCGCCCGAGCCTTGGCAAATTTAAAAACGACTCATGCTTATGACTGCGATGTTATCGCCGTAACAGGGACCAATGGTAAAACGACGGTGACCATGATGGTCCGTGATATGTTGTTAGCTGCTGGTGTGCCAGCCATCGCTTGCGGCAATATTAGCCCTGCCGTGCTTACCGCCTTAAGACAGGCTCTTGAGGCAGAAGAGTTACCCGAAGTTTGGGTGGTTGAGTTATCAAGTTTTCAAATGGCAACGGTACAGTCTTTGAAGCCCAAGGCTGCTGTTGTTTTGAATCTTAGTCAAGACCACTTGGATTGGCATTTGGACTGGGAAGATTATGTACAGCACAAATCTAAGCTATTAAATTTAAGCGAAATTAAAGTCGTTGCTCGCTCTGAAGCTGAAGTGCTGGCCATGGTGCCTGATGTAGAGGCTTTGGGTGTGGTGAGTTTTGGTGATGATGAGCCATTACTTGTCGGTGATCTGGGTATTCAAGAGGCAGGTGGGATGGTTTGGTTAACTGCCAATATTGATGAGGATAATTTTGATCTGCCGCTTAGCGCCAATGCTCGCAAGAAAAAAGAGCAATTAAATACGCGTAGCCGTGGCCATTTAAGGCATTTAATGCCGCTAGAGGCATTGCCTGTCAAAGGGCGTCACAATGCGCTCAATGCCTTGGCAGCCTTAGCCTTATGCAGAGCGCTACATGTGAGTTGGAGCCCTTTGTTACACGCACTAAATAACTTCCAGGCAGCACCGCATCGCATGAATTTTGTGCGTACTATCAATGGCGTCGATTTTATTAACGACAGTAAAGGTACTAACGTAGGCGCCACCTTAGCGGCCATTAACGGTTTAGAGCAGCGCTTAGTCGTTATTTTGGGTGGTTTGGCAAAGGGTCAAGATTTTAGTCCTTTACAACAAGCTTTAAAAGAAAAAGCAAGAGCACTCGTTTTGATAGGGCGTGATGCCAGGCAAATTGAACAGGCATTAAGTAGTAGCGGTGCGCCGGTTTTTCATGCGGATTCTATGGGCGACGCGGTTAATACGGCGATGAACTTGGCATCAGTCGGCGATGTGGTGTTATTGTCACCTGCTTGTGCCAGCATGGATATGTTCAGCAACTATATGCAGCGTGGCGTGGTTTTTGCTGAGGCGGTACAGGAATTAGCGCTTGAGCACGGAGAGATCTAAATGAGTCTGAGCATGCGCGATCGTTTTGTTCATGAGGGTGAATCGAGGGTTAATGAGGTTTCACCTACTCGCATCAAAATGCGTGATTATGACTTGTTGCTCTTGTCGGTGGTCGGCGTGATTCTGATTTTGGGCCTAATTATGGTCTACTCCTCCTCAATTGCTTTGACTGAGGGACCAAATAGTCAAGTTTTTAAATTTAATCGATACTTTATGATGCAGGCCATCTATATCGCTATTGGTTTTTGTGGCATGGTCACCGTATTTAATATCAATATGGATAAGTGGGAGGAGTTGGCCTTGCCTCTGTTCATAGCAGCGGCGATTGTGTTGCTTATCGTCTTAGTGCCTTTTATTGGTCGAGAGGTTAATGGTGCCAGACGCTGGATTCCTTTAGGGCCGGTCAACTTTCAGCCTAGTGAATTGATGAAAATGGCCATGGTGGTCTATACAGCGCGTTATGCGGTAAGAAATCGTGAGGCCATTGCTAACTTCAAATTTATGGATGGTTTTGTTAGAGGGGTCTTGCCCATTGCTGGCTTGATGGTGTTGGCTGTTGGCTTAACGGTGGTGGAGCCAGATTTAGGCGCAGCCATGGTGATAGGTTGTATTTGTATCGGTATCCTGTTTTTAGGCGGTTTACATAGCTCTTATTTAATCGCTATTGTTATCGCCGGTGTAGGGTTTATCAGTCTCGCGGTGTTTGGTAGTTCATGGCGTCTAAGACGTCTGCTGGCTTTTTTAGATCCTTTTAGCGAGGAGCATGCGCAGTCTTCAGGTTACCAATTGGTGCATTCATTGATTGCCATTGGTCGTGGTGAGTGGAGTGGCGTGGGTTTGGGTTTTAGTATTGAGAAACTACACTATTTGCCGGAGGCTCACACTGACTTTATTCTGGCTGTCATCGGTGAGGAATTGGGTTTTGTTGGTATTACGACGGTTGTTATTCTATATTTTGTATTAGTTTTCAAGTGCTTTAAAATCGGTCGTGTAGCCATTGCCATGGATAGATATTTTAGTGGCTTAGTTGCCCAGGGCGTAGGTATCTGGATTGGTTTCCAGGCGCTTTTTAATTTATGCGTTTGCTTAGGTCTATTGCCGACCAAGGGTTTGACCTTGCCAATGATTAGTTATGGCGGTTCAGCCATGGTAATCACCTTGAGTGCACTGGGTTTGGTTTTTAGGGTTGATTATGAAAATCGTCAGTTGATGCGAGGCTTGCCTATTTCGGGTGTGCCAACGCGGGGGTATATGTGATGAGTGATGATATTCAGATGGGCTCAGCAGTCGCCTCAAATGACACTGATGCCGCAGTCCTTGCGCCTACTATCCTAATTATGGCGGGCGGTACCGGAGGACACATTATGCCGGGATTGGCGGTTGCAGATGAGTTGCGGCAGCGCGGTTGGAATGTCTATTGGTTAGGTAATCCCGATCGCATGGAAGGTGACTTAGTACCCGCCCGTGGCTTTCAGTTGCTACCGATGAGTTTTGCAGGGCTGCGTGGCAAGGGTGCTGCGGCTTTATTGAAACTACCTTTTGCTTTGGCCGGTGCGCTAGGCGATGCCCGCAAAGCCTTTAAAAAGAGCAAGCCCGATGTTGTATTAGGGATGGGTGGTTATGTAGCCTTTCCCGGTAGTATAATCGCTTTTTTTAGCGGCAAGCCCATTGTCTTGCATGAGCAAAATGCGGTGGCTGGTACAGCCAACAAGGTTATCAGTAAATTAGCCAAGAGCGTATTGATGGCTTTCCCAAAAGCTTTGTCGCGTGGTACGGTAGTCGGTAATCCAGTGCGTGCGGAGCTTCTGAGTTTGCCCTTGCCGACAGAGCGATTTGCTACGCGCACAGGCTCTCTGCGTTTGCTGGTAGTCGGTGGTAGTTTAGGTGCTCTGGCCTTAAATAACTTAATCCCTCAAGCGATGGCTTTAGTGCCCTCTGCACAGCGTCCACTTATTACGCACCAATCGGGTGCTGCCCATCTTGAATTACTAAAAAATAATTATCAAGAAGCAGGAGTAGAAGCAAATTGTGTCGCTTTCATTGATAATATGGCAAATGCACTTGCCGAGGCTGATTTGCTCATCTGTCGTGCTGGAGCTATGACTGTAGCAGAAGTTGCCGCAGTGGGCGTACCTGCATTGTTTGTACCTTTGCCCGGAGCAATTGATGATCATCAAACGGCCAATGCGCGTTGGCTGGCAGATAGCGGTGCCGCAGAAGTAAAAGCACAATCCGCATTAAGTGCACAATGGTTAGCCGAGTGGTTGCTTGCCAAGGACCGCGAACAGTTATTAAATATGGCGAATTTGGCACGGGCAATGGCATTGCCAGGTGCTACACATACAATTGCTGATGTTTGTGAGCAATTGGCTAGAGAATAAAATGAAGTATAGAATCAGAAATATCCATTTAGTAGGAATCGGCGGCTCAGGTATGAGTGGTATCGCTGAGGTGTTGATTAACCAAGGTTATCAAGTTAGCGGCTCAGATTTAAATAAAACGGCAGTTACCAAGCGTTTAGAGGATCTGGGCGCACATATTTTTTATGAGCATGCCGCAGATAATGTTGATAAGGCAGAAGCCGATGTAGTGGTTATTTCCACAGCAATCTCCGGTGGTAATCCGGAGGTCCTCAATGCACGATCTCAGGGGATTCCTGTGGTCTCCCGTGCGATGATGTTAGCCGAATTGATGCGCTTGAAAATGGGTATTGCGGTTGCCGGTACTCACGGAAAAACAACCACGACCAGCTTGGTTAGCAGTATTTTGGCGGCAGCTAAACTTGATCCTACCTTTGTGATCGGCGGTCGATTAAATTCGGCTGGAACCAATGCCTACTTGGGTAAGGGCGATTATATTGTGGTTGAAGCGGATGAGTCGGATGCTTCTTTCCTTAATCTATTGCCGGTAATGGCTATCGTCACCAATATTGACGTTGATCATATGGATACTTATGGTCACGACGTCGCTCGTCTACGTAGTGCTTTTGTGCAGTTCACTCAGAATTTGCCTTTCTACGGTACGGCCATTTTGTGTGTGGATGATGATAATGTCAAAAAAATCATCCCATTTATTTCTCGTCCAATCGTTACCTACGGTATTGAGGAAGAAGCGGATTATAGAGCTACGAATATTCGTAGTGTGGGTCCAGAAATGCATTTTACGGTGCACAGAAATTGTGGTCGTAGACGTCAAGCTGAGCCTTTGAATATCGTGCTGAATTTACCGGGGCATCATAATGTTCTAAATTCCTTAGCGGGAATTGCATTGGCAACAGAGATTGGGGTAGAGGATGAGGCTATTGTTACTGCGCTCAAAAACTTTACCGGTGTGGGACGTCGTTTCAGCTTTATTGGTGACATTGAGTCGCAACAAATCAATGGCGGTGGCACTTATACCTTGATTGATGATTATGGTCATCATCCTGTGGAGATGGAAGCGACCATTCAAGCAGCGCGTGGTGCTTGGCCCGATAGACGTTTAGTGCTGGCTTTTCAACCACACCGTTATAGTCGTACACGTGATTGTTTTGAAGAATTTGTGCGGGTGTTGGGCTTGGCTGACGAGGTGTTGTTAACAGATGTTTATGCCGCCGGTGAGTTCCCACTCAGTTCTGCAAATGGCGAGGCGTTATATAAAGCGTTACAACAAGATGCTAAGGTCAAACCCCAATTTTTTCCAAATATAGAGGACTTGCCGCAGGCAGTACATGCTTTTGCGCGCAAGGGTGATATTGTTATAACAATGGGCGCTGGTTCAATCAGCAGGGTGCCTGCAAAAATCTTGGAGACTGCAAATGGCTAGTACAGATAATAATTTCGGTAAGGTCGGTGTGTTATATGGCGGTGTATCGGCTGAGCGTGAGGTATCTTTAAATTCGGGTGCTGGAGTGCATGCTGCACTACTCGAAAAGGGTGTGAATGCACATCTGTTTGATATGGCTGAGCATGGCCTTGGTGATTTAGAAGCGGCAAAATTCGATCGAGTATTTATTATTTTGCATGGTCGTTATGGTGAGGATGGTTGCATCCAGGGTGCTTTAGAGATTTTAGGTATTCCCTATACTGGTCCAAGTGTGATGAGTTCCAGTGTCGCTATGGATAAGATTATGACCAAGCGTCTGTTTATCGAGCAAGGGATTCCCACACCTAAGTATCATGTAGTGCGCAATGCCGCCGATTTAAAAGAAGCTGTTAATAAGCTAGGTTTACCGATGATTTTAAAACCTCCTCATGAGGGCTCTACTATCGGTTTGACTAAAATTCATACAGCTGAACAACTTGATGCGGCTTTAGAGCAAGCGTCACAATACGATAAAGTGTTGTTGGCCGAGCAGTGTATTATTGGTCGAGAGTTGACTGTGGCTGTTTTAGGCCAAGGTGAGGATGCGCGAGCATTGCCGGCAATTGAAATTATTGCTCCGGATGGCAATTATGACTTCCATAACAAGTATCATTCAGATGATACACAGTATATTTGCCCTGCCGAAATTTCTCCTGAATTGACCAGAAAAATCCAGGATTATTGTGTGCAAGCATATCGTACTGTAGGTTGTGAGGGCTGGTCACGTGTTGACGTGATGCTAAATGCTAACGATGAACCGTATTTGTTGGAGATTAATACTGCACCAGGTATGACTAGCCACTCTTTGGTACCAATGGCAGCCAAAGCCGATGGCATGACTTATCCGGAGTTGTGTGTAAATATTCTTGCCTCGGCCGATCTGAAAGTCGGCCGCAAGGGTTAATATAAAGCATAATTTTTAAGGTGTTGGCGTGATATTTTCGGATCCCCGTTTTATTAACCGCGTTGCCGGCTTTTTGGTGACGGTAGGGGTATTAATCATACTTGGGGGGGTAGGCTACCGAGTAATGCATTTGCCGATGTTTAATATTAGCCGTATTGTTTTGGAGCCACAGCAGGGCGATGTTTTATCTTATGCATCGCCTGCCAGCATCCAAGGAAGTTTAGATGGGCGGGTGCAGGGCAACTTCTTCAGTTTGGATTTGCTGGAGGTCCAAGGTGTTTTAAGTACATCGCCTTGGGTTCGTCATGTGGATATTACGCGCTTATGGCCAAATGGCCTATTGTTGCGGATTGAAGAGCATGAGCCCTTTGCATTGTGGAATGAAGAGGCACTGATTAATACTTGGGGCGAAAAGTATTTGGCCAATCGAGGTGAGGTTGACAGCATTGATAACTTACCTCAGTTTTTTGGCCCCGATGGTTCGGAAGAACTGGTGGTACAGCGTTATGCTGAGTTAATGCGTTGGTTGAGTCCAATCAATTTAAGAGTTAAGGAGTTAGGTCTGAATGACCGCTATTCTTGGCGTATTTTATTGGACAATAATATGACCTTAATTATGGGACGTGACCCCGGCGCTGAAATTGCAAATCCCTACGATGGTGTAGGTGCAATTAGTTTTGCCGAGACGATTGAACGTTTTGTTCGCAGTTGGCCGGCATTGTTAAAACGAATTGAGGGAAGGCAGATAGAACGGATCGATCTCCGCTATACTAGAGGTTTTGCGATTACCTTTACGGATAGCAAAAGTTCTGAGCAGCCCTGACTAATCTGATAAGCAATAAGCCGATAAGCAATAAGTGAGTTAATTGAAAAATGAGTCGAGACCACAATAAGGATGTAATTGTTGCCCTGGATATAGGTACTAGTACTGTTGTTGCTATCGTGGCCGAGTGTTTGGCTGACGGTCGTTACGAGGTTATTGGTGTGGGCCAGGCACTGTCACGCGGTATGCGTAAAGGCGTGGTAGTCAATATCGAGCAGATCGTCGGCTCGATACAGCAGGCTCTGGAAGAAGCGTGCCTGATGGCTGATTTCCGCATTCGCGAGGTGTATACCGGTATTGGCGGTAGCCATATTAATAGTTTCAACTCTAGCGGCATGGTGGCCGTAGTTGACAAGGAAGTTAGTACGGCTGATGTGCGCCGAGTACTGGATACGGCCAAAGCAGTCAATATCGCTAACGATCACGAAATCCTTCACGTTATTACTCAGCAATATACCTTAGACAAACAAGAAGGAATTATCCAGCCTGTGGGTATGGCGGGTATCCGTCTGGAGGTGCGTGTACACATTATTACCGGTTTACAGAGTGCGACACAAAACGTCCTTAAGTGTATTCGTCGTTGTGGCTTAGAGGTTCGCGGCCTGGTCTTCCAAGCCCTGGCAGCCAGTCAAGTTTGCTTAACCGCAGATGAAAAGGAACTGGGCGTTGCCCTTGTAGATATTGGCAGTGGTACGACTGATGTTGCCGTATGGCATGGTGGAGCCTTACGTCATACAGCAGTATTTCCGCAGGGTGGTGACCAGATCACCAATGACATCGCAACCATGTTGCGTACGCCGACACCCGATGCTGAGGATATTAAATTAAATTACGGCGTAGCTAAAGCAAGTTTGGTTGACTCTGAAGAGACCTTTGAAGTGATTGGGCTGGGTAACCGTGAATCTCGCGAGATGGAGCGTCATATTCTTGCCCAAGTAATTGAGCCGCGAGTAGAAGAGATTCTGATGGGTGTGATGAGTGCTTTGGCTGAGTCGGGTCACAAGGTCACTGGTTTGGTATTAACCGGCGGCACGGCTTTACTACCCGGTATTCAGGAGTTGGCCGAGGATATGTTCCAGGTGCCTGTACGTATTGGTGTACCGATTTATGATGGTAGCTTGTCTGACGTGGTTTGTGAGCCGAGATTTGCTACCTCAATGGGTTTATTAAGCTATTCGCGTATGCAGCAATATGCCCAACATGGGGATATGCCAAAAGAAGGATTAATAAAACGTCTTTGGCGCTTTATTACCAACAGCTTATAGTTTAGAATATAGTTTGCAGTGGAGTAGGGTGGAGATTTCTCAAAGGCAGTGCGAATCTCGCATTGGCTCTTTCTTTGAGAGTGTTTCCGTGTTTTCGATATAGGAAGGTAGGAGTCTCTCAGATGAGCATGGATTTAGGTTTTAAATTTGTTGACCAAGAACAGCCGCAAAACGGCACGGTCATCAAGGTCGTTGGCGTTGGTGGCGCCGGTGGCAACGCAGTCAACCATATGATCGCCAAAGGTCTTAAGGGTGTTGAGTTTATCAGTGCAAATACTGATGCTCAATCATTAAGCAGTTCTCAAGCTGATCACGTGATTGCTTTAGGTACCACCGGGTTAGGAGCCGGTGCTAAGCCTGAAAATGGTCGCGCGGCTGCTGAAGCTGCTCGTGAGCAAATTCGCAATGCATTAGCGGGCGCTCACATGGTCTTTATTACCGCAGGTATGGGTGGTGGTACCGGTACGGGTGCCAGCCCAGTGGTAGCACAGATTGCTCGCGAATTAGGTATTTTGACGGTCGGCGTGGTAACCAAGCCTTTCGGCTACGAGGGTACTCGTCGTATGAAGTCGGCCGAAGAGGGTATTCAGAATTTAACTGACAATGTCAACGCCCTAATCGTCGTACTTAATGATCGCTTAGAGGATATGCTAGGTGAAGACGCTACCATGCAAGAGTGCTTTGTTGAGGCCGATGACGTACTTCACAATGCTTGCGCGGGTATTGCTGAAATTATCAATGTTGAGGGTAATATCAACGTTGACTTCGAAGACGTTAAGACCATCATGAGTGAGCAGGGTCAAGCGATGATGGGTACTGCAGTAGCCTCAGGCGAAGATCGTGCCAAGAAAGCGGCTGAAGAAGCAATTGCTTGCCCGCTTTTAGAGGGTGTAGATCTAAACGGCGCTCGTGGCGTGTTAATCAATATCACGGCTAGCAGCGGTATCACTCAGCGTGAGGTTCGTACGATTAACGAGGTTATTACTGGTTACGCGGACAAAGACGCAGTTATTATTTCCGGTATTGCTCACGATGACAATATGGGCGATCAGATTCGCGTTACCGTGGTTGCTACAGGTCTTGGTCGTAAAAAGCCTGAGATTGTAGTTGATAATTCAGAACAACAACAGCTTCGTACCGGTACGGATGATGCTAGCGCAGTAGTTGATGGTTTAAGAGGTTCTGTCGGTGGCTTCAATCCGATTCGTGCGGTACGCGGTCCTCGTTCAGGTCATCTTAATGTCGGCTTTGGTTTATCCAGCGCTGCTACAACAGATTCAGCTGCTATTTCTCGTCGTTCTCTGTCAGATGATGAGCGTAATGATAGCGATGTTCCAGCCTTTTTACGTAAACAAGCTAATTAATTAGTTCACTTAGCTAGTTTAGTATAGCTAGCTTGGTGCAGCTCGTTTGCAGTAGTCAAGAAGCATTGCAGCGATGTGATTCTTAAGGATTAAAGAGATTGGGAACTACTAAATACCAATACTGTCAAAACGTCAGTATTGGTATTTTTATTACAAGTTTATTTCTATTATTTTACTTCGGTAAGTTATTGAGTTAAAAAGATTTTCTTCTGCTTGATCGAGTTAAAATAATAGAATAAATTAAAACAACATAAATTAATCAGATTTTTATAGAAGACTAGCCATGTTAAAACAAAGAACTATACAAAAGGCGGTAAAAACTATTGGCGTGGGTGTTCATTCCGGGCATCGTGTGGAACTTACTTTACGTCCTGCAGAGGCTAATACAGGGATTGTTTTTCACCGTATTGATACGCCTCAGGTAATTGATTTCCCTGCGCAGGCAGAAAAGGTTGGCAACACCCGTATGGCTTCAGTCCTTGTTAACGGAGAGTACCGAGTGTCAACCGTTGAGCACTTGATGTCTGCTTTAGCAGGTTTAGGCATTGATAATATCCATATTGATTTGACTGGTGAAGAAGTACCTATTATGGACGGTAGCGCAGCTACCTTTGTTTATTTGCTCCGTTCGGCAGGCATTGTAGAGCAAGATGCACCTAAGCGTTTTATACGCGTCAAAAAAACCGTAGAGGTTATTGAAGGTGAGGGTGATAGCCTTAAGTGGGCGCGCCTTGAGCCGCATCCGGGTTTTTCTTTAGCGTTTTCAATTGACTTTAAGCATCCGGCGATTGCATCCACAGCAAATTTTGCTGAAATTGATTTTGCCAAGGATTCTTATATCAAAGAAATCTCTCGTGCCCGCACTTTTGGTTTTGCCCAAGAGGTTGAGTTGTTGCGTTCTGCAGGTTTAGGACGTGGCGGTAATCTTGATAATGTGATTGTGCTTGATGAGTACCGTATTCTTAACGAAGACGGTTTGCGTTACGAAGACGAGTTTGTTAAGCATAAGATCCTTGATGCGATTGGTGATCTATATCTTGCCGGTAAGCCATTACTTGCTAGATACGTCGCATGTAAATCAGGCCATGATTTAAATAATAAGTTGGTGCTTGCTTTATTGGCTCAACCCGATGCTTATGAGGTGGTTACTTATGAAAGTGAAAAAGCCAAAGCAGAGGTATTTAATCACGACTGGCAGTTAGCATAATCTATAGTTTGTCCCGCATGTAATTTAAACATTTTGAAATCAAACCGGGTTTCGTATAACCTTCAGTTCAACATTATGCAGTTCTAAACCGTGCTTATTTAGATGACGAGTCATGCTTGGAGCCAATTGCTTGATTTTTGCAGCACAGGCATTATTAGCAACTGCCAGTCTGAGTGTGCCGTCAGTATAATTGATGATCAGGCACTGCTTTGTCAATTCAGTACCAAGCACATTAACCAATAGCGGTTGTAGTTTCAAAATAGTGCGGGCACGATCCAGAACAGCTCCGGTGTTTTGCTCTTGCTCTAACCACTCTATTGCAGTTTGAAAGCGCGGCGGTTTACGGTAGTTACGATGTGATTTCATAGTGAGGAAATAGCGTTGGCTAAAAAATTTGTATCACCACGTCGAGCGAGACAAAAAACACAAAAAGTTTGGTCTTTTAGCATCACGGTATTGTGCGTGTGTATTGCTCTGGTTGTCGGTGCTGTGTTGGAGCGTTACTATGGCTATCATCAAGATGTCAATAGTAGTTCGTCGATGGACCTAAGTAGTGTACCCCAAAACCCGGCACAACAAAACCTGATCGAGCATAGTCTAGGTCAGTTTGCCCAGCAATTAGCTGAGGCTAAAATCGTCCTGGAAAATATCACCCAAGTCACTGAAAGGATAAGTCGTAATCCATCATTTAATGTTGGAGTTGCAGGCAATACTTTCGCTCAACCTAATCTAAGTGAATACGACCAGCCTATGGAGGACTTTGTTGATGAGACAGGCTATTCAGGTGAGAAAATCGGTCGTGAACTGGATTTGTTGAAGCAAAAATTATACCAACAAGAAAATCGTATACGATCTTTAGATGTGTTGATGCAAAGTCGTAAAATTGATTTGGATCGTGTACCTACCGGCATACCAGTTTCTATGCTGCAGGCACGTATGTCTTCACCTTTCGGTTGGCGAATTCATCCTATTAGCAGAACGTCAAGATTGCATGCCGGCGTGGACTATGCTGCTCCCAAGGGTACGCCTATTTATGCCGCCAGCAATGGCGTTGTCAGTAGTGCCAGTTATGTGAGTGGTTATGGCTATTTAATAGAAATAGATCACGGTGCGGGGGTAACGACGGTTTATGCACACAATAGTGAGAATCTAGTCGAAGCTGGTGATATTGTTGGTCGCCGCCAAATGATTGCTCGTGTAGGCAATACAGGCAATTCCACCGGTGCTCATCTGCATTTCGAAGTACGACTCGATGGCGTGCCAATTGATCCCATGTTAGTCTTAGGCAAGGATTTGTCCAAGATTCAAGTACCTGCCGGTGGTTCTTTGTTGGATACATTAAAGCTCCTGAGTCAGGAGTAGACAAAATTTTTCAAAAAATCTTGATAACTACGAACTTGCCCTCACATGCATTAGGCTATGGGTTAAACTGTTGAGTTATTGCCGCCTCATCGGCGTTTAGCCGTCAATAGATTTTTATAATATTCACTACACAGACGATATGATGTCCATTTTTAAAAAAATCATCGGTAGCCGTAATGATCGACTACTTAAGCAATATAGAAAAACAGTAGCTAAGATCAATAAGCTAGAGCCTGAGATGCAGGCCTTGAGCGACGATGAGTTAGCAGCTAAAAGCGCAGAGTTTAAGGAGCGTTTGGCTGGTGGTCAGAGCTTGGATGATATTTTACCTGAGGCTTTTGCTGTAGTACGCGAAGCCTCTGTTCGTGTTCTGGGTATGCGTCATTTTGATGTGCAGATGATCGGTGCTCTAGCTTTACACCAAGGCAAGATTGCTGAGATGCGTACAGGTGAGGGTAAGACTTTGATGTCTACCTTGGCGATTTATTTAAATGCCCTGGCAGGCAAGGGCGTACACGTTGTTACTGTCAATGAGTACCTTGCTGCGCGTGATGCTCACAATAATGGCCGTTTATTTGAGTTCTTAGGCTTAACCGTTGGCGTGGTTGCTTCGAATCAGAGTAATCCCGATAAAATCGCTGCTTACGGAGCCGATGTTACCTACGGTACTAATAACGAATTTGGTTTCGATTACTTACGCGACAACATGGAGTATCGTGTTGAGGACCGTCGTCAACGTGGTCTCTATTTTGCGATTGTCGATGAGGTCGACTCTATTTTAATTGATGAGGCTCGTACCCCATTAATTATTTCCGGTCAGGCTGAAGACAATACTGAGCTTTACAAGGCAATGGATGTGGTGCCGGCGATGATGAATCGCATGGAGAGTGAACCGCGTCCTGATGAGCCGGAGCCAGAAGGTGATTTCTGGGTTGATGAAAAGGCTCAGCAAATTCATTTATCAGAAGCCGGCCACGAAAAGGCCGAACATATTTTACGCGACATGAAGATTTTACCTGAGGGTCAATCTTTATATGATCCGCGTAATATTAGTTTAGTGCATCACTTGATGGTTGCTCTAAGAGCGCATAACCTTTTCCATCGAGATCAGCATTATGTGATCCAGGATGGTGAAGTGGTTATTGTTGATGAATTTACCGGCCGCTTTATGCAGGGTCGTCGCTGGTCTGATGGTTTACATCAAGCGGTTGAGGCTAAAGAAAAAGTTGATATTCAAAATGAAAATCAGACCTTAGCATCAATTACCTTCCAGAATTACTTCCGTATGTACGATAAGTTGGGCGGAATGACCGGTACAGCAGATACCGAAGCCTATGAGTTCCAGCAGATTTATGGCCTAGAAACCGTTATTATCCCGACTAACTTACCGATGGTGCGTCAGGATCAAAACGATCAAATTTTTAAAAATGATGAGCAAAAGTTTGCCGCTATTATTAAAGATGTGCGTGATTGTTTCGAGCGCAAGCAACCGGTGTTAGTGGGTACAACCAGCATTGAAAACTCCGAGCTTTTATCTGAGATGCTCAAAAAAGAGGGTTTACCTCACCATGTCCTAAATGCCAAGCAGCACGCGCGTGAAGCTGAGATTGTTGCAGAAGCCGGTAAGCCCGGCGCCATTACTATTGCTACCAATATGGCCGGTCGTGGTACTGATATTGTGTTGGGCGGTAGTATTGAGAAAAATATCAATATGGTGATGGCTGACGATTCACTTGATGCGGAACAGAAAAAAGCTCGTATTCAAGAGATTCGCGAAGCATGGAAACCAGTTAACCAAGAGGTTAAAGATGTTGGTGGCCTACGAATTATTGGTACTGAGCGTCATGAGTCACGTCGTATTGATAATCAGCTGCGCGGTCGTGCCGGCCGTCAGGGTGACCCGGGTTCATCACGTTTCTACTTGGGTTTAGATGACTCATTGATGCGCATTTTTGCCGGTGATCGCGTGCGTGCGATTATGGAGCGATTAGGGGTTGATGGTGAGCCTATTGAAGCAAAAATGGTTACTCGTTCTATTGAGTCTGCCCAGCGCAAGGTTGAGAGCCGTAACTTTGATATTCGCAAGCAATTACTCGAATTTGATGACGTTGCCAATGAGCAGCGTAAAGTTATCTATAGTCAGCGTAATGAGGTTTTAGAGTCAGCGTCTCTTAAAGACATGTTGACTAACCTTCGTCACGACGCTGTGGCAGAGTTAGTGCGTCAGTATGTGCCAGAAGAGTCCATGGAAGAGCAATGGGATATCTCTACACTAGAAAATGTCCTTGCGACGGATTGGCAGTTACACGTGCCGCTTTCCAAGTGGGTAGAGGAAGATGGCAATTTAGACGATGAAGGTATTTTAGAGCGCATCATCCAAGAGGCTGATAAGCAGGATCAGCAAAAAGTTGAATTGGTCGGCGAGGAGTCTTGGGCTCAGTTCGAACGCTCTGTCTTGCTAGACCGTATGGATGGCAGCTGGCGTGAGCATTTATCGGCTTTAGATCATTTGCGTCAAGGTATTCACTTGCGTGGTTATGCACAAAAAGATCCTAAGCAAGAGTACAAAAAAGAAGCGTTTACCTTATTTTCACATATGCTTGATCGTATCCGTGACGAAGCAGTCAAGATCCTTATGACGGTTCAAATCCAAGCGCCGGAGCAAGTAACCGAAGCCCAAGCTCAACAGCAGAAGTCGGGTGGTGTACAAAATGTACAATACCATCATGCAGACGCTGATGAAGCCTTAGGTGGGCAGTCTGCTTCTGGTGTTGAGATTAATGCAGAAGGTGATGTGTCCGGTGGCGGCATCACTGTCAAGAATATGATGCGTAATGTTGGCCGTAATGACCCTTGCCCATGCGGTAGCGGCAAGAAATATAAACAGTGTCACGGTAAACTTAGTTAGTTTAAACAGCACACAATAAAAAGAGCAGGGCGATTAATAATCACTCTGCTCTTTTTGTATGTACTACGCAGCCTACATCAAGAAGGCGGTAGCCAATCCCAAGAAAATAAAGAATCCCAGGGAGTCAGTGGCAAAGGTTAAGAGCACTGAAGAGCCAAGGGCTGGGTCTTTATTAAAACGATCTCGTATCATGGGGATTAGTACGCCGAGGGTCGCACCGACCAGCATATTTAAGACCATGGCGGTTCCCATGACCAAAGCGATTTTAATGGAGCCTGAAAAGATCCAGGCAAAAGTTCCGGCAATTAAACTGCCGCCCAGACCTACACAGAGCGTCACAAAAATCTCACGCTTTAATAGAGTTCGCGCATTTTTTTGATTCACACGGCCTACTGCCAGTGCGCGGATCACCATGGTCATTGTTTGATTGCCAGAGTTGCCGCCAATACCTGCAACGATCGACATTAAGAAGGCCAAAATCACGATATGACTGACCGTGCCCTCGAAGCGAGAGGCCACTAGTGAGGCGATGGAGGCAGTCATTAAGTTAATCAAAAGCCAAGGAGCACGGTTAGGGATGGCGCGGCGAATCGGTACGAAGATATCCTCTTCTTGTAAACCTGCTTGTGCTAGAGCGTGTTCATTAGAGTCTTCACGGATTACATCAACAATATCGGTAATAGTCACGCGGCCAATTAAGGTGTTGTTTTCATCAATGACCGGCGCAGAGGCTAAGTCATAGCGTTCAAAAGCAGAGGCAGCCTTGGTGTCTTTAGCGTCGGCTTTAAGTGAAAGATAATCTGTTTCCATCACGTCAGTAACTGACTTGTCGGACTCATTGACCAATAGTGTAGTGAGTGGCAAAACACCCTTTAAATGATTATTTCTATTGACAACAAAGAGCTGGTCTGTATGTTCGGGTAGTTCACCCAACATACGAAGGTAGCGCAGTATTACTTCGAGGGTCACATCCTCACGGACGCGAACAATTTCGAAGTCCATAATGGCACCGACCGTGCCTTCAGAATAGCCGAGTGCGGAGCGTAACTGCTCACGCTCTTCATCCGTTAAGGTCTTTTGAAGTTCAACAACTACTTCAGGCGGTAGGTCAGGAACCAAGTCAGCGAGCTCATCTGCGTCTAAATCTTCAGTCGCTGCGATGATGTCCTCTTGGTCCATCTCGGCGATAAGCTCTTCACGAATCCAGTCTTCTACTTCAAGTAGAATATCACCGTCATGTTCTGCGTGCGCAGCGTTCCAAACTTTGATGCGCGCTTCAGAGGGTAGGGACTCAAGAATAAAAGCAATATCGGCAGGGTGGAGGTGATTGATTAAATCACCCAGTTCCGCGTTGTGTTTGCGTTCTAAAACAGTTTGAACTAATTCCGCGCGTTCGGAGCCGCCCTCTTGTTGAGCGAGGATGTTTTCAACTAACTCTTGCTTCTTTAAAAGCGTATTAATCTCTTCGATGACGGAGTCTTGGTTTTCATGATCAAGTCGCTTTGGAATAGTTATCATCAGTGGCTCTTCGAGTGAATCAGTGCCTTCAGTTGATGCTTTCTCAATGTTGAGGTCAAGTTGCTCTTGTTCTGTTGTTTTATTATCGTTATTTGAATTATTGTTAAGCATGTGAACAATAACCTTTTAATAGTTTGTATGTTGCAGGGAATTGCGTTTAGAGTTGTTGTCTAATCAACTCCCCAAAGTCGGTTGAAATGTTTTTGGTTGAGGCGATGATATTGCCGCCTCTGGGCCAGTCTTCTTGCTCATAAATGTCTTCTACTATACCTCCTGCTTCACGTACCAAAATGGTGCCTGCGCAGACATCATAAGGCGCTAGACCCATTTCCCAATAGCCGTCAAAGCGGCCGCAAGCAACCCACGCTAAATCTAAGGCAGCAGAGCCGAGACGGCGTATGCCGCGAGTCTTGTGCATGGCCTCCTTAAAGCCTCTCATATAAGGCTCCTCAAAAGAGAAGTCTCTAAACGGTACACCGGTCGCTAATAACGAGTCTTCAAGACGTTTAGCTTGGGAGGTGTTGACGCGCTGACCATTTAAGAAGCAGCCATCTTGGTAGATTGCGCTAAACATCTCTTGGCGGTTAGGGTCATAAACGACACCGACAATCGGTGTATTAACCGTCAGCGGCTCCGTGTTTGGAATGAGTACGGTACCCGCACGCGCAACCAGCCCGATTGATACGGCATAATGCGGTATCCCGTGTAAAAAGTTGGTAGTGCCGTCTAAAGGGTCAATAAACCACGCAAATTGCGCTTGATCCAAGTCAGGGGAGTTGCCACTTTCCTCAGCTACAATAGCAATTTCAGGAGTTCTCTCATGCATGATCTGCAGAATAGCTTGCTCCGCATCTCTATCTGCCTGTGAAACGAGGTCATTACGTGATTTATGATCAATCGATAGTTTACTATGATCTTTGGCATAAATAGTCAGAATAGAGGCTGCTTCTTTAGCAGCGGTAGTGGCGGTTTCCAGGGTGTGGTAAAAGTCGACCTTAATATCTTGCATGAGTTTGTTTTCCCGAAGCGCCAAAGGGCGTAGACTGGTTTTGAAAAGAAATTTTGCTGACCATCCACCGATACGATGTGTATGATGCGGAATAATCAATAATTATACTACACGGACTTTTTTAAATAATTATTAACAAAGACCCCGTTAAAGTCTTGCAGGGTCTAGACCTTTCCTATAGTAAGTCAAAATATTTATGCTTAAAGAATTTATCCTATATCCAGCAACAGTTGAAGTTGATAATCAAGGCCTGACGATTACTTCCAAGCTTAAAAGCTTGAGTTTAAGCAGCGCTTGGCTCAGGGGTTGGCAGCAACGTGTCGAGCATGAGTGGCCAAAGATTACGGCTCTGCAGCAGGACAAGGAGTTGATGCAAGTCATGCTTGAAGGTGAGGGAGCTTTAGTCCTGTTGCCTTTGCTCTTGGCTCAGCAGAGTGGTTTTAGTAAGCATATTTTATATAGTGATCATGTTGTTTTTTTAGTGAATGACTGGGAGCAGATAGAGCGTTTTTATCAGGAATCGGGAGTAGAGGACAGTAGTTTCAAAGCAAGCTTTTCTTATTTGCGTCAACATTGGCCTCTGGCTTTGCCTGGGGTGCACAGAATAGACTTTGCTGATGGGCGTGGTAGTTTGACTTTGGGTTTTGGAGAGCCAAATTATTTACAACAACAATGGCTTTGTTCTATAGATCTCTTTGTCCGTGATGAGCAACAATCACATACAGGGCATGGTCAAGAAAGGCTCTGGCCTTGGGTTCTACGCTATGCTGCAGCACAAAGTTATTTTCTTATGCCAAATGCGCTCCTACAGCGCGAAGATTTTTTAGTCGCTGCGAAAAAAGCCGGTATGGTCTTGGAAGGCTCTCAAGCTACTCGACCACATTTGCAAAAGCCCCAAAAAAACACAGCTAAAACCATGGCGATCATTGGTGGCGGTATTGCTGGTGCCGGGATAGCCGCTGTGATGTATCAGAGAAATTGGCAGGTGACTGTCTTTGATCCAATGTTCAGTGAGGGGTCTAATGCCTGTAAGCACAAGAATCATTTGGCCGCCGCTATGACACCATTTATCTCCGTTGATGATAACCATAAGTCGCGCTTAAGTCGTACGGCGATGCTGCGTGCTTTGTATCATTGGCGGGATTTTCCGGACGAGGTGATGGTATCTCGTGGTGGTAATCTGGAAGTTAATCGGGACAAGGGTTATGGTAAAGACATCACCCAAGCCGTAGAATCGCTGAACTTCCCAAAAGAGTGGGTGCAGCGGCTTAATCCAGCTGAGGTTTCAGAACGTTTAGGTTTTGAACTTGAGGCAGAAGGTATTTTTTGGCCAATGGCACGACTGATTAGTCCGGAGAAGTTGTTGGAGCATATTTATACGCATTATCCTGTGCAGCAGCGTAGCCAATCTGTAGCTTATATAAGGAAACAAAAAGACTCTGAGCATTGGCAATTGTTTGATGCTGAGGATAACTTCCTGGGTGAGTTTGAGCAGGTGGTTATCGCTAATGCCGCTGATTGCATGTCCATTTTAGAAAGAAGTGCCTTGCTCCAACGACAAAATGTAGCAGGCGAGTCTAAAGCTGCCATGCCCAAGATTGAGGCAACCATGCATTGGATGGGTGGTGAGGTGATGCATGTAGCGGCAACGAAATTGCAGCAGGTACCGCAGGTCGCTCTGGGAGGTCAGGGCTATTTCCTGCCGCCTACTGCAGATAATGTTTGTGTTTTGGGTAGTACCTATAGGCATGGGGAGCGAGATCCTGGCGTGAGTTTAGAGGGGCAGCGTGTAATCAAAGACAAAATCCCGCTAGCTTTAGATGAATTAACTTTATCTTCACCTTTAACTGAGCATTTAGAGGAAGGTTGGTCAGGTGGTAGAGCGGTAGTGCAAGGGCGCTTGCCGGTGATTTGCGAGTTGGATTATGCCCAAGGTATATGGTTGGCCGTGGCTTATGGCTCACATGGTCTCACTTGGAGTAGCTTTGCCGGCGATATCATCGGTGCTGCACTGGATGGTGAGCCTATTCCCCTGGAAAAAGAATTAATCAAAGCGTTGGGACTTAGATAGCCACGCCGATAAAGACCTTGCGGATGACACTTTTATGACTAATTCATAAGAAAAAAGGGGGCGCTATTTTAAACCTAAATATGAATAAAAATCAATTTCGGTTTAATTTTCATGGAAAAAAAGTCATAATAGTAGAGTATATGTGGACAATTAGCCCTAGAAAAATGACATAAGTCCAAATTTATCAAAATTAATAAAAGAGAGTTGTGTGATTCAATTTGAAGAGTTAGCCCTAGTTAGCAAACAAGGCCATAGCGTGGAGTTTTCAACCGGTTATGGGGATTATGTACTTCGCGTAGAGGCTCAAGCGCCCGGTGTCTTTAGATTTTGCTGCGGCTCCTTAAAAAGTTTATCCCTACCCGAGACTAATGACAGAGCCAAAACGAGACAAGAGCTATCCGTTATTGCTAATGACCAACCGGCCGAGTTGGTTGTTGTAGAGCAGGAGGACTCTTGGCTTCTGGCACAAAAAGATTGTGCCTTATTACTTACTACTAAGCCTTTTTCCTTAACGTTGTTAAAAGCGAACAGCCTCGAAAATCAGCTTGTCGTAGAGGACGAAGAAGAGATAGATATTCAGCAAAGTGCAATAGAGAGTTTTACTGATGCCGAGGTTTTACTTCAAACATCAAGCGTCTATGAGGAGTCTTTTGTCTTTGATGAGTCTTGGGCTTTGATGCTTGATTTACCTGAGGACCAAGCGGTTTATGGTTTGGGCATGACAGAGCAAAACTTTAATCGTCGCAGTGAAGAATTTGTTTCTGATTTGGCTGAGTTTAATTTTGCGCCATTAGCTTGGTCTACTCATGGCTGGGGTTTGTATTTAGATGGTCTGGATCGCAGCATACATAGTGTCGCTGTAGCAGATGACGAGTCTAGTTATCAGCTTCGAACTGACAATAAGAACTTTGATTTGTATTTGTTCAGTGGTGAGCCTTTAGCTATTTTTGACCAATATACTGCACTCACCGGTCGAGGCGGTCAGCCGACCTTGGGGGCGATGGGCGTTGGTTTGCAGCAGTTAGACGGGCAGAGCGATGAGGAGTTTTTAGTCTTTGCTAAGCAATTGCGCGATCACGAGATTTCTATTAATAGTTTGGAATATGCGTGGCCTGGACTGGCTACGATTGACAATGATCGTTTGAGCCTGGACTGGAATACCGAGCGCCTGGAAGCCAACACACGCCCATACTTTGATAGCTTAAAAGAACATCATTGGCACGCGATCGTGCCGACTTTCCCTGCCGTTTATGTAGGGACTCATCTTTTTGAAGAGCTTCAGGATCGTGGCTGGATGATCATGGATGCCGAGGGTGATGCGCTACGTTTTAGCGGTTCCAAGCATACGGGTGGCAAGGACTATGGTTTACTTGATCTGACCTACAAAGATGCTTATAACTTCTGGCGTGATAGACATCAGCAGTTGCTTGAGCATGGGCAGTCGTTAAAAACCACCACCTCAATAGTTGAGTTGCCTGATGAGGCTAGCGGTCGCCATAACGAAGAGGGAGCATTGCTTAGACAGCTTTTCCCTACGTTGATGGAGCAATCCCTGTATGAGGGCATTTCAGCCGCTACAACGCCACCTGAGGGTGTTGTTGTTCATGATCAAATTAATGTAGCCAGTCAGCGTCGTCCTTGCCTTGAGTTGGAGTCTTTTGCAAGCTCATGGGAAGGACTCAATCAGCTCTACCGCGCCTTAATTAGTGTGCAAAATAGCAGTGTGCCTTTTGTTAAGCATAGTATTGGTCGTGCGGGCGATGAGCCCATGGAAGCAGATTTGTACTTGCGTTGGTTAGCACTCTCAACCTTTAGCGGTAACTTTTCTTTTCATGCCGAGGTTGAGCATCTGCCGATTTATTATGATGAGGATACGCAACATCTCGCCAGACAGTGGCTGTCTTTGCGCTATCGCCTGATTCCATACGTGCTCGGTATTATTGAGGAGGGTGTACGCGGTGGACAGCCTATTCAAAGCTCTATGCCTTTGGTATTTCCTAATGACTCAATGGCGGCAGAGTTTGATCAGCAGTTCTTATTCGGTCCCGCGGTGTTAATTGCCCCCATTTTAGATGACAGTGGTAGTGCTATTGTCTATTTACCTGCCGACGAAGCTTGGTGGGATCTAAATACCGGTGAGCGTTATGAAGGTGGTCAGGTTCTTGAGTATAGTTGCGGCCTAGACACTATTCCAGCTTTTGGTCGTGAAGGTCATATGTTGGCGGTTGGCCCTGCAATTGCTCATCTTGGTGAAATGAATTCAGCTCGTTTGTTAGATGAAATATGGTTATTCGGTATGCCGGTCCACAATCCTGTGGTAATGCGCAATAAGATTCGCGTGATGCAGATGCAAGGTTCTAGCTATATTAAGGGCTTGGAGGGCTTAAAGATTCTCCCGACCGATGAGTTGGAAGTTAAGCGCCGTGGTGCTGAGGTTAGAATTTCACCTGTCAGATAGCGTATGAGCAACTATAAAATTTTTCTTGGTATTGCCCTGTCTGTTTTGTCGACATGGGCACTATCGACTCAAGAGGCAAGTGGCAAGTGGTTAATGCAAATCAGCTTGCCTCTTTTTTGTTTGGTGTTTTTTAGATACGCTGTGCACGTGGTGTTGGTATTGGCCATTACCTTGCCTGAAAAAGGTGTAACTATTTTCCGTAGTAAAAGTTATAAGATGCAAGTTATCCGCGGCCTTACTACTTTAGTTACCACCCTGGCCATCTTTACAGCCTTGTCTTATTTACCCCAAGCTGAGGCAACGGCAATTTATTTCTTGGCGCCTTTATTGGTGTTATGTGTTGCCCCCTGGTTTTTAGGCGAAGCTTCTCGTTGGCACCGTTGGCTTGCGGCTGTTGTTGGTTTCATGGGTGTTTTGGTGATTGTGCGGCCGGGAGCTGGTTTGGACTCTGTGGGCGTGGCTTATGCATTATTGGCAGCGGTTACGATAGCAATGCAGTTTGTCTATACCAAAAAATTGGCTGCCGATGACTCTCAAACAACACTACTCTGGACAGGTGTTGTCGGTTTATTGGTGGGGATTGTTTTATTGCCTTTTCAGTGGCATGAAAGTATTGCTGCACTGAGTCAGTTTGGCTTATGGCAATGGCTACTCATCATCAATGTTGGTCTCTTTGGTGCCTTGGGTCATTTATTGCAAATTAAGGCCTATCAGCACGCTCCAGCTTCTTTATTAGCACCTTTCAGTTATTTTCAAATTATCGCTGCAGCAACACTTGGTTTCGTGATTTGGGGTGATTTCCCTGATTTCTGGGCTTGGGTTGGTATTTCAATTGTGTGCGGTAGTGGTATAGTGGTGACAGCGGTTGAGTGGCGACATAATCGACAAGTGCTGAGGTTAGTAGAAAAAATAATTGAAACAAAATAGTCCAATATTTCTTGTTTGGTTGTAAAAAATACACGAAAAAGTACATTTTCACAACAAATGACAATCAGGTGTTGACAGCATTATCGAATTAAGTCATAATTTAAATCTTTCGAGGGCTGGTAGCTCAGTCGGTAGAGCAGCGGACTTTTAATCCGTTGGTCGCGGGTTCGAATCCCGCCCAGCCCACCATAATTAAGCCACGGTATATATCGTGGCTTTTTTATTGCCTAAAATAGAGTGGTATGGATTTATTGGACACACTGGAGTGTCATATGGCCATATCTATTTCAATCAAACAAGTCGCCTGCGAAAGACTTTTTCAACTCTTTTTGCTGGTCAGGCGATGGTTGCTGATGTATATGCACACAACGGTGCTTATGAAGCAGTCATTGAAAGCGGTCAACGCGCTAATGGGGTTTTCTCTGCAAATTATTCACAGGACAGCGTTGTTGGCAAAAGCCGTGACGAGGTTCGTCAAGAACTAGCAGAAGTCATTGATAGCGGTCTATTTGATACGCAGATCTCCGCCTAATACAAGCTTCGATTTAACTTACTGACTGTGGTGTCCATCTCATTTTTGGGGTGGACATTTTTGTGTCTTGGGCAAATTTTATAAAAACTCTGACAGTAGAATGTATTTCTAGTTGCTCCTACTAATCGAGCAAATAGTCGATATATTGAATTGATAATGTGTCTTTATTGATATTTTAAAGTGTGATATGATCATATCACGAAGAGTGAATTTTAACGTCATGATTAAAAGTTTTAAACATAAGGGATTGAAAAAGTATTTTGAGACAGGAGTTAGCAAAGGGTTGCCTAGTAGTCACTTGCGCAAAATTGCTGGTATTTTAGATTTATTAGACTGTTCAGAAGAAGTTGACTCATTCATGCCTTTTTACCAGTGTCATGAGTTAAAAGGAAGCCGAAAAGGGATTTACTCAATGATAGTAAGCGGTAACTGGCGAATTACTTTTGAGTTCAAAGAAGGAAATGCCTATATCCTCAATTATGAGGATTACCATTAAGTCTAGGAGGTATTAGTATGAGAAAACCATCTCATCCAGGATTTGTTTTATACGATGGATTTATTGAGCCTAATCAGATAAAAATACAAGAATTAGCGGACCATTTAGGGTTTTCAAGGGAAACTCTTTCTCGTTTATGCCATGGCAAAACCCCCATGACCGCCAACATGGCGCTTAGTCTTGAAGAGGCGGGCATTGGCAAAGCAGCGACATGGCTTAATTTACAAACAAAATATAGCCTTTGGGAGCAGAAGCAGCATAGAAATAGTCTCATTAAGCCTTTTTCTACAGATGCCCTATATACTCCTTGATCAAAACATGTTTATTTAGAATGACGAAAGGCAGTGTGGTTTGGTAGATACGATTTAAAATACTCGTGCTAGATCCGTATAGAGCGTTAGCTATTTTGTTCAGTCCTATTATTTCTAAATTATTAATAGTCTATTAATTTTTATC